>Ga0307372_10011146_pt1 | contig 12048 bp, 12 predicted proteins | sample OX1MG_FD_202533 | JGI IMG/M metagenome (GOLD analysis project Ga0307372, IMG submission 202533) | Soil microbial communities from Risofladan, Vaasa, Finland - OX-1 | ecosystem: Environmental > Terrestrial > Soil > Coastal area > Acid sulfate soil | place: Finland: Risofladan, Vaasa | collected...
TGTTGCCGCGCCCGCCGCCGCCCGGGTTGTCGGCAACATCGGCAAAGATCAGCGCCGGCACCGCCGGGTCGCGCGAGGCGGCGAGCGCTCTTGCGACCGCATCATCGAGAGGCGTGAGCTTCGGATAAAAGCGTTCGCGCTGCGCCCAGCCGAATTCGGCGATCTCGCGCGCGACGGACGCGGCGGCGCGGGTGTTGCGCCGCTCGTCGCGCCGCGCGGTGACGACGATCGCCATGCCGTTCTTGGCCGTGTCGCCATAGGCGAACCCGCCCATCACCGACACGTTCATGATCTCCGGCCCGAGCTTGGTCTGGCCGAAATCGATCATGTCGGCATAGGGGCCGGCGGCGGTCAGCAGGGTCACGGTCGGCGCGACGATCGGCAGGCGGATCAGCGCGCGCTCGGTCTTGATCCCTTGCAGCATCTCGCGAATCGCCGCGGCCGCCTCCTCGCCGCGCTCGCGCATGTCGAGATGCGGGTTGGTGCGATAGCCGATGAACGCGTCGATCGACTGCACCATGCGGTCCGAGACGTTGGCGTGCAGGTCGAAGGTCGCGGCGATCGGCACGTCGGGGCCGACGATGCCGCGCACCATGTCAAACAGCGTTCCTTCGGGGTCGTCGTCCTCGGTCGTCACTGCCGCGCCGTGGGCGCAGATATAGACCGCATCGACCGGCAGCGCCGCGACGAGCCGGGTGCGGATCGTGCCGAGCAGCTCGGTGAAAAAGCCGTGATCGACCGGGCCATTCGGCTCGGTCATCGCCAGCGCGATGCCGGCCGGAATCCACGGTCCTGCGCGGTCCATCGATGCGACAAAGCCGGGCGTCTCTGGCAGCATGGTCGGGTTCGGCCCGCGCGCCTCGCGCACGATATCCTCGCCTTCGAGATAGGTGCGGGCGAGGAAATGCGCCTTGGTCGCGACCGGCGCGAACTTGTTGCACTCGATCGAAAAGCCCATCAGGGCGATGCGCGGCGAGGCAGGGGCGGGCATGGGCGGCGGCCTGAACAATGGCGGGCCGCCGAGTGTAGCACCGCCCGCCGCTGTCATCGCGAGGCGCGTCGCGACAAGGCAATCCCGGTGAGGGGGATTCTCCGGAACGAGATTACTTCCCCCCGAAACGGCATTGCCGTCCGGGGGGAAGCAATAATCGGGACCGAGTGGTCCCTATCCGTGGCGGAACGGATGGTCGACGATCGCCTTCTGCGCCGGGGTCAGCGCCTGATACAGCGCCTGCATCGCCGGCTCGACCTGTTGCATCCCGTGCAGCCGCGCCTGCAGGAACTCTTCGCGCCGCTTCAGCCGGTCGAGCACGGTGACCGGGTGCTGCGCATCGGCCGGCTTCAGCGTTGCGCAGAGCTGGTGCATCTTGTCGGTGGTGTTCTCCATCGCACTCTGCACCTTGGCGTAGAGCGGACGCTGCTGTGGCGTCAGGTCGAGCAGCGAGACGACATAGGCGACCGCGGCGGCGCGCCGGGCGATGTGTGCCTCGCACCGCTGCTGCGGCGTGCGCATCCAGCCGCCCATCTTCCGCATCATGCCCATGCGGTGGTGCCAGCCGGGATGGCCCATGCCCATGCCCATCCCGCCGGGCGGCATCACGCCGGGCTGGCCGGGCGTCATTGCCTGGGCGGGGGCGGGCGGGGTCTCGCCGGCCGACCAGGCCAGCATCGGGGTGCCGATTGCCACGAAGGCGGCCAGGGCGGCACCGGCGACAAGCGATTTGTTCAACTTTCTTCTCCGTCACTGAGGAATCGGGCCGAGGCCCGCGCAAAGATCGCCGCCGGTTCCGCCAGTTTGCCCTGGGCGTGAGACCCCGATTCCGGTTACCCGGTCGGAGCGCATTCGCAATCGCTGAGAGGCGGGCGATCTTGGATTAGAATATGCAGGCAGCGGCGTTCGGCTCCCCGGCCGAGGCCGGACTGCCGGGTTAATTCGCTGACAGGTGCCTGCAAGGCGAGAGGAGGGCCGGATGCCCAGGGTCGATGGCGCGCGCGTAATCGCAGATCTGAAGCAGCTGGCCCAGTTCGGCCGGTACAAGACCGGCGTGCACCGGCCGACCTATTCGCCGGACGACGTCGCGTCGCGCCATTGGCTCGCCGACCGGTTCGCCGCGGCCGGGCTGGTGCCCGAGATCGAGGGCATCGGCAATGTGTTCGGCCGCAACCACGTCGCAAAGCGGCGCCTGCTGGTGGGCTCGCACAGCGAAACCCAGCCCTATGGCGGCTGGCTCGACGGCGCCCTCGGGGTGATCTACGCGGTCGAGGCGGCGCGTGCATTCGGCGCCGATCCGGATTGCGCCGGGTTCGGCGTCGAGACCGTCGCCTGGGCCGACGAAGAGGGCCATTACGGCCAGATGCTCGGCAGCCGCTCGTTTACCGGGGCGCTTGGCGACGTCGAGCTTGCGGCGTGCAAGAGCCGCGACGGCGTGCCGCTCGCCGACGCGCTGGCCACCGCCGGGTTTGCCGGGCGCACGCGCGCGCTGGTCGATCCGGCGCGGTATGTCGGCTATTTCGAAGCGCATATCGAGCAGGGCGACACGCTCGACAGCAGCGGGCTGCGGATCGGGGTCGTCGAGGCGATCGTCGGCATCCGCAATTTCCGGGTCGAGTTTGCCGGCCAGCAGAACCATGCCGGCACCACCCAGATGGCGCGGCGCAAGGATGCCGGGGTGGCGCTGGTGCGCCTCGCGACGCAGATCCACGACCGCTTTGCCGGGATCGCCGGGCCGCGCACGGTATGGACGATCGGTCGCATCGTGCTCGACCCCAACGCCCCCAGCATCGTGCCCGGCCGCGCCGAGATGCAGGTGCAGTTTCGCGATACCGACACGGCGGTGCTCGACCGCTTCGAGGCGGCGCTGCACGAATTGGTCGCCGAGGCCGACCCCGCCGGCCCGTGCCGCTGCACGATCGAGCCGATGGCGCAGGTCGAGCCGCGTGCAATGGATGCGCGGTTTCAGGCGGCGATCGAGGCAGCGGCCGAGCGCCACGTGCCGGGGGCGCATCTGCGGATGCCGAGCGGCGCCGGCCACGATGCGCAGATCCTGGCGCACCGGCTGCGCGCGGGCATGATGTTCATCCCCAGCCTCGGCGGCATCAGTCATCACTGGTCGGAAGACACCCGAGAGGAGGATATCGTGCTTGGCGCCCAGGTGTTTGCCGACGCGGCCTTGCTGATCCTCAAGGAGGGCTGAGCCGGCCGGGCGCCGTTGATCGCAATGGGCGCTCCGCCGAATGACGTGCTAACATGAATTCATATCCGCTCCGCGGATGCTCGATTTCACCAGAGGAGATGGCGGATGAGCGTACAGGGCATGAACCATTTTACCGTGCTGAGCGACGACCTCGAGGTGACGCGGAAATTCTACTGCGACCTGCTCGGCTTCGAGATCGGCGACCGTCCGAACTTCCAGTTCCCGGGCTATTGGCTGTGGGTGGGTGACCAGCCGATCCTACACGTGATCCACCGCAACCAGCTGCAGGAACACCGCGCCGGGGTCATCGACCACATGGCGTTTACCGCGACCGACCTGCCGGCCACGGTTGCCAAGCTCGACAAGGCCAAGGTCAAGTGGGAGCTGCGGCGCCTGCCGGCCGAAAGCGTCCGCGGCGGGCTGTGGCAGCTGTTCTTCGACGACCCGCATGGCGGCAAGGTCGAATTCGACTTCGACAAGGAAGAGTCGGCGCCGGCGGGCTACCAGGCATAGGTTTTTCGGCTAGAAGTCCGGCTTTGGCAGCGGCCGGGCCGGCATCTTGAGGGTGAGCGGCGGCGGCACTTCGTCCGCCTCCGCCGTCCATCCCCAGTCGAGCAGCGGCCGCGTCGCAATCGTGAAATCGACGATGCGACGGACAAGGCCGGGTGACTGCATGTCGTCGTCGCGGATCGCGGTCTCGGCGAGAAAATTCTTCCAGCACACGTAATCGGCGATGGCGCTGCCTTTGACTGCTTCGTAGCCCCGCGGCAGGCGGCTGAGGCGCTCGTTCTCGCAGGTCAGCGAATAGCCCAGCCCGTGCAGCCGCTCGGCCATCGCGAGAAATTCCTCGGGGTCGGCGGCGATCGCGTGGCGCAGCTTGTAGAGGAGCGCGGGCTCCGGGTGCCAAAAGCCGGCGCCGATCATCGACGCGCCGGGCTCGACATGAATGTAGAGCAGCCCGGGGTCACCCTTGCCGCCCGACCGCGTCAGCACCGCGCCGGCATGCGTCTTGTAGAGCTGCTTGTTCGCCGAGAAGCGCACGTCGCGATAGAGGCGAAAGATGCCGCGGTCGGGATCGCCGACGAGCGGAATGCCGACCGCGGCGAGCGCCTCGCTCAGTGTCGCGATCAGCGCGCGGAACGGCGCCAGCACCTCGGCGTCGTAGATCGCCTTGCGCGGCTTGAACCACAGCGGGTCGTTGTGCTCGCGCAGCCCGCCGAGAAACGCGAACGCCGCCGGACGGAAGCCGCCGAAGGCCCCAGGCGCCTCCGCTTTCACACCGCTTCCTCGTGCCGCGCATACAGCAGGAACTCGCGGTTGCCCGCCGGGCCGAGCACCGGGCTTTCGACAATGCCGATCACCTGCCACCCCGGCTGCGCCGCGACCCATGCCGCGACGCGATCGCACACCTCGCGGTGAACCGCCGGGTCACGCACCACCCCGCCTTTGCCGACATTGCCGGCCCCGGCCTCGAATTGCGGCTTGATCAGCGCGACCAGCGCCGCCGCTTCCTGGGCGAGGGCGAGCACCGCCGGCAGTAGCGTTGCCAGGCCGATAAAGCTCGCGTCGCAGGTGATCAGGTCGATCGGATCGAGGATTTCGGCGCGGCTCAGGTGCCGTGCGTTGACGCCTTCATGCACGACCACGCGCGGGTCCTGCCGTAGCTTCCAGGCGAGCTGGCCGCGCCCGACATCGACCGCATGCACGCGGGCGGCGCCGCGCGTCAGCAGCACGTCGGTAAACCCGCCGGTCGACGCGCCAATATCAAGTGCGGTGAGGCCCGCCGGGTCGATGCCGAAATGGTCGAGCGCGTGCACCAGCTTGAGCCCGCCGCGCGACACCCACGGGTGGTCGCGCCCGGCAAGCCGCAACTCGCTGTCAGGGTCGAGCGTGGTGCCGGCCTTATCGATGCGCCGCTCGCCGGTAAACACCACGCCCGCGAGGATCAGCGCCTGGGCCCTGCTGCGGCTCTCGGCGAGACCTTGCTCGACGACGAGCTGGTCGGCGCGGAGCTTCTTCAGGCCCGCGCCGGCAGCTCGGCGATCTCGCGGCCGAGCGCCGCCAATGCCGTCGCCACGATGTGCTTGGCGTTGAGACCCGCAGCGTCGTATTGCGCGGCCGGCGAATCGTGATCGAGGAAACGGTCGGGCAGCACCATCGGGCGAATCTTGAGGCCGTGGTCGAGCAGCCCCGATTCGGCCAGATGATGGAGCACAAAGCTGCTGAACCCGCCGATCGCGCCTTCCTCGATCGTGATCAGCACCTCGTGCTCGCGCGCCAGCCGGTTGATCAGGTCGAAGTCGAGCGGCTTGGCAAAGCGAGCATCGGCAACGGTCGTCGACAGCCCATAGGCCCCCAGCTCCTGCGCCGCCTTGAGGCATTCGCCGAGGCGCGCGCCGAGGCTCAACAGCGCGATTGTCGTGCCCTCGCGAACGACACGGCCGCGGCCGATCTCGAGCGGCGTGCCGCGCTCGGGCAGCGGCACGCCGATGCCGTCGCCCCGCGGAAAGCGCACTGCCGATGGCGCGTCGTCGATCGCCGCGCAGGTCGCGACCATGTGGAACAGCTCGGCCTCGTCGGCCGCCGCCATGATCACAAACCCGGGCAACGCGCCGAGATAGCCGAGGTCAAACGAGCCGGCATGGGTCTGGCCGTCATTGCCGACCAGCCCGGCGCGGTCGATCGCGAACCGCACCGGCAGCTTCTGGATCGCCACGTCATGCACGACCTGGTCGTAGGCGCGCTGCAGAAAGGTCGAATAGATCGCCGCAAACGGCTTCATCCCGTCGGCGGCGAGGCCGGCGGCAAAGGTCACCGCGTGCTGCTCGGCGATGCCGACATCGAAAGTGCGGGTCGGGAAGCGCTCGCCGAAAGTGTGAAGTCCGGTGCCCGACGGCATCGCGGCGGTGATCGCGACGATGCGGTCGTCGGCCTCGGCCTCCTTGATCAGCGATTTGGCGAACACGCTGGTATAGCTCGGCGCCTTGGAGGCCGATTTGGCCTGGGCACCGGTCACCACCTCGAACTTGGCGACCGAGTGCCACTTGTCGTCGGCCTGCTCGGCCGGCAGGTAGCCGTGACCCTTTTCGGTCACGACATGGATCAACACCGGCCCACGCTCGCGGCTGTCGCGCACGTTTTTCAGCACCGGCAGCAGATGGTCGAGGTTATGCCCGTCGATCGGGCCGATGTAATAGAACCCCATCTCCTCGAACAGCGTCCCGCCGGTGACGAAGCTGCGCGCCAGCTCCTCGGCGCGGCGCGCCATCGTCTCCAGCCGCTTCGGCAGGTGGTGGGCAACCCCGCCGGCGATCGCACGCAGCGAGCGGAACGATTTCGACGACAACAGGCGCGACAGATACGCGCTCAGCGCGCCGACTGGCGGGGCGATCGACATGTCGTTGTCGTTGAGGATCACGATCAGGCGCGAATCCATAGAGCCAGCGTTGTTCATCGCCTCATAGGCCATGCCGGCGCTCATCGCACCGTCGCCGATCACCGCGATCACGTCGCGCTGCTCGCCCTTGAAATCGCGCGCCACCGCCATGCCGAGCCCCGCCGAGATCGAGGTCGAGCTGTGCGCCGCGCCGAACGGGTCGTATTCGCTTTCCGAGCGCTTGGTGAACCCGCTGAGGCCGCCGCCCTGGCGGATCGAGCGGATGCGGTCGCGCCGCCCGGTCAGGATCTTGTGCGGATAGGCCTGATGGCCGACATCCCAGATCAGCCGGTCGTGCGGCGTGTCGAACACGTAATGCAGCGCGACGGTCAGCTCGACCACCCCGAGCCCGGCGCCGAAATGGCCGCCGGTTATCGACACGGCATCGATCAGTTCGGCGCGCAACTCGTCGGCGAACTGGCGCAGATCCGATTCGGGCAATTTGCGCAGGTCGGCCGGGACGTCGATCTGGTCCAGGAGCGGCGTGCGGTTCGAAATACGGGTAGTTGGTTGTTGCTCCACGCTGCGCTCCTCACGTTCGGCGGCTGACGACGAATCGTGCTATCTGTCGTAAAAGTTCCGCCCTTTGCTCGAACAAATCAAGATGGGCGACTGCCTGGGCAACCAATAGCTCGGCCTGGGCGCGGGCTCGTTCAATCCCCAGAATCGAGACGAACGTAACCTTTCCGGCCGCCGCGTCGGCACCGACGGGCTTGCCGGTCTCCTCGGCCGAGCCCTCGACATCGAGCAGATCGTCGGCGATCTGAAAGGCAAGGCCGAGGTCGTGGGCATAGCCGCGCAGCGCCATCCGCGGTTCGGCGGGGGCCTTGGCGAGAATCGCCCCGGCCTCGCACGAAAACGCGATCAGCGCGCCGGTCTTCATGCGCTGCAGGCGGGTGATCGCGCCGATGTCGAGGTCGGGCAGCTTTTCAGCCAAGAGGTCGATCATCTGGCCGCCGACCATGCCGGTGGCGCCGGCCGCGGCGGCAAGCGTGGCGATCAGTTCGCAGCGCACCGCCGGGTTGCCATGCGTGTCGGGGTCGGACAGCGCCTCGAACGCCATCGTCAAGAGCCCGTCGCCGGCCAGCACGGCAGTCGCCTCGTCGAACTGCTTGTGGCAGGTCGGCCGGCCGCGGCGCAGGTCGCTGTTATCCATCGCCGGCAGGTCGTCATGGATCAGCGAATAGGCGTGCACCATCTCGATCGCCGCCGCAACCTGCAGTGCGCTGTGCCGGGCGACGCCGAACAGGCGTGAGCCGGCCATCACCAGCAGCGGCCGCAGCCGCTTGCCGGGGGCCAGCGCCGAATAGCGCATCGCCTCGTAGACGCGTGCCTCCAGCCCTTCCGGCACCGCGAGCAGCCGGTCGAGCGTCGCATCGGTCAATTCAACCGCGACCGCCGACGCATCGGCAAGGGTCGCGTGATCGGGCCACAGGCTCTCGGTCAATTCGCTTTCCGGTTCAATACAGCTAATCGAGCTTGGCGAGCTAATCGAGCTTGGCGGGTTCGGCCGATACGGCGCCGTCGGGCGCGATCACGATGCGGTCGACCCGCTGCTGCGCCTCGCTCAGCTTGCGCTCGCAGTGCCGCTTCAATTGTGTTCCCCGCTCATAAGATTGTATCGCGTCGTCGAGCCGAACCTGTCCGCCCTCCAGGCGCCGCACGATCTGCTCCAGCTCTGCCAGCGCATCCTCGAAGCTCATTGCGGCGATGTCGTCGGGAATGATCGGTTCGCTCATCAGCCTGCTGCTGCACCGTCTCGTGCCCGGCTCACGCCGCCATCAACGCGCGAACATGGGCGGCCGCACTGGCGCCGAGCGCACCGAGATCATAGCCGCCCTCAAGCGTCGAGACCACCCGTCCGCGCGCATGAATGCCGGCAATTTCCACCAGCCGCTCGGTGACCCAGGCGTAATCGGCCTCGACGAGCATCAACTGCGCCAGCGGGTCGGCGCGGTGCGCGTCGAACCCGGCCGAAATCAGCACCATCTCCGGCGCGAATTCGTCGAGCGCCGGAAGCAGGTGCCGCTCGACGGCGCGGCGGAACTCGAGCGAGCCCGACATCGGTCGCAGCGGCAGGTTGACGATGTTGCCGACCCCGGTCTCGCTCGCCGCGCCGGTGCCGGGATAGAGCGGCGATTGGTGCGTCGAAGCGTAAAACAACCCGGCATCGTCGGCAAACCGCGCCTGCGTGCCGTTGCCGTGATGCACATCGAAATCAACCACCGCGACGCGGTCGAGGCGGTGCACGTCGCGCGCTCGCAAGGCGCCCACCGCGATGTTGTTGAACAGGCAGAAGCCCATCGGGCGCCGCGGCTCGGCATGGTGGCCGGGCGGGCGCACCGCGCAGAACGCGTTGTCGGCCTCGCCGGCGCCGACCGCGTCGACCGCCGCGGCAACCGCGCCGGCGGCACGCAGCGCGGCCGCGCCCGAGCCGGGCGACATCACCGTGTCGGCGTCGATCGCGACGTGCCCGGTCTGCGGCACCGCGGCGAGCAGCGCTTCGACCAACTGGCGCGGATGTACCCGCGCCAAGTCGTCGAGCGCCGCTTCCGGCGCCTCGCGGCGTTCGAGCGCGGCAAAGTCCGGCCCCGACAATGCCTCCAACACCGCCACAAGCCGGGCCGGCGATTCGGGGTGGTGCTCGCCGGGGTCGTGACCGAGGCAGGCGGGGTGGGTGTACAGCAGGGTCGTCATCCGCGGCCTGTCCGGGTTTGCGCGCTATACGATAAGGTCAACGGCGGCGGGTGGCGAGCAGTGCCAGGCTGGCCCATCCGACGAGCAGCGCGAGGCCGCCGAACGGGGTCACCCAGCCGAGCCAGGGCTTGCCGGTTTCGGCCATCGCAAACAGGCTGCCGCTGAACAGCACAATCCCGGCCGAAAAGCTCCACCCGGCGACTGCTGCCGCGCCGCGCCGCGGCTCGCGGCCCTGCGCCAGCGCGATCACCGCGACCAGCGCGGTCGCATGGACCATGCCGTACAGCGCGCCGGTGTGCAGCAACTCCGCGGCCTTCGGGTCGGCGACGAAATGCGCGGCCATCGCCCCGGCGGCGACCGAGACGAACCCGCCGAGCCCGGCGATCGCGAGCCACACGCGCGTCATGCGGCGCGCGCCGTTTCGGCCAACAGGCTGCGGTAGAGCGCGACGGTCTGCTCGGCGACCAGGGTCTCGGCGAATTCCCGCTCGACCAGCGCGCGGCCGCCCTGGCCCAGCGCGCGGCGCCGGGCGGGGTCGCCGGCAAGGTCGGCGAGTGCCGCGGCGAGGGCGTCGGGGTCGCCGGGCGGAACCAGGATGCCGCTGTGGCCGGGGCGGACGATCTCGCGGCAGCCCGGAATGTTGGCGGCGACGATCGGCCGGGCGCATGCCGCCGCCTCGAGCAGCGCTTTGGGCAGGCCCTCGCCATAGGTCGAGGGCAGCACGGCGATGGCGCAGCGGCGCCACACTTCGCGCACGTCGTCGACCCGGTCGAGCCAGGCGATGCCGGGCTCGGCGGCGAGTGCGGCCAGCGCTTCGGTGCCCAGCGTGTCACGGTTGTCGGGGTCGGTCGGGCCGGCGAGAACCAGCTCGATCGCCAGGCCCTGCGCGCGCAGCCGGCGGATCGCCGCGGCGGCGTCGAGCACGCCCTTGCTCTTCAGCATCCGCGCCACCAGCCCGACGCGCAGCGGCGGACCGGGCGGCTCGGGCAGCGGCACGAAATGCCGAATATCGACGCCCGAGCCGCGAATCAACGCGATCCGCGACGGGTCGATGCCGATGCCGGCAAGCACGCCGGCGTCGTCGGGGTTCTGCACGACAACCCGGCCGCCGCGCACCGCCCAGCGCAGCGCCCGGGACAGCGCGGCCCGTCGGAGCCCGGCGGCGGCGCCGCTGCCGAGCCCCATCACCGCCGCCAGCAGCGCCGGCGCCTCGCCGCGACGAAACGCCAGCCGCACGGCCGCGGCGCCGAACAGGATCGGCTTCAGCGCGACGTGATGCAGGATGTCGGGCCGCTCGCGGCGGTACAGCCGGGCGATGTCGGCGATCGACCGCACGGCGCCGCCGAGCCCGTCGCCGCGCCGGCGCCAGGCAAGCGGGCGCACGGCAAACCCTTCGTCGCGGATGACTTCGCCATGCCCGGCGACCCGTGTCGCCACCACCACGTCGAACCCGGCGGCGCGCGCCGCCCGCGCCACCGGCAGGCGGTGCGAGCAGAAATACCAGTCCTCGGTCACCAGGAAGAGCAGCTTTGCCTGCCGCACCGGTGCCGCCGCGCGGGTCGGGCCGGCCAGGTCGGAACAGGATGACAGGAGGCCGGGAGAGGGGACGGACACGCGGCGGCTCGAACCCGGGGTTGTGTTGCGATCCGGCACTCTTTAATGCATTGCGCGCAGATGCGCTCGCGAAAACATCACAGGGCGGACCGGTGGCGCGCATCCTGGTGACCGGCGCGGCCGGGTTCATCGGGCGCGCCCTGTGCCGCGGGCTGGCAGCGCGCGGCCACCAGGTGGTCGGCGCGGTGCGCCGGGCGGGGGGCCCGCCGATCGATGGTGCCGCGCGGTGCGCGCTCGGCGATTTCGCGCCGGAAACCGATTGGGCACCGGCGCTGGCCGGGGTCGAGATCGTCATCCACCTCGCGCAGCGCGCCCATCGCCGGGCCGACGCCGCGATTCTGGCCCGCGAGCCGGCGGCCGCTGCCGCCCTGGCCCGCGCCGCCGCCTCGGCCGGCGCCCGCCGCCTCGTCTATATGAGCTCGATCAAGGCCAGCGGCGAATTTACCGCGCCCGGCGATAAATTCCGGCCCGACGACCCGCCGCGTCCGGAAGACGCCTACGGCCGCACCAAGCTGGCGACCGAGCGGGCGCTGGCGGCGGTCGCCGCCGAAACCGGCGTCGAGCTGGCGACGATCCGGCCGCCGCTGGTCTACGGGCCGGGCGTCGGCGGCAATTTCCGCTCGCTGCTGCGGCTCGTCGACAGCGGGCTGCCGCTGCCGTTCGCCGCGGTCGACAACCGCCGCAGCCTGGTCGCGGTCGACAACCTGGTCGATTTTGTGGCGCGGGCCGCGGTTCATCCGGCGGCCGCAGGGCGGATCCTCTTCGCCCGCGACGCTTCCGACCTGTCGACCCCGGCGCTGATCCGGGCGCTTGCCAGCGGGCTCGCCCGGCCGGCCCGGCTGTTCGCGGTGCCGCAGGCGGTGTTTGCGCTTGGGCGCAAGCTGCCCGGGCTTGGCCCGGCGCTGGCGCGGCTGACCCTGTCGGCACGGCTCGACGACGCGGCGACCCGCGCCGCGCTCGGCTGGGCGCCGCCGGTCGCGGCGGAGACTGCATTGGCGCTTACCGCCCGCGCCTTTCGGGCGGCGGGCTGACGCATTATATCGGTGATCCGCTCGCCCCGTTCGTGCAGGAGCCGTTCTTGCCCAGTTTCGACATCGTTTCTCGCCT
>Ga0307372_10011148_pt1 | contig 12048 bp, 9 predicted proteins | sample OX1MG_FD_202533 | JGI IMG/M metagenome (GOLD analysis project Ga0307372, IMG submission 202533) | Soil microbial communities from Risofladan, Vaasa, Finland - OX-1 | ecosystem: Environmental > Terrestrial > Soil > Coastal area > Acid sulfate soil | place: Finland: Risofladan, Vaasa | collected...
CCACGACCGGGTCGGCGAGGGCCAGCAGGACGGGGAGGGTGTAGATCCCTTCGGCCAGGTCCTGCCCGGCCGGCTTCCCCAACTCCGCCTCGCTCCCGACGACGTCCAGGATGTCATCGCGCACCTGGAAGACCATGCCGAAGCACCGGCCGAAGGTCGTGAATGCGTCGACCTGGGGCCGGGGGAGGCCGCCGGTGAGGGCGCCGATCCGGCACGACGTGGACATGAGCGAGGCCGTCTTACCGGCGATGGCCCTCGAATAGTCGTCCCGGCTCCGGCCCAGCTGGTAGGCGGCGTGCACCTCGGCCACCTGTCCCCGGCAGAGCTCACCCAGCGTGGCCGCGAGTAGCCCGGCGATCTCGGTGCCCAGTCCGGCCGCGATCTCGGCGGAACGGGCCAGCAGGAAGTCGCCGGCGACGATGGCCACCAGGTTGCCGAACCGGGCGTTGACGCTCTCGACGTTGCGCCGCACGGTGGCCTCGTCCATGACGTCGTCGTGGTAGAGGGAGGCCAGGTGGACCAGCTCCACGGCCGCCGCACCCAAGAGATCCTCCCGGGAGGCCTCCCCGGCCCCGAACGTGGCCGTGGCCAGGGCCAGCACCGGCCGGAGCCGCTTGCCGCCGGCGGCCAGCAGGTGGGTCGTGACCTCGTCGAGGAAGTCGTCCCCGGTGACCACGGACTCCACGAGGAGGGGCTCGAGGCGTCTCAGCTGATCATCGAGTGCGGGAAGCCCCAGGAGCTCTACGACATTCACTTCCTACAGACGATAGGCCAGGATGCCGATGACTGGGAAAAGCGATCCAAATGGCAGGAGTGCGGGTGCGGGCCCCACCGGCACCTGTAGACTTCGCTTCAGTTGTTGACCGCGGATGGAGGCGGTGGAGTGTTCGAAAGGTTCACAGACCGGGCTCGTCGAGTTCTCGTGCTCGCTCAAGAGGAGGCGCGCCTCCTCAATCACAGCTTCATCGGCACCGAGCACATCCTCCTGGGCCTGATCCACGAGGGCGAGGGGGTGGCGGCCAAGGCGCTCGAGTCCCTCGGCGTCTCCCTCGAGGCGGTCCGGGAGAAGGTCGAAGAGACGATCGGGCTGGCGGGGACGGCCCCGACCGGTTCCCCCCCCTTCACCCCCCGGGCGAAGAAGGTCCTCGAGCTCTCGCTGCGTGAGGCGCTCCAGCTCGGCCACAGCTACATCGGAACCGAGCACATGCTCCTCGGGCTCGTCCGCGAGGGCGAGGGGGTGGCGGCCCAGGTGCTCCAGAGCCTGGGCGCCGACCTGCCCCGCGTGCGCCAGCAGGTCATCCAACTGCTCTCGGGGTATCAGGGCAAGGAGTCGGTCGGCGCCGGGGCGCCGGGCTCGCAGTCGTCCGACGCGCCCACCGGCTCGCCGGTCCTCGACCAGTTCGGCCGGAACCTCACCGCCCTGGCCAGGGACCACAAGTTGGATCCGGTCATCGGGCGGGAGAAAGAGATCGAGCGGGTCATGCAGGTGCTGTCGCGCCGCACGAAGAACAACCCGGTGCTCATCGGGGAGCCCGGTGTGGGGAAGACCGCCATCGTCGAGGGCCTGGCCCAGAGGATCGTGGCCGATGACGTCCCCGAGACCCTGACCGGCAAGCAGCTCTACACCCTCGACCTCGGCGCGCTGGTGGCGGGCAGCCGCTACCGCGGCGACTTCGAGGAGCGCCTGAAGAAGGTGCTGAAGGAGATCCGCACCCGGGGCGACATCGTCCTGTTCATCGACGAGCTCCACACCCTGGTCGGGGCCGGTGCCGCCGAGGGGGCCATCGACGCGGCCTCCATACTGAAGCCGATGCTGGCCAGGGGCGAGCTGCAGACCATCGGGGCCACCACCATCGACGAGTACCGCAAGCACCTGGAGAAGGACGCCGCCCTGGAGCGCCGTTTCCAGCCGATCAAGGTGGAGCAGCCCAACGTGGCCCTCACCATCGAGATCCTGAAGGGCCTGCGCGACCGCTACGAGTCCCACCACGCGGTGACCATCACCGACCAGGCCCTGGTGGCCGCGGCCAACCTGGCCGACCGCTACCTGGCCGACCGCTACCTGCCGGACAAGGCCATCGACCTGATCGACGAGGCCGGCAGCCGCCTGCGCATCCGGCGGATGACCACGCCCCCTGCCTACAAGAAGCTCGAAGAGGACATCATCCGCCTCCGGGCCGACAAGGAGGCGGCCATCGAGAAGCAGGCCTTCGACCAGGCGAAGAAGCTCGCCGAGCAGGAGAAGGACCGCCTCGACAGCAAGGAGGCCATGGAGGCCGAGTGGCGCGCCGAGGGGGTGGACCTGTTCGACGTGGTCGACGAAGAGGTGATCGCCGAGGTGCTGGCCAATTGGACGGGGATCCCCGTCTACCGCCTCACCGAGGAGGAGACGGCCAAGCTGCTCCGCATGGAGGACGAGCTGCACAAGCGGGTGATCGGCCAGGAGCCGGCCATCGCCGCGCTGGCCCGTTCGATCCGCCGCACCCGCGCCGGGTTGAAGGACCCCAAGCGGCCGAGCGGCTCGTTCATCTTTTTGGGGCCGACCGGGGTCGGCAAGACCGAACTGGCCAAGACGCTCGCCGAGTTCCTCTTCGATGACGAGGACGCCCTGATCCAGCTCGACATGTCCGAGTACATGGAGAAGCACACGGTCAGCCGCCTGGTCGGCTCACCTCCCGGGTACGTCGGCTACGAGGAGGGCGGGCAGCTCACCGAGGCGGTGAGGCGCAAGCCGTTCTCCGTGGTCCTGTTCGACGAGGTCGAGAAGGCGCACGCCGATGTGTTCAACACCCTGCTCCAGATCCTGGAGGACGGCCGGCTCACCGATGCCCAGGGCCGGTCGGTCGACTTCAAGAACACCGTGCTGATCATGACCTCCAACCTGGGCACCGCCGATCTCCGCAAGTCGACGGTCGGGTTCGCCAAGACCTCCGAGGCGATCACCTACGAGCGGATGAAGGCCAAGGTCAACGAGGCGCTGAAGGCCCACTTCCGGCCCGAGTTCCTCAACCGGATCGACGAGGTCGTCGTCTTCCACGAGCTGTCCAAGGTCGAGGTGGTCGAGATCGTGGACCTCATGATCCAGCGGGTCTCCATCCAGCTCGAGCTCCAGGGCCTGAGCCTGGTGCTCACCCCTCCGGCCAAGCAGCTGCTGGCCGACAAGGGCTACGACCCTCAGCTGGGGGCGCGGCCGCTGCGCCGGGCCATCCAGCAGATGATCGAGGACCCGTTGTCGGAGCGGATCCTGTGGAAGGAATTCCGGGTCGGGGAGACCATCATCGTCGACGTCGAGACCATCACGCCCGAGGCGGCCGCCGCCTACGACGTCAAGGGGGCCCCCCCGTTGGTCGCCGGCGAACAGCAGCTGACCTTCACCGCCATCGAGGGGATCGAACCGCCCCCGGTGGAGCTGGCCGGCGCCGACTCGTCGGCTGACTGACCGCGACCCACCGGCCCGGCCGGTACCGGCGGCCTCCGCCATCCCCGCCGGCTGAGGGCGTCGATCGACTGGCGGTCACCCCGACCGGCACACCCGCTCCCTACCATCGGGGGATGGCCAGGACCGCGAAGCGCCACCGCTGCATCGACTGTGGATCCACCACCGCCCGGTGGGCGGGCCGCTGCCCGACCTGCGGGGAGTGGAACACCCTGGTGGAGGAGTCCCAGCTCGGACCGCTGGTCCGGGCGGTGGACGCCCTCGACCTCTCGCTGGTACCGGCGCCGCTGGCCTCGGTGGACGTGTCCGAGGCGGTGGCCGTCCCTACCGGGGTCGTCGAGTTCGACCGGGTCCTGTCCGGCGGGCTGGTGCCCGGCTCGGTCACCCTGGTCGGCGGCGAGCCGGGGATCGGCAAGTCCACCCTCCTCCTGCAGGTGCTGGCCGCCCGGGCCGCCGGTGGGCACCAGGTGCTGCTGGTGTCGGCGGAGGAGTCGGCCCACCAGGTACGGCTGCGGGCCGAGCGCCTGGGCCCGATCCCACCGGGACTGCTGATCCTCCCGGCCACCGACGTCGGGGCGGTGACCGCGGCGGTGGCCGCGTCCGAGCCCGACCTGGTGGTCATCGACTCCATCCAGGCGGTGTCCGTCGGGCCCCCTGTCCCCGGCGAACGGCGAACCACCGGCGTTCCGGGCAGTGTGACCCAGGTGCGCGAGTGCGCCGACCAGCTGGTCGGCCTGGCCAAGGCCCAACAGGTGGCGATGGTGCTGGTCGGCCACGTGACCAAGGACGGGTCGCTGGCCGGCCCCCGGGCCCTCGAGCACATGGTGGACACTGTCTTGAGCTTCGAGGGCGACCGCCACCATGCCCTGCGCCTCCTCCAGGCGGTGAAGCATCGGTTCGGACCCACCGGCGAGCTGGGACTCTTCGAGATGGGTGACCAGGGCCTCAACCGGGTCGACGATCCCGGGCGCCTGCTGCTGGGGGACCGGCTGACCGGGGTGCCCGGCGGTGTCGTGCTCCCCGCCGTGCAGGGGCGGCGCACCCTGGTGGTCGAGCTGCAGGCCCTGGTGACCCCGATGGGTCAGGCGCAGCCGAAGCGGTCGGTGGTGGGACTGGACTCCGGGCGTCTGGTGATGACCCTGGCCGTCCTGGTCCGGCACGCCGGCCTGCCGGTGCTCTCGATGGACGTGTTCGCCTCGGTCGCCGGGGGGATCCGGGTCACCGAGCCGGCCGCCGACCTGGCCGTGGCCCTGGCCGTGGCCTCGTCGGCCACCGGTGTCGCCCTTCCCGCCGACCTGGCCGCGGTCGGGGAGGTGGGGCTGTCCGGCGAGATCCGCCAGGTCACCAACCTGCCCCGGCGCCTCGAGGAGTCGGCCCGGCTGGGCTTCGACCGGGTGGCGGTGCCGGCTTCGTCACCAGACGGCCCGGCCGGGATGGAGCTGATCCGGGTGGAGACGGTGGCCGAGGCGGTGACACGGTTCGGGTGCGCGTCGACGGGATGACCCCGCCTGTCCGCAGCGCCGCGGGTGGGACATGGCGCCGAGGGAGCGCACCTCCCGGGAAGGGTCGGGCGACGGCTGCCAGCTACCATTCCCCTGTGAACACACGCCAGACCTCGCCGCTCAGTGAGGCCCTGGCCATGGCGGCGCCCGGGCAGCCTCTGCGGGACGGCCTGGACCGCATCCTGCGGGCCAAGCGCGGCGGCCTGGTGGTGGTGGGGGATGGCCCGGGCGTCCTCTCCATCTGTTCGGGCGGGTTCCTGCTGGACGCCGAATTCAGTCCCCAGCGCCTGTCCGAGCTGGCCAAGATGGACGGCGCCATCATCCTGGCGGCGGACGCCTCGCGTATCGCCCGGGCCAACGTCCACCTGATGCCCAAGGCGTCCATCCCCACATCCGAGACGGGCACCCGGCATCGCACGGCCGAACGGGTGGCCCGGTCGCTCGACGTGCCGGTGCTGTCGGTCTCGGCGGCGATGTCGGTGATCGCCGTCTACCGCAATGACCTCAAGCACACCGTGCAGCCGATTGGCTGGCTCCACGGTCGCACCGACCAGGCCCTGGCCACGATGCAGCGGTTCCGGAACCGGTTCGACGTGGCCCTGAGCGGCCTCTCCGTACTGGAGGTCGAGGACACCGTGTCGGTGGGCGACGTGGTCGGCGTGGTCCAGGCGGCCGAAATGGTCCTGCGCATCGCCGAGGAGGTGGACGGCTATCTGGTCGAGCTGGGAGAGGACGGCCGGCTGGTGGGCCTGCAGTCGGCCGAGCTGGTCGACGGGGTGGCCCGTGCCCTGCACCTGGTGGTGCGCGACTACTGCGGGCGCCTCCCGAGCAAGGGCGCCCACCGCCTGTCCGTGGTGAACCAGGTCGTGGACCAGCTCGCCCTGCTGGCCGCCGACGAGTTGCAGGATGCCAACCGGGTGGCGGAGACGCTCGGGCTTCCGGGCTCGTTCGACCACACCGAGTCCGGCGTGGAGCCCCGGGGGTACCGGCTGCTGTACCGCCTGCCACGGTTCTCCGACGTGATCATCGAGCGGATCGTGGACCGTTTCGTCAACCTGCAACAGATCATGCGGGCGAGTCTGGGCGAGTTGGAGCAGGTCGAGGGGGTCGGGCAGACCCGGGCCCACTCGGTCAAGGACGGACTGGCCCGCCTGGCCGAGGCGAGCATCTTCGAGCGCTACCAGTAGCCGGTGCCCCGGCCGCCGGTCGGGGCGGCGCTGGCACCGTGTACCATTGCATGCTTTCCCCACGCGGCCCCGATGTAGCCCAGCCCAGCCCGGGACCGGCACGCAACGCCAGGAGGAACGGTGTTCGACATCGGTGACAAGGTCGTCTATCCGCACCACGGCGCGGCAGTAGTAGAACGACGCGAGACCAAAGAGGCATTCGGCAAGAAGCAGGAGTACCTGGTGCTCCGGCTGGCCTACGGGGATCTCACCTTGATGGTCCCCGCCGACAACACCGACGGTGTCGGCCTGCGGGAGGTGATCAACGACGAGGAGGTGGAGGAGGTCTTCGCCGTGCTCCGGAAGAAGGAAGCCCGCATGCCGACCAACTGGTCGCGCCGGTACAAGAACCATTCCGAGAAGCTGCGCTCCGGGGACATCTACCAGGTCGCCGAGGTGGTGCGGAACCTCTCCATCCGGGACAAGGACAAGGGTCTCTCGGCGGGCGAGAAGCGAATGCTGCAGCGGGCCCGCCAGATCCTGGTGTCAGAGTTGACCTTCGCTCTGGGCGTGGACGAGGAGACCGCCGAGGTTCGGCTCAACGAGGCGCTGCCCTGAGCCGAGCGGGGCCTGTGTGGGCCATCGTGGTGGCGGGTGGGTCCGGCCGCCGGTTCGGTGGGCCCAAGCAGTTCCTCCAGCTCGCCGGCCGGCCGGTGGCGGCCTGGTCGGTGGATGCGGCCCGGTCGGTCTCCGACGGCGTGGTCCTGGTGGTGCCCGGTGGCCCGGCCTCCGGTGAGCCCGGGTGCAGCCCGGGGACCCCAACGATGGGGGCCGACGTGGTGGTGGCCGGGGGCCTCTCACGGGCAGAGTCGGTGAGGGCCGGCCTGGCCGCGGTGCCCGACGAGGCGGCGATCATCGTGGTCCACGACGCCGCCCGCCCCCTGGCCGGTGTCCCGATGTTCGTGGCGGTGGTCGAAGCGGTGCGGGCGGGCGGGGCCGAGGGGGCCGTCCCGGTCCTCCCGGTGGCCGACACGCTGAAACGGGCGTCGGGCGGGCGGGTCCGCTCCACCGTCGACCGGGATGGCCTGGTGGCCGTGCAGACCCCCCAGGCCTTCGTGGCCTCGACCCTGCGCGCCGCCCACCGCACCGCCGGCGAGGCGACCGACGACGCCGCCCTGCTGGAGCGCCTGGGCGCGGCGGTGTGCACGGTGAGCGGTGATCCCCGCAACGTGAAGCTCACCCGGCCCGAGGACCTGGAGGTGGCCGAGGCCCTGATCGGCGCGGCGGCCCGGTGAGCGGTGTGCAGCCGGCCCTGCGGATCGGGCAGGGCCTCGACGTGCACCGGTTCTCCGAGCGTCCGGGCCGACCGCTCGTCCTCGGCGGGGTGGCCATCACCGGGGAGGGGGCACAGGGCCTCGAGGGGCACAGCGACGCCGATGCCGTGGCCCACGCCGTCGCCGATGCGGTGCTCGGGGGGGCAGGTCTCGGCGACCTCGGCCGGCACGCCCCGGACACCGATCCCCGTTGGAGCGCCGCGGACAGCCTGGAGATCCTGGCCCGGATGGTCGAACTGGCCCGGTGGTCGGGGTGGGTTGCGCTCAATGCCGACTGCACGGTGGTGGCCGAACGGCCCCGGCTGGCTCCCTTCGTCGACCAGATGTCCGAGCGGCTGGCCGCAGTGCTCGGCGCCCCGGTCAACGTGAAGGCCACCCGGGCCGAAGGGCTCGGTGCCCTCGGCCGGGCCGAGGGGATCGCCTGCAGCGCGGTGGTGCTCATGGCGCCGTCCCCCGACACCCGGCGGGCGGAAGCGGGGCGATGAGCCCGGTGGGTGGTGGGGGAGGGGGTGGCGCGGCGGGCGGACGCGGCGCCCCCCGGGGCGGTCCCCGGCGTCACGGATCGACGAAGGGCGCGGCCACCGGGAGGGGCGGGAGCCGGACCCGGTCCTCCACCGGGTCCGGAGGCCGGCCCGGCCGGTCGGGTGGCGGAGCCCGGGCCCGTGGGGTGCCGTCGGCCCAGGGCCTGGGGGGCGATCAGGTCGAGGGGCGCCAATCGGTGCGTGAGCTGCTGCGTGCCGATCGGCGGCCGGTCAGGTCGCTGCTGATGTCCGAGGGAATGGACGCGGCGGCCGTCCTCGACGAGATCGAGAAGCTGGCGGCCAGGCGTCGGGTACGGATCGAGTACGTCTCCCGCCGCCGCCTCGACTCGGTGGCCCGGACCGACGCCGCCCAGGGCGTGGTGGCCCTGGCCCGACCCGTCGAGGAGACGCCGCTCGAGTCGCTGTGCGGGTCGTCCCACCGGGGACGGGTGCCGTTCCTGCTGGTCCTCGACGGCATCACCGATCCCCACAACCTGGGGGCGCTGTTGAGGAGCGCGGAGTGCGCGGGCGTGACCGGGATCGTCCTCCCCCGGCACCGGTCGGCCCATCTGTCGCCCACCGCCGCCAAGGCGGCGGCCGGGGCCATCGAGTACCTGCCCATGGCCCTGGTGGCCGGGGTGCCCGCCGCCCTCCGACAGCTCTCCGAGGCGGGGGTGTGGACCGTCGGCCTGGCGGGAGGGGCCGGCCTCGCCCTCTACGACCTCGCCCTCGGCGATCAGCCGGTGGCCCTGGTGCTCGGGTCCGAGGGCGCCGGACTGGCCGCCCTGACCCGGAAGCGCTGTGACGCATTGGCATCCATCCCCCAGCACGGATCGCTTTCCTCCCTGAACGTGTCCACGGCCGGGGCCATCGCCTGCTTCGACGTCGCCCGACAGCGGGCGAAATGAGAACTCCGCCGCACCGCCGGAGGCCCTCGTGGCCACCACGGGCCACGACCGGCTGCCCCGACCCGCTCCGCGGTCCGCGCCGATCCGGTCCGATGAGGGGCCCGTCCGATCGAGAGGAGCTGGGATGACCGAGCGAGCCGAAGTGGTCGTGGTGGGAATGGGGCCGGGCGGTGAGGATGCCGCCGAGCGCCTGGCCGTGGCCGGGCTCGACGTGGTGGGGATCGACGGGGGGCTGGTGGGGGGAGAGTGCCCCTACTGGGGCTGCGTCCCCTCCAAGATGATGATCCGGGCCGCCGACCTGCTGGCCGAGGCGCGGCGGGTGCCCGGCATGGCCGGAGGCGCCACCGTCGGACCGGACTGGGCGCCGGTGGCCAGGCGCATCCGGGAGGAGGCCACCGACTCCTGGGACGACGCCGCCGCGGTCGGGCGCTTCGAGGACAAGGGGGGCCGGTTCATCCGGGGATGGGCCCGGCTCGACGGGCCCGGTCGGGTGGTTGTCGGCGACCGGACGGTCGAGGCGGCCCGGGCCCTGGTCATCAACACCGGGACCCGCGCCTGGGTGCCCCCGGTGCCCGGGCTGTCCGGCAGCCCGTACTGGACGAACCGGGAGGCAATCGAGGCCGAGGAGGTCCCGCCGTCGCTCGGCGTGCTCGGGGGCGGGGCCATCGGCGTCGAGTTGGCCCAGGTGTTCAGCCGGTTCGGGTCGAGGGTCACCGTCCTCGAAGGCGGTCCCTGCCTGGTCGGCCCCGAGGAGCCCGAGTCGGGGGCGCTGCTGGCCGAGGTCTTCGCGTCGGAGGGCATCGATGTCCGGACCGGTGTGACCGTCGAGTCGGTCGCCCACGACGGCGAGCGGTTCTCGGTGGTGCCGGCCGGCGGCGATCAACTGGTGGTGGACCAGCTGTTGGTGGCCACCGGGCGGAGGGCCGATCTGGCCCGGCTCAATGCGGCATCCATCGGTGTCGACGAGTCCGCCCGGTCCCTCCCCGTCGACGACCGGATGAGGGTCCCGGGGGTGGAGCGGGTGTGGGCCATCGGCGACGTGACCGGCAAAGGTGCGTTCACCCATGTCTCCATGTACCAGGCGGACATCGTCGTCAACGACATCATGGGGAACCCGGTGGTGGCGGCCGACTACCGGGCCGTCCCGCGGGTCACCTTCACCGATCCGGAGATCGGGTCGGTGGGCCTGAGCGAACGGGACGCCCGCGACCGGGGGCTCGAGGTCCGGGTGGGGACGGCCGAGGTCCCGTCGTCGACCAGGGGGTGGATCCACAAGGCGGGCAACCGGGGCTTCATCAAGCTGGTGGAGGACGTCGACCGGGGCGTGCTGATCGGTGCCACCTCGGCCGGCCCCTGGGGTGGTGAGGTGCTCGGCCTGCTGACCCTGGCCGTCCACGCCGAGGTGCCGACGGCCCGGCTCCGGCACATGATCTACGCCTATCCGACCTTCCACCGGGCCGTCGAGGCCGCGGTCAAGGACCTGCTCGGGGTGTGATCCGTGGTCCGGCGCCGATCAGGGCGCCGGACGGGCCGCCCGGCGGTGGGGGGACGGTCACGACGACGGCCGGGCCAGGGTCAAGAGGAATTCGTCGCCGTCGGAGGCCCAGGTCGATTCGACGACGAACCCGCAATCGTTCAACTCGGCCTCGAGGGCCGGGGGTGAGAATTTGGTGCTGATCTCGGTCAGCATCTCCTCGCCGGATCGGAACGCCAGGTCGAGCCCGAGATCGGCGACGTGGATCTGCTGGTCCCGGGAGGAGCGGAGCCACATCTCGATGCGCTGGTCCGCCTCGTTCCAGCGGGCCACGTGCTCGAACCGCCGGGGCTCGAAGTCGGCGCCCAGCTCGCGGTTGAGCACATGGAGCACGTTGCGGTTGAACTCGGCGGTGACCCCGGCCTGGTCGTCGTAGGCGGCGACCAGCTGCGCCCGGCCCTTCACCAGGTCGGTTCCGAGCAGGAGCCGGTCCTCCATCGACATGGTCTTCCCGAGGGCGATGAAGAACCCCCGGCGCGCCCCGGGGTCGAAGTTGCCGATGGTGCCGCCGAGGAACGCGAACAGGCGTCGACCGTCGGCGGGCAGGAGGTCGAGGTGCAGGTGGAAGTCGCCGACCACCGCGCTGACCTCCACGCCGGGGTACTCACGGGAGAGGGCGTCCGCCGCCTCCCACAGTGTGGTCTCGCTGACGTCGAGGGGCACGAAGCGCTGCAGGTTCCCGGTGGACCGCATGGCGTCGAGGAGCACCCTCGACTTCTCGCAGGTGCCTGCGCCCAGCTCCACCAGCGTGTCCGCTCCCGAGCGCTCGGCGATGTCCCCGGCGCGGGTGTCGAGGATCGACCGCTCGCACCGGGTCGGGTAGTACTCGGGAAGCCTGGTGATCTCGTCGAACAGCCTGCTCCCGCGATCATCGTAGAAGTAGACGGGCGGGAGGGTCTTCGGGTCGGCCGTCAACCCGGTCCGGACGTCGCGTTCCATCGCATCGCGCAGGTCGCCGAGGGACAGATGGGTCTCGATGGTCGGAGGGATGACGGCGGTCACTGGGCTCTGGCTTCCTTCGAGGCGTCGGGTGACGTGGCGGCCCTGGGTCAGCCGTTCCGGGCCATCCGCAGCCCGGTGAACGCCCACCGGGCGGACGGGGGGAAGAAGTTGCGGTAGGAGGCCCGGACGTGGTCCGGCGGCGTCACACACGATCCGCCCCGCAGGACGTACTGGTTGACCATGAACTTCCCGTTGTACTCGCCCACCGTCCCGGGGGCGGGGGTGAAGCCCGGGTAGGGGCTGTACGCCGAGGATGTCCACTGCCAGATGTTGCCGAACGGGGTGCACCCGGTCGGGCCGCCGTCCACCGGTGTGGGGTGGAGTTTGGTGTGGTCCAGGAAGTGGCCCACCAGGGGACACCCGGCGGCGGCGACCTCCCACTCGACCTCGGTGGGGAGCCGCAGACCGGACCACCGGGCGAATGCGTCTGCCTCGTAGTAGCTGACGTGGCAGACCGGCTGGGCCGGATTGACCGGGGTCGGGCCGCCGAGGGTGAACTCCGAGAAGGTCCCGTCCCTCTGCGACCGCACCCAGTAGAGCGGGTGCTCCCACCCTTCGGCCTGGACCGTGGCCCACCCGTCCGACAGCCACAGCTCGGGGCGGTGATAGCCCCCGTCCGCCATGAACTCCAGCCACTCCCCGCAG
>Ga0307372_10011149_pt1 | contig 12047 bp, 7 predicted proteins | sample OX1MG_FD_202533 | JGI IMG/M metagenome (GOLD analysis project Ga0307372, IMG submission 202533) | Soil microbial communities from Risofladan, Vaasa, Finland - OX-1 | ecosystem: Environmental > Terrestrial > Soil > Coastal area > Acid sulfate soil | place: Finland: Risofladan, Vaasa | collected...
CAGGTCGATCTCTTTCTGGGTCATCTTCATTCCCTGGGCCCCGCCGCACTTGAAGCAGCGCACGAAATCGATGAAATAGCCCGAGGGACCGACGGCGTTGATGTCGACGATGATGAGGTCGCCCTGACGGATCAGCTTGTCGGTCGCCCAGCGCCGGTACGGGCTGGTGTTGCCGCCCGAAGCGACGATGATGTCGTAGATGATCTCGCACCCGCGTTCCAGCATGAACTCGTGCACTTTCGCTTCGATTTCGCGCTCGCGCACGCCGGGCTTCAGCCACTCGTACTTGATCTTCCACATGGCCGCGTCGCCGATGCTGGAGGCCTGCTTGAGCAGTTCGATCTCGTCGCGTGTCTTCACCACGCGCGCCGCCGAAACCGCCGGCCAGCCGTTGACCACCTGAATGCCCGTCTTCTGGAAGGCCTCGAGGGCCGGCATGTCGAAATTGTCGATGCCGATTCGCTCCTTGGCCACGCCATGCTCTTTCAGCACGTCAAGGATGCTATCGGCCATCCGCCCGGCCATGTGCGGCACGGCGCCCTCGGCCCACTGCCAGGTGATGGCCGGACGAATCCGTCCCTCCATCCACGGCAGGTCGATCTTTGCGCACTGCAGATCGGAGCCGGCGGTTTCGAACAGAACGGGCTCTCCTTCCTGCGGGACGACGGCGTAGCGAATGTTGATATTGTATTTCCAGTTTCCCTGATAGGAAGCCGTCGCGTAACGAATATTCGCGCCGGCAAAGAGCACCAGCGCTCCCAAGTCAGCCTTCTTCATTTCCGCGCGCAGCTTTTCCAGACGTTCCTTGCGCAAACGGTCGAAATCGACCCGGTATTGCCAGTCTGCTCCGGTTTGGCTGTAAAGACGCCGTGGATCCCACTCGTGGGGCTTGCCAATGAAGCTAGTGTCCATGCGGGTTTAGGTTCCTCTCTTCGCCTGACGACGAAAATCGCGGGCTACATGAAAACTACCGCGCCTATTCTACAACGGGCCGCGCCGATATTCCCGCGATTGTGACGGCGGCCCGTACTCCTCCGGACGGCGCAAAACCCGGTCCCGGGACCGGCCCGAACAACCGCCCGGCGGCCTTTTTGCATTTCGAGAAAATCAGCGTACAGTTTCCGTGAAGAATTGCGGAGCCGCGAGCAATAAGATTCTTTTATGAAAAATAGTACAATTATAAATTGGACTGCAAGGTCAAGAACGGGTCTAATGGGAAGGTCGGAGGCGCACACGCGTCTATCCGAATGCGCCAAAAAACCTCGAACCGTAGGGGAATCGCGTGAATAGTGACGGAATCAAAAAAGGTCTCTCCCGAGCGCCCGCCAGGGCGATGCTGAAGGCCACCGGCCTGAGCGATGCCGATCTCGAACGGCCACTGGTCGCCGTGGCCAACACATGGACCGAGGTCACGCCCTGTAATTTCCATCTTCGGCGTCTCGCGGAGAAGATCAAGGAAGGCGTGCGCGCGGCCGGGGGAACACCCATCGAGTTCAACACGATCGCCGTTTCCGACGGCATTTCGATGGGCACCGAGGGCATGAAGGCGTCCTTGATTTCCCGCGAGGTGGTTGCCGATTCGATCGAGCTGGTGGTGCGCGGCCACATGTTCGACGCCGTGGTGGCGATCTCCGGCTGCGACAAGACGATCCCCGGCACGCTGATGGCGCTGGCGCGGTTGAATTTGCCCTCTCTGATGCTCTACGGCGGCTCGATTCAGCCGGGGCGTTTTCAGGGGCATGACGTCACCATTCAGGACGTTTTCGAGGCCGTTGGCGCCTGCGCCGCCGGCCGCATGACGGCGGAAGAATTGCACGACCTGGAAGATCATGCCTGCCCGGGAGCCGGCGCCTGCGGAGGCCAGTTCACCGCGAACACGATGGCCACGGCCGCTTCCCTGATGGGCATGTCCCCGATGGGGGCGAATGAAGTGCCGGCGATGGATCCCCGCAAGGACGGCGTTGCGCTCGAATGCGGCAAGCTGGTGATGCGCATTCTCCGCGAAAATCTGCGCCCGAGCCAAATCATCACCCGCACGGCGATCGAGAATGCGTTTTCCTCCGTAGCCGCGACCGGCGGCTCGACAAATGCGGTGCTGCATCTGCTGGCGATCGCCTACGAAGCGGGAGTGCCGATCAACCTGGAGGATTTCGACCGCATCTCCTCGAAAACGCCGCTTCTGGCCGACCTCAAACCCTCGGGCCGCTTCGTAGCGCCCGACTTCGAGCGGGCCGGCGGGGAGCGCCTGCTGGCCAAGCGGTTGCTGGACGCGGGTCTGCTCCAGGATTCCCCAACGGTTTCCTTCCGTTCGGTCAGCGAGGAAGCGCGCCTGGCCAAAGAAACGACCGGCCAGGAAGTCGTGCGCCCGCTCTCGAACCCTATCAAGCCGCACGGCGGCATGCTGTTCCTGCGCGGCTCTCTTGCGCCCGATGGCTGCGTCGTCAAACTGTCCGGCCCCGAACGCCTGCGGCACACCGGTCCCGCGCGCGTCTTCGATAGCGAGGAGTTGTGTTTCGAGGCCGTGCAAAAAGGTTCCATACGCCCCGGGGACGTCGTGGTGATCCGGTACGAAGGCCCGCGGGGCGGCCCGGGAATGCGCGAGATGCTGGCCGTTACGGCCGCGCTGGTGGGACAAGGTCTGGGCGAATCGGTCGCCCTGCTCACCGATGGCCGGTTCAGCGGCGCGACCCATGGACTGATGGTGGGACACGTTGCGCCCGAAGCTGCCGTCGGCGGCCCCATTGCCCTGTTGCGCGACGGCGACACCATTACATTTGATATCGCCGCCAGGCGTCTGGACGTGGCCGCCGATCTCGATTCGCGGCGCGCCGCCTGGCGAGCGCCCGCCCCGCGCTATACCACCGGCGCCATGGCCAAGTACGCAGCCCTGGTTTCTTCCGCGTCCCAAGGCGCGGTCACGCGAGTTCCCGCCGCAAACGAACAGGCGGCAGCACCCGTTTTCGCAGCACCAAAAAACCTTTAGTTCGTTCAAGGAGCGACAGCAATGACCAAGATCTACGGCGAAGCAGACGCAAACCCGAAAGCATTGGCCGGTCTGAAAATCGCGGTAATCGGCTACGGCAGCCAGGGCCGGGGCCAATCCCTCAACCTTCGTGATAGCGGGTACGACGTAACCGTCGCCATTCGCCCCGGGGGCCCCTCCTGGAAACAGGCGATCGAAGAAGGCTGGAAGCCCGTCGAGCCCGCCGAGGCGGTCAAAGGCGCCGATGTCGTCGCCATGCTGGTGCCCGACATGGCCGCGCCGAAGGTCTATCGCGAGGCTGTGGCCCCGAACCTCAAGCCGGGAGCCCTGCTGATGTTTTCCCACGGCTTCAATGTTCTTTACGGCCAGATTCAGCCCGCCGACAACGTGGACGTCGCCATGGTGGCGCCCAAGAGCCCGGGAAGCCTGGTCCGCCGCCAGTTCGAAGGGGGACGCGGCGTTCCCGCCCTGCTCGCCATTCACAAGGATGTGACGGGCAAGGCCTTTGAACGCACCCTGGCTTACGCGCACGGACTGGGATCTGCCCGCGCGGGGGTTCTGGAAACGACTTTTGCCGAGGAAACGGAAACCGATCTGTTCGGCGAACAGGCCGTGCTTTGCGGCGGCGTGAGCGAATTGATCGTGGCGGGCTGGGAAACGCTCGTCGACGCCGGCTACAGCCCCGAAATCGCCTATTTCGAGTGCCTGAACGAGCTCAAGCTGATCGTCGACCTGATTTATGAAGGCGGCTTGGCCCGCATGCATCAGTTCGTCAGCGAAACGGCCAAGTACGGCGACCTGTCCCGCGGCGCGCGCGTCATCGACGCCCACGTCCGGGAATCGATGAAGAAAATTCTGGCCGAAGTGCGCTCGGGCGCCTTCGCCAAGGAATGGATCGCGGAGGATGCGGCGGGCCGTCCGAACTACAACTCCCTCCTCAAGCAGGACGTCGAGCACCCGATCGAAAAGGTGGGCGCCCAGCTGCGTTCGCGCATGGCGTGGCTGCAGGAAAAGGGAAAGAAGGCGGTGTCTGCATGAGTAAGGCCCAGTTTTCCGCCGGTTCCCATCCCCCCAGGGAGCCTGCCGCCGCGCACGGGAAAGCGATGACCGGCGCGCAGATTCTCTGGGAGTGTCTTGAGCGGGAAGGCGTCCAGCACGTTTTCGGGTATCCCGGCGGGGCGATCCTGCCGGCTTACGACGCCCTGAAGCATAGCAATATCTACCATGTCCTCGTTCGTCACGAGCAGGGAGCCGCTCATATGGCCGACGGCTACGCGCGAGCGAGCGGGCGTGTGGGCGTTGCCGTTGCCACTTCCGGTCCCGGCGCCACGAATCTGGTGACCGGCATCGCCACGGCGATGCTGGACTCCTCGCCGGTCGTCTGCATCACCGGCCAGGTTGGCAGCCGCCTGCTGGGCTCGGATGCCTTTCAGGAAATCGACATCACGGGCATCACGCTCCCCATCACCAAGCACAACTACCTGGTGACGCGGCCCGAAGATGTCGCGCCGGCGATCCGCGAAGCGTTCCACGTCGCTCGCTCGGGGCGGCCAGGGCCCGTTCTGGTGGACATCACCAAGGACGCCCAACAAGCCACCTGCGCCTTCGATTGGGAGGCGGCCAAACCCAAATTGCCGGGTTACCGTCCCGATCTCTCCCCCGCGCCCGAGCAGTATGCGCGCGCGGTGGAGCTCATTCAGAGCGCCAAGCGCCCGATCATCCTGGCCGGCCACGGCATTCTCATGTCCGGGGCCATGAGCGAAGTGCGCGAACTGGCCGAGCGCGCGTCGATTCCCGTGGCGCTCACCTTGCTCGGCCTGGGCGCCCTGCCGGCCTCGCACCCGTTGAATCTGGGCATGATGGGCATGCACGGGGAAGCCTGGGTGAACCACGCCATTCAGGAAGCCGATCTGCTTCTGGCCCTCGGGATGCGTTTCGACGACCGCGTGACGGGCGACCTGCGCACCTACGCGAGCGGCGCCAAGAAGATTCACGTCGAAATCGATCCCGCTGAAATCAACAAGAACGTCCGGGTGGACGCCGCGCTCATCGGCGATCTCCAGGCGGTATTGCGCGAACTGATCTCGCACGTGGAACCGGCCGAGCGCGGCGAATGGCTGGCCTTCATCGACCGGCTGAAGGGCGATTCCGCCGTGCGGGACATTCAGAATCTGCCCGACAGCGGGCACCTCTACGCCGCCCACGTCATTAACGACTTGTGGCGGGAAACGCGCGAAGCCGACACCATCGTCGTAACCGACGTCGGCCAGCACCAGATGTGGGAAGCGCAGTATTACAAGCACGAGCATCCCCGCTCCCTGATCACTTCGGGCGGATTGGGCACGATGGGATTCGCGCTGCCCGCGGCCATCGGGGCCAAGGTCGCCCGCCCGGAGGCGGAGGTATGGGTAATCGCCGGCGATGGCGGGTTCCAGATGACCATGTCCGAGCTGGCGACGATCGCCCAGGAAAAACTGAAAATCAACATCGCCATCATCAACAACGGCTACCTGGGCATGGTCCGCCAGTGGCAGGAGTTTTTCTACGACCGCAACTACCAGTCGACGCCCCTGCTGAGCCCGAATTTCTCGAAGCTCGCCGACGCGTACGGGATTCGGAGCATGACCGTCACCGAGCGCGCGCAGGTCGTTCCGACCATCCAGGCGGCGCGCCAACACGACGGGCCCGTGCTGATCGATTTTCGCGTCGAAAAAGAGGATTCCGTCTATCCCATGGTGGCTGCCGGAGCGGCGCTGCACGAAATGATCCGCCGGCCCAACCCTCTGGTCGAAACCGCGGCGGATAAATAGGCGCTATGCTCCATACTTTTGTCGTTTACGTCGAAAACAAACCGGGTGTTCTCACCCGCGTGGCGTCCCTGTTCCGCCGGCGCGGCTTCAACATCGACTCGTTGACGGTCGGCCGCACGGAAAAACCGGAAGTTTCGCGGATGACGATTTCCGTCGATACCAACCCCGACGGGGCCCGCCGCATCGAGGCGAACCTATACAAGCTGTTCAACGTGCTGCTGGTCGAGGACGTGACCCACGAACCCGCGATCACGCGCGACCTGGCCATGATCCGCGTGGCGACCCCGGACGGCTCGCGCACCCAGGTACTCGAGCTCGTCTATATTTTCCGCGCGCGCGTGGTCGATATCGCGCCCGAATCGCTGGTCATTGAAATCACCGGCACCGAGGACAAGATCGACGGCATGGTCGATCTGCTGCGTCCCTACGGCGTGATCGAGATGGTGCGGACGGGCATTGTCGCCATGCGTCGCGGCGCCACACCCGCTTCCACGTCCACGGGAACAGAGATGGCGGCCCGCGCGGCCGAGACCAACATTCGCCAACTGGCCTAACCCCCGCTCAAGCCCCCATTCCGGAGTCGCCGGCGCGAAACCCGGCCCGCTCTGGGCGGGTTTCCGCGCCGGTCATTCCGGCCGCTGAAGCAATCGTCTCTCCCAAAGCGTGCGGAAGCTGACGGCTGGCTTCGCGAGCCGGCTCCGGACAAAATGCCAAGCTTTTAATCGTAATATTCGGGAGCGAACTTGCGCCCCTTGAAGTCCTCGATGTCGTGGTGGACCCAGAGCTGGGCCTTGTAATGGGACAGGAGGGCGGCTACCCGCTCATAGGCCAACGGCCCCGACCAGAGCCAGCGGTTTGCTTCACTCGCCATCTCGATCCGCGGAATGCGGCGCGTATCGAAATTCGAGCGGAAGTGAACGGCGTCGCCGCTCAGCAAAACGTAACCCGCATTTTTCAGGTGAACCAGGCAGACCTGGCAGCCGACGGTATGGCCACCGACGTAGAAGAAACGAACGCTGCCGTCGCCGAAGACGTCAAAATCGCCGTCGAGAAGGCGAACCGGGTGGCTTCGCTCGAAAATTTGCCCGGGCATATTCGGCGGCCCTTGCGGACTCGCCCCCTTCGCCATCGCCTGGTCGTACTCGACCCGCTGGATCAGCACGGTCGAGTTCCTGAACAAGCCGATATTGCCCGTGTGGTCGGCGTGCTGGTGCGAAATGCCGATCAGCGAAACGTCATCGGGCGCGATGCCGACCAGCTTCAATTGAGCCGTCATGGTCTGGGCCGGGGTCTTCATCCAGCGGATGCCGTTGGCGCCGCCGTGCAGAAAACCGCTGGGCATGGTGGCGATGATGTCGTTCGAACTGGTGTCAAACATCATCCAGGTGTCGCCATGCCGGATCGCATAGGCATAGGAGGAAATGTCCACCGGCGTGCCGGGAGGCAACAGCATATTCTGCCAGGCCCCGGCGTTGCCCGAGCGGCCGTAACCGCCGTCGAGGATGTAGAGCCGATCCGCAAAACCTGCCGTTTGTCCGGGGTCTTTCGCCCCGGCCGGATCGCTAGCCAGGGGCGCAGATTGCGCCGGAGACGGGCGATTCCTGTCGCCTTTCATCGAACCTCCCGGGTCGATCTCTTTTCAGCCAGAATTCGGATTCTCGTATCCGCGTATTCTCGCATCCAAAAGCCCGGAAGTGTACACCGGCCGGTTTGCGCGTGAGGGACGATTTTCGGCCCGCGCAAGTGCGCGGTCCGCGCGGCGAACCAGTGCGCCGGACCCGAGCGCCGTTTCACAAATGCAAGCCCGGCGCGATTCGAGGAACAAAATTCTGCTATATAGGTCCTGCGCAAATTTTGCGGGGCGTCCGCGCGCCCGGGTGGGGTTACGCTTGGATCGAGGCGGACACGCCGCTCAAACGGTCTTCATCCCCCGGAGGCAGGAGTGCGAATCATACGCGCCATGGCTGCTGTCGTAGCCGTCATTCTCATTGCACATTTTCTTTTTTCCGTATACAGCCGCTCTCTTCTGGACGCCTCCGCGCGCCCGGCCACTGCCTCTTCTGAAGTGCTTCCCACCGGGATGACGATTACGCCGCTGGCCCCGCGCGGCGCTTCGTTCATGGCCCTCAATCCGCATCTGCCCGATTTCCCCCATTTCCTCGCCGGGCAGCCCGTCACGCTGTCCCTTTCTCCCGCCGGGAAAACGCTGCTCGTTCTGACCAGCGGATACAACCGGAACAACGGTCCCCGGGGCCGATGGGTCCGGGACGCCTCGAACGAATACGTCTTTGTCTACGACGTCACGCGCCCCGCGCCGCGTCTTTCCCAGGTTCTCCAGGTCCCCAATACGTTCGACGGCATTGCGTGGAACCCGGCCGGCTCGGCCTTTTATGTTTCCGGCGGCGGCGATGACGATGTGCACGTCTTCGAGCGCAGCGCCGGCCGCTGGAGCCAGGCCGGCCCGCCGATTCGCCTGTGGCATCGCCACGGTCTGGGGATTCATGTCCGGCCCGTGGCTGCCGGCCTTGCCGTCACCCCCGACGGCCGGCGCCTGCTGGTTGCCAATTTCGAAAACGACTCCGTCAGCCTGGTCGATCTGCATGAAGGACGAAAAATCGCCGAACTCGATTTGCGGCCCGGCAAAATCAACCCGCGCGATGCGGGCATTCCGGGAGGCGAATATCCCTTTTGGGTGTTGATTCACGGCCACCGTGCCTGGGTCTCATGCCCTCGCGACCGCCAGATCGTCGTTCTGGATCTTTCACCCACCTTGCGCGTCATCGGCCGGATCGCTTTGCCCGGCCAGCCCAATCGCATGATTCTCAACCAGGCCGGCAGCCGCCTGTTCGCCGCGCTGAGCACCGACGACACGGTCGCCGTAATCGACACGCGAACCAGCCGCGTGATCCAGGAGATTCCCACGACCGCGCCGCCATCGATTTTCCCCAATCCCGATCAGCTCAAGGGAAGCAATCCGAACGGGCTCGCCCTTTCGCCCGACGAGAAGACGCTGTACGTGACCAACGGCGGAGCGAACTCGGTTGCCATGATTTCGCTGGCTGGGTGGGCGGCTGGAAAAGGGGGCCCGAACGCCGCCCCGGACCGGATCGAAGGCCTCATTCCGACCGCCTGGTACCCCGATTCGGTCAGCGTGAGTCCCGACGGCCGCATGCTCTACGTTGTGAATACGCGCAGCGATCCCGGGCCCAATCCCCGCGGTTGCCGCAAAAAGTATGCCCGTTCGAATTGGTATGTCCCCTGCAGCGCGGCCAACGAATACATCCTCCAGCTGAGCAGGGGCGGCCTTTGGAGCATCCCCACGCCCGGCCGCGCGGAGCTGGCCGCGCTCACCGAACAGGTCGCCAAAAACGACCATTACCGGCCCGGCCCTCGCCTCGCCGCGGCCGACAAAACCATGGCTTTCCTTCGCCGCCACATTCGCCACGTGATCTACATCGTCAAGGAGAACCGAAGCTACGATCAGGTGCTCGGCGATCTGCCCGAAGGCAACGGCGATCCCCGGCTTACCCTTTTCCCACGGCCGATCACGCCGAATTTCCACCAGCTCGCGCTCGACTTCGTCGATCTGGACAACACCTACGCCAGCGGCGACGTCAGCGGCGACGGCTGGAACTGGTCGACCGCCGCTCGCGCCTCCCAAATGGTGGAAAACACCGTTCCCCTGGAATACGCCGGCCGCGGCCCGGGCTATGACTTCCTGGGAGCCAACCGGAACATCAACGTCGGTTTTGCGACCCTGGCCGCGCGAATCGCCGCCGACCCGGAAACCCCCGACGATCCCAATCTGCTTCCCGGCACCGCCGACGTCGCCGCTCCCGACGGGCCCGGGGGCCAGGCGGGCGCCGGCTATCTATGGAATGCGGCCCTGCGCGCGCACATCACGCTGCGCAATTACGGCTGCTTCTCCGATCTCCGCCGGTATTCCCTGCGGCCGTCCAATCCCGCCTACATTCCGCCGATTCGAAACCCGTTCGCCACGAAAACCCGCGTCGATTTTCCGACGAAAGCGGCCCTGATGCCGGTGACCGATCCCTACTACCGCAGCTTCGATCAGGCCTTCCCCGATTATTGGCGCTTTCGGGAATGGGACCGCGAATTCCGTCTCTACGTCAGCCGTCACGACCTGCCGGCGCTCGAAATGATCTGGATGCCCCACGATCATTTCGGGAAATTCGACAAGACCATCGACGGCGTTGACACCGTGGAAACCGAAATGGCCGACAACGACTACGCCGTCGGCCGGATCGTGCAGCAGGTGGCCCACAGCCCCTATCGCGACGACACGCTGATTTTCGTGATCGAAGATGACGCGCAAAACGGCCCCGACCACGTCGACGCCCACCGCACCACCGCCTTTGTCGTCGGGCCCTATGTGAAGCAGCATGCCGTCGTATCGACGCACTACACGACCGTGAACCTGCTTCGCACCATCGAAGACGTCCTCGGAATCGGCCCCATGGGGATCAACGACGACGTGCTTTCGCCGATGGCCGATGTCTTCACCACCACGGCGAAGCCGTGGACCTACACCGCCATCGTCCCGGCGATTCTCCGCTCCACCAGGCTGCCACTTCCCTCCCGGAGCCAGGCGGCCCTGGGCGTTCCCGGCGAAAACAGCCGCGCCTACGCGCGCCCGCTTCATTCAGCCGCCTACTGGGCGGACGCCACTCGCGGATTCGATTTTTCCGTTGAGGACAAGATCAATACGGCGCTCTTCAACCGCATTCTCTGGAAGGGACTGATGGGGCCGGCAGCTCCCTACCCGGCCCTTCGCAGCCGGCGGGATTTGCGCCGCCATCGGCGCCACTTGCTCGCGCACTACGGGAGCTGGATCGCCGCCCGCCGCACCGCCGCTCGAACGCTCGCCGCGAGCAACCACGCGAAACCGGCCGGATCGCGCTGATTCGGGGGAAAGCGGCCTTCCGCCGCAACGCGCCGCTCGACCGCGCGGAGAAACCGGGCGAAGACCGCTGAATCTTGGAGGCGCGGGTGGGAGTTGAACCCACGAATAGAGGTTTTGCAGACCTCCCCCTTGGGCCACTTGGGTACCGCGCCGTTGGAATGCCAGTATAACGGAACTGCCGCGTTACTGTCAGTTTCGTCCTGCGAACTGGCAAACCGTTTTGCCCTCATGCACAATCGAACCAGTTCCATGAGCCCATCCACGGATATCGGGCACGAGTCGAATCGGATGCAGCGGAGACGGGTTCCGGCCGTTCGGCGAGCCGCGCCGTGACCCACGGTCCCTGCCTTTACCTCGGGCCGCGAGGCCAGCGCTGCGACCGCCCGGCGCTCGAAAACGGTTTCTGCGCCCTCCATGACGCCGATGCCATCCACGCCAGCCCCTGGACGTGGGTCCGGCGGCTGGCGGGGATTCTCGTCGCGGCGGCGATACTCTGGCCGATTTTCGAGGCCTTCCTCGAAGAGCTGTCTCACTGGCGCCGCTAGAACGGCCCACCACCACCCGAAAAAAGCCAGAACAAGCCAATTTCTTTTGGGGTTCACCCCGAGTCCCTTCCCTACGTTCAGAACCAGTCCCTGTAAAGGCACAACCGGGATCACGATGACAACGCAGGGGACGATCCGGACATTTCTCAGGAATCGGAGGATGGCGATTCGTCAGGCACGTCTTCGCCGTACTGTTTGAGCTTGCGGTAGAGGGTCGTCTTCCCAATGCCGAGCAGGCGCGCGGCGGCCATTTTGTCGCCACGGGTTTTCTGCAAGGCGCGGAAGATGGCGCGGCGCTCCAGTTCGGCCAGGGTAATCTGCTCGTCGTCGAGCGGAAGGCGGGCCGGCGCAAGAGACTGAAGGTTGGTTGGCAGATCAGCCACGCTGAGCAGAGGGCCCGAGTTGAGCTCGGCCGCCCGGGAAACGGCGTTTTCGAGCTCGCGGACATTTCCCGGCCAGTCGTAGGCCACCAGGCGTGCCATCGCGTCCTCGGAAAGAACCGGCGTGGGCCGCTCGTCGCGGCTCCAGCGTTCCAGGAAATGATTGGCGATCAAGGGAATGTCGCTCTTGCGCTCGCGCAGCGGGGGAACGCGGATCGGAACAACGTTCAGCCGGTAGAACAAATCCTGGCGGAAACGGCCCTGCTCGACCTCCCGCTGGAGATTGCGGTTCGTCGCGGCAATCACGCGGATATCGACCGGGACAGCCGCCGTCCCTCCGACCGGCCGCACCTCTCGCTCCTGCAGGATGCGGAGCAGCTTGACCTGCATTTCGAGGGGAAATTC
>Ga0307372_10011150_pt1 | contig 12046 bp, 9 predicted proteins | sample OX1MG_FD_202533 | JGI IMG/M metagenome (GOLD analysis project Ga0307372, IMG submission 202533) | Soil microbial communities from Risofladan, Vaasa, Finland - OX-1 | ecosystem: Environmental > Terrestrial > Soil > Coastal area > Acid sulfate soil | place: Finland: Risofladan, Vaasa | collected...
AGTCGCCCGTTTTTCTTGCGCCTCAACCACCTCGCCGCGCGGGCCACCCATTCCATCCAGATTCGCCAAACCGCCGCTCAGCCAAAGTGAGACTTTGGCGGACAATTAACGTGAGACGTAGCAAGGGTTCGTGGGCCATCGGAGCTTGTCGTGCAACTCGTGATAAACGTGGTCGAGACGCAGGCCGGTGTCGTCGCCGTCCCAGCCAAGCACGCGCAGCGTGGCCAGATTGTTCAGGTGTGCGTCTTCCGAGAAATGCGCGAAACTGATCTGCCGCTCGTCGCCTTCGCCAAAGGCCGAAATGAATAGCAGGTCGTGCGTCTCCCAGGCGGGACGCTCCGATTGATTGGCCGATGCTCGCTTCTTGAACACCAGTTGCCCAAGGATACGGCGGAGGGCGACGACGGGGAGCCGCTTGGGCTCGAACTTGACGAAGAAGATCCCCCACGGCTGATTGGTCACAAGGGGACGAAGCTGCTTGATGCCGTCGATCTTGGCAGCGGTCTTCTTGTCCAGCCCCAGCTCTTCGGGTTCGTAGTCGAAAGTGAGGTCGTCGAAGTCATTGGCCTCGATGGGCCAAGCCAACTCGTCACGCAGATACTTTACCAGAGAAGGAAACGACCTGATCTGACGTAGTTCTTCGCGGCGGTCGGCGCTCATGGGTTTGTTCCCTGGCTTTAATGCAATTCCATCCAGGCTTTCAACACCGGCTTGACGCCGAGTGGGGCCTGCATGCGTTTGAGGAACGTGTTCTTGATGTGCTTTTCGAGCTTGGTCCGGACCTCGGCGAGCGTCGGCTGGGCAATGGCGCAACTCCGCGGCGTATCGGGCTGCGAGCGGATCGCGGCCACGATGTCGGCCGGCTCTTCGAGAATCTGCTCGCGTGCGAGGTCGTAAAGATACCAGCGGGTCTCGCCCGCCGCCTCGGTCCAGGGATGGTCACGGTTGGCGGCGGGCATGCTGAGGTCGGGGCGCGGCAGCCGGTAGCAGAAAAAGACGGCCTGCGCGCCCGGCGCCGGGTGGCGCTTGCCGCTGAACACGCGACCGGGCAGAGCGTCGAGCCGATCGGCCAACTCGGGGTCGCCGGCCAGCAGCGCTTGCAACTCCAGGCGCAGGTTCTCGTCGGTCGACGGTTGGCCTTCGTAGGCGTGGTTGAAGTCTTTGATGGCCTCGTAGTCGTCGTCCGGCCGCAGCAGCTTGCCCGTCTCGATGCCCAGCGTCTTGGAGATCCGCAGCGTCTTGTGGGTAACCTTGTTGTAGAGCAGCAACAGGTCGTTGAGCTCGTCGGGCGGCAGGAAATTCCAATAGGCCACCTTGCCGCGCAGCGCGGCGTGGTCGGGGTGGTCGGCCACCAGCCGCTCCTCGACCCGTGGGTTCATGCGGCGGTCGACGCGGCCCACGCGCTGCATCAGGCGAACCGGGTTCCAGTGCAGGTCGTAGTTCACCAGCCGCGTCGCGTCTTGCAGGTTGAGACCCTCGGAGAGCACGTCGGTCGAAATCAAAACGCGGATTTCGGTCTCGCCGCGTTGGACCACGTCGGCCGACGACGAACCGTTGTAGTAGGGAGCGAAACGGCGGATAATCTCGGCGCGATCGCGCTTCGTGCCGCTGTCGATCTGCTCGACCCCTTGCAGGCCGTTGCCGATCAATTCCTTCTTCAGGTAGCGGGCCGTTTCGGCGAACTCGCTGAACACGAGCACCTTGTGCTTCTTCATCACCGGGTCGCTGCGCAAGAGCTTGATCAGGGCCTTGAGCTTGTCGTCGTGCCTGGGCTGGAACTGCTTGAGCTCTTCCAGGAACGCCGCGACTTCGTTCAGGTCGTCGTACGTCTCGCCGAGGATGGCCTCGACGTCATAGTGCTCAGGATTGAGTTCCGCGACGTCTTCCAGCATTTCGTCGCTGATCAAATCCTCGTCGGCGTCGTCCTCGTCGGCGTCGTCCATGAACTCGAGGTTGCGTTGCCGCACGTAGCCGACGAGGTCGGCGTGCTTGAGCCGCCAATGATCGAGACGGCGTTTCGCCGACGCGCTCTGGCTGTGCCGCGTGACCCAGGCCAGGAGCTTCACGAGCAGACGGTTGCAGGAGCGCTCGAAGGCGTGGGCCGAACTCTCGAAGCGCTTGAGGAACTGGGTGCGAATCAGCGTGCAGACCTGCTTTTGTCGGTTTTCGATCCAGGGGTCGATTTCCGCGTTCGGACCGCGGTAGTACGCCAAGGGGTAGTAGATGCCCAGCACGAAGAGCGGCTTGTCCTTTTTGAACGCGCGGTCGACCATCTCCAACAGCTTGCCGTAGGTGTTCTTCAGCAGATATTCGGCGACGTGCGGCGGCTCGCGGACGGGGAAGCTGGTGACGTTGGCCCCCGGCTGCTGTTGCTGGCTCTTGACCACGTAGGCGCGGCTGCGCTGGACCACGAGGGCCTTGAAGAGGGCGTCGCCGGCGAGCACGCGCTCGGCCTCGGCCATGTTCGTGTTGCCCCCCTCGGGCGCGCCGACGGCCTGCAGGAGCTGTTTTTCCAGGCCGATGAAATGCGAGCGAAACGAATGCGCGCCGAGCGTGCGGGCGAAGTAGTCGTCCTGCCCGCGCGTGAAGAGTTCGGCCATGTGGCGGAAATCGTCGAGCCGGTTGTTGATCGGCGTGGCGGTGAGCAGGAAGACCTCCTTCGGGCCGCGAGGGCCTTCCACCAGGTCGAAGAGCGTGCGGTAGCGCGAGGGGCGTTTCTCGTCGTCGCCCACGCGGCCGGTGTTGCGAAAATGGTGGGCTTCGTCGATCACGATCGCGTCGGCCAGTTCCCTGACGCGCTCGAAGCGGTACGGGAAGTCGCCGCCGCGGCCCAGGTCGGTGTGGTTGAACACCACCAGGCTGCTGAAATCGCCGCCGTGAAGCCCGCCGACGTGCCCCAGGTATTCGCGCAGCGCCGGCTCCCAAACGTCGTAGCGGGCGGTCTTGGGTACGAATAGCGCCACGCGCTTTCCCTCGTGGATCACCAGCCGCTCGATGACCATCAGGCCGATGAAGGTCTTGCCCAGCCCGACGCCGTCGCAGTTGAACGCGCCGCCATAGCGGCGGGCAATCTGCATCAGGGCGTGGTAGCCTTCCTGCTGGTAGCGGTCGAGCACCGAGAACATCCGCGATCCGCGCGGCGCGGCCGCCTTTTCCCATGCGTCGGCCGTCAGTTCGTGATCGCGGCAGTATTCCCGCAAGGCCTTGGCATACACCTCAAAGGGGATGTAGTCGCGCACATGACGTTCGATCGCGCGGAGCACTTCCGCCGTCACGTCCTCGGCCTGCTCCCAGTGCTCTTCATACCATTCTTGCAGGACGGCCACCGAGGCGCCCGCGATCTGCACGTTAAGTTCGATATTCTCGGTCAGTCCGGGGTACGTCAGGTTCGACGAGCCGACCAGGGCGAACGAGCCCACGACCTCCTGCCGGGCGTGGGTCAGGTAGGCCTTGGCGTGGAACTTGTCCTTGCGAAACACGCGGCACTGGATCTTTCCGGTGCGGAGGGCTTCGACGACCGCCGGCACGCCGACGAGAAAATCGTTTTTTTCCTTTTCAGCTTCGAGCGACCCGTCGAGCCGGCCGGTGACCTGGGAGAGTCCGGCGGCGAAGGCCGCCTTGGTGCGTTTCGAGACCTCGTCGCCCATGAGAATCCGCAGCCCGTCGACCTTCCGCCATGCATCGTTCAGGGCCAAGAGCGCGCCGATCTCGAAATAGCCCGTGGCGATGTCGATGGACTTCGAGAGCGGGCACCAGTCGCGAAGATAGCGCACGACCTTCCAATCGTCGTCGCTGTTGTCGACGATGAAAAGCTCGCTCCCGGTTTTGCTGGTGCGCTTGGGCATGGTCGGGGTCTTGATAACGCTTACGCCGTGGCTCGACGACCGCGGCGCTCGGCGATTGAACCTAGCAGATGCGGCAGGGAAGTCAAATCTCGCGATTGCCAGGGCGGCCCTGCCGCCGGGTTCCGGCTTGGGCGTCGAGATCGACGAGGCGGCGATGGAGGTGATTTTGCGGCGCCGCGAACCGCGTAACGCCACGTCGGGCACAACGCGGACGAGGCGACGGCATCGCCGTCGCCGACCGCAAGCGGGTCGTATTCCACAGCCCAGGGCAACGCCCTCGTTGTTCTACACATCTTTTGATCGCAGGTGGTGAAATGGGAATGTTGGGAAATCCCGGGCTTCTTCGTCAGATGCCAGGGGCTTGCCCCCTGGAGTTTCACGTTGGTTTCTAAATCGAATGCGGCCGCATCCCCACCGTCCGTGTCGCCCCGCAGGCCGCCGGAGGCGGCCGGAGGGGCGTGACGATGTCCGCCGAGCCGCGACGCTACGCGAAAAAAAACGACTCCGAAACCCCTCCCAAGCGATCCAAACGGGCGTGGGGTAAGGCGATCGCGTTTTTTTACCGCAACAACGACATCAAGCCGATCACGCTGATACCGAGAAAGAACGCGCCGCAGGCGAACGTGCCGGCCTGCATGAACCGATTGGGCCGCAAGACGGGCGGCATCAACGAGCGGTTGACGTAAAGCGTGTGCCAGGAGGCGAAACCCAAGGCGACGTTCATCAGCACGCCCGCGATCTTGAGAATTTCGAGCGGGTTGCACAGCGCCAACGCCACCAGTCCCCAAACGCAGTAGATGGCCAGGATGGCGTAGTAGAGATAGGCCACGCGGTCCTCGCGCATCCGCCTGGCCCACGGGCTGGCGGTCCAGATGATGTCGGTCCAGCGGCGGGCAATCTGGTCGCCGGTGAGTATCTGGCCGGGCGCCAGGATCAAGAAACCGATCGAAAGCGTGACCGACCAGAGCAAGGTCTCAAACTGGGGGTAACGCTGCGCCATCCCCTCGGCCGTCATCGCCGCCACGCGGTTGCCCGCCACCGGGGCGTGGCGAATGAACTCCAGCGAGAGCATGCACGGCAACGCCATGCCGATGAACGAGGCCAGCATCCAGATGGCCAACTGGTCGCGCAGGATGTGGCGGAACCAGCCGCGCCAGCGGCTGAGCATGGCCGCGTCGGGATGGAACACCATCCCGACGTGCGAGAGCTTGATCTGCCGTCCGCCAATGGCGCTGGGGATGGCGCCGACGTGCTTGCCCATGCCCCACCCCTTCTCGCGCGTGTAGTTCGAGAAGAGCGTGTTCGACATGCCGCCCGCGCCGGCGATCGCCGCGAACGTGGCGACCATCGCCCAATCCAAGGGGGGCAACCGGCCCTGCTCGCGCAAGTAGCCGACGACGCCGACCACCTCGAGCCCTTCGTTCGCGGTCCACTGGCGGAAGCGCGCCGCCCAGGGTGCGGGCACGTCGTCCACGCGCGGGTAACTCCGCCGGCCCTGGGCGTCGGCCACGGTGTATCGTTCGGGCAGCCAGGCGCGATCGGCATCGATACTCCCCTCGAGGCTCAACGTGACGCCGTTTTCGGCGTCCTCGACGAAGAAGCGGTCGTGCCCGGCGAGTTCCTCGGCCCGCGCCAACAATTGCTCGAAGGCCTGGTCGGCGCCGGCCTCGCGCAAAGCCCGCCGGTCGATCTTGTCATGGGCGATCCGCGCCGCGCCACGGACGATGATGAACTCGGTCACTTCGGGAAGTCCCTTCTCGATCGTCCCCTTGAGCCGGTAGCCGCCGGCGCCGTCGGCTTGCCAGAGATTGAAGTGCCGCCCGGCGACGATCGTGTCGGGACGCAAGGGGACATCGCCGAAGGCGACGAAGCCGGAGCAGATTTCCCCGGCCGTCTTGCCCGAGACCATCAGCACGGCGGCCAAAATGAGGTAACCGAGCACGATCAGCAGCTTGACGGCCATCACCCGTTCGAGCATGCGGTAAATCGTGCCGCCGAAAATCAAGGGCAAGAACGCGAGCAGGAAAATCGCGAAGCCCAGGTACTTCACCAGTTGGTCTTCGTCCATCGCCAGGCCGAGCACCGTGGTCGGTTGCGTGCCAGGCAGGTGGCCCAGAAACGCCGCGGCGAGTGGAACGGCGGCGTTCGAGGCGTTGAAGGGCCAGATCGCGGCGAAATCGATCGCCAGGTAGAAGAACGTCCAAAACCGCGGCCCCGGGCGGGTGCGGAAGAAGCCGACCACGATCGGCTCGCCGCAGTAGAGCGTGTATCGCATCATCTCCAGGTTGCAGAACACCTGGGCCACGATCGAGAGCGTGGCGACCCACAACAACGTGGCGCCGTACTGGGCGCTCACCGCCGGGCCGGAAAGCCATTCACCCGAGCCGATCGAAGCTCCGGCCAAAAGCACGCCCGGCCCCAGCAATTGCGCCCACGTATGCCAGCCGCCCGAAGGCGGCGCCGGCAGTTCGCCCGTGTGCCAATCGCCCAGCGCGCCGGCGTTGCCGCCGTCGGGGTGGTGCGTCGGGGACGAGTTTTCGGCCGCCATCTGTTTCAGATTAACGTGCGAAGCGGATTTGGCAACTCCACGCCCCGACGAGCTACTCCTCCAAGAGCATTCGCAAGGCGGTCCAATTCCGGCGCCCCTCTTTCCACTTCACCCCCCCGGCGACCTCCGAAAGCGGCAGCTCCGATAAAGAGGACGAGGAGTGCGTTTCGCATTTCTCATGTGCGAGATCCTCATCAGGGGTGGCGTGGAGGGCCGCGTGGAGTGTACAATGCTTGAGGAGGCACGACATGATCGCGCATTTGAGTGAAGAACAGCGTCAAGCAGTGAGCGCAGGCACGCCCGTCGAAGTTAGGGACGGGTCGCAGGTCTTTTATTTGATTTCCAAAGAAGAGTACGAGCGAGTCCGCGCATTCCTGGAAGCCGAAGAGATCGACCCGTCGTTTTTCGAGTTTGATGATGACGAAGATCCGCATCCCGCTCCATGCGACGACGGTCGCTAGCCCGACGGGGCCGGTGCTCGTCCGCGCGTACCAATTGGTGGTTTCCGTGCGCCTCCGAGGCGCGAGCACCGTTAGTCCGGCATTTCCTGCGATCCTCGACACTGGGCACTCGCACAATTTCTCGATCAGCGATGAATTGTTGCGGATTTGGGCGAATTTGTCACTACCGACGCCGCGCACGATCCGCGTAAACGGCCTGCCGGTGCCGCTCGCCGTTGCGGACCTGGAAGTTGAAGGGCACCTTCTACGCCTTCCCGACGGGATTGCCGTATTCCCTCGCGCGCACCCCGGAGTTACCCGACTCCCGCTGGTGGGGCTGCGTGCGCTGGTTCAAAACCGGCTCAAGTACCGTCTGCGAAATCGAGCGCAGGGTATGGTTCGGGACGATCCAGGTTGCAGAACGCCTGGGTCACGATCGAGAGCGTGGCGACCCACAACAACGTGGCGCCGTACTGGGCGCTCACCGCCGGGCCGGAAAGCCATTCGCCCGAGCCGATCGAGGCTCCGGCCAAAAGCACACCCGGCCCCAGCAATTGCGCCCACGTATGCCAGCCGCCCGAAGGCGGCGCCGGCAGTTCGCCCGTGTGCCAATCGCCCAGCGCGCCGGCGTTGCCCCCGTCGGGGTGGTGCGTCGAGGACGAGTTTTCGGCCGCCATGTGTTTCAGATTAACGTGCGAAACGGGTTTGGCAACTCCGCGGAGGAAAATGTGGAAAGGAAGGTACGTCATTTGAACCGCCCAGGGCGCAGCCCTCGTTGTTCTACACAAGTCACGGGTTGCGAGCCGCCCCCTCTCCGGCTCGTTCTGCAGGAGCGGCAGTTTGGCTGGCTAAGAGGCTATCCGAAAACTCCTCGTGGGATGGCCTTCCCAGGCCGTCTTCCGCTACGGACGTCCTGGGAAGGCCGTCCCACGACGATGCACCCTCGCGAGGTGTCCGTCTTGAGCCGGCCCGCTTCCAACTCCAAGGCCCGAGTCGCCAGCTCGATCAGGCGCGGGTCGTTGGCCCGCCGCGACATTCCGAAGGGCCAGCTTGCCGAGATGGCTTGTCAGTTCGATTCCGGTCAACTCGGCACGCAGGTCGAGCGGGCGGCCGAGCCGCAGGCCGGCCTCGTTTTCGCCCGGCGCCAGCCCTTGAGAAAATCGCGGCGCGCTATGTCCCGTCGCGCTTTGGCAGGTATAATCACATTGCACCGAAGTCATCGGCGAACCTTGGAGTGCCAACGTGAGAAGCCGCAATCTGCCCGCCGCCAAGCACGGGGTTCGTAGTTCATCCTTCGAGTGGGAGGTTTTGAAGCGACTTACAGCGGCGGCTCCGTTCCAGCCCGCGACCAACTTTTGGCGTGCCATCGAGGCCGCGGCTTTGGCGCCCTTGCTTCCACGCAAAGGTCTCGGGCTCGATATCGGCTGCGGCGACGGCAGCTTCACGAGGACTCTGCGCGACCTGACCAAGAGCGAATGGCGTCTTGTCGGCTTGGACGTTGATCCAGATGAGGCGGAACTCGCACGCTCGTCGCAGACCTACGACTGCGTGCATGTCGCCTCCGCGGAGGCTATCCCGGAGCCATGCGGTAGTTTTGACTTCGCACTTGCCAATAGCGTCCTTGAACATACGCCCCGTGTGCGTGATTGCCTATGCGAGATCAGTCGGTGCGTCCGGCCTGGCGGCGCCTTTTTTGTCACCGTCCCGTCGCCGCATCTGCACGACTGTATGCGGGGCCCTTGGGCGTTTCAGCGCGCCAGTCGTGAAGAATATCTCGCGGAGACTGACGTCCGATTGTCGCACCTGCACTATTGGCCGTATGAACGCTGGTGTTCCGAGTTGCGGAAATGCGGCTTCGAGTGCCACGGGCTCCGGTGGTGCCTATCGGCGAGGCAGGTGCGTCGATGGGAGTTCTTGACGAATTGCACGGGCGGCCTTCTCTACCGGATGAACGGACGCAAGGCCTCGCCGCTCCAAATACAGCGACGACTTGGGCTCCGCCGAAAACTGCCCTTCGGCGTGCTGCCGCTTGCAATCGGGCTCGCCGCGCTGGTGTCCCGCGGGGCCCTCGCCGACGAATGCGTCGCGCCGGAGCAAGCCGGTGATTATGTTCTCGTAGCGACAAAACGCTGACGACAGGAACACGCCTCATCCAAGCAAGCGGAGGTCACACGACAGCCATGCACATTGCAATGATCTATGATGCGGTTTATCCGTTCGTAATTGGAGGCGCCGAGAAGAGGCACCACGCGGTCGCGCGAGACTTGTGCCGGGAGCACCGCGTTTCCATTTACGGCTATCGTTACTGGACGGACGACCGTCGCGGTTGCATCCCCGGCTGCGAATACGTCGCATTGGGCACGCCGTTGGATCTCTATGGGTCGGGCGGGCGGCGCCGCTGTGTCGAAGCGGTGGTCTTCGCGGTTCGGCTGTTCTTCTCGCTGTTGCGCGCCCGAGAGGATCTCTGGGATCTTGTCAATTTTCCGTTCTTTTCGGTCCCAGTGGCTCGATTGGTGAGCGTGCTTCGCGGGCGAGTGCTGATCGTGACCTGGCACGAATTCTGGGGGGATTATTGGTACGAGTACCTCGGCTGGCGCGGGATCATTGGCAAGATGGTCGAGCGGTTCGCGCTGAAATGTTCTCCGCGGATCGTCGTTAGCAGCGAACACACGAGGCGCCGCCTCTGCGCCGCCGGGTACGATGGCGCGCGGATCACCGTCGTGCCGTGCGGCCTCGCCTTCGACGAAATCGCCGCGGTCGCGCCAGCGCCCGAGGGGACGGACCTCGTCTACGTTGGGCGGCTCGCCCCTCACAAGCGCGTCGACCTGCTGCTTGAGGCGCTCAAGTTGCTGCGCGACGCGGGGCGGGAGGTGACGTTGAGTGTCGTCGGCGAAGGGCCCGAGCGAGATCGCCTGGAGAAGCGCGCGGCGGATCTAGGGATTCGCGAGCACGTCACCTTTACGGGGGCCCTTCATCCCGACGCGGCCGTTTATGCGCGACTCAAGGCGAGCCGCGTGTTCGTTTCAGGTTCGGAACGTGAGGGCTTTGGGATCGCGGCAATCGAGGCCTGGGCATGCGGCATCCCCACGATCGTAACGTCGGCGCCGGGAAACGCGACGGCCGAACTCGTCGATTGCGACTGCAAAGGGCGCGTCGTAATCCCGACTGCTCCCGCAATCGCACTCGCATGCGGCGAGCTGCTTGATACGACCAGCGAACTCACCTCAAACACGCTGGTTTCGATGGCCGCACGCTTCGATTGGCCCTTGATCGCCGCGCGGCTCCGCCAGGTGTACGCGGACGCTCTCGAAGCGGCTCACGGGGCTTCTTTGCCGGGGCGCGAGGGAAAATCACCGGCCGTCGCGCCGGCGGTGAGGCGAGTCGATCGTTTCAACCAAGAACGACGCGAAGATGGTCTCGACGCCCAACATGATGAGCGTCCCCCCGAGGATCCAGTTCCCCGGCGCCGGGACCGCGAGCGCTTGCGCCCAGCGGGAAAGAACGGGCATGGCGACCGTCGCGCCAATTGATGCCAAAACCGTCCCGACAAGGAGCCCGCGCTCAACCGAGATCATCCGGAGCGCTTTCTCGAAGCGCGGACCTCTGAACGCCGGATCCGACCTGTGTGCGTGCAGCGTCGCGACGAGGCCCAGCAGCAGGACGTGGAAGCCGCTAATCGCCAGCATGGAGCCGCCATACAGAAAATTCGGACCGAAAGGCTCGCCGAACTCGCCGTAACCTGAAATGACGGCAATCCCGATGGCGAGCATCCCGGAAACTGCCATCAACCCACCTGGCAAAATGAACAAAAAGACGGGGCAACAGCTCAAAATAAGACGAAGGTGTCTCCACCCGTCCCGGAAACTCCGCAGGTGGGGAGGGCGAACGCGGCCGTCCGGCCGAAGCGTAACGGGCACTTCCTCGACGTTGAGGCGCGCCGCCGCGCTCTTGACCACCATCTCGCTGGCGAACTCCATCCCCGTCGTGCGCAGGCGCATCTTGTCATAGGCCTCGCGCGTGAAGGCCCGCATGCCACACTGCGAGTCGGCAATGCGCGTCTTACACAGGATGGTCAGCAGCCAACTGAGCCCGGGATTGCCGATCCAGCGATGAAGCCACGGCATGGCGCCGGGCTCGATTCCACCGGCGAAGCGATTTCCGATCACCAGGTCGGCGCCGCCGCGAAGCGGACCGATGAACCGCCCCATTTCGGAGAAGTCATAGCTGTCGTCGCAATCGCCCATCAGGATGAATCGGCCGCGCGCCTCGTCACAACCGCGTCGTAGCGCGCTGCCGTACCCTCTGCGCGGCTCGCTGAGGAGGGTTGCCCCAGCCTGGTTCGCACGCGCCGCGCTTTCGTCGGTCGAGCCATTGTCCACGACCAACACCTCGCCTACGACCCCCATTTCATGGAAGGCGCGCAGGGCCGTTGCGACGCACTTTCCGACGGTCCGCTCTTCGTTCAGACATGGCATGACGACCGTCAGATCGGTCGGGTACGATCTTTCGACGCTCAGTGGCTCAACGGGTGGCCCTAGCATGCGGTCCTCCGCCAAACTGGTGAATTTCATCGGTGACGGCATTTTACGGCGTCTCCCTCGCCCGCTCGTCAGTACGCGTCGTCGCCGGCTACGGGCTGCGCGAGCGGCCCTTGCACGATCGTCCCTTGCGGGCTAAACAGGCTTGCGTAAACGGGGCCGGCAACGTTCTCCGAAAGAAAGTGCAGCCGGCCGTCGGCGAACAGAACATGCACGCCGCCAAGGTGATATGAACTAGGCCACGGCGCCTGCCCCTCAGGTTCGGTGAGCGCGGCGTTAATCGCCTCGAACGACCACGGCCCGCCGGCGTGATCGTTGGCCTTCAGATAATCGACGTTGGCGGAGGAGCAACTCGCGTTTTTGCAAACATAGCCGCTCAGAAAGAAGGAATTGTACAGCGGTCCCGCCGAGGCCCAATCCGTCCCCTTCGCCGCATCGTAGCCGGCGCGCACGTTCTCCGAGAGCATCAGCGTCTGCGACAGGCCGTCCAGCAACGAATTGAGTGAATGGTGACGGTGATTGCCCCAGGTCAAGGGCCAGTTTTCGATAAAAAAACAACGATCCGCTTAATTGCTGGTTTTCTTGGTCTGGCGTCGATCCAGGGCAGTAGCGACAATCCTTTCCCGCAATTCGGAAAGGAGGCCGGAATGTCGCGGTTGCCGATGGATCGATCGA
>Ga0307372_10011152_pt1 | contig 12044 bp, 10 predicted proteins | sample OX1MG_FD_202533 | JGI IMG/M metagenome (GOLD analysis project Ga0307372, IMG submission 202533) | Soil microbial communities from Risofladan, Vaasa, Finland - OX-1 | ecosystem: Environmental > Terrestrial > Soil > Coastal area > Acid sulfate soil | place: Finland: Risofladan, Vaasa | collected...
GTCGGTCCTCGCCGCGTCGTCGGGTGCGGCGCGCCCCGCGTCGTCCGGTGCGGCGCGCCCCGCGTCGTCGGGTGCGGCGCGCCCCGCGTCGTCCGGTGCGGCGCGCCCCGCGTCGTCCGGTGCGGCGCCCGTCATCGCGTTGCGGTCGGCGCACGGCGCACGAGGTGCTCCGTGTCCCGGTGCCTTCGGTGCCGAGCGCTCAACACGCGATGCCGGAGCCGACGACCTCGTCGCCGACATAGCAGGCGACGAGCTGGCCGGGGGCGACCCGGCGTGCCGGGACGTCGAAGCGCACCCCTCGGTCGAGGCTCCTCGCGGGGAGCGGGCGGCCGTGCGCACTCACCTGGACGGTGCAACGCGTCCCCGCGGCGAGCGGCTCGCCCACCCACGTTCGCCCGGTGAGCGGAACGTCGGACACGAGGAGGTCCTGCGCGTCCCCGACGACGACGGTCCGAGCGACGGTGTCGACTGCGAGCGCGAAGCGACGCGCGACGCCGCTGCCGGGAAGTCCTCGGCGCTGGCCGACCGTCACGAGCTCGATCGCCGGCACCTCCCCCACCTGCTCTCCGGTCACCGCGTCGAGCGCGATCCCCGGGTGGAGGTCGATGCGCGCTTCGAGGAAGGCGCGCCGACCCGCGGACTGCCCGGCTCTAGGTGAGCGGGACGCGACGAAGCAGACGTCCTGGCTGTCCGGCTTCGCGGCGGTCGCGAGTCCGCGGCGCTCGGCGAGCGCACGCACCTCGGGCTTCGTGAGCCGGCCGATGGGCAGCACGACCCGGGCGAGCTCCGCGGCCGTCAGGGCAGCGAGCACGTACGACTGGTCCTTCGCCGCGTCGGCGCCGCGCAGCAGTCGCGGGCGGCCCGAGCCAGGGTCCCTGTCGACTCGTGCGTGGTGGCCGGTCGCCACCGCCGCGAAGCCGAGCCGGTCGGCACGTTCGAGGAGCGCTCCGAACTTGAGGTGCCGATTGCACTCGACGCACGGGTTCGGCGTGCGGCCCGCCGCGTGATCGGCGACGTAGGGGTCGACCACCGCCGCGGCGAACTCGTCCGTGAAGTTGAACACGTGATGGTCGACCCCGAGGTGGTCGCACACCCTTCGCGCGTCGCGCACGTCCGCGGCGGAGCAGCAGCCGGAGTCCGAGGGACCGCCCCAGAGCTTCATCGTCGCACCGACGACCTCGTGGCCGGCGTCGACGAGGAGGCTCGCCGCGACAGACGAGTCCACACCGCCCGACATAGCCACGAGGATTCGCACGTCCCAAGTCTGCCAGGACGCCGCGCCGGTGGCGCCCGGTCGCGCGACCGCCCGTCGCGAACAGCTCCGCGGGGCGGCCCTCGGCACGGGCAGCTCAGTGCGGCGGCGCCGGCGCGAGGTGGAGCGCGCACCGGACGAGCACCGCGAGGGCGTGCTCCACCTCGTCGGCACTCGTCGTGGCGCCGAGGGAGATCCGCACCGCTTCGCGCGCCTCGCGCTCCCCGAGCCCCATCGCGAGAAGCACGTGGCTCGGCTCGCGGGCGCCGCTCGCGCAGGCAGAACCCGTCGAGAGCGACACGCCGTCTCGATCGGCGAGGAGCACGAGCTCCTCTCCGGCGACCCCAGGAAAGCGGAGGTGACAGCTACCGGCGACGCGAAGTGGGCGCGGCGCGGTCTCGACCGCGCCGGCCGCCGAGACGAGGCCGTCGGCGAGCCGGTCGCGGAGCGCGGCGACCCGCCGCACCGTGGCCTCGCGCTCCGACGCCGCGAGGGTCGCCGCGGCGCCCATCGCGACGGCGCCCGCGACGTGCGGTGTCCCGGCACGGAGCTCGCGCTCCTGTCCGCCGCCGTGGAGCACCGGGCGCAACAGTCGCGCGGCGCGCTCGCGCACGACGAGGGCGCCGATCCCCTTCGGGCCCCCGAACTTATGCCCCGATATCGTCACGAGGTCGCAGCACGACGCGAGCGTGGACACGTCGAGCCAGGTGAGGGCCTGGGCCGCGTCGGTGTGGACGAGTGCGCCGGGTGCCTCCGCGCGGACCGCGTCTGCGAACGCGGCGACCGGTTGGACGACACCGGTCTCGCTGTTCACGAGCATGAGCGACGCGAGCGTCACAGGAGTGCCCGCTGCCCCCGACCGCTCGGCGGCCGCGCGCGCCTCGTCGAGGTCGACGAGGCCACGCCCGTCGACCGGGACGACGGTCCCCCCCACCGTGCGCGCCGGCGCAAGCACCGCCCTGTGCTCGACCGCGCTCGTGAGCACGGCCCCCCGACGTCCCGCGACCGTGCCGAGCACGGCGAGATTGTCCGACTCCGTGCCGCCCGAGGTGAATACGACCTCGTCGGGCGAGCACCCCACGGCCGCGGCGAGCTCCTCGCGCGCCGCGTCGAGTGCGCGGCGGGCCGCCCGCGAGGGCCCGTGAGCGCCAGACGGGTTCGCGAACGTCCCCGCGAGGTAGGGCAGCATGGCCTCGATGGCCTCCGCCCGCATCGGGGTCGTCGCGGCGTGGTCCAGGTACGCGCCCGCGCCGGCGAACGTCTCAGGTCGCATAGCAGGACGCTGCGCTCTGGGTGGCCGGCACCTCGACGAACGGCGGGACCGACGCACCGCTCGTGAGGGCGGCGACCGCCGGGTCCGCGTTGCCCGCGACGAGAAGGGCCGCACCGGGGTCCTTGCCGCGGAGCTCGCCGGCGAGGAATGCGCTCGTGACCTTCGCGACGACACCGAACGCCGCGGCCGCCTGACCTTCGTACGGGGTGAGGTGCCTCGCGTGGCGCAACCCGAGGAACCACCTCTGCGGCACCGGCAGCGCCGAGTAGAGGTCGACCGACTGGAGCGGGGTGTTGCACGTGTCGGTCGCGCTCTGGACGACGAGCAGCGACGGGCTCCCGGCGGGCGCGGCGTACGGGTCGTCGCCGTACGCGCTCCCGGACATCGCCGCGACGGCACGGTAGTGGAGCCCGGCGGCGAGCGATGGATAGGACGTCGCGCCGCCCGGCGCGCTGCCCTGGTCGTAGGCGAGCATCGCGACGGTCGTCGCGCCGTCCGACTGGCCCGCGAGGCCGATCTCGGACGGGTCCACGAGGCCGCGCAATGCCCGGCAACCCGACGCATGACCCGCGGAGTCGGCGAGGACGCGCCGCGTCGCGAACGCGACGTCGGCGGGCTGGTTCGGGATGTCCGCCTCGTCGGCGAAGCTCCCTCCGCTCTTCGCGACCGCAGCCTCGTTCGCATCGGGCGGCTCGAGCGCGACGACGACGATGCCGGTGCGCACCCAGCTCGTGAGCAGCGCGACGTAGCGGGACGGGTCGACGTCGTAGCCGCCGACGAAGAACACGGTCGGGTGCGGGGCACGCTCGGCCGGCGTGAGCTCCCCCGGCCGCGCGCGCCCGCCGGTCGCGAGCTCGTAGGCCGGGTAGTAGATGTCCGACACGATCCGGCGCCCCGGCGTCGACGTGCGGGTCACGTAGTCCTCCGTGGGGCGAGATGGGTCGAAGAACGCGCAACGCGCGAATGCGACCGACAGCTGCACCGCTGCGGGTGCGGGGGGCGCCCCGTGCGAGGTGGGCGCGCCGCGCAGGTGACGGGCGACGAGGAGCCCGGCGAAGATCACGACGACCGCAGCGACGACGAGCCCGGGCCGGGCCCTGCTGGTCGCCAGTCGTCCCCGCCCGCGGGAGCCGGCGGGCTGCGAGGGGGGCGGGCGGCGAGCGGCAGGCGGCTTCCCGGCGACGCGTCGGGGGTCAGTGGGCATAGCAGGCAGACATCTCGAAATCGAGATCGGGGAGCACGGGCGCGACAGGACCAGTCGTGAGGGACGCGACCGCGCGGGCGGCGTCGCCGTAGGCGAGGAAGCCGGCCGCGGGGACCTGGCCCCGAAGCTCGAGGAGGAAGAAGCGCGTCGTCACGCGCGCGACGACGGCGAACGCCGTCGCGTTCTCGCCGTCGTACGGCGGCAAGTGGTGAGCCCGGTCGATCGTGAGGAACCACCGGTCCTTCTGGACGATCGCGTCGTAGAGCTGGGTCGACTCCTGCGGCGGGTTGCAGCGGTCGGTCGCGCTCTGGACGACGAGGAGCGCGGGATCGCCCGGCGTGGCCTCGTACGGGCCCGTGCCGGGCTCCTCGCTCCCCGACATCACGGCGGCGGCCCGGATCCGCACCGGCAGCGAGAGGCCCGCGTAGGAGGGCGCCCGGTCGTAGGCGAGCATCGCGACGGTGCTCCCCCCGTCGGACTGGCCGGCGATGCCGAGCTCCGCGGGGTTGACGAGGCCGTGCAGGACGCGGCACGCCGGGTCGGACGCAGCCGACGCGTGGAGCGCCGCCCGGACGACGAACGCGAGATCGCCGGGCTGGTTCACGATGTCGTCCTCCGGGTATTTCCCGGGCCCGGCGGACGAGACGGCTGTGGGGTTCGTGTCGGGGAAGCTCGGCGCGACGACCGCGAACCCGGCTCGCACCCACGCGTCGAGGAGAGCTGTGTACGCGTCCGGCGTGACGTCGTAGCCCGGGGCGAAGAACAGCGTCGGGAACGGCCCGCGCCGGTACGCGGGAGCAGCGCCCGCGACCTCCCCCGCGCTCGCCCGTGAAGGAGCGGACAGGCTCGGGTAGCGGATCTCGGTGACGAGCGTCCTGCCACCGACGGTCGCGCCCGAGCGATAGTCGAACGTCGTCCGGCTCGAGTCGACGAACGTGCAGCGCGCTATGCCGACGCCGTAGGCGGGCGCCACCAGGGCGGCTGAGGTTCGCGCCGCGGACGCTGCCTGCGCCCCGCTCGAGAGCGCCCCCGCCGCGATGGACACGGCCAGCGCGGACGCGACGAGGGCGAGACGTTCGACACGACGGGAGCCAACCACGGGCCATCACGGTACCGGCCGCGACCACCGCGCCGAGTGCGCGTGCCGGAGAGCGGCCCGCACGGGCTCAGCGTGGCTGCCAGACCATGACGACGACCGCGGCGGCGAACGCGAGCGACGTGACTGCCGCGGCGCGCTCCGTGCGGCGCGCCGCCATCGCGAGCGCGCCGCGCTCGTCCCCGGTCGGGGCCCGGCATAGCAGGCGCTGGACCTCGCGCTCCGCGGGCCAGAGCACGCCAGACGCGACAGCGGTCGCGCCGGTCCAGATCGCGAGCCCGATCCACGGCCACGGGTAGTGGGCGTCGCGCCCATGGCCGAGCGCGAGCAGCGTCCCGCCGAGAAGCGGCACGAGGAGCACGGCACGCGATGCCCAATTCCTCCCGGGAGCGAAGTAGCGCGTCAGTGCGGCATCGGTCGACGGCGCCTGCGAGCGCCGCACCGCGGCCGCGTACGCGCCGCTCGTGCCGAGCGCGCCGAATCCGACGACGGCGGCGAGGACGTGAGCCGCGAGGACGACGTCGTACAGGGGGCCGGTCATCGAGCGCGGTGCGCCGCGCGATACGCCGCGCGGTGCGCCGGGCGGTGCGCCGCGCGATACGCCGCGCGGTGCGCTCTCGCGTACCGCCAGGGACTAGCCTCTGGCGCAATGCGAGTGCACCGATAGCACGAGGTGGGAAAGAGTTGAACCAGCTCCGCCTCGATCCTCTCTCCGGCCGCTGGGTGGCGGTCGCGACGGGTCGACACATGCGCGGGTCGGTGTTCGTCCCGCGACAGCCGGCTGCCTTCGAGCCGCCAGCGCTCTGCCCGTTCTGTCCGGGAAACGAGGACGAGACACCGCCTGCCCTCGAGACCTACGGCAGCGAGGGCAACTGGCTCGTCCGGGTCGTGACGAATCGCTACCCCGCCTTCGAGGGTAGTCAGCCGTTCGTCGTCGACCACCGCGGCCCCGTGTTCACCGAGGCGCCGGCGAGCGGAATCCACGAGGTTCTCGTGTTCTCGCCCGATCACGACCTCGCGTGGGCGGCGTTCGACGACGTGCAGAGCGACCTCGTGATGTCGGCGATCCGCGACCGAGTCGAGGAGCACCAGGGCACGCCTGGCCTCCGCTACAGCCAGGTCATCGTGAACTCCGGCCGCGAGGCCGGTGCGTCCCTCGAGCACCCGCACGGTCAGCTCCTCGGCATACCGTTCGTCCCGCGCGAGCTCGTCGACGAGCAGGGGAGCTTCAGTCGATTCGCCGGTGGGTGCCTGCTGTGCACCGCGGCCGAGGCCGAGGAGCGCGCGAGCTACCGGGTGATCGAGTCCGCGGAGAACACGGTGACCTTCGCCCCTTACTGGAGCGGTTCCCCCTACGAGTTGCTCGTCGTGCCGCGCGCGCACGAGGCCCACCTCCATCGGAGCGCTCCGCACGACCTCGCGGGGGTCGGCCGCGCCGTGCGCAACGCGCTCGCCGCGCTCCGCTCGCACCTCGGCGACATCGCGTACAACGTCGTGTTCCACGCGGCCCCCTACCGCGCGACCTCTCCCTTTCACTGGCACGTGCACGTCCTGCCGAAGCTCACGACTCGAGCGGGCTTCGAGCTCGGCACCGGCGTGTACATCAACGTGGTCGCGCCGGAGCAGGCCGCCGCGGAGCTCCGAGGCGCGCTCGCCGAGCTCTCCGATCACGCCTCGGCCGAGGTCGCCTCGTAGCGCAGCTCCCGAGCGATCTCGAACGCGGCGAGGAGCAGCTCGGTCGCCGACGGTTCGCGCGGCAATAGGCGTCGCACGCCGTGAGTCGTGACGTAGCCCTCGAGGAACGCAGCCTGGTTGCGCCGCTCCCACGCGCTCGCGAGCCGCGTCGCGTCCGCGGCTTCCGCCCCGGGCCGCTGCGAGAGCGCCTCGCGTGCGATCTGGCGGATCGAGAAGCACATGTCCGCGAGGTCCTCGACCGGGGAGCCGCGACGGCCCGGCAGGGAGCCGTCGGCGTCGACCGCGGCGTAGAGCGGGTCGTCGCTGAACCCTGCGACGAGCCAGCCCACCTCGGAGCGCATGACGCGCCGGAGGTGGTAGTCGCCGTGGAGGCGGATCGTGCGACCTGCGGCCGCAGGGTCGATGGTCCCGAGCCGGGCCGCGAGCTCTGGCGCAACATTCCCACCGGCCTCGTCGAGCGCGCTATGGGCCTCCGCGAAGCTCGACGCGCTCGCCGGCCGGTCGCCGAAGGCCGTCGCGAGAGCGAGGTGGAGGCGGGCGGTCGTGGCGCCGAGGCGTCGCATCTCCGACGCGAGGTCGCCGCCCGCGGAGGCGCACTCGGCGTCCGCGTCGGGCACGGTCGCGCCGTCGTCACGCGGCGCGTCGCGCTCGCGCGCGCGCCCGTCCTCCCCGCCCGCGGCGTGCGCGAGGAGGTCGCGGAGCGACGTGAGCGCGAGCAGCCGGCCCTCGAGTGCGCTCGGGAGGAACTCCCGCACGAGCGCGAGGTCAAAGCCGTCGTCGCGCCAGTGCGCGACGGGAGCGAGGAGCGCATTGAACCCGACCTTGTCGAGACGAAGCACCACCTCGACCTCGGGGCGCGCGCCGGACTCGAGGACGCGGTAGCACTTCATGAACAAGCGCTCGTCGTAGACGAGGGAGGCGTGCGACACGAGGGAGGACACCCTACGGACGCGTGCCGCACTCTCCTTCCCCCCGGTCACGTGCACGAGGAGCTCGAGGAGGAGGTCGTCGTCCGCGACCGCGTCGTAGGCGAGCGCCGACGACTGGCCGTCGCCGACCGGCCCGAGGAGCGCGGACTCCCGACCACGGAGCACCTTCGAAAGCTCGGGAGGAGGTCGCCACCCGACGAGGACCTGGAAGCGCTGCTCCCCCCGCCCAAGGATGAGCCTGGCGAGGCCCGGGCGCGACGGGCGCAGCGTGCGCGCCGAGACGAGCTCGATCGGAGCGGCCGGCGTCGCGTCGATGGCGCTCTGGAACCAGACCTGGCGCTCGAGATACGACGCTGCGAGCCGCGCTAGCTCGGCGGGCTCGGGCGCCACGATCAGCCCACCACTTCGAGCTCGAGCCAGTAGAAGCCATGTGGGCCGAGGGTCACGACGTACGCGTCCGGCCCTACCGCGGGGAACTGCGCCCGCCCGATGAGCTCGACGGGAACCGCCCCCTCCCAGCGCGCGAGGCTGAGCTCGGCCGCCTGGGCGAACCGGCTCAGGTTGCTCACGCACAGCACCGCCCGCTCACCCGTCTCGCCGGTGCCCGTCCGCACGTACGCGAGGACCGACGGGTTGTCCGCCGGGAGCACCTCGACGCCGCCCGTCGCGAAGATCGGGTGTTGGCGGCGCACCGCGAGCATCCGCTGGAGCCAGTGCAGGAAGGACGAGGGGTCCCGCGTCCCGGCTTCGACGTTGACTGCCTGGTAGCCGTAGACGGGGTCCATGAGCGGCGGAAGGGCGAGCTGCGCGAAGTCCGCACGGGAGAACCCGCCGTTTCGGTCCGGCGTCCACTGCATCGGCGTTCGCACCCCGTCCCTGTCGCCGAGGTAGATGTTGTCCCCCATAAGCAGCTCGTCGCCGTAGTACAGCACGGGACTGCCCGGCAGCGAAAGCAGCAGCGCGTGGAGCAGCTCGGCGACACCGCGGTCGTTGTCGACGAGCGGAGCGAGACGGCGGCGGATTCCGAGGTTGCGGCGCATGCGCGGATCGCGCGCGTACTCCGCGTACATGTAGTCGCGCTCCTCGTCGGTCACCATCTCGAGGGTGAGCTCGTCGTGATTGCGGAGGAATATCCCCCACTGGCAGCCGTCGGGGATCGGTGGGGTCTGGGCGAGGATCTCGGTGATGGGGAAGCGCTGCTCGCGGCGGACCGCCATGAACATGCGGGGCATGAGGGGGAAGTGGAAGCACATGTGGCACTCGTCGCCGTCCCCGAAGTAGTCGACGACGTCGGCCGGCCACTGGTTCACCTCCGCGAGCAGCATGCGATTGGGGTAGTCGCGGTCGATCTCCTTGCGCATCTGCTGCAGGAACTGGTGGGTCTCGGGGAGGTTCTCGCCCGATGACCCGTCGCGCTGGTAGAGGTAGGCCGCCGCGTCGAGCCGGAAGCCGTCGAGCCCGACATCCAGCCAGAAGCGAACCACCGCGAGGATCGCATCGCGCACCTCGGGGTTCTCGTAGTTGAGGTCCGGCTGGTGGTGGAAGAAGCGGTGCCAGTAGTACTGCTGGCGCACCGGGTCGAAGGTCCAGTTCGACGGCTCGGCGTCGCAGAAGATGACGCGGATGTCCGACCACCGCTGGTCGTCGTCGCCCCACACGTACCAGTCGGCCTTCGGGTTGACGCGCGACGAGCGCGACTCGACGAACCACGGGTGCTGGTCGCTCGTGTGGTTGATCACGAGATCCGCGATGATCCGGATCCCCCGCCGGTGCGCCTCGGTGACGAGGAGCCGGACGTCCTCGACGGTTCCGCAGTCGGGCGCGACGCTCCAGTAGTCCGCGACGTCGTAGCCGCCGTCGCGCAGCGGCGACGGGTAGAAGGGGAGGAGCCAGAGGCAGTCGACGCCGAGCCAGGCGAGGTAGTCGAGCTTCTCGACGATGCCGCGGATGTCGCCGACGCCGTCGCCGTTCGCGTCGTAGAAGCCCCGCGGCACGAGCTCGTAGAAGACCGCTCGCTCGTACCAGCGTGGGTCGTCGTCGAGCGCGTGCCAGCCGTGCGGTCGCGTCGCCCCGTCGGCCGGGTCGGTCGGGCTGTCCACGGAGAGACGCTAGCTGGCGCTCACGCGACGTCGCGCGCCACGTCGGCGCCGAGCGATCGGAGCTTTCCCGCGAGGTCCTCGTAGCCCCGGTCGATGTGGTCCGCACCGCTCACCGTGGTCTCCCCGTCTGCGGCGAGCCCGGCGAGCACGAGGGCCGCCCCGGCGCGGATGTCGGGTGCGCGCACCGGGGCGCCCGAGAGGCGGTGCACCCCGCGCACGACCGCGTGGTGACCTTCGGTCCTGATGTCCGCGCCCATCCGGCGTAGCTCGTCGACGTAGCGGAAGCGGCCCGCGAAGAGGTTCTCGCTCACTATCGCGACGCCGTTCGCGACGGACAGCATCGTGACGAGGAGGGGCTTGTAGTCGGTCGCGACCCCCGGATACGGCAGCGTCGCGACGTCCACGGGCTGGAGCCGGCCGTCCGAGCGGGCCCGGACGCCGAGCCCCGTCGCCTCGATCTCGAGGCCCATCGACACGAGCTTCGCGAGGAGCATCTCCATGTGGTCCTCGCGCGCGCCGAGCACGTGGATGTCGCCTCCCGCGAGACCGACGGCGGCGAGGAAGGTCGCGGCCTCGACGCGGTCCGCGACGGTCACGTGCGTCGCCGGGTAGAGCTCGTCCACCCCTTCGACCTCGATGCGCGACGTGCCGGCGCCCGATATGCGCGCTCCCATCGCTGCGAGCAACGCCGCGAGGTCCTGCACCTCGGGTTCGCACGCCGCGTTCTCTATGACGGTCGTGCCCTTCGCGAGCGTCGCGGCCATGAGCACGTTGTCGGTCGCCGTGTGGCTCGGATACTCGAGCACGACGCGCGCTCCGGTGAGGCGGCCGCACCGTCCCTCCACGTATCCGTGCTCGGTGCCGAACTCCGCTCCGAGCGCGGCGAGGGCGCGCAGGTGCATGTCGATCGGGCGGTGACCGAAGTCGTCGCCGCCGGGCAACGAGACGCGTGCCACGCCGTGGCGAGCGAGCAGCGGCCCGAGCACGACGAAGGACGCCCTCATCTTCTCGACGAGCTCGTACGGCGCGATCGGTGTGCACCGCTCGGGGACCGTGACGACGAGAGCCGAGCCCCCGGGGCCCCCGTCGGCCTCGCGCACGACCGTCGCGCCGATCGCCGCGAGCACGTCCGACATGACGTCGACGTCGACGATCGACGGGACGTTGGCGAGGCGCGTCGAACCCTCGGTGAGCAGGCACGCCGCCATGAGCTTGAGGGCGGAGTTCTTTGCTCCCTGGACACGCACGTCCCCCGAGAGCGGGCCGGCAGCGCGTACGACGAACCGATCCACGGCGAGACTGTACTGCCGCCAACGCCGGTGTCACAGCCTTCACGCGAACTCGCGGCGGCGCGGGCCCGCGCCCTTGCGCCGGGTGTCTCGCCGGCGGGAAAGCGAGCCCACGGGCGCGTGCTCGCGCCCCGCCTCGGTCCCCGCTAGCTTCGTCAAGGTGACAGGAGCCCGGCAGGCACCCGACCGCAACCTCGCGATGGAGCTCGTGCGAGTCACCGAGGCAGCGGCCATCGCCGCGAGCCGGTGGATGGGACGCGGCGACAAGAACGGCGCGGACGGTGCGGCCGTCGACGCCATGCGCCATGTGCTCGAGACCGTTCCCATGGACGGCGTCGTCGTCATCGGGGAGGGCGAGAAGGACGAGGCGCCGATGCTGTTCAACGGCGAGAGGATCGGGGACGGCACGCCTCCGCAGGTCGACATCGCGGTCGACCCGATCGACGGGACCCGGCCGACCGCGCTCGGTCGCGGCGGCGCGCTCGCGGTCATCGCCCTCGCCGAGCGCGGCGCGATGTTCGACCCTGGGCCGTGCGTCTACATGCGCAAGATCGCGGTCGGCCCCGAGGCCGTCGGGCGTATCTCGCTCGAGCTCAGCCCCGCGGAGAACCTGCGCGAGATCGCGAAGGCGAAGCACACGACCGTCGGCGACCTCACGGCCATCGTCCTCGAGCGGCCCCGCCACGACGAGCTCATCGAGCAGATCCGCACGGCAGGGGCGCGCATCCGGCTGATCACCGACGGCGACGTCGCCGGCGCGATCTCCACCGCGTGGCGCGACTCCGGCGCCGACGTCCTGTTCGGCATCGGTGGTACGCCAGAAGGCGTGATCGCCGCGGCCGCTCTGAAGGCGATGGGCGGCGAGATCCTCGGACGGCTCTGGCCGCGGAGCGACGAGGAGCGTGCTGCAGCCCTCGCGGCGGGCTACGACCTCGACGCGCTGCTCACGACCGACGACCTCGTGCGCGGCGACAACTGCTTCTTCTCGGCGACCGGGATCACCGATGGCGAGCTGCTCCGCGGCGTGCGCTACGACGGATCGGGCGCGACGACGCACTCGCTCGTCATGCGCTCTCGCACGGGCACGGTGCGCGTCGTAGAGGCGCGTCACCGGCTCGAGAAGCTCCGGCAGTTCCAGCTGCTCGGCCCGGGGTGACCGGGAGGTCGCGACCACGAACGGAGATGCCGAGCGCCAAGCGACGCCCCG
>Ga0307372_10011160_pt1 | contig 12042 bp, 12 predicted proteins | sample OX1MG_FD_202533 | JGI IMG/M metagenome (GOLD analysis project Ga0307372, IMG submission 202533) | Soil microbial communities from Risofladan, Vaasa, Finland - OX-1 | ecosystem: Environmental > Terrestrial > Soil > Coastal area > Acid sulfate soil | place: Finland: Risofladan, Vaasa | collected...
TGCACCAGGCAGCGCGCCAGGGTCGACTTGCCACATCCCGACTCGCCGACGATGCCGAGGGTCTCGCCACGTCGGACCTCGAGCGAGACGCCGGCGACCGCCTGGACGATGATGCGGCTGCCCGACTGCTTGGAACGCAGCGTGAAGTTCTTGACCACGTCGGTCGCGCGAAGCAGCACGGTCTCGCTCACGAGACCACCCCGGTTTCGGTGACCCGGCGGCGGATCTCCACCTTGCGCGTTGGGTCGAGCCAGCACGCGTCGAGGTGGCCGTCATCCCCACGCAGTGCTGGTCGCTGGTCACACATCTCGAAGCGGTACGCACAGCGTGGGGCGAACGCACAGCCCGGGGGCAGGTCGAGCGGTGACACCGCCACGCCGGGGATAGTCACCAGACGGGTCCGCTTGCTCTCCACCCGTGGCACGGCACCCAGCAGACCCCAGGTATAGGGGTGGCGCGGAGTACGGATCACGTCGCGGCGACCCCCGACCTCGACCGGCCGACCGGCGTACATGACCACGACCCGATCGGCCATCTCCGAGATCACGCCCATGTCGTGGGTGATCAAGACGATGGACGAGTCGTACGTCGCTTGGAGTCGTCGCAGGAGTTCCAAGATCTGGGCTTGGGTCGTCACGTCCAGTGCGGTCGTGGGTTCGTCGGCGATCAGCAGCTTGGGGTGACACGACAGGGCCATCGCGATGACCACGCGCTGGCGCATGCCACCGGAGAACTCGTGAGGGTAGAGGTGCACGCGTCGCGCGGGGTCCGGAATACCCACTTCGCCGAGAAGTTCGACGGCGCGTGCGTGGGCCTGAGCCTTGGTGACGTCCTCGTGGGCGCGGATCTGCTCGACGATCTGCCAGCCCACCGTGTAGACGGGGGTGAGCGCGGTCATGGGATCCTGAAAGATCATCGCCACGTCGCGTCCCCGGATCGAGCGCATCTCGTCATCGGGCAGCCCGAGGATCTCGCGTCCCTCGTAACGCACGTGACCGCTGATGGAGACGTTGGCGTCGCGTACCAGTCCGAGCAGGCTGTACATCGCCACGCTCTTTCCCGAGCCCGATTCGCCGACGATGCCGACGACCTCCTTGCGCCCCACGCTGATCGAGAGACCGTCCACCGCCTGGACCAGTCCCTCGCGCGTATTGAACGAGACCCGCAGGTCCTCGACCTCGAGCAGTGGCGTGCTCACGCGCGCGTCAGACAAGGCGCACCCTCGGATCTAAGAACGCGTACGCGATGTCGACCACGGCGTTGGCCAACACGACGAAGAACGCCCCGTAGAGGACGGCGCCCATGATGACCGGCAGGTCGAGGTTCTCCAGGGCGTTGAAGGTCAGCAGGCCCACACCCGGCAGTCCGAACACGACCTCGGTCAGCAGCGCTGCGCCCCCGACGAGCGCGCCGACGTCGAGGCCGAAGAGCGTCACGACAGTGATCAATGAGCACCGCAGGGCGTGGCGCATGAGAATGCGTCGTTCGGAGAGCCCCTTGGCGCGCGCCGTGCGAACGTAGTCCTCATTGAGGGCGTTGACCAACTCCGCGCGCAGCACGCGCGCGTAGATCCCCGCGTAGAGCGAGGCCAGTGTCAGCCACGGAAAGAGCAGGTGCAGCGCCCACTCGCCCGGGTTTTGGGTCAGCGGCACGTAGCCGGAGCCCGGTGCCCACGAGAAGACCGACGAGTGGAGCTTGCTCTGCGTGAAGTAGAGGACGACCTCGCCTAGCCAGTAGGCCGGCACCGAGATCGCGCCGATCCCGAGGAAGGTGATGATCGGGTCGATGATCTTGCCCCGGTTGGCCGCGGCGACGACACCACCGGCGATGCCGACGAGCAGCCAGATCACCGCCGCCCCGAAGATGAGCGAGAGCGTGACCGGGGCGGCGTTGAGGATCTGGGGTACCACGCGATCACCGATGTTGACGTACGACGAGAGGTCCTGCTTGATGAACAGATGGTCCATCATGAGCAGGTACCGGATGGGGAGCGGTCGATCGAGGCCGAAGGCGTGGCGGACCTGGGCCAGGATCTGAGGTGTCGCGCTACGCCCGGCGATGCGCGCCGCCGGGTCCACCCCGGGCGTGGCGAAGAAGATGAGAAAGACCAGCACGCTGATGGCGAACATGACCAGGACGGCTGCGACGAACCGGCGGACGATGAACAGGCCCACCTAGACCGACCCCCGCAGCTTGGCCTTGGGGTCGAACGCGTCACGCGCCCCGTCGCCGAGGATGTTGAGCGAGATCGCCGTGATCGCGATCATGATTCCCGGGGCGATGGCCACCGCCGGACGGGTGTACAACAGGCCCAGTCCGTCGTTGATGATGGTCCCCCAACTCGCCGCCGGCGGCTGGACGCCGATCGACAGGAACGACAGCGCGGACTCGGTCAGGAGATTGAACGCCACCATGAGGGGCAGGAACACAATGATGCTCGGCGCCACGTTGGGCAGGATCTCCTTCAGCAGGATCCGGGTGTCCGAAGCCCCCGATCCGATCGCCGACTGGATGAACTCACGCTCGCGCAGCGAGATCACGATGCCCCGCAGCGGGCGCGCCACGTACGGCACGTAGATGGAGGCGATGATCAGGATGGGGACCAGCAGCGACCCCGCACCCACGTGAATCGGTCCGAACTGGATGCCGGTCGTGAGCAGGACAACCGACAGCGAGATAGCCAGAAGGTAGATGGGGAACGCCCAGATGATGTCGAAGATCCGCGACAGCACCCAGTCGATCGGGCCACCGAAGTAACCGGCGACCACGCCGAGCACGGCCGCCACGGCACAGCAGATCAGCGCGGAGCTGGTCCCGATGAGCAAACTCGTGCGCCCGCCGTAGAGGAGACGGGCAAAGACGTCGCGACCCTGGTTGTCGGCCCCCAAGAAGTAGTGCGAGAAGTCCCACGTGGGCCCGATCGGCGTAACGCCCAGACCGGTGCCCTGGGTGTTCTGTTGCAGGACGTGGATAGTTCGTCCGTGCAGCCGGAACGTGCCCTGGATGTTGGAGGTGAACGGGTTCTCGTGGGCCACGTAGTGCGCGTAGAGGGGCGCGCACAGACACACGGCGACGACCACTAGAAAGACGAAGAAGCCGATGATCGCCGGACGATTTCGCCAGAGTTGACGAAGCGAAGAACGCCAGGGGCTTTCGGGTCCCCTGGCGCTCTTCGCGGTCGAGGTGACTGACGAATCAGTCACCGTCGTTGCGTCCGACCCAGCTACTTCACCCACAACTGATCGACGTACATGTAGAACTGGCGGGAGAATTGGTAGTTCCCCACGCGGTGACTAACGAAGTCGATCAGTTTCGGGTTGAACAGCGGCACCCACGGAGCGCCCTGAGCCATCATGTCCTCGTCGATCTGGCCCCACGCCTTGTTCGCGGCGGTGGGGTTGGTGAGGCCCAACGTCTCCGCAGCGTTCATCTTGGCGTCGAGTGAGTGGTTGCAGTAGCCGGCGATGTTGATGGAGTTGTCGCTCCCCGGGTGGAACTGCGCGCAGCTGAGCAGGATCTTGAGGAAGTCCGAGGCCGCCGGATAGTCCTGATACCACTGCGACAGGCTGATCTGGACCTTGTTCTTCGTGTTCTGGATGTAGGTGAACTGGATATTGGCCGACAGCGGCTTCACCGTGGCCTTGTAGCCGATCGAGTTCAGCACGCTCTGAACGTACTGGCCAACCGCCTGGTTGACAGTGTCGTTCGTCACCACCACGCCCACCGACATGCCCTTGGTGCCCGACTGCTGGACCAGTTGCTTGGCCTTGGCCAGGTTGGGTCCCTTGTAGGTCGACCCCGTGCCCTTCTGGTAGAGGCAGTAGTCGAGGTGACCGGGGAAGCCGGGCGGCAGGATGGTGCACGCCGGCTGGGCCAACTGAGTCCCGCCGTAGAGCGCGACCGCCGAGTTCTTGTTGATCGCGTAGTTGAGCGCCTGACGCGCCTTGAGATTGTTGAACGGGGCCAGATTCGTGTTCATCACCATGTACCAGATCGCGGTCAGCGGGTTCACGTGCAGTTGAGAGGAGTACTTGGTCGAGAGCTGAGACAACCGGTCCGAGGGCAGCGGGTCGAAGACCCAGTCGCCCTGGCCGTTCTCGACCTGGGTGACCTCGGACTCGACAGTGTTGCCGAAGACCATGTCGATCTCATTGGGGTAACCCTTGGGCTGGGCGGCGGCGGACCACACGTGGAAGTACTTGTTGCGCACCATGGTCAGTTGGTGGTTCGGGTCGTACTTGGAGAAGGTGTAGGCACCAGTACCGGGCAGCGGCGTGGAGCCGGCGTCCTTGGCCGGCGAGCTGGCCGGCAGGATCGATCCGAAGGGCACCGCCAGCTGATCCAGGAACTCGGCGTCCGGGGCCACCAGGTGGAAGACCACTTGATTGGTCGCGGCGTTGACAACGACGCCACCGGCCAGCGTGCAGGTCGCGGGCTTGGCCAGACAGGCGTTGCCGCCGACGATCGAGTTGTACCAACTACCCGCGTTCGGGTTCGAGACCTTGAAGAGCCGCTGGAAGGAGGCCTTGACGTCGTTGACCGTCACGGTCTTGCCGTTGGAGAACTTGATTCCCTTGCGCAGGGTGAACGTGTACGTCTTGCCACCGTTGGTGATCTTCGGCATCGCGGTCGCCAGGTCGGGCACGACGTTGAAGGACGAGGCGCCCGCCACCTTGTCGAACGCGACGAGGCCGTCGTAGGTGGCCTGATAGAGCTGCCAATACTGCAGCGTGTAGTTCACTTGCGGGTCGAGCGTCCCCCCGGCGGTTGACGCCAGGAGTTTCAGCGTGCCCCCGGCGTGCGCCGGATTGTACGTGAACGCCGACGGCGACGCACCGGACGACGAGACCACGGTCAGTCCCAACGATCCGACGACGCACGCCGCCGCCAACGTGCGAATCCACACCCTTATCTGACTTCGAGTCACAATTCCCCCTCTTGCCTATGAATGTTGCCTAACGGGTACTGCGTCCTGCGTACTGCGTTCTCTATGTGCGAACGTTCCTCGGGCCATCTAGTTGTCGTGTTCGGCGAGGAACGCGGAGACGACCGCGAAGTAGCGATCGGGCGCCTCGACAAAGGGCATGTGGCTGGCGTTCCCAACGATCTCCCAGCGCACGTCCGGAATGTTGTCGGCGAAGCCCTGGACCGACTCGGGGGTCGCCTCGTCGAACTCGCCGGTCACCAGCAGTGTCGGCGCGACGATGTTCTTCACCTGGTCGATCACGCTCCACGTCTTGAGCGTCCCGATACAGAAGAATTCGTTCGGACCGTTCATGGTGTGATACACGGTCGGATCTTCGTTGAGCATGTTGAGGGTGGCCACGACCTCTGGCGGGTTGGGCACGACCCGACAGACGTGGCGGTCGTAGAAGACCTGCGTCGCCGTCACGTACTCCGGGTCCTCGACCGTGCCGTCAGCTTCATGGCGGTCCAGCGCCTCGCGCACGTCAACCGGCAACGCGGACCGCAGTCGATCAGCACCCGCCACCCAGAGAGGGATAGAGGCCGGTGAGTTCGAGAGCACCAAAGACTGCAAACCCGTCGGACGCCGGATGGCGTGCTCGGACCCCAGCATTCCGCCCCAGGACTGACCCAGCAGGTGGTAGCGGTCCTGGATGCCCAGGGTGGCGAGAAGGTTGTCCATCTCGGAGAGGAAGAGGTCCACGGTCCAAAAATCGGCGCCGCGGTCGGTCAGATGGGTCGAGCGACCTCCGCCGAGTTGGTCGTAGTGGATAACGGGACGCCCCGACTCGGCTAGCGCCGCGATTGCCAGGACGTAGTCGTGCGAGCAACCGGGCCCGCCGTGGGCGACGAGGAGGGGTGTCTTGCCCGACCCGAGTTCCCCGGTCACGCGATACCAGGTCTCCCACTCCCCAAAGGGAATCGTGCCGGAGCGTGACGGCTCAGGAATCATGGTGCGACCTTACACAAGCGAACGGTGATTCGTCCCGGGACCCTCCGGGACGTTGCCGACCGCCGAGCGAACCACTGCCAGATAGTCGCCGGCGACGGGTGGCGTCAGTCGGGCGTGGCGTAGCGCGCGACCGTGAACGCCATCGTCATCGGCACCGAGGTGGCGAAGACGACCAGCATCGCGGTGACGATGACCAGGGACGCTCCCCGGGTGCCCCCACGCACGAAGGCGAACTCGATCATGCCGGCCTGGATCACGTAGACCAACTGGGCCCACTTGTAGACGTTGCGGAAGGTCGTCCAGGAGAACACCTTGACGCGCGAGAGCGACACCCACGCGGAGGCCAGCAAGACGAAACCGACGGCGGCCAGCGCGGTGGCGACGCCCAACGGCGCCTTACGCGGCGCGTAGGTGGCCATGAGGATTCCACCGGAGACGATCGCCGCGAGGGCCAACGTGGACATCCACGCGATGGGCGGGTACGTGCGGTCGACGTCGTTGGACGTCGTGGAGATGGTTGTGTCGCTCATCGTGAGGCCAATCTCGTCATGATGATCAGGGTGAGCACCTGCATGATCCCGGTGATTCCCGCGGTGTAGATGAACCGCTTCATAAGATGCTCGATTCGGTGACCGTTCGGCACCGGTTTGTTCATCTCGTAGATCACGGCGATATTGGCCGGCTCCAGGACGCCCAGGGCGATCACGGCCATGATCCCGACCACGATGAAGGAGAAGATGAGCCAGGCGTGGTTGGCGCTCGACGCCGACAGGTTCCCCTCCAAGCGAGCCACCTGGAAACCGGCGCCGAGATTCATTGTCACGATCGCCGGCATGATGACCACCATCTTGGGCATGAAGCGACCCGCGAACTCGGCGCGCGCCGCTGGTGACATGCGGCCCATGATGGGACCGAGGACCAGTCCGACGAAGAGGTCTAGCGCGGTCCACAGCGCCCCGCCCACGACGTGGCTGAACATCAACAGCCACTTCCATTCGGTGGCGATGGCCACAGTGACGATCGCCAACGCCAGTCCCGCGAACGGGAGACCCGCTAGCGGCACCACCGCGATCTTCGGCCGGTCTGGCGGCGGCCCGTGTTGCGCCGTTGAATCGAGTACTGCGTCGACCATGTTTCCCCCCGGTGGTCAGAATCTAGGACGACTCTATTGCGTGAGCACCGCGATTGCTGGGGACTGCTCGGCGAACGACCCGTCGCTTGTCCGTTATGTCACAGGCGAGAACCGGGCCGTGAAGTGGCGCAACGCGGTCGGCTCGAAGGTCATGCGATAGCCCGGCAGGCTCTTGGCGTCGCGCGCGACCGATGTAACCACCTCGATGACGTAGTCGATGTGACTTTGGGTGTACGTGCGCCGGGGAATCGCGAGGCGCACCAGTTCCATCGCCGCGGGCCGCTCGGTTCCGTCGGGCTGGCGGCCGAACATCACCGTCCCGATCTCGCAGCTGCGAATGCCGCCCTTCTGGTACAGCGCGATGGCCAACGCCTGGCCGGGGTACTCGAGTGGCTCCAGGTGGCCGAGCAACTCCTTGGCGTCCAGGTAGACCGCGTGCCCACCGATCGGCAGCACCACGGGCACGCCGGCCTCGTCGAGGGCTTCGCCCAAATAGGCCGTCGACCGGATCCGGTAACGCAGGTAGTCCGGGTCCACTGCCTCCTTGAGTCCTTGCGCGATGGCTTCCAGGTCGCGGCCGGCCAACCCCCCGTACGTCGGGAAACCTTCGGTGAGGATGAGCAGGTTCCGGCATTTCTCCGCGAGCGCGTCGTCGTTGAGCGCTAGCCAGCCCCCGATGTTGCCGAAGGGATCCTTCTTGGCGCTCATCGTCATGCCGTCGGCGAGCGAGGCGATTTCGCGCACGATGTCGGCGATGTCGCGCTCGCCCTGGCCCGCTTCGCGCTCGTGGATGAACCAAGCGTTCTCGGCGAAGCGACACGAGTCGAGGAAGAGCGGAATACCGAACCGTCGGCAGACCTCGCTGACGTCACGGATGTTGGCCAGCGACACCGGCTGGCCGCCGCCCGAGTTGTTGGTGATCGTCAAGAAGACCACGGGAACGTCGGCCGAGCGTTCACCGAGCAGGGCCTCGAGAGCCGCGACGTCCATGTTGCCCTTGAACGGGTGCAGCGTCGCCGCGTCGCGACCTTCCGCGATGACGAGGTCGACGGCCTCGGCGCCCGTGGCCTCGACGTTGGCGCGGGTCGTGTCGAAGTGCGTGTTGTTGGGAACGATGCGCCCGGGGCCACCGAGCACGGTGAAGATGATCTTCTCGGCGGCGCGGCCCTGGTGGGTCGGGATGACGTGCTGATAGGGGAACAGCTCCTTCACGGCCGCCTCGAAGCGGAACCACGACGGGGACCCGGCGTAACTCTCGTCGCCGTGCTGGATCGCCGCCCACTGGTCGCGCGACATTGCGCCGGTGCCCGAGTCGGTCAGCAGGTCGACCAACACGTCGTCGGCGTGGAGGTTGAAGAGGTTGTAACCGGCGGCTTCGAGGGCGACTTCACGCTCCGCGGGAGTGGTCATGCGCATCGGCTCGACCGAGTGAATGCGGAACGGCTCAATAATCGTGCGGAACATGTCGTCCATGGGCCGAGGCTAGTGCTGGCGCCGACTGACCCGACTTGGTGCTGCGGCCCACTACGCCGTGACGAGTTCGCGATTGCGGACGGCGAGTGCACGCGCGACGTCACGCGAGGACCCGACGAGGTGCGGCTGGAATACCGGCTCATCATCGCGCTGGTGAAGACGCATGCCGATGAGTGGTACGCCAACGACGATTGTGCGTCCGATGAAGCCCAAGACGACTTCGAGGACGACGGTGAGGGTGCTCATGGAACCTCCTGTTCAGATTTGATGCGGCACGACCAGTGTGCGGTGCCCCTTGAAGAAGGACTCGTGGAACGTGCAGGGGCCCGCTAAGAATCAGGAGCGCTGCGAGGTGCTGACCAAGAACTGGATAAGAGGCGCTACCAACGAACGCGGCGGGCGTTCAGGTGTCCGTGAGTTCTCGTCCTCTCGTCTCGGGCAGGAACCAAAAGAGCGCGGCCACCGCAATGGCGGGAAGGAATGTGATGTCGGCGGCGATCGCGAATCGATTGCCCACGTCCGCTATGGCGCCAAAGGCCAGCAGGCCCGACACGGCGCCCAGGACACCGGCGGCGAGGAACCAGCCGGCGGCCGTCGCCCGCACGGTGGTCGGGAAGAGCTCGTTGATGATCGCGCCCCCCGCCGGGGCGAAGAGTGAGCCGAACATGACGCCCAGGACGTAACCCGCTACGAGTGCCGGCTTCGACCCGGCGTACGCGAGCACACCCGACAGGCCAAGTCCCACCATGCCGATCGCGCCAGTGAGCCGACGTCCCACGTGGTCGGCCATCCAACGACCCACCAACAGTCCCGCCAAACCCGTTGCCCCGGCGCCGACCACCATGGCGGCGGTGACGACCCCCGACAGGTGGACGACGTTCTGGGCGTCGAGAAATATCAGACTGTTCGCCGGCCCCGTGATGAACGACAACGCAAAGGCGATGCTCACGAGGAGGAGCAGGTGCGCGCGAAAGCGATGCTCGACGGCTCCCAAGATGAATCTGGATCGCACGCGTGACGCCCGCGCGACGGCGAAGCGGTCGGGTTCCTGGGTCCATCGGGCGATGAGCGGGAGGAGAACGAGGGGTACCGCCGTGAGGAGGAACAACCCTCGAAAACCGAGCGTGTGCGTCGTGAGACTGTGAATCACCGCCGTAAAGCCGGCCCCCAGCCCGTAGCCCGCCGATACCAGTGCCAGGGCCTTGGCGCGCCCGCTCGAATCGGTCTGCTCCGCGGCGATGACCTCAGCCAGCGCATTGGTGGCACTCAGCAACGGCCGACCGCACGCGAAGATCACGACGAACCACCAGTAGCCGGGACTGGCCGCCGCCAAAGCCGTGAGCGCCAGACCGATGGCCACCGTGACGAGGAGCGCGCGACGGCGACCGAGGCGGTCGGCGAGCGCGGCCAACGGAAGACCGCCCAACGAGGCCAGCCGTATTATCGCGAGTCCCGCGCCCAGTTTTGTTCCCGAGAGTCCCGCCTGATCGGCGATGGTGGCTCCATGGGACAGGTGACCAAACGTGCGCGCCACACTTCCCAGGGCGGCGACCACCCCGAACTGGGCCACCCCGGACGCCAGCGATGCGATGACGGCGCCCAAAACCGCGCGATCGTTCCATCGATAGACGCGAGGCGCGGTCACGAGGCGGGCTCCGTGGAGCACTGAGTGGCCGCAGGGTAACGCGCCGTGCAGTGATTGTGGTGCTGGTAGGAAGCGACGATTGCCACCAAGACGCGCACGGCAATCGGGTCTAGCAGGGTTCAGCCCGTTTCATAAGACGCCCGGGGCGCAGGAGGGCGGTCCTCAGAGCAGCGCGATCCACTCGTCGGTGGTCATCACGGTCGCCTGACGCGGAAAGACCTTCTCCATGAGGACCCGATGGACCTCCTCATCAGCGTCCGCGCAGCCGTCGCTCAAGATGGTGATTTGAAAGTCCATGTCGGCGGCCTGACGAGTCGTCGAGAGAACCACCCCGCTCGTCGCGAGACCGGTGAGAACGAGCGTGTCGATGTCCTTCGCTCGCAGTACGACGTCGAGGTCGCTTCCGGAAAAGGCACTGACCCGGCGCTTCACGACCGTAACGTCGCCGGGGAGTGGCGCGACGCCTGGATGTATCTGAGTGACCTGGCTTGCTTCGTTCATCGCATCCAGATTGGCGATCGAGGAGAACGTCTTGTTTCTGGGACTGACATCAGCCCCGCCATCTCGCAGGGCGACGCGTACGAAGATGACCGGCACGTGAGCCTGTCGAGCCGCGTTAATAGCTGACGAGATAGTCGAGATGAGTTGCGCGGATCGATCGGCAAATCGCTCGACGATCCCGTTTTGCATGTCCATCACGAGCAACGCGCTGCCCATGGATCCACCCCTCCTGTTGGTGCCCCCGGCAGGATTCGAACCTGCGCTCACGGTTTAGGAAACCGATGCTCTATCCCCTGAGCTACGAGGGCGACGTCGAACAAGAACACAACCCCAGGGCGTCCGTCTCCGGGCGTCGGTACTGCGAGACCCACGACCACCCGACAACCAGGATGAGCGGCTCTGCAGACGCTTTGGAGACGGCGTCCCAACTGCCAACAGTAGTCGGCACCCTTTCACGAATGAGGTGGCGCGACGAAGATCACCCGTGCCTTGCTCCCACAACTCCTAGCCCAGGTGGCGAAGTCGGGCTCGCTAGAAAACTGTTCCGACGCCGGAGCGTCGGACTACGGATGATTCGTTAGTAGTTCGCGCCGCACCTTGTAGTCGTCGACGTCAACGTCGCCCCGTGCGAATCGCTCATCCAAGATCCTTACGGAATCGTTGATCGGCGCCGTCGCCCCGGCCAGAGCACGTGTCGGCGCTTGCGTCCGCCCACGCGTCAGCACGGCGACCACCAAGACGACCACGAGGCCCAGCAGAACGAGGAAGAGAAGCGGGACGCCATGACCAGGTCCGGGCCCGAATCCGAATCGCCCGAACTGGGCGTGGAACAGTTTCATCTGAGGTACAGAGGGTGGCAGCGGCGGCATGGTCCGGGTCTATCCTTTCGACGTCCATCATCCGACGGTGTCGTCCGTCCAATCATCCACGCGAACGGAATCTCGCACGCCGTTTCTTACGAATTTATTCAACTTTCTCGAGTTCGCTGGTCTGTATCCGTTGATTTAGACACCGTCACGCTGCCAAATACGGCTGTCCGCATTCGCGAATCGCCGTCATTTGATTGATGCCACCGAATGCAGGTTTCATTGCGGTCCCATCTACTCGGACTGCGTCAGTTATCCACCAGTCCCGAATCCGAACTGCCGTCGGCGCCAGTGCGCGAAGCCGGAGTTGGCGCAGGCGCAGGCGAGATGGTGGATACTGCTGCAGCGCCGGGCGTTGCCGCATGGTGAAGATTGCGTTCCATGGCGACAATGCCTGATGAGACGACCAAGGTGATTGCGACTGTCACAATCCAGGAACTCGCCACCCGACGCCGACTCATGGACCTTGCTCCTTGTTCGTTCATTGTCCAATATCTAGTGACTCAAC
>Ga0307372_10011162_pt1 | contig 12040 bp, 13 predicted proteins | sample OX1MG_FD_202533 | JGI IMG/M metagenome (GOLD analysis project Ga0307372, IMG submission 202533) | Soil microbial communities from Risofladan, Vaasa, Finland - OX-1 | ecosystem: Environmental > Terrestrial > Soil > Coastal area > Acid sulfate soil | place: Finland: Risofladan, Vaasa | collected...
CCCGAATTCCACGTCGCCCAAATCGTCGTTACGCCATACCGCGACAAGCAGGTGCGCAACCGGAAGAACGACGACGCAACCACCCTGGGGCAAGCCGAACGGAAGATCCGGATGTTGCTCGGCCGGCTGCGCGCCGGAGCCAATTTCGCCCAGTTGGCGATGGACTACTCCGAAGACCCCATGACGGCGTCGACGGGCGGCGATCTGGGCTTTATCCCGGAGTCGGCGCTGAACCAGGGAAATCCGGAATTGAAGCGGGTTGTGATGGCGCTCAAGCCCGGCCAGATCAGCGGAATCATTCGGACCAAGAAAAGTTTCCGGATCATCCGGCTGATCGCGAAGCTCTCGCCCGGCGAGCGAAAGCTTTCCGATCCCGAGGTGCAACAGGCGATTCGCAATGCCCTGCGCGACCGCATGGAGCAGGTGTTGCGGGCCGCCTACCTGGCCTCGCTGCGCAGCCAGGCCCGTGTCACCAATTACCTGGCGCGCGACCTGCTCGCGTCCGGGGGCGAACTTCCGGCCGAAGAGCCGTCTTCTTCATCATCGGGAGGGAAAGCGCCGGCCCCCGCCCTGGCCCCCGAGGCCGCGCCGGCGGGCGTGCCGAAAAGCGCCCCGTTGCCCTCCGCGGCGAAACCGGCGGCGCGCTCCAACTCCGTTCTCTGAGTTCTTTCCTTACGCCACGACGGCGAGCAGCTCGCCGGCGCCCACGGCTTGCGCTTCGCTGACCAGAAGCCTCTCGAGGGTTCCGGCTTTGGGCGAGCGGACCTCGTTCTGCATCTTCATCGCTTCAATCACGAGGATCGCCTGCCCCGCTTCGACGGGACTGCCCTTGCCGACCAGCACGCGCAGGATTTTTCCCGGCATCGGAGCCAGAATCCGCTGGTGCCCTTCCCGTTCCAGTTCCCCGCGGCTGCGGCGCGACCGGCGTGGATCGCTCACCTCCGCGATCATCCGTCGCGACCCCACTTCGATTTCGAGGCGGGCGCCGCCCGATACGACCCGCGCCAGGAAGGATTTTCCCTCCAGCAGAATCGAAAAGAGACCCGGGGAAATTTCGGCGGCATCGGCATCGATGGGCTTGCCGTCGATGCGGAAGTCCCAGCCGCCGGCGCGGCGTTCCGCCTCGACGCTGTGGTTCTTTCCTTCGATTCGAACGTTGCGCTTCATGGTCGCTTCAAGGGCTGATCGGCCCGGTCAATTCCTGTTCAATTCCTGGGCAATGCCTCGTCAATGCTTCGTCAATGCCTCGTTCGGGTTCCCGCATGTTCAGGCTACCAGCTATGCTTCCTGCCGGCGGGTTTTCCTAGCGGCGCGGCTGGTTTTCGAGCTGATCGGCGCGGGCTTGCGCTTTCCAGCGTGAATCTGTTGGGCCTGCGGCCGCCTCCGCCCGCGCTTCGCCGGGAAGCGCTTCGGCCAGCACCGCGGCCAGTATGGCGGCCGTTTCCATGGCCTCGGCCGGCGGCTCGGGAGCGGCCGGCCGGGCCAGCCATTCGTCCAGCCAGCGGGTATGAAATTCGCCCCGGAGGAATTCCGGTTCGCGAAGCAGGCGGCGGAACAGGCCCAGGTTCGTTTTGATTCCGGCGATCGAATATTCCTCGAGCGCCCGGGACAGGCGAGCGATGGTTTCGGCGCGGTCGCCGCCCCGAACGATGAGCTTGCCCAGCATGGGATCGTAGTCGCCCGGCACCGTCCAACCGCTCGTGACGCCCACATCGTTGCGAATTCCCGGCCCTTCGGGCAGGTTCATGGAGACGATTCTACCCGGCGACGGAAAAAAATGATTTTCAGGGTCTTCGGCGTAGATGCGGCATTCCATGGCGTGGCCGCGGAGGGTCACGTCTTCCTGGCGGAACGGGAGGGGCTCGCCGGCGGCCACCCGGATTTGAATCTTCACCAGATCCATATCCGTTACGGACTCGGTCACCGGATGTTCGACCTGCAGCCGCGTATTGACTTCGAGAAAGTAGAAGCGGCCGGAATCGTCCACCAGAAATTCCACCGTTCCGGCATTCCGGTACGAGGCGGCTTGCGCCAAACGCACGGCCGCCTCGCCCATGGCCCGGCGCAGGGCCGGGTCGACGACGGGCGAGGGCGACTCCTCGACCACTTTCTGATGCCGCCGCTGGATCGAGCATTCCCGCTCTCCCAAATGGACGATGTGGCCCTCGTGATCGCCGAAAATCTGAATCTCGATATGGCGGGGCCTGGGCAGGTATTTTTCGATGTAGAGCCGTCCGTCGCCGAAGGCATTGGCTGCCTCCGAACCGGCGTCGCGCCAGGCGCCATCGAGCTGGGAATCGCTTTCGACCGCGCGCATCCCCTTGCCGCCGCCACCGGCAACCGCCTTCAGGAGAACGGGAAACCCGATCTCGCGCGCCATCGACCGCGCCCCGGCCAGATCGGCGATCGCATCGAGCGCGCCGGGGGTTGTGGGCACGCCGGCGCGGCGCGCCACTTGCCGCGCCTCTGTTTTCGACCCCAGGCGCTCCATGGCCTCGGGCGTCGGCCCGATGAAGACCAGTCCCGCCGCGTCACAGGCGCGGGCCAGCGCCGCGTCTTCGGCCAGGAACCCGTAGCCCGGATGCAGGGCCGAGCAGCCGGTGCGCCGGGCGGCGTCGATGATCTTATGGATGGAAAGGTAGCTTTCGCGGCTCGCCGCCGGGCCGATGGGAAGGGCCTCATCGGCCATCTGCACATGGAGCGAGGTCCGATCGACCTCACTGTAGACGGCTACCGTGAGGATGCCCATCTCACGGCAGGCTCGAATGATGCGTGCGGCGATTTCGCCGCGATTCGCCACCAGGATTTTGCGGAACATAACCGGCAACCGGTTGGAATTTTAGCACGCCCGAAGACGGACTCTCTCCCGCTGGCGCGCGCCGCGGCTAGAGAGGGATATTCCCATGCTTTTTACGGGGATTCGTGTCGCGCTTGTTTTCGAGCGAACGCAGGGCGGTGATCAGCTTGCGGCGCGTTTCGGCCGGCTCGATGACGGCGTCGACGTAGCCGCGCTCGGCGGCGACGTAGGGGTTGGCAAACCGCTCGCGAAATTCGGCGACGAGTTTGGCGCGCATCGCTTCGCGCTCGGCTTCGGGCGCCTGCTCGAGGGCCCGGCGATAGGCGATGTCGACGGCCCCTTCCGGTCCCATGACGGCGATCTCGGCGCTCGGCCAGGCGAAGTTCACGTCGGTGCGGATATGCTTGGACGACATGACGCAATAGGCCCCGCCGTATGCTTTACGGGTAATCACGGTGATTTTCGGCACCGTCGCCTCGGCAAAGGCGAACAGGAGCTTTGCCCCGTGGCGAATGATCCCGCCGAATTCCTGCTGCGTGCCGGGCAGGAAGCCGGGAACATCCTCGAAGGTGACCAGGGGAATATTGAAGGCGTCGCAGAAGCGCACGAACCGCGCCCCCTTCACCGAGGCGTTGATGTCGAGACAGCCGGCCAGAACCGCCGGCTGATTGGCCACAATGCCGACGGGGCGGCCATCCAGGCGCGCCAGCCCGATGACGATATTCAGGGCGTAATGCTCGTGGACCTCGAGAAACTGCCCGTCATCGACGACCGCCGTAATGACTTCTTTGATGTCGTACGGCTGCCTGGGGTCGGAGGGCACGACGCGGTCGAGCGCGGGCACGAGGCGGTCGGCCGGATCGGCGGTCGGCCGGCGCGGCGGGTCTTCGAGATTGTTGGAGGGGAGAAAGCCGAACAGTTCGCGGACGAGCGCCAGGCATTCGGCATCGTCGCGCGCAATGAAATGGGCCACGCCGCTGGTCGAATTGTGGGTGACCGCGCCCCCCAGATCTTCCTTGGTCACCTCTTCGTGAGTGACGGTCTTGATGACATCGGGCCCGGTAACGAACATGTAGGAGGTTCCCTGCGTCATCACGACGAAGTCGGTGATTGCCGGCGAATAGACCGCGCCGCCCGCGCACGGCCCCATGACGGCGCTGATCTGGGGAATCACGCCGCTGGCCAGTGTGTTCCGCAGGAAGATGTCCGCGTAGCCCGCGAGCGACCGCACCCCCTCCTGAATGCGCGCCCCGCCCGAATCGTTCAGGCCGACGACGGGCGCTCCCGCGCGAAGCGCCAGGTCCATGATCTTGCACACCTTGGCCGCATTCGACTCGGAAAGCGAACCGCCGAAAACGGTGAAATCCTGGGCGAAGACGTAGACGAGACGGCCGTCGATCCGGCCGTGGCCGGTGAGGAAGCCGTCCCCCGGCGGTTTTTGTTCCGCCATGCCGAATTCGTCGGTGCGATGGGTGACGAACCGGTCCAGTTCCTCGAACGTTCCTTCGTCGAGGAGCAGTTCAATCCGCTCCCTTGCCAGGAGTTTTCCCGCCTGATGCTGCCGCTCGCGCCGCTCGGGACCGCCCCCGCCCTCCGCCTCCCGGTTCCTCCGGCGTAGTTCCTCGTTGGGGTTGTGAGTGCGCTCTTCAGCCGCCATTTTCTATTTTCCTTTTTCCGGCACGGCCGGTTTCGACGGTCCAGTGTCCGGTTTCGGCCAGCTCCGGGTCACCAGGATCGAATTGGATGGATTGGCCGGATCGTATTTGATGCTGACCACCTGCCCCGGCACGGGAAGCCGGTTGCCGGCCGAGGGCTGGGCGAAGTCCTGCGTGGTTTCGTAACTCACTCGGGAAATCGTATAGCGGTAGACGACGAGAAGGCGCGGCGGGGCCGGCGCCGGAGGGATCAGAGAAGCCGATCGTGCGTTTTTCGTCGCGGCAGGCGTGACAGGCTCCCCTTCCACGATGTCGAGGATTTCGCATTGGGCCAGGCGGCCGATCCGGTCCACGCGCTCGCGCCGGCGGCGCTCGATTTCCTCGGGATCGCACTTGCGCAAACGGCGAATCAGGATGCCCGCGCCGACTGCGGCCAGCGCGCCGCCGCCGATGTACAGCTCATCGAGTCTGGAATGTGTCAACGGCCGGTTCTTGGCGCGGCGGGTTCGATGATTTCGCCCAGAGACCCCCGCGCTTTCCCCCAGTCTTTCATCAACGTCTCGAGACCACGGTCGGTGAGCGGGTGCTTGAAAAGCTGTTCGAAAACCTTGTGGGGCATCGTGACGATGTCCGCGTCGGGATTGGCGGTATCGAGGAATATTTTCATCGCCCCACTGCTCCGATCGAGCGAATCTCTTTGCCTGTGGCGCCCGGCCGGGACGGCTAAGACCTCCCGATGATATGCCAGATGGACATGGCAGAGACCCGAACTATCAACGCGGCGATGAACCCGAACCGGCGGAAAAGGACCATTGCCGCCAGGTCCATCGTGTAGATCAGAACGAGTATTCCGACCAGTCCCGCCGACACCGGCGCGAGCCGCAGCAGAGCCCAGTGACGTTGGCTGGCCATCGTCAGCGGCTCCCACAGCGACACCACGAGCGCCATCACCCAGAACGTCTGCGAGGGCCAGTGCCGCGACAGCACCAGCGTGCCGAAGAACCAGAGGGTAAAGGACAACGCAAACAGGTAATAGAGAATGGACGCGTTCACTGCCGCGTACAGCTGAAACAGAACCGAGGCGCCCAGCGGCAACGAATGCGGCGGAGCGCCCACGGCCGCCGCGTAGAGCCGCACAAAACCGGTGGCATGATCGATGGCCAGCAGGGCCACGCCGATCACGATCCCGATCCCGAGCGGCGCCCAGATCCGGCCGCGGCGGCTCACCCCCTTTTCCCACATCCCGGGGAACCCGACGACGTGGGCGAAACCGCTGCCCAGAAGGGCGATGGCCACGAAGAAAATCAGCGATTTCCACGAGAACACCGCCTGCTGGGCGGGATTCTGGAACGGGATGTGAACGGCCATCTCGGTGAGCTTGGCCGCGACCAGAAACGCGATGATGCCCAGCAGCGCCTTGTGCGAGGCCGTCATCCGCACGGGGGGCGGCTCGGGCGTCGGCAGGGAGCTGCCGGCTGAATTCACCGGGCGCCCCGCGCCGCCACGGGATTGCGCAGCTTGCCGATTCCTTCGATCGAGACCTCGACCACATCCCCGGCCTTGAGCGGCGAAACACCTTCGGGGGTCCCGGTGGCAATGACGTCGCCCGGCAGCAGGGTCATGACCTGGGAGATGAAGCGGACCAGCATATCGACCGGGAAGATCATGTCGCTGACGGCCCCGTTTTGCTTCAGTTCGCCATTGAGCCGGGTTTGCACGCGCGCCTGTTTCCAGTCGAGTTCGGTTTCGATCACCGGCCCGAGCGGGCAAAACGTATCGAAGCCTTTGGCGCGGGCAAAGAGTCCGTCTTTCTTCTGCAGTTCGCGAGCGGATACGTCGTTCACGCAGGTGAAGCCGAGCAGATACGGAGCCACATCCTCGTCCGGGCCCAGCTGGGAGCAACGGCGGCCGATGACCACCCCCAGTTCCCCTTCATAGTCGATGCGCCCCAGATCGGGCGGCAGCTCGATCGTTTCGCCGGGCGCGATGAGCGAGGAAAGCGGCTTGAAGAAAATCAGCGGATCGGTCGGCAGGGTCTTTCCCATTTCGGCGACGTGCATTTTGTAATTGCGCCCCACGCAGACGATCTTCGAGGGAGCTACCGGTGTGACCAGATGTACCTGGTCGAGCGCCCACTGGCGTCCGGTGCGGGAACCGGCGATGGGCCATTCGCTGCTCACTTCGTGGACGGTATTGCCATCGAGGACGCCCGTACAAACCTTCTGCTCGTTGGAACCAGTAACTTGAAATCGGCACAGTTTCATTTCAAACACCTCATGGGTTCAGGATGTGGAATTACCGGCAGCCAAACGCCTTTGACGCAGGCGCGTCCCCGGGACCTGCCTGCGCGCGAGAGGGTTCGCTCTTCAGGGCGATCCCTGGCCGCTTCCGGGAACATTCACCGTCACCGGCGCGCTCGGCGCGCTCTCATGTCCTGCCGCGCTGACCGCCGTCACCGAATAACGATAGGTGACTCCGGCGGAGACCGTCGTATCGCGAAACTCCGGGACCGGCAGCACGCGCGGGTTCAATCGCATGCCGCGCTCGCCCGGCTGCTGGCTCCGGTAGACATTGTATCCGGCCAGATTCCCCGCGTCACTGATTGCCCACGAAAGGTCCACTTCGAGAGACCCCGACGAGTGCCGCACCGCAATGGCCTCGACGCCCTGCGGCGCGGCCGGTCCGGAAGTGTCGCTCGCCGGTGATGCCATGGAACGGGAACCGGCCGGTTCCCGTTTGCCGTTATTGGCTTGTTGCGGGGCGGCAGGCGGCGTGGCGCTCGGCGGGCGAGGCGGCGCCGGCGCGGCACAGCCGAAAAGCATTCCGAGCGCGCCCAGCAGCAGAGCCATCGGAGCCTGCGCGGATGAACGGACCCGCCGGCGAAGGATTCCCGGCTCACGGTGCAAGCCGCGTGGCGTCGAGCCGCAGGAATGGCCGTAGAGGGTCGGCAATGTGGTTAAAGGATGTAGCGGCTCAAATCCTGGTTCTTGACGATCTCGGCCAGTTGCTTCGAGACGTAGGCTGTATCCACCTTCACCGTTTTCTTCTTCAGCTCCGGCGCCTCAAAGGAAATCTCGTCGAGCACCTTTTCGAGGATGGTGTGCAGCCGCCGCGCTCCGATGTTCTCGGTCTGCTCGTTGACCACCGAGGCGAAGTGGGCCAGCGTGGCGATGGCGTCGTCGGTGAATTGCAGTCGCAGCCCCTCGGTCTCGAGCAGCGCCACGTACTGCTTGATGAGCGCGTTTTTGGGCTCGGTGAGAATCCGGACGAAATCGGCTTCGCCGAGCGAGCTCAGTTCGACGCGGATCGGGAACCGGCCCTGGAGCTCGGGAATCAGGTCGGACGGTTTAGTGATGTGGAAGGCGCCGGCGGCGATGAAAAGAATGTGGTCGGTGCGGATCATCCCGTAGCGCGTGTTCACGGTGGTGCCTTCGACGATGGGCAGCAGGTCGCGCTGGACCCCTTCCCGGCTGACGTCGGGCCCGTGGCCGGATTCGCGGCCGGCGACCTTGTCGATTTCGTCGATGAAGATGATGCCCATCTGCTCGGCGCGCTCGGTGGCGATGCGCGTGACCTGATCCATATCGATCAGGCGGCTTTCCTCTTCCTGCACCAGATAATCGAACGCCTCGGCCACTGTCATTTTCCGCTTCCGCTTGGACTGGCCGAAGAAATTCGAGAGCATGTCCTTGATATTGACGTCCATCTCCTCGACGCCCTGGTTCGAGATGATCTCGAAGGAGGGCATCGCCCGCTCGCGCACTTCGACTTCCACCATGCGCTGGTCCAGCTTGCCCTCGCGCAACTGGCTGCGGAGCTTTTCGCGCGTCCGTCCGGCCTGTTCGGCGCGCGCGGGATCGGTCGAAGGTTCGGTCGAGCCGGGAAGCAGCAGGTCGAGCAGCCGTTCCTCGGCGGCCTGTTCGGCCCGTTCGGCGACCTCGTCGAGCTTCTCCTCGCGCACCATGTCGATCGCGACCTCGATCAGGTCGCGGACCATCGATTCCACGTCGCGGCCGACGTAGCCGACCTCGGTGTATTTCGAAGCCTCCACCTTCACGAAGGGGCAGCCGGCCAGGCGCGCCAGACGCCGCGCGATCTCCGTCTTGCCCACCCCGGTGGGTCCGATCATCAGGATGTTTTTCGGCAGGACCTCTTCGGCCAGCTGCGGGTCCAGGCGCTGGCGCCGGACCCGGTTTCGCAAGGCCACGGCGACGGCGCGCTTGGCCGGCGTCTGCCCGACGATGTACTTGTCCAGTTCAACGACGATTCCCCGCGGGGTCAGCTCGTCGAAACTGGGCAGTTGTCCGGCTTCCTCCGGGCTCGGCCCGGCGGCGGGTAAATAGGCGAGGGAATCTTTTTTTTCGTTCACAGCTCTTCGACCGTGAAATGCCCGTTGGTATAGATGCAGATTTCGCTGGCCAGTTGAATGGCTTCCTGCGCGATCTCTTTCGCGCCAAGTTTCGTGTGCTTCACGAGCGCCCGGGCCGCCGAGAGGGCGTAGGGCCCGCCCGAGCCGATGGCCGTAATCCCGTCGTCGGGCTCGATCACGTCGCCGTTGCCGGAAATGAGCAGGGTCTGCTTGTTATCGACGACGATCAGCAGGGCCTCCAGGTGCCGCAGCGACCGGTCGGTGCGCCAATCCTTGGCGAGTTCGACGGACGAGCGGGCCAGGTTGCCGTGATGCTCCTGCAGCTTGATTTCGAAGCGGGAAAAAAGAGATAGCGCGTCGGCCGTGCTGCCGGCGAAGCCGGCCAGAACCGTGTCGTTGAACAGGCGGCGAATTTTCTTGGCCGACTGCTTGATGACGGTGTCGCCCATGGTTACCTGGCCGTCGCCCGCGATGGCCACTTTGTTGTCCCGCCGGACGCACAAGACGGTCGTTCCGTGAATCGGTGGAAAACGCTGGCTGTTCCGCATCCGGTCATTATACCGCCTCGGCACGGCGCCGCTATCCCGCCTCCCGCCGGCGGTTCGTTTTAGTCGTGGTGTTTCTTCTTCTTTTTCTTCTTATTGCCGCCGAGTTTCGCCCAGCGCTCCTCAAGCGATTGACGCGTGAAGAAGCCGGCTTCGAGGGGGGTGTTGTATTGGCACTTGCTCACAAAGAATTGAAAGAGCTTCTGCCCGTTCCGCGTGCGGGTGTCTTGAAAGGGAGTTTCGATCCCATCCACCATTTGATAGTTGGAAAAGTACTCGGTTTCCTCGGTCCGTTCGTGCGTCGCCGGGTCCCGGCTGACGTAGATGGCGCGCACGGGAAGGTTCGTGAGCTGCGCGACGGCGATCTTCGTCGTGCGCTGCTGGGGGTCGGTCACCTCCACCCAGTCGACCTGCTTGAGATCGACCACGTCGGGCCCATCGTATTGATATTGGATGCCCGGCTCCTTCAGCCAGAAACGAAACAGGTTGTTGATGTCGCGCCTGGTGCCGGCCTGAAAATCGGAGATCTTGGTGGCGGATATGTCGGAAACGCCGCCGTGGTCGAGCGTCCAGCCCTGTTTGCCGTTGTAAACGTCGATGATGTCGCGCTTGGAGGAATATTCGGTGCGTTCCTTATCCGGAAAGATGTTGTAGTCGTAGACCTTCTCGTAACCGCTGATCTGGTCGTGATGTCCGAAAAAGGCCGCCTGCCCATCGCAGGTCTGCTCGCGGACGTCCAGGTATTTCTGGCCGCCGAGCGCCTGGATGGTCTGCTGGATAATACGTTTCGCCTTCGCCGCGCTTTGCGCCGGGCTGAGCACGCCCTGTTGCGCCCACGCGCTCGAAACCGCCAGCAATGCCACGACACCTGCCATCGCCGCTATGGCCCTCTTCATCCGCACAGCACCGAACCCCCGTTTACATTGAGGATCTCGCCCGTCATAAAGGTTGCCAGGTCGGATGCCAGAAACAGAATGGGTCCAGCGATCTCCTCGGCCGTTGCCGGCCGTCCCAGCGGAATCTGGCCCTGCACGAATTTCCTCCCCGTCTTCGATCCCAATACCGGCCTGGACATCTCCGTGTCCACCCATCCGGGGGCGACGCCATTGACCAGTATGTTGTGTCGGGCGAGTTCGGTCGAAAGCGCCTTCACGAAGCTGATGACGCCCCCTTTGGCCGCCGCAGAATGCGAATGATACGCCTCGCCCCGCTGCCCCGCCGTCGAGCTGATCGCGATGATCCGGCCGGCGTTCTGCGCGATCATTGCGGGGACCGCGAAATGAACCAGGGCGTAGACGCTCTTCAGATTCACGCGCATCATGTCTTCCCACTGGCGTTCGGTCATCTGTTCGATGGGAAGGTCTTTGCTGTTCCAGGCGCCGGAATTGGCGACGACGATGTCCAGCCGGCCGAGCCGCTCGATGGCGAAATCGACCAGCTTGCGCGAATTGTCGGCGACGCGCAGATCGGCTTGCATCGCTTCGACGCGCGTGCCGTGCTTGCCGGCCTCCTGCTCGACCAGGTGGGCCGCCTCCCTGTCGCGGCGGAAATTGAACACCACATCGGCCCCGGCCTGGGCGAACAGTTTCACCGTGGCCGCTCCAATGCCTCGTGAGCCCCCGCTGACGAGGGCCGCCTTGCCTGCCAGGGAGATCATCGATCCTCCGAATTCCCGGAAAGTTCCGCCGTGGGCGAGGAGCCGCGGGTCCTCATTCGCGTGCGGCTGGCGACGCGAACCAGTTCCGCAAAGAGGGCCTTCGCCAGCCGTATCCCCGAATCGTTTTGCCCGGGCGTTTCGTTCCGTTGCCGCTCCGGGTGCCATTGCACGCCGATCACCCAGTGCGAGGGATCTTCCAGCTCCACCGACTCTACCACGCCATCGGGCGCGCTTCCGGTGGCTTGCAACCCCCGCCCGATCCGCCGGATCGACTGATGGTGCGAGCTATTGACCACTGCATCCGTCGTCTCGGCCAGGCGCGCAACCGTCGAGCCGGGCACGAACCGCGCCGGATGATGCGGCTCCGGAGAGCCCGGCATGTGGTCCCATCGGTGGGTCAGGCTGCTCGGCAGCTCGTTTTGGATGTCCTGGACAAGGCTTCCGCCACGGAACACGTTCAACATTTGCGTCCCGTAGCAGATGGTCAAAACCGGCTTCCCCTCCTGAAATGCATGATGCAGCAACGCCTGGTCGGTTTCCTCGCGCTGCCGGTCGGCTGCCGAGGTTTCCGGGCCGGGCGTCTCCCCGTAAAGGGCCGGACTCACGTCCGCCGAGCTGCCGGGAAGAACGAAGCCGTCCAGTTCCCGGGCCAATCGAGCCAATTTTTCCGGCTCGAACAGCGAGATGAGTTGCGCGTTTCCCCCGGCCGCTTCCACCGCTTCGACGTACGGGCGTATCTTTTCCGGGATTTCGGGCCGCTCTTCGCTGGCGCTCCGGTAAGGGATGCCGATCCGCGGTGCTTGAGGGTTCATGAGAAGGGGTTGAGGCCTGCTACGAGCACAAAAATCGTAGCATTAAGACCGGGCCGGGACAACTACGTCCCGCCCTTGGCGGGGTGAAAGCCCTTGCGCCATAGACCGCAAAACAAAGTCATGCGGTAGATGCCGGTTCTTTCTTCGAGCCCTTGGGGGGCATTTCCGGCTAAAATGCCTTGCCGGCCGCGAGTTAACGATGTGA
>Ga0307372_10011163_pt1 | contig 12039 bp, 9 predicted proteins | sample OX1MG_FD_202533 | JGI IMG/M metagenome (GOLD analysis project Ga0307372, IMG submission 202533) | Soil microbial communities from Risofladan, Vaasa, Finland - OX-1 | ecosystem: Environmental > Terrestrial > Soil > Coastal area > Acid sulfate soil | place: Finland: Risofladan, Vaasa | collected...
GACGTGACGCGATACATCTTGCCGGTGCCTCCGGTCGCGAGCAATAACGCAGCGCAGCGGTACAGGATCAGCGAGCCGTCGGAACGGCGGTAGGCGAGCGCGCCCGCGATTCGCCCGTCCGCCTTGAGCAGCTTGAAGACGTTGACCTCCATGTGGACGTCAATGCCGGGCGTGTGCACGGCTCGGTCCTGGAGCGTCCGGATGAGCTCCAGTCCCGTCCGGTCGCCGATGTGCGCCAGGCGCGGATACGTGTGTGCGCCAAAGGGCCGCTGGTGGATCCGTCCCTGCCAGGTGCGGTCGAACACGGCGCCCCATCGCTCCAGCTCGAGCACCCGCTCGGGTGATTCCTTGGCGTGCAGTTCTGCCATGCGCCAGTCGTTGATCAGCTTGCCGCCCTTCATGGTGTCGGCGAAGTGCACCTCCCAGGTGTCCTGGTAAGCGACGTTGTGCATGGCTGCCGCGATACCGCCTTCGGCCATGACCGTGTGCGCTTTGCCGAGCAGCGACTTGCACACGATGAGGACTCGAAGGCCCTCTTCCGCCACCGCGATCGCGCCCCGCAGCCCGGCGCCGCCGGCGCCGAGGACCAGGACGTCGGTCTCAACCGTCTCGTAGGTGGCGGTGCTCAGGAGACCCACCTCGGGTCGTGCAGGACGCCCGCGAGCAGCAACCGGATGTAGATGTCGGTACCCGCGACGGTCACCAGGCTTGCCCACGCCCACCGGTCATGCCTGATGTTCAACACGGTCACGCCCTTCCACAGCCTGAAGCGCGCCCGTGCGGCCAGCGAGCACGAGAAGCAGTTGAGCTCTCCGCCCGCGAGGTGCCGGAAAGCGTGGCAGCCGAAGGTGTAGCCAGACAGCAGGAGCACGTTGGCCAGCATCAAGAGGCTGCCCAGGCCGATACCGAACCGGCCGCCGAAGTTGAACGCCACGATCGCGTCGAACCACAGGAACGCGACCTGGACGACGGTGGCGTAGAAGGCGAAGCGGTGGAGGTTGTTCAGGACCCAGGGAAAAGCGGTCTCACCTCGGTAGCGTCCGCGGCTAGGCTCGGGTACCGCGCAGGAGCGAGGATGCCAGAAGAACGACCGGAAATATGCTTTGCGGTAGTAGTAGCAGGTGAGCCGGAACGCGAGCGGCGCCCAGGCGACCCAGATCCCTGGAGGTATGGGGCCGACCTTGATCAGCGGCGAGTAGAACGGGCTGAGATAAGGGGCGTAGTACCCCTCGTGCTGGAAGAAGACCACCCAGACGGCAAAGATGCCGAAGAGGCTGAGGGCGACAACCACGAAGCTCGGATAAAGCCAGTTGGGGAGCGAGCTGTAAGGGTTCTTGACCGATGTGTCCTGCGCTGCCGGGTTTGCGGTCGAGGAGGAAACTGCCACTTTCGTTCCATATCTAACTCTCTTCGGCAAGCGAGCGTGACAAAAACAAAGATCCGGCGAGACGTTCTCGCCGGAGCTTGTCGTCCGCTTTAGATGTCAAGCAGGCGCTTGCCCGCTCCTGGCCGACACCGCGATCTTCGGTGCGACCTGGTACGTCTCGGTCTTGCGTGCGGCGACGAAGAGCTCGAAGACAAGCGCTCCGAACACACCGAGCGCCGCGATCAGAAGTCCGATTCCGGCGTATGTGGCGTAGACGCCGAGCGTCCACCAGCCCCAAGAGTTGAGAAGTGTCCCGCGGAGCATCTCGCCCTGGAACAGGGTGGCCTTCTGGCCGTTCAGCGTGGCGAGCTGGGCCTGAAGGCTGGCGTAAGTCGGGTCGGTCGGGGACGTTGCCGCGATCTGGGCGCTCAGCGCCTGGCCCGCGGTGCTCACCTGGGCGTAGGTCTGGCCCTTGGCCACGCCGGCCAGGTGAACGTTGATGAAGTCGTTGGCGTAGATCCTGGCCTGGTCACCGGTGGTGACCTGGTTGCCGGCCTGGGCGCGAATCTCGGCCGAGAACTCGGCCGGGTCGAGCGCGCCGCCCGACTTGATCTGGCTCGCGGGCGGGAAGTAAACCTGCTGCGCGGTCAACTGGTCGCGCACCATGCCGGTCACGAAACTGCCCTCGTAAAAGGCAAATCCCGCTGCTGCGGCCAAAACGATGACCATGGCTGCCTGAAGGCTGATAATCCGCCACCTGATTGCCGAGTTCATGTCGTCTCCTCCTGGTGTTCCCTCGTTGAGGGATTTGTTCTGGGTGAGCGTCGGACGGCTCATGAACTCAGTGAACAATCCGACGTGCCGGTCAACGACGGCCGTTCGGCCCCTCTTCGATGGGGCCCAAGGTCCCCGGGTGAAGGGACTATCGGTCCGCGCCCAGCGTAAGACCGCTCGCTGCCGGCTCCCCCGTAACGAGGGTCAGGCCGACTTCCAGCGAAGGTGGAATCGTCGAGCCGGCAAGGCACCGCTGGATCACACCCTTGGCCTCGGCCGTTCGCTCGGCCGCCAACTCGGGCAGGATCACCGTCAGGTCGATCGAGCTGAGACGGCGAGGTTGCGCGTTGTTCACGCGGTAGTGGGCAGTGACGCGCAAGGCGGGGTCGAAACTGGAGACGCGGGTAAGCCAACCATCGATCGCGGCGGCCACGCTGGTAACCAGGCCGACCACCATCATGTCGACCGGCGACGGTCCCGCGCCGCGCCCGCTCTGGTCCGTCGTGCCTTCGACGACGAGGCTGTGTCCGTCGACGTCCACCTCGAAAGTGCCGCGCTTCGGGATCTTGACGGTCAGATATGGCATACCGAGTCAAACAGTGCGAGCAGGCGGAAGAGGCATGGAGAGGCGAAGGGCCCTCTGAGGCGAGGCCGGAAGCACCTGTCTGGCGTGCGCGACCCGGAGGAGCCTTACGGTGGTCAGATGGCCCACACCTTGCTCTCGTCGCCGTCCGCGAGGCCTTCGCTCGAGAAGCCTCCGCCGCCGGCGTCAGACCCGCCCCTAGAGGGCAACTCGGTCGCGATCCTCCTGATCGTCCTGGCTGCCGTGGCCGCCGGCGCGGTGCTCTGGCTGGCCAGGGAGCCCTCCCTCGCCGACCTCGCGTGGGCCGTCGCCGTGGTGATCGCGCTCGTGCCTCTGGGGATCTCGGTGGCCAGGGATCTCTGGCACCACGAGACCGGTGTGGACCTCATCGCACTGCTCGCGATGGCCGGCTCGCTGGTCCTCGGTCAGTACCTGGCCGGAGCGGTGATCGGTCTCATGCTGTCGGGAGGCCAGGCTCTCGAGCGGTTCGCCAGCGCGCGGGCGCGCCGCGAGCTGTCCGCACTGCTGTCGCGCGCCCCTCGCGTCGTCCATCGCTACCTGGACGGCGAGCTCACGTCGCCCGACATAGCGGAGGTGAGGGAGGGAGACCGACTGCTGGTCAAGCCGGGCGAGGTCGTGCCGGTGGACGGAGTGATGACCTCGGAGGCCGCCGTCCTCGACGAATCGGCTCTGACCGGCGAGTCCATGCCGGTCGAGCACCTCACCTCCGATCACGTTCGCAGCGGGGCCGTCAACTTGGGCGCCCCGTTCGACATGCGCGCTCTCACCACCGCCGACGAGAGCACGTATGCCGGGATCGTGCGGCTGGTCCGCGAGGCCCAGGATTCGAAGGCGCCTTTCGTGCGCCTGGCCGATCGCTATGCGCTTTGGTTTCTGCCCCTGACGCTGGGGGTGTCGGCCGCGGCGTGGGCCATCTCCGGCGACCCGGTGCGCGCGCTGGCAGTGCTCGTGGTCGCCACGCCGTGCCCTCTGATCCTTGCGGCGCCGGTTGCGATCGTCGCGGGGATCTCGCAGGCTGCGCATCGCGGTGTGATCGTCAAGGGCGGAGGGGCGCTGGAGACGCTGGCGCGCGTGCGCACGCTCGTCTTCGACAAGACAGGAACCCTCACCGCCGGCTCACCTCGGGTCGCGTCGGTAGAGGCGTTCGGCCGGTTTGACTCGAATGAGCTGCTGCGCCTGGCGGCGTCGCTCGACCAGGTCTCGCCCCACGTGTTCGCCGACGGCATCGTCGTCGCGGCGCGCGACCGGAAGATCGCGCTGCATTTTCCCGAGGGGGTGCAGGAGCATCCCGGCAAGGGCATCGACGGGGTCGTGGACGGGCATCGCGTCGCCCTCGGCCAGACGCGCTGGCTGCAAGACGGCAAGCCGATGCCGGAGGCGGCCGCCGACGTGCGCAAGCGCATGGCGGTAGACGGCGCCTCCGCCGTGTTCGTGGCGGTGGACGGCGCGATCTCCGGCGCGTTGATCATGGTCGACCCTGTGCGGAGCGAGACCCCGCAGGCCCTACGGATGCTGCGCATGGCAGGCATCAACAGAATCGTGCTGCTCAGCGGAGACCGCAAGGACGTCGCCGAGCGGGTCGGCGCTGCGCTGGGCGTCGACGTGGTGCTTTCTGAGCACACGCCGGAGCAGAAGGTCGAGGCGGTGCGGCGCGAGAGCAGCAGCGCGGTCACAGTGATGGTCGGCGATGGCGTCAACGACGCCCCGGCCCTGGCGGTGGCCGACGTCGGGATCGCCATGGGCGCGCGCGGCGCCACCGCCTCGTCGGAGGCGGCAGACGCGGTCATCGTCGTCGACCGGCTCGACCGGGTCGCCGAGGCGGTGCTCATCGCCCGCCACGCCCGCAGTATCGCGGTCCAGAGCGTGATCGCCGGCATGGCGCTGTCCATGGTCGGGATGCTTCTGGCCACTGCCGGCGTCCTGCCGCCGGTGGCGGGGGCGTTCTTCCAGGAGGCGATCGACGTCGCCGTCATCCTCAACGCGCTGCGAGCGCTGCGGGCTGTCAAGGTCCCGGAACCACAAGGCCGATAGGCACTGGTCGCCACCGCAGTCCCGTTCAAACCTGTAGTCACCATGATCGAGCGACGTGGTGCGCGCGGAGTTCGCGACATCGGCGTCCGGACGAGGCGGACCGACCGCTTCGAGGTGCCATTGACGCCACACGGTCTGCCCGCGTGGCCCAGCACGTTCAACCTGCGCTGGGTGGACCACATCAGGCATCGGCCGAAGGACGGAGGAACCGGACCGCCTGACTTCGGGTCAGCGTGCGCCGAGAGGCTTTCTCTCCGTGCCGGGCTCGAGCCGGATGCGCGCATCGACCGCCACCGCCCCCGACACGTGGACGACCAGGGGGTTGAGATCCATCTCGGCGATCTGGGGGTGCGCCTCGACCAACGCGCTGACGCGAAGCAGGACGTCCTCCAGCGCCACCACGTCAGCCTTCGGCGCGCCCCGGTACCCGTCCAGCTGGGGGAAGGTCTTCAAGGAGTGCAACATCCGCCCGGCCTCACCTCGCGTGATGGGGGTGATCCGCACCGCCACGTCCTTGAGCAATTCGGTCGCGGTGCCGCCGGCACCGCACGCAAGAACGGGCCCGAAGTGTTGGTCCTGCACGACCCCGACGATCATCTCGACCCCGGGCTCGACGATCGGCTGCACCTGGAAGGCTTCGATGGGATGGCCGGCTATCGCGAAGCTCGCGGCCATCTCCTCAGCGGCGCGCTCGACGGCTTTTGACCCCTTGAGCCCAAGCTGCACGCCACCCGCGTCCGACTTGTGCAGGACTCCCGGTGCAATGGCTTTGAGCGCAACCGCAGACCCCAGCTCATGGGCGGCTTGCCCTGCGTCCCGAGCGCCGGCCGCGATGCGGGTCTCGACCAGCGGGATCCGGTAGCAGGCGAGCAGCTCGGCCACGGCTGCGGGCGACATCCAGCCGGGCTCCTCGGCGAGCGCCGACGCGATGACCGCGGCAGCCTGGTCTCGCTCGATCCCGTCCAGCTCGGGCAGCGGCTCGTCCGGAATCGCGCGCCATGCCGCATAGCGTGCGGCGAGCGCAAGCGCGCGTCCCGCCTCCTCGGGAAAGGGGTAGTGGGGGATGGAAACGTTCCCTGAACGGATCAGGCGCGGCGCGCTCTGCTTGGACATGAACACGCTCAGCAACGGCATCGGTCGGGGCAGCTTCTTAGCCGCCGCGTGGATCGCGCGAACGACCTCAGAGGGTCGCGTGACCAGGGGCGGGGTGAAGACCACGATCACCGAGTCGATCTCCTGACATGCTGCGAGGATCCCGATCGCCCGCTGGTAGTCGTCACCCCTGGCCGCGGCCAGCATGTCGACCGGGTTGGCCGTCGAGCCCGCGCTGGGCAGGAAGCTCGCGAGCTCGGCGCGGACGGCGTCAGGCAAGGACGGGACGACCAGGCCCGCCGCCTCGCACGCGTCGGCGCAGAGAATCGCCGGTCCGCCCGCGTTGGTGAGGATGGCGACGCGATTGCCTGCAGGCAACGGCTGGCTGCCCATGAGCAGCGCGGCGTCGAAAAGCTCGGCCAGCGTGTCCGTGCGGATGACACCGGCCTGCTCGAACAGCGCGTCGATGGTCACGTCGGAAGCCGACAGCAGGGCGCCCGTGTGAGAAGACGTGGCGCGGTTGCCGGCCTGCGTGCGGCCGCCCTTGACCGCAAGGATCGGCTTGGACCGGCTCACCCGGCGCGCGATGCGAGCGAACTTGCGCGGGTTGCCGAAAGACTCCAGGTAGAGCATGATCAGGTCGGTTTCGGGGTCGGCCTCCCAGTACTGGATGAGGTCGTTGCCCGAGATGTCGGCTTTGTTCCCGACCGAGACGAACGACGAGACCCCCGACCCAAGCGCCTGTGCGCGCGCCATCACGGCGATGCCCAGCCCTCCGCTCTGAGAGAGAAAGCCGACGCGCCCGCGCACCGGTTTGTCGGGTGCGAACGTCGCATCCAGCCTTACCTCGGGTGCGGTGTTGATCACACCCATGCAGTTGGGACCCACCAGTCGCATGCCCGACTGTCGGCAGATATCCACGAGCCTGCGCTGCAGCTCGACGCCGGGCGGACCGGCCTCGCCAAATCCCGCAGAGATCACGACCAGGCCCCGGACGCCCTTTTGCGCGCACTCCTCCGCCACGCCCAGCACCGCCGCGACCGGGACGACTATCAACGCGAGATCGACGTCTTCTTTGATGTCGAGCATGGACCGATATGCGGTCAGCCCTTCTACGGTCGGCGCGGAAGGGTTGACCGGGTAGAGAGGACCGTTGAACCCCATCGCGACCAGGTTGCGAAACAACTCGGAACCGATGCTGCCGGGAGTGTTCGAGGCCCCGATGACTGCCACCGACCGCGGGGCGAGGATGTGCTTCACCGCAGCCAGCGCGGCGATGCGATCGCGGTCTTCAAACTGGCGCAGGGCATCGGGTGTCAGCGCGGTCGGAAGCTCCGCATGGACCTCGCCAGGTTCGGAGCGCGAATGCACCGGAAAGCCGCTTTGCCGCAAGACCTCGAACATGCGGTGATTCTCTGGCCGCACCACGGCCTCGAGCACGTCGATGCCGGCAGAGGCGGCTGCCTCGGCGAGCTGGCCGAGAAGGATGGTGCCGAGGCCACGACCCTGGTACGCGTCCGCAACAGCGAGGGCCAGCTCGGCCTTCCTGGGTCCGATCGCTGCGTACATCGCGTGCCCGACCAGCTCACCTTCAGGGCCGGCCGCCGCGACGATGCCGTAGCGCTGCCTGTAGTCGACGTTCGCCATCGACTTCGCAGATGCGTCCGCATTAGCGACCGCTGCAAAGAAGCGCAGCACGCGAGACTCGAGCGAAAGCGACGAGAAGAACGTCGCCAGCGCGGGTTCGTCGTCGGGCTGGATCGGGCGAACTGAGAGGGTCGCGCCGTCGCGAAGAACGACGGTCGCTGCGCGTTGCGCCGGGTAGGAGATGGTCAATGCGTCGGGTTTGCCCCGGGCATCATAGATCGCCCGGTCGCCTCCCTCGGGCCTGGTGGCTCAGGGTGGCGCGGCGGCCCCTTTAAACGGATGGGTAAACGCCGAAAAAAGACCTCAAACGCCCGCGACTTGCGAATTGACCGGCAGCGGGCGGCGTAAAGCGTCCTATGTCGCTCGCGGCGAGCGCAGACTCGATCACGTGCGCAGCCGGGCCTGGAGGCCATTCGTGGTCGGGGCGGTGCTGGCGGCGGCGGCCTCGGTGGCTTTCACGTCAGTTCTCGTCTTTCACCCATGGGGCGGCTACTGGGTGACGGCCGTCGACGACGTAGGCGAGGCGGTCGCCGCGTTGATCGCGGCGGCTGCGTGTGCCTGGGCCGCCACCCGCACTGAGAGGCGGCTGCAGCTGGGTTGGACGCTGCTTGCCCTGTCCGCCGCGAGCTGGGGCGCCGGCGAGGTGGTCTGGTCTGTTTACGAGGTGGGTCTCGGGATGGCGGTGCCGTTCCCGTCGCTCGCCGACGTAGGTTTCCTCGCTGCGGTCCCATTGGCGGCGGCCGGCGTGCTTGCCTTTTGGGCCCCGGCGCCAGAGCGATCCTCTCCGTGGCTGGTCTGGGTCGAAGGTCTCATCGTCATCGTCTCCCTGACCTTTGCGGCATGGGCCTTCGGATTGAAGGCCGTATACCTGAACTCGGGCACGTCGTTGTTCGAACGATTGGTCGGACTTGCGTACCCCGGCGGCGACATCCTGATCGGCACGGCCGTGATCCTTGGGCTCAGGCGGGCCTCTCATCAACAGCAGGGACGCATGCTCCTGTTGCTCGGCGGCTTGGCGGCCAATGCCATTTCTGACAGCGCGTTCGCCTACCTGAATTCCGCGTACGGCTATGGGACGCAGACCAGTGTGATCGACGCGGGCTGGGTGGTCGGCTATCTCTTGATCGGCCTCGCCGCCTTGTGGCCGTCTGGCAGGACCGACGATGTCGCTGCGAGAATGCCGATCGACCTCTGGCAGGTCGCCACGCCGTGGTCGGCGGTAATCGTGGCCGCAGCGGCCGCGGTCATCAGCGGCCTTCAGGGCCATCCGCCCGACATCCTCATGATCGCCCTGGCGGCGTCGCTGGGAGTTCTGCTGATGATGAGCCAGGTCCTGCTGAGTAGGGATTCGCTCGCGCTCGTGCTCAGTACCCAGAGGTCGGAGTCGACCCTGGCCGAGACCATAAACCACACCCCGGTCGGCGTCGTTCGGGTCGGACCCGACCTACGGATCCTGTCGGCCAACCCGCGCGCGGCTGCCTTCTTGCCCCATGGCGAAACGCTCAAGGCAGCCACCTTGCTGACGAGCTATTTCGAGGCGTCGGAGACGCCCAGGATCATTGCCAAGCTGGCTCTCCTCAGGCCGGGCCTGCCAGAGGCGGTGGAGGATGACAGCGAGGGACGCAGCCCGGCCGGCACGAGAGTCTGGATCCACTGGAGCGCGACGCGGGTGATCGGAGCCACCGGCTCGACCGACTACTTCATCGTGATGCTGGAGGACACGACGGGTCGCCACGAGGAAGAGGCTGCGGCGATCAGGAGCCTCGAGGTGCTGGACAAGCTCAACCGCCTCAAGACCGAATTCCTTCAGAACGTCAGCCACGAGTTCAAGACCGCCCTGATCGGGATCGAGGGGTTCAGCGAGCTGATCCGCGATTCGACCAATCTGAACGTAAGCGAGGCGCAGGATTTCGCGGCGGACATCTACAAGGGTGCCGAGCGGCTGGACAAGATGCTCACAGAGATGCTGGACCTCGATCGCGCGGAAACCGGACGTGCAACGCTGCTGCTGGCGCCGATGGATCTGAACGCACTGATCGTTCGCGAGCTCGAAGAGGTCAAGCGCGGTGTTGACGGAATCAGCATGGTCCTCGAGCTGGATGCGGCGCTCCCGCCGATCGTCGCGGACCAGGGCCGCCTCGCCGAGGTGGTCAGGACTTTGCTGAAGAACGCGACCAGGTACTCCCCCGAGGGTGGCCAAATCACTGTGGCGAGCCGAGTCGAAGGGACGGAGGTGGAGGTCTGGGTGAGGGATGAGGGCACAGGCGCTAGGGCCGACTTCGACAGTAGGCTCTTCGGCGTCGCCGACCTCTATGCGGACAATCCGATTCGCAAGGTGGTGGGTACCGGCCTGGGCCTGGGGATCGCGCGCCAGGTGATCGAGATGCACGGCGGCCGGTTGTGGGTGGACAGGCTCGAAGGAAAAGGATCGGTCTTCCACTTCCGGGTGCCCGCCCGACAGCCCGCATCGCAACTCCTGATCTCAGAGGCGGGCCCGGTGCACGCGTCGGTCTCCTGACCGGCCGCCGACGTCCCGAAAGGCCGGAAGTCCCGTCCGAAAGGGGACTTCCGGCCCTAATCCAGCTCTTGGGCGCCGCCCAGAATCTTTCCCCAGTGCTCATAGGAGGAGATTGATCGCATGGATTCACCGGCAACCTACTTCCACTGGGGGTTCATCCTCATTTCGATGCCCAACCTGTTGGTCATCGTCGGGATGATCGTTCTGTTCGCCCTCGCAGTCGTGGTGCCCTTCCCGCACGGAGGTGAAACAGACGATGGACGTCACTAGCCCGGCCGTCGTGCCGGGGGCAGTCAAGCCCGCCAGCTGGACCAAGCGTGTCCGGCAGCTTGTCGAGGGCAACCTGCCCATGGACCACCTGTTGCCCGACCGGCAGCCGTATTACGTGGGTTCCTGGGTCTACGTGTTCGGGGTGGTCACTATCGCCGCCTTTGCCTGGGTCATCGCGAGCGGGATCGTGCTCGCGTTCATGGGCCCGCAGTGGTGGCACGACTCCGGGCTCGGCCACTTCGTCAACAGCGTGCACTTCTGGTCTGTGCAGCTCTTCTTCCTGTTCATGGTCCTGCACCTTTGGGGCCAGTACTTCATGGCCGGCTGGCGCCACGGGCGCGCCGCGACGTGGATGATCGGGGTCGTCGTTTTCGGGACCAGCATCCTGGCGGCATTCACCGGCTACCTTTCCCAGCAGAACTTCGCATCGCAGTTCGTCGCTGTCAACGCGAAGGACGCCATGAACGGCGCCGGCATCGGCGCCTTCTTCAATGTGCTCAACTTCGGTCAGATGTACGGCCTCCACGTGATGTTGCTGCCCATCGGGGTCACCGTCCTCGTTGTGATGCACATCGTCATGATCCGCGCGCGTGGCGTCGTCAAACCAATTGACGCAGAGGGAGGTGCGCGGTCATGAAGCTCAAGCCCATGGGTGCCACCCAGGAGGAGTACTACCGCGGCGTCCGCATGGTGCCTTACGACCTGGTCAAGGAGCTGGTCCTGGCCATGGCGGGGGTTGGCGTGCTGGCGCTGCTCGCGGCGGCCGTCTTCTCGTCGCCGGACGTCGCTCCGGTGACCATCGCGGCCTGGGCGCACGGCGACCCGGTCGATTTCGTGACCACCGCCACTGGCGAGCTGGCCGGCTCGACCACGAGCGCCGGCTACGGCAACCCTTACAACACCAACGGGCCCGGCCAGTCGTGGGGCCCGATCGCGCCTCAGCAGTGGTTCGGAAACCGCATCCCGATCGACTCCGCGAGCACCTACGTCATCAACCCGCTGCAGCGCGCCAGCTTCAGCAACGCGGACCTCGGAACGGCCTTGAACACGTGGCAGGGCGCCGGCGCCACCCCGCAGGCGAGCTGGGTTGACGCATACACCAAGGCTCTCGCCAACGCGACCGTCAGCGGCGGCCAGGTGTCGGTCGCAACCGGCGACTACGGGCCGCTGCCCGTGATGATGTCCAACCTGCTCGGCGTCGCGCAGGCGGGCGGCCTCGACGGACTGCTCATGATCAACGGCCGGTTCTACCAGACCGACTACACCCAGGCCTTGCTCTTCATGGGCGACGGCAGCTACCTGTCTGGACTCGCCCAGCAGTGGAACCTGACCGGGAGCCAGTGGGGCATGATGAACGAGACCGGGTGGTATCCCGGACAGACGTGGCTGTGGCTCTACACCATGTGGTACCAGGTCTTTCCGTTCAACAGCGACTCGGGGGTGCTGGGGCTGAACGCCGGTAACGCGGACCTCGGGATCATCATCCTGATGACGCTGTTGACCGTCGCGCTGGCTCTCGTCCCGCTGATTCCGATCCTGCGCGACATCCCGCGTTGGGTGCCGATACACCGCCTGATCTGGAAGCAGTATTACGCCCCTAAGACCACCAGGGGCTCGCACCTGATCGACCGACGCTAAACCGCCGCCCGGTCCTCTAACGAGCGCCGGGCGGCGCCCCGTGCGGGGGTGCCCAGAAGACCAGGACGCGCAGGTCCTCTTCGATGTCGTGAAACCGGT
>Ga0307372_10011165_pt1 | contig 12038 bp, 14 predicted proteins | sample OX1MG_FD_202533 | JGI IMG/M metagenome (GOLD analysis project Ga0307372, IMG submission 202533) | Soil microbial communities from Risofladan, Vaasa, Finland - OX-1 | ecosystem: Environmental > Terrestrial > Soil > Coastal area > Acid sulfate soil | place: Finland: Risofladan, Vaasa | collected...
TGAAGACGAAGAGGAAGACGAGAAGCCTTCGAAGAAGAAAAAGAAGAAGGGTGGTAAGGGAAAGTCCAAGAAAAAGAAATCAAAGAAAGACGACGATGACGAAGACGAGGATGATGAAGACGAAGATGATGAAGACGAAGACGAAGACGAGGATGATGAAGATGATGACTGATAGTTAAGTGCTGTAGAATGTAGAGAAAGTGATGGGATAAGGGTAGATAAGGGTGGGCTAATCGGGGAAGGAGTAGCCCACCCTTTCTTTTGTGGAGAGGCAGGATGAAGTATGTTTTCTTTGATATTGACGGGACTGTAGCAGATAACAGGCATAGAGTCTCTTACGTTACTACAGACTACAAAAAATACGTCGCACTTGGGGTACTGGATAAGCCCATTGCACCTATAGTAGATGTATGCCAAATGTACTTGAAAAATAAGACGAACTATTCAGTTAGCTTTTTAACCGGAAGGCAAGAATGGGAAAGAGAGCTAACACTGGATTGGCTTTGGAAGCACGTTTGGCCTTCTATCCCTTCCGAATCCGTGTGGATGAGACCCAATAGAATTGATCTGGAATCTCAGACAAAGCAACAGGGGTTCGATATGAAACTGGAGTGGGCTATGAGGATAGCCGGAGATATTAACAATATCCATGTGGTTTATGAAGACAGAAATCACACAGTTAAGACATGGCGGGAAGCTGGGGTGATTTGTATTCAACCTACGGAAAGTGAGTTCTGATGAAAAAGATTGGAAAGGGAGGCGGAGGGAAAGGGTCTGAAAAGAAGGAGAAGGCGAGATTCAACCCGTACTCTAATATAGTGGAAGTTCTGGATGACATTGAAAAGAGGGTAGGAATAACCGAAGCCTCGCTAAGGTTAGAGAAGAGAACGCCAACCGGAATGCTTTGCTTAGACTTGATTTTAGGCGGAGGGATTTCGCCTGGTCTATACACGCATTTTGGACAGGAACAAACGTGTAAGTCCACCTCAGTAATGCTTCAACTTCTATCCGGAGTCAAACACGGGGTTCCAATTATAAGTCAGTACGACTATGAGGGCTGCGTAACAGAGGATACAACATTAAGAATAAATGGTAAGGATATAAAATTTAAAGATATTATTGAAAAATTTTCAGTAGATGAAAAAATCAAATTAATAAATACTATAGATGGAATAACAGAAGGAACACTATATTATGGTGGAGAAAAAAGTACTCATATAATAGAATTAGAAGATTCCCCCCCATTAGAAGGATACGGTCATCCCATATTAGTCTGGGATCCAGCACGGGAAGAGGCTACTTGGGTACTACTAGAAAATATTACACCGGGAGATATTGTTTTAAAAAGCGAAAAATTGGGACTAAAACCGATTAAAGTAGTAGCTTCTTATCCTACGAATAAGAAGAAAAAAGTATGGGATGTAAAGGTTTTGGGTACAGAAAAATTTCCCCATTCCATAATAACAAACGGAATAATTACACATAATAGTCAGGAGCCAACCTATACCCAGAATATGATGAAAAGATTGGGACTGGATTTGGATATTCTTGATGTATTTGGCGAGAAGGATAACAAAGGAAAGTACATTCGCCCCCCTCTAATTAGATACAGAAGTGAGGCAGTAGCGGAAAAGTTTTTTGACTTCGTAGCTGAACTGGAACGTAGACTACCCGATAAGAAGATGATAGGAGATGAATGGTGGTACATCTACGATGATTCTAAAAAGAATCGAGCAATAGTAGGGGATAAGTACGATAAGAGCTATTTCAGGGACACGGGTAAACTAAGAATTAAGGCCCAGGACGGATCGTTACAGGCAATGATCTCAGTAGACTCCTATCCCGCTATGGTTCCAGAGAGCGAGGATACTGACGAGGGTCCGGGGAACGCTATGGCAATCATAGCGAGGATGTTCTCCAAAAATATCCCAAGGATTAAAGGTAGGTTAAGAAGTAAGCGCATAGCCATTCTAGGCGTGAACCAACTGGGTTTGAACCCAGCAGCCCGCTTCGGTAATCCCGAATATGAAAAGGGTGGGCAGTCCTTAAAGTTTTTCAGCGATGTGAGACTGCGGTACGCTACCCGAGCTCTCAGTGGTGTTCCAGAAGTAATAGGAGAGAAGAAGGGTCCTATAGAGAAGGAAGAATCAGTAGAGTATGCGGGGGAGGATAGCTACAGGTACATATACGTTACGGCTATCAAGAACAAACTTTCTATTCCGTATCTTTCGACGTACCTGAGGCTGTGGATTTCAGATGCTAATGGGGACGCTCAGGGGTTTGATCCTGTATGGGATACCTATTGGTACTTGCATGAGACAGGACAGGTAGTGGGTAACAGAAGGAAGATGAGACTCGTTCTAGGGGGCAACGAATCCAAAAAATCTATTGGTTGGTCCGCCTTCAAAAAACTAGTGATAGGTTCCAAAAAGCAGATAAAGAAGATTTGCCTTAAGTGTAAAATGAAGCCCGTGCGCGTTAGAGTATACTGTCAAAAACAAATGGCGTCGGGGAAAGGACTGGATCTGTACTCTGAATATAGGAGTAAGCAGAGCTCCAAACCAAAACCTCCTGAGGGTAATGGAGATGATGATTAGCGATAGCTACACGTTAAAGGATCCAGTAGATAGAACGCAAGCTACACTCCCATTTAATGTATTCCTGATAGACTTAATACTTTGCAATGAAAGAGAGCCCTATGTGACGTACTGGTTAGAGAGAATGGAACCTATCGAGGATGAGGCATGACTAAACCAGAGTGGGAGAAGTATGGTTCGCCAACTATATGCGGATCGCGTTGGTTTAAGGGAACACCCACTATAGAAGAAAAAACTGTTCAAGTCGGAGAAGAACAGGTAGTGGAACGTCACTGGATGTGCCCAATTCCAGAGTGTAAAGGGGAGATGATACACACCGGCAAGGTATGGAGGACAACCCCAAAGGGCTTTCATCACTCTTGCTACACATGTGGATTCACTGCTGCTATATTTACTTTCACTTATCCATATTCTAGATCACCTGATTCCTGATGATAGAGATAGTTGGCATCGGAGACCTTCACTTCGATAAACTGGAAAAATTGTTGCCTGAGGTAGGCAACAGATTCGTAGCTAAGGAGCTGCAAAAGCCTTTGGACTACGCACTGAAGAATGGAATACCCTATGTATTTTTATATGGAGACATAGCGGAAACGGCGCGCATGTCCTACGAGTCTCAAATTCTGTTCTATAGTGTGCTGTTTAATCCCGAGTACAAAGATTTGAAGCAATGGATAATACTAGGGAACCATGACCTAGATGAAAAGGGTAGGCACAGTTTAGAGGTGTTGAAGGGAATTCTAAAGTGGAACAAGACTAAGAACATTCAGGTAATAGTGTCCACAGAGGACACAGAGATAGAGGGAGTACCAGTAAGATTCCTGCCCTTTCCAGATAACAAGACCTCGTCTAAACGCCTCAATGTAGGTCACTTTGAATCCAAGGGAGCCAAAAGAGATAACGGAAGGGTAATAAAGGAAGGAGTGGAGACAGATCATATCTGTGTAGTAGGTCACTTGCATACCTGCCATAGAGTCAACAAAACTTACTATTCTGGTACACTGTATCAGACTAACTTCGGAGAGAGCTTACCCAAGTCCTTCCATCACATCAAAATCAACGAGGACTTGAAGTACAAGGTGATCAACGTTCCTAACGATCCCGAGTTTAAGCTCTTCAACCAAAAGATATGGAGCAGAAAAGATCTCAAGAGCATTTCAAAAAAATCCACGCATCTGTACAAACTTTTCATCCAAGAGGGAGTTAGATTGGATCCGGATGACTTAGCAGGATACGATAACGTGGTAAGAATAAAAAGGTTCAGCGATGAGAAAGATTTGAAACTTTTGATAACAGAGGAGTGGCAAGTAAGTAGCTATGAAGAGGGAGAGGGGTTTAAGCCGAAAGAGGACTTGGACGAATACTTGGTTCATAGAAAAGTTAAGTCGTCTCTACGAAACAGAACGCTTAAGATTCACGAGAAGCTAATATCAAAATTCTTCGAGGAGGAGACATGACAGAAAAGCTGGGGATGACACTTGATAGGATTAGGAAAAGCATAGCGCAAGCTCATAAGATGGGTCCAGTTTATCTGTCAGAGTCCGAGAATTGGCAGAAGAATTATGGAGGGCAAAAGAAGGGAAATGGGAGCAGATTCAAAGAGGTGGAGGAAGCTATTGATGCGATGGAGGTAGGGGACTCCCTACCGTGGAGAGTGGATACAGATTCTCTTGGTGGATATATGGGATTTATGAATAGGTATCGTAGGAGGAATGAGAACAAAAAAGTATCTTCTAGATACAACTATCGAGAGGAAATCCTTACCTTGAAGAGGGTATTTTAACGAAAGATGGAAACTGAAGGTGGAGTCAAAATAGGCCAGGCTTACTGGCTAGTGGACAGCGGACAAAGAGTGGTACGAGTAATAGTAGTATCTCTATTGGAAGAATTGGTTTCTATTCGCTATCCTAATGGAGCTATTGGCACTTGCTTTCCGGATGAATTGGAAAACTAAACTTTGGAGAGTCAGATGAAAAAACTTCTAATCCTTTTATGCGTAGCTCTATTGGGTGGATGCGTAAACATCCCCTTCAAGAGCGACAACGCAATGATGTTGTTAGCGGATATGTATCAAGGTTCTGCTCTGCTTAATAAGAATTGTGGGGACACTCTTACTGCTCAGGACTACCTGCAGGTGATGCAGTTTGAAGCAAGAAAGTTAGACATCTACTATAAGCTGCGGGGTTTAGATGCTGGGCATAACCCAGCTATAGAGTTGGATATGCTGGTTAGCCATACCTATTCCTTTTATCAGTCCCACAAAACTGTATCCAAACAATTCTGTGAGGACAGGGTGAAACAGATTCAAAAGGTGATAGGTGTAAACGCTGATGAAGAAAGGGGACGGAAATGATCTCAGCACAGGATATACAGGACGTGCTAGTTGGTGCGAGCGTAACGGATGAGGACGAGTTTAACAGCTGGGCGACGGGTAACCAAAGCACCGCCTCAGCCCTTAAGGAAACCCTAACGCAGTATAAAAATGAACTGGACGCTGGGAAAATTTCGGAGGACGAGTACAGGGAGTTAATAGAGGGTGACTCACTTGTCAGCGATGTCTGTCAAAAACTTCAATCCCAAAATAAGGAAATTGAGGTTGCTGCGCTAGAGAATATTGTAAAGTCTTTGATTACACTGATCCCATATCCAAAACTTGATTAAGTATGGCCTTCCATCTTGACTACAGACCTAGAACTCTAGACCAATTTATTGGTCAGGAAAAAGTAGTAGCTAGACTTCGAGGGATACTTAAGACGAAAAAGTATCCCAATGCTTTGTTGATTACTGGACCTACGTCTGCGGGGAAGACCACCCTAGCAAGGTGCTTAGCAGCAGGCATCAACGAGGTAGATAGTTTAGACGGGCATCCAGACTACCTGGAGATAAATGCTGCGGTAACTAGAAAGATCGATGACATGAGGGATTTGCTGGGTGTAGCCCGTCTCATGCCGCAGAAAGGAAGAAGACGGATCCTGGTAATTGATGAATGCCAGCAGCTAACCGGAGATTCAGCGCAAGCTATACTGAAACCCTTAGAGGATCCTCCTAAGAGAACTATTTTTATTCTGTGCTCTATGGAGCCAGAAAAGTTTACGACGGGTGCGGGAAGAGCCATTTCAAATAGATGCACCCACTTGGTACTTAGTCCTCAGACTAAGGAGAACATAACAAGATTCGTAAAAAGGATAGCTAAGAAGGAGAAACTAGATTATGTCAGCGAAAAAATTGCCGAAAAAATTGCCGATAATTCGAGCGGCGAAATGCGTACCGCTGCAAACCTTCTCGAAGCTTTATATCAGTATGTCGGCTCCGGCGAGAAAAAGAGATCGGAAATATCGGACCATGATGTGGACGAAATCCTATCCACTACGGAGAGCTCAGATGATACTAATGCAATTAAAATCCTCGTAGGGGTTTATGCTAGAAAGTTTTCTGTGGTTCAGCGATCCATTCTGGATGTAATAGATCCATTCATGATCATCAACAAGCTGCTCTGGTTGAATGGATACTTGCTTAATACCTATGTCTTGAGGGGGCAGAAACATCCTAAGGTGTGGTTCTCTAAGCATAATCAGGATATTGCTAAGCAAGTGGAGGAACTAGTAAGGAAGGGAGTGATGGAGGACAAGAGTAGATTGCAAACCTTCGCCCTAACGCAAACCTGTCTTGTAAAGTTGAAACAGCAAGCTTCCTCGTTCCTAGTTCCAGCAGAAAATTTGCTTGGAGCTTTCTTGTATGAACTGGTGAGGGAATTAAAAAATGGCTAAAACGAATCCTCTTGTAAGATTTGATGAGCTCTCTCGTGCAAACAGAGCTCGCTTACCCGTATTCAGAAATAAACGGGGAAAATTGGTCCATAAGAATACAGATGGTAGCGATTGGAAAATAAACGAATGGACCAATGCAATCGCAGGAGAAGCTGGGGAGGCCTGTAATCTAGCTAAGAAGTTAAGAAGAGGTGACTTTGGTGAACCCGGAGACAAGGAATACTCTAGAGCTTTACGAAAGCTATCCAAAGAATTTGCGGACATAGTTATCTACACGGATGTAGCTTGTGCTCAAATAGGTTATAGTTTGGGCGATGTTGTCGTGAACAAATTCAATGAAGTTTCCAAGAGAATCAAGTGCGATGTGACTCTTTAGCATCAAAAACAAATGGTTGTATTTGAAAAGCTAACCCTTCGGAACAGCCTCTTCTACAAGAAGCTAGATCTGGATTTAGACTATGCAGGGATAACGGTTATATACGGAGATAACCGTGATGCTAATCCGGGATCTACAAACGCTGCGGGCAAGTCCTTCGCACTCTCCCAAATTCCAGAGCTTCTCCTAGAATCCTCTCCAGTATCGGGTAAGCCCGAAAAGGGTGTAGGAGGGCAGACCAGCGTCTATTTTCGCACCAAAGACCACAAGTACAAAGTAACTAGGAAGAAAGATAACAGAACGTTCTTCAAGATAGACGGCAAGGACGCGGGAACTCTAAGAAAGAATTACGCGAAAGAGAAGCTGCGTAAGATAGTACCGTGGTCTTTGGATGAGTTCTACTCCCATATCTATATCGACTCTAGAAGACCCAACGCGCTGCAGATGGGAAACTCTGCGGCTAGACGCGCTTTCCTAATTCAGCTGTTTCAGCTATCCAATGTGGATAGGTTGAGAAAGCTTTTTCTAGTGGAGCTTAGGCGGGTAGAGAACGAAAGAACCACATACGAGGAAGTGAAGAGGCAAAGAAAAACTCTGTCGGAACAACTCATTTCCGATAGCGAAATAAGTCTAGAGGATAGAGTTAGGTCGCTGGAAATAAAGTACAGGACTCTATCAAAGAGAGTTCACAAAGCGACCGTAGTAGCTGAACTGATTCGTTTCAAGGAAGAGAACAGGAAGTCTATCAAACGCCTCACTAAAATTCTAGGGGAGGATTCCTTAGAGGAGGTTCTGGAGGGCGTAAAAGCTCGAAAGAATTCTCTGGAAGGAAGCTTAGAAAAGGCTGTAGAGTGGACAGCGTATAAACTGAATCGAAGTGAGTACAAAAAACAAGCTAAGCCATTGCAGGATAAGCTGCAAAAGTACAAGGATCTACCTCGGGAGGATCTCTCCGATAACTTGCTAAAGTTTAAGAGATGCTCAGATAGCCAGCTAATCGTTAAAAGGACTATCAAGGAGACTAAGAAGAACTTACCCAGTAAGAAAAGGGTGGACAAGACTCTGTTGGATTTGGATCAGATTAGCCTCCAAACCGAGTTAGAGAATTCTAAGAAACTGCTTAAGACAGCAGAGAAATTCGAGGATGGGCTTTGTCCTCTGTGCGGTCATTCAGTCAAGATCCATAATCCAAAAAAGGTAGGAAAGAGGATTAGAATTCTAGAGAAAAAACTAGATAAGTACGGCGAGCAAAAGGATAGAGCGGAAAGCAATAAGAAGAGAAAGAGAATGTTGGAAACTCTGCACGTGCTCAGACGCAGAAAAAAGAAACTGAGTCGTAGAATCAGAAGTCTTAGACCCTATAGCGAACTAGCAAAACTGTTGGAATTGATGCCCGCTAAACCCAAGAAGTTTGTGGGTAAAAGATTGGATGAGGAGAGGGTTAGGAGCAAGCTCTCCAAGGTAGTAAAAAGATTGGATTTCCTTAATTTGATGAGACCCTCGCTGCTGAGAATAAAGCAGTGTCAGAAGCTAAAGGAAGAGGACGTTCAAGAATCTAGACAGTTGGGCGTTCTACGAGAGGAATTGAACAAGGTAGTAGATAAACTCCCCAGCCTGAAATCTTCCTTGGACAAGATGCGGGCGGTAAAGCAGCAGATATCGGATCTAAAGGACAGAGAGGATAAACTTAAGACCTCAGTGTTAGACGAGGAAGCGTACAGAATTCTGATAGATGCTTACGGGAACAGTGGTATGAAAAAGCTGATCCTAAAACGAATCGGAAAGCATCTAGAGAATAAACTGAACAGGTACTCCAGATTCGTGTTTTCCGAAGACTACAAGTTTAAGGTAAGGATCGAAACTCAGTTAGACATTCTAGTGGAGCGAAACTATCCAGGCAGAAAGGTGGTGAGTGACGTAAGAAAGCTCTCGGGTGCGGAGACTAGACAATTTATTCTGCTACAGTTTCTATCCCTGCTATCACTGATACCTCCGAATAGAAGAACCAATCTGCTCATTCTAGATGAACCGGATACGAATTTGGGTCCGGAAATGGTAGAGAATTTGAAGGGATTCCTACCTGTTCTGAATAAGATAGTACCACACATAGTGATCCTAACACCGCGAACGGATATAGTGTACCCAGGTGCTAGAGTGTTCACTGCAATAAAGGAAAAAGGTCAGTCTAGACTTGTAACTGGGAAAACTCTGTAGGGGAAATCCATGAGATACACAGATAACTATGGATTAAAGAAGAGGAAAGAAAAATGAATAGGCGAGGATTTCTTAGAAACATTCTAATTGAGGGAGTAGCTCCAGTTTTTATCCCTTCTACCCGGCTGATGAAACTGTGGATTCCACCTTCTGAGAAGCTTCAGTGGATAGCCTCCATAGACGGTTATGATCTGGACAATGTCCCTATCCCGAAGGAGTTATCGTATGCTCTAGCACTGGCACTGCACCGTGCGGCATCAACACCTTCATTTGCCCTTAGACACCCGTCTTTCAGGGTCGAGACAGCACTGAGAGACTTGGGATGGATCCAGAGTTTTCCCGATTCCCCCCTTAAAGTAAACGGATTGGGCGGGGGAAGTGATTTAGCTTTTAACTAATGGATTAGCAGAGGATATCGTAAAGCAACCATGAGCATCCACGGACTATACGGATTAGCGCATCTAGGTTTGTCTAACTTCCACAATCTCTGCAAAGAAGAGAAGCTCTCGTATTCTATTGTGAGACCAGGAGGGCTCGAAAAGAAAGAACTAGGGGAAAAGCTATCTCCGTATCCAATAGTGATTGTGTCCGTTATTCAGTTTCTGAAGGTCTACAAAAAGATACAAGGGAAACCCTCCTGTGTTTTCATAGTGGATAATCCTATTCAGCTTGAATCTGTGGGTGCTAAAATCCTGGGGTGTTCAAAGCAGAATAGCTATCACTACACCTTCCATCCAGTAGAAGCGAAGTACCTTAGAGAAATAATAACCACGTGTTCCGAGAATCCCTTGGAAATAAAGTTTAAGAAGACGAAGGTAATCTACGAATTGCTCAAACTTGCCGCTTCGGAGTCTCTTCTCGCTCCTGTTCAAACCACCATGTACCAGATTAAGGATCCAGTGATTCGCACTGAGATTCAGGATATTTTTTTCGATTGGTTAGCGGGAAGCGTTAAAACCTCCAAAATGGAAGGTGCGTTAGGACAGGTAAAACAGAGTGGTATAGGTGATAAACTCAAAGAATTAGCAGGGAAGGAAAAGTTCGTGGCCCTACGTAAAGCGGCTACAGCAGTTCTAAAGGGGAAAGAAAATTACGAGGACGCAGTTAAGAAATTCAACATCCCAATGTACGATCTAAAGTACCTGTGCAAAAAACAGGTTCTAAAATACAACATTACTATCCCTTCCTGATTTCCTCAATCACTCACTTTAGTTTTATCCTAGTTCCTACTTTAACTAGGATACTGGACTAACGATGACGTCTACTGTTTCACTTACAATCGAATATCCACCTGGTTCTGGTAGTTACGAAACAGTAACCACATCTGCCTATACTAATATCACTGGTGGTTACAGAATATACTTTGCTGGAAATCTCTACCTTGATGTTCCTAGCGGAATGGATATTAGGGTAGACGGCACAGATCAAGAATTCGCAGAAGTAGAAGATTCACTTGGAGATTATGCTCTAGTCTACCAGACTGGAGTAACGTACACCTTTACCCCCTTTAATAGCTATGCAGCACCCGTTCCTCTACCCATAAACCAAACTAGAAAACTACTCATAACCAACGTTGAGATTAGAACGGATACGAGACAAAGTTTAGTTCCCTCTGTGGGAACACCGATCACACAAGTAACCAATGACGAATGTTTATACGTTCTTTTCTCTGAACCTGGTGCGGGAACTAAATACGTAATCCAGGTCGCATCCTCGTAAGGAGTAGACTTTCATGGCATTATCACTACAACAATCCTGGCTACCAGTTGTAAAATCGGATGGGAGTATCCCGGGATTTTTTGCTATTACTCCCACCACGTTTGCCGGTACAGAAAGTTCTTTTGCTCTATCCGGAGGAAGCGTCACAATCGGATTAGTGCAAGTTACACCACCAGTGGGCAAAACAGCCTTCACTGCATCGCCCTTAGTGGCGAAAACTGCAGGTGGTGGAAGCTACACCATGCCTGTTGGACAATACTACTATTGCATAGCTCCAGTTTACTCCGATGGAACGGAAGGGAGAGCTAGTCCCTTTGTTTCTGTTTCCATCAGCGGAATAGCAGGAATCAGGTTAAGCTGGTCCGCAATGGCGAGTGCGGTTTCCTACAACATCTATGGAAGATCACACGGGTACCACGGACAGGTGACGATGGGGTATTTGACGAATACTTCCAGCACCCATTGGGAAGATCAGATCTCTATTACTCCCACTTCTAGATTACCGTTGCTAAACGCTCCCAGTTCTTTGGTTCAAAGACAAACGGCGTACATGGCAGCTACGTTCACTACGACACAGGAACTAGAGTCGGCGTGGACTTCGTATGCACCTGAGTTCATTCCCCTATCAGAAGTTCTTCCGGCGACTAATTGGAGGAATGCGGGTCTAGTAAATAGAGTAGATGTATACACGGGTACATTAATCCAAGCGTTGATTTACGGAATGTACTCCCGAATCGGTGTTACACCCTTATATGCGCCTCTCGTGAGCACTCCAACAGCAACATGGGCTTTAACGGCTAACGCGCCTTTTGCGAATCAGCAAGGTTGCGTCTACTTCGATTTCAACTGGGTAGGGATGTTCCAGGCAAAGTTTCCAAATATGATCCCTGGTTACATAATCCCAACTGCACAACCCTCTCAGGGAGACTTCAAGGCCTTTGTTATTAGCACGGGTCAAGTGATTGAGAGTGAGATAATCCAAAACACAGTAAGAATAGTTAAGGTAGTGGATGGGAATGTAACTGCAGGTAGCAGACTATTTGATTTTACTATCGTAAGTCAGGACAACGGCGTCCCAATGGCCGCTCCTGTTCTAACTAAGGCGGCAACTGGTGGAAGCTTAACTGGAGCTTTGGTAGCACCCGTTAATGCTACTTACGTAAGTACAGGTAGTGGTACCCTAGCCGCTGCTACCTACTACGTTAAAATCGTAGCGGTAGACGCTTTTGGAAACACGACGCAGGCGGGAGCAGAATCTACTGGGGTTACGACTACTGGTTCTACTTCTTCGATCTCCTACACCTGGCCTTCGGTTTCAGGAGCGGCTAGTTACCAGATTTGGTATGGAACTGCTCCTGGTTCTGA
>Ga0307372_10011166_pt1 | contig 12037 bp, 11 predicted proteins | sample OX1MG_FD_202533 | JGI IMG/M metagenome (GOLD analysis project Ga0307372, IMG submission 202533) | Soil microbial communities from Risofladan, Vaasa, Finland - OX-1 | ecosystem: Environmental > Terrestrial > Soil > Coastal area > Acid sulfate soil | place: Finland: Risofladan, Vaasa | collected...
GCGAAAAACCGGCGATGACGACATCGCCGCACCAGCAGACATCACGCCACTTAATGCGTTTGTATTAGATCGAGAGCATTCTACCCGCCGGGACACTCGCGGTTGGCGAATCCGGCTCCGGCAAGAATTTCCGCAAAGGGCACGGCTGGCAATTAGGAGCTTGCTGCCGGCAATAGCGCTTTCCGGTTTCCACAAACAGCGCGTGAAATTCATTGAAGAGTTGCTGGTCGCGCGGCAGTTCCCGGTGCAAAAGGTCCTGAGCAGCGTCGTAGCTCGCGCCAGCCGGCAGCCAGGCGTGGCGCGAAAGAACCCGGCGCGTGTAGGAGTCTGCCACGAAAAATGGCTTGCGGCCGGCGTAGAGGAGAATGGCGTCGGCCGTTTCGGGGCCAACGCCATGCAATCCGAGCAATTCGCTCCGGACCCGCTCCACAGGTGCGGCAAACAGCGCGCGGAGCGAGCCATGATAATCGCGGTCGAGCCAGGCTACAAAGTTCCGGACGGCTGCGGCCTTCTGGCGGTAAAAACCGGATGGCCGCACGCAGGCCTCAAGCTCCACAGAGCTCGCCCGGCGAAGAGATTCCAAGCGCAGCAAGCCGGCCTTCTTTAGGCGAGCGAGCGCCCTCGAAGCATTATTCCAGGAAGTATTCTGCGTAAGCATAGCGCCCAAAATTACTTCCATGCGCGTTCGAGCCGGCCACCAGCCCTGTGGGCCGAGGTGTTCAAATAGCCGCTGATAGTAGCGGATGAGTGGCGGTTGAAGCCTGCCGCCAGGGGTGCTTGCGCCATGTGCCATACGGGTTAAAGTTATGCCGCCGAAGTGACGATGTCAAGGTTGGCGGCGCCCTCTGCAATTGCAACTCACCACCAAGATTGCAATGCCAGTGGGGAACTCTGAGCCGCGGCAGCCAAAGCCAATAAACGGAGCACGTTCTTGAGTACGCAAACCCTGGTAGCCCGCCTGGGCGAAATACTCCTAAAAGAAAACCGGATCAATGACGAGCAGCTCCAGAAGGCTCTCGACCACCAGAAGCAGCACGGCGGCAAACTCGGCCAGGCTTTGGTGAAGTTGGGTTTTGTGACCGACGAGCAGGTGGCCGAAGCGCTTGGCATCCAGTACGGCATACCTTCTATTAGGCTGAGAGAATTTCCGGTCGATCCGGCGGTGGTGAGAATGATCCCCGTCGAAACGGCAATGAAACATCACGTGCTGCCGTTGGCGCGGATGGGATCTTCTCTGACGCTCGCCATGAGCGACCCGGCGAATGTCTCCGCGCTTGACGACGTCAAGTTCTTAACCGGATTCAACGTAGAGCCGGTGCTTGCTTCCGAGGCTAGCATCGAGGAGGCAATAAAGAGCCACTACGGCACGGTTGAAGATGCGGAACGCCAGAAGGAAATCGACGATCTGGTCAGTTTCCTGGACGAGGGGGCGACCGGAAGCGTTGAGCTGGACGAAGCGGGCGAAGACACGCTCAACCTGGCGGAGATTGAAAAGGCTGCCGAGGAAGCACCGGTAATTCGGCTCGTGAATTATGTTTTGGCCGACGCCGTGAAGCGCGGAGCGAGCGACATCCACATGGAGCCGTATGAAAAGGAGTACCGGGTCCGCTACCGCATCGACGGTCTGCTGCAGACGGTCATGACTCCGCCCCTGAAGCTGCGCGACGCCATCATCAGCCGCGTCAAGATCATGGCCAAGCTGGACATTGCCGAAAAGCGGCTGCCGCAGGACGGCCGCATCATGCTGAAGCTGATGCACCAGGGTAGGAGAAAGCAGCTTGACCTGCGCGTTTCGGTTTTGCCCACGTTGCACGGCGAAAAGATCGTCATGCGCTTGCTCGACAAAGAAAACCTGCGACTGGACATGACCAAGCTGGGCTTCGAGGCCGAATCTCTGGAAAAATTTCAGAAGGCCATCTTCAAACCTTACGGCATGGTGCTGGTCACCGGGCCGACCGGCAGCGGAAAAACAAACACGCTCTACTCCTCCATCGCGCAGCTCAACAAGGACGACACCAACATCATAACAGCGGAAGATCCGGTGGAGTTCCAGTTGTCAGGAATCAACCAGGTGCAAATGAAGGAGCAGATCGGGCTGAATTTCGCGGCCGCGTTGCGGTCCTTTTTGCGTCAAGACCCGAACATCATTCTGGTAGGCGAAATCAGAGACTTTGAGACGGCGGAGATCGCCATCAAGGCCGCGCTTACCGGCCACCTGGTGCTCTCCACGCTGCACACCAACGACGCCCCTTCGACGATTTCGCGCCTGATGAACATGGGCATCGAGCCGTTTCTTGTGGCCACTTCCGTACACCTCATCTGCGCCCAGCGTCTGGTGCGGCGCATTTGTGCGGATTGCAAAACGCCGGACCCCACCGCGCCGCAGGTCATGCTCGACGCCGGGTTCACGTCCGAGGAAGCTCATAGCGTGACGCCTTATAAAGGCAAGGGCTGCAACACCTGCGGAGGGCGTGGGTACAAGGGGCGAGTGGGCCTCTATGAAGTGATGGAAACCACGGACGAAATCCGCGAAATGATCCTGGTGGGCGCCTCGGCGTTGGAATTGAGGCGAAAAGCGATGGAACAGGGCATGATCACGCTGCGGCGCAGCGGACTGACCAAGGTGAAGGCGGGCCAGACGACCATCGAAGAAGTGATCCGCGAGACCGTGCTTTAAGCGCCAGGTCATCTTGCCGCGGCGCAGGATAAAACGCTGCGGCCAATCGAGACGAGGAACCATGCAGTTACCGAATCTCAGCGACTTGCTGAAACGCCTGGTAGAAACCGGCGGCTCTGATCTGCACATCACCGTGAACTCCCCGCCGCGCATTCGCATCCACGGCGAGTTGAAACCACTCGAGGATATAACCGCCCTTGGTCCCGCGGAGACCAAGCAACTGGCCTACAGCGTGCTGACGGAGTCGCAGAAGCACCGCTTCGAAGAGACTCTGGAGCTCGATTTTTCATTTGGCATCCGGGACTTAGCCCGCTTCCGCGGCAACCTGTTCAACCAGCGTGGGGCCACAGCGGCCGTCTTCCGCGTGATTCCGTTTGAAATCAAATCCTTCGAGCAGCTCGGCCTGCCCAACGTGCTTCGCAAACTCTGCCAGAAACCGCGGGGTCTGATTCTTGTAACCGGACCGACCGGCAGCGGCAAATCCACCACGCTTGCCACGATGCTGGATCTCATCAACGAATCCCGCTACGAGCACATGATTACGATCGAAGATCCGATCGAGTTTCTGCACTCTCACAAACGCTGTCTGGTGAACCAAAGAGAAGTGCACTCGGATACGCACTCCTTCGGGAATGCGCTGCGGGCGGCCCTGCGCGAGGACCCGGACGTGGTGCTGATCGGCGAAATGCGCGACCTCGAAACGATTGAATCCGCGTTGCGCATCGCAGAGACCGGCCATTTGACGTTCGGCACCTTGCACACAAATTCCGCCGCCTCCACCATCAACCGCATCATCGATGTGTTTCCCTCGCAACAGCAGTCGCAGATACGCGCCCAGCTTTCACTCGTGTTGGAAGGAATTTTGTGCCAGGCCCTGCTGCTCAAGGCGGACGGCAAGGGCCGGGCGATGGCCATGGAAATCCTAACGCCGAACCCGGCCATTCGCAATTTGATCCGCGAAGACAAGATCCACCAAATCTATTCGGCCATGCAATCGGGCCAGGACAAATTCGGGATGCAAACGTTCAACCAGTCGCTCTGCTCGCTGTATCAAAAGGGGCAGATCACGATCGAGACGGCGCTTGGCCGCTCGAACAACCCTGAGGAACTTCAGGACATGATTAACCGGGGCGCCCCGGCCGCGGCAGCATCCCGGCCGCCGGCGGCCTACGCTCCCATTAAGCGTTGAGTGGCGTTAGCCAGCGCGGGCTGCGCCTGACGGCGCGCGCAGAGATTTTCCTGCTCGCGGAATTGCGCGGGCAAGGCGAAGAAGGGAATTTACAAACCATGCCAACTATCCAGTTCCCACAAACCACGGGAAAGGCGCAGGCGCTCGGCAGCGCCCGGGTGCTCACCCCCGGAGGCGCGCAGAAGCCGCAGCGCATCGCCGCGGCGAAGCGCGCACCATCCGCCAAAAGCGCTGCGTCCGAGACCAAAACCCCGAAGATCGGGAAAGTGAAGGCCAAGGACTTGGCCATTTTCACGCGGCAGTTCTCGGTGATGATAGACGCCGGCCTTCCCCTGGTTCAGTGCCTGGAGATTCTGGCATCGCAGCAGGAGAGCAAGAACTTCACCGCCGCGCTGCGGGGCGTTCGCGAGTCGGTTGAAAGCGGTTCGACGCTGGCCAACGCGCTGCGCCTTTACCCCAAGATTTTTGACGATCTCTACACCAACATGGTGGAGGCGGGCGAGGCCGGCGGCATCCTGGACGGAATCCTGCGGCGTCTCTCCTCTTACATCGAAAAGGCCGTGAAGTTGAAGCGGGCGGTGCAGTCCGCCTTGATTTATCCTGTAGCGGTGCTGCTGATCGCCGGTGGCGTCATCATGCTGCTTTTGTGGAAAGTGGTGCCCATCTTTGCCACCCTTTTCACCGGTCTCGGCGCGGAGCTGCCTCTGCCGACGCGCATCGTGATCGGCCTCAGCCACATCGTGGGCAGCTTCGCATGGATGGTGATTGCGGGTTCGTTCGGGCTGTCCTACGCGTTGAAGCGGTATTACGCAACTCCGAACGGACGCATGATGATCGACGGTATCATTCTGAAGATCCCCGTCATCGGCATGTTGATGCGGAAGATCTCCGTGGCGCGATTCACCCGCACGCTCGGGACGCTCATCACGAGCGGAGTGCCGATGCTCGAAGCCCTGGATATCACCGCCCGCACTTCGGGAAACGCCGTCATCGAGAAGGCGCTCTTCGGCGTTCGCAAAGCCGTTGAGGGCGGGCAGACCATCGTAGATCCGCTCAAAGCCTCGGAAGCGTTCCCCAACATGGTCGTGCAGATGATCGGCGTGGGCGAACAGACGGGCGCGCTCGACAACATGCTTCAAAAGGTGGCCGACTTTTACGAAGACGAAGTGGACGTGGCCGTCGGGGATCTGCTCACCGCGATGGAACCTATGATCATCTTGATTCTGGGAGTGGTCGTGGGCGGAGTGGTAATTTCCATGTACCTGCCGATGTTCAGCCTGATCGGCAAGTTGGCATCGAGTTCATAGCCACCCGAAAACACCGCCGGGGCCACGGCAATTGGTTGCCGTGGCCCCGGCCAGGAGTAGAATCTTCAATTCTTTCCAGCAGTTCTTCTTGCCAGCCGCAAAAAATCAGCCTTTACTAACCAGCCGCTGCAAGCGGCGCGCCGCCTCATCTAAAGTGGCATCGGTCTTGCTATAGCAGAACCGGAGTTGCTGCCGGCCGAGTTCCGCCCGGCTATAGAAGCTGCTTCCCGGAACCGCGGCGACGCCAACGTCGCGAATCAGATAGCGCGCAAACTCCACGTCGCTTTTGAAGCCGAAGCCGGAAATATCCGTCATGATGTAGTAGGCGCCGTGAGGCTTGAAGCAACGGAAACCAGCCTTTTCGAGGGCGGGAAGGAAACGGTCGCGGCGGGTCATGTACTCGCTGCGAAGCTTGAGGTAATAAGAGTCCGGCAAGTTCAGCGCCACCGTACCGGCCTCCTGCAGCGGCGCGGGCGCGCCTACGGTGATGAAGTCGTGCATCTTGCGGATGGCGCCTGAGACTTCAGGCGGCGCAACCGTATATCCCACTCGCCAGCCGGTTACGCTGTAGGTTTTCGACAAGCTATTGAGCGTAATGCTCCGTTCGCGCATGCCCGGAAGCGAAGCGATGGAGATGTGTTTGGTTCCGTCATAGACCAAATACTGATAAATCTCGTCCGATACGGCGTAGGCGTCCCATCGTTGGCAAAGCGCGGCGATGCTCTCAAGCTCGGCGCGCGAGAAAACCTTGCCGGTAGGGTTGTTTGGCGTGTTCAAAACGATGGCGCGAGTGCGCTCGTTGAACGCCGCCGCCAGCTCGTCCGGATCGAACGTCCAGTCCGGAGGTCTTAAGGCCACAAACCGCGGCGTCGCGCCGCAGATGATCGAATCGGGGCCGTAGTTTTCGTAGAACGGCTCAAAAAACACCACCTCATCGCCGGAATCGATGACGGCAAGCAGAGAAGCGATCATCGCTTCCGTCGCGCCGCAGCATACCGTTACCTCGCGCTCAGGATCGACGGCCAGTCCCGTGTCACGCTCGAAACGCCCGGCAATGGCGCGCCGGAAGTCGCGCGCGCCCCAGGTGATCGAATACTGATTTACGTCCGCGCGCACCGCGCTCACGGCCGCTTCCTTTACTAGCTCCGGCGCCGGAAAATCCGGAAATCCTTGCGCCAGATTAAGCGCGTCGTGTTCCATGGCGAGCCGCGTCATTTCCCGGATGACGGATTCGGTAAATTGCTGTGCCTTGCGCGAGACAGGGGAACGCTGTGTGATTTGCATTGCTGCCACCAATTTTTGAGCCGAAGCCACAGGCTCCGAATAAGCTCCATTCCAACCAACGAGTGTACCTTGAACGGAGTGAAGTTAAAAGGCGGAAAACCCGGCCTAACGGTCTAACCACAGCCACAAGTTGGTGGTTCCACGTCGGCGTGGCTTTGCACCACAAAATTGTGCTTCAGGTCGAACCCGGTTAGAATGGTCTGAAATGGAAACCGAGCTTATCCAGATAGCTTCGAGCGTTCCGCGCGTGCGAAAGCCGGACTGGCTGAAAGTGCGCCTGCCGGGCGGTGAAAATTATTCAGAGCTGCGCGGGTTGATGCGAGACCTGGGCCTGCACACGGTATGCGAAAGCGCGCACTGCCCGAACGTCGCCGAATGCTGGGGGCGCCGTACGGCCACGTTCATGATCCTCGGTGATCAGTGCACGCGGCGGTGCGCTTTCTGCGCCGTGCCCAAGGGGCGACCAGCGGGCGTGGTGGATTGGGAAGAGCCGGAGCGCGTGGCGCGAGCGGCGAGTGCGATGGGGCTGAAGTACATCGTCGTCACCTCTGTGGACCGTGACGACCTTGAAGACGGTGGATCAACGCTCTTCGCGCGCACGATTGAAGCTCTGCGGCAGGCAATATCTCAAGTAAAAGTTGAAGTGTTGATACCGGACTTTCGCGGCAGCGATGAGGCGCTCGAAATCGTACTCCGCGCGCGCCCGGACGTGCTGAACCATAATACGGAAACCGTGCCGCGCCTCTACCAGGTGGCCAGGCGCGGCTCGCGATATGACCGCTCATTGCGCTTGCTCGATCGCTCGCGGCAATTGGCCCCGGCGATTCCTACCAAATCCGGGCTGATGGTGGGCCTGGGAGAGACCTACGACGAGGTTTGCGCGGTGCTTGCCGACTTAAGCTCTGCCGGAGTGGACATCGTGACCATCGGCCAGTACCTGCGGCCCTCGGGCCAACAATTGCCGGTGGCGCGGTTCTATACTCCAGAAGAGTTTCAATCCCTCAAGCGCGAAGGCGAGCGGCTGGGAATCCGGCACGTGGAATCGGGGCCGCTAGTGCGCAGCTCCTACCACGCCCACGAGCAGAGCGCGTCGTCCTTAAGAGATTGAATCACTGCTTCATTGAATCAATGACTCAATTGCTCGTCTCATCTCCTCATTCAAACTTTTCCTGTGGGTGCAGCCGTTCGAGGGCCTTCACGACCGCGCTGTGCACGGATTTCGCCACCAGATTCCCGCCGCCCGCCGTTTCCGCCTGGATTTGCCGGTAGAGTGCATCGCCTTGTTGGGTTTGCCCGAGGCGCATGGTGACGCTCGCTACCATCAATTTCCAAAATGGGTTTTGCGGGTATTCTTTCGAGAGTTCCTCAAAAAGCTGCGAGGCTTTGCCGAACTGCCGCTCATTGTTCCGCGTGTAATTCTTGGCTAAATAGAACTTTGCCTCGGCTCGGACGAATTCGCCGTGTTCGGCCGCATCGGCGAGCTGCTGCAAACCAACGCGGCGGCTTCCTCCCGGCAGGCCGATGAGGAAGCGGAGCCATTTGATGATGGTCGGAAGCGTGGCTACATAGTAGTTGTAAAGTCCAACTCCTGCATAGGAGTCGGTGAGATGGGGGTCAAGGCGCAGTGCGGCGAGCAGCAGGGAACGCATCTTTTTCCCGTCGCGCGCCGCGGCCAAATCCTGTGCGCGCAGTCCGTCCAGGCGCCCTAGAAGGGCATACGCCAGCCCTTCATACATTGTGCTGCGCGCCACGTCCTGGTGCTGTGCGGTTCGCGCTTTCGCTTTTTGGATCGTCGTTTGGGTCAGGTTTTGGAACTGAGAGTCATAAGGAGTGGAGGTGGAAGAGACCACGTCAAAAACATCAGGGTCAATGAGATTCGCGGTGGTGTAGTAAATCTTCCACCATGTAGCGTCCGCTGCAAGGAGATAGCCAAGCGGCGAGGTGGAATCCTCCTCTTGAATTTCGCGGGAGACGGCGATGGCGGAATCCGGGTGACCGTTCATCAGACGAGTCATGCCTTCATCGCCAAGTTGCTGGATGCGCACTGGCCGGCCGGACGCTTCCACCGGCCGGTTCACCTGTGCTGGCGCGGGTACAAGAGCAGCCAGGAATAAGGCGGGGATCAGGGCAACGAATAGAACTATGACCCAGGTTCGCATGACGAAGAATTATCCCAATCTTTGGATTGCGCGGCGGCCCTTTAAGGTTCAGCCGTTGAGTCCGGATCTAGGCGCGGACTAGTGCATTGCGATCAAGCTTGTGCGCAGAGAGCACGTTAAAAAGATCATGCTTCGCGACGCGCCGAAGCCAGGGGAGCGACGCCCTTTGAGACGCCGCTGAAGCGTCCGGCGATGGTTCGCAAAAACTCGAACACCACAAAACACTCCACGGCGAAAGGAGGGAAGCCGAGGAATCCCGGGGCTGGCATTTCAAAAATTTTCCATCCTTGCAGAATGGGGAAGATGTACACCCAGCGAGCGTGCGCCCAGTAATTCCAGAATTCCCACACGAAGCCGCACACGGCTCCCGAAAGCAAAAAACATTTCAGCGTGGCGGTTGATCCATCCTCCCAGTCACGGAGGAGAGACCTTCCGCCCCAGACGTAATTCAGCGGGTCCAGAAGCAGCGCGAATCCAACCCACACCGCTCCGAAAAGATAGCTGCCGATGCGCGCCGGGACCAGCACGGGAACGGCCACGCAAACAAGCCCAACAAGCGCGGTGATGGTGAGCGCACGGCGGCTCAGTGGTGGACGAGGTCTTGCGTGGCTGGCGAAAACTCCCAAGGCGGAGGCTAAGTCCGCGGTCTCGAAAATCGCGGGCCAGATGGTGGCGAAAGCCCACAGGTATCCGGAATCTCTGGCCACAATATTCGAAGGAAGCCCGGTGTAGGCCCAATTCTTCAGGCGCAGGTTGAAGGCTTCAAAGATCAGCCACAGGGGCGCCGAACAGGCAGCGAGAGCTACGAAGTTTCCAGGTGAGCGCCGGAAGAGAGATGAACCTTGCAGACTCGCGACCAACGAATCGACGAGCAGGATGTAGCCCGTCCAAGCAAGCGGCGTAAAATAGATGCTCACCCACTTTACTTGAAGTCCGAGCAACGCCTCAGAGATCAAAATAACGGCGAGGCCGAGCCATCCAGCTATGGGAAGCGGCTGCTGGCGCGGCGAGCGGAAGTAACGCCAGGCGAGAAGAAGCACGGTAGCGGCGACCAGTACAAGGCCCAGGCTGGCGTGCTTGGCTTGCATAGTGTGTTTCTACCTAACATTCAGCATAGCCGGGTTGACGAGGGTCGTGCAATTGTTCCGAAGGCGCGATGCGACGAGGTCCAGAGCAGAGCTTGAACGCGCTAGGTGGGTGTGTTAGTCTGACCGCAGGAAATCTAGATCAGGAGGTGAACTGCCATGAGCAATTCTACCGGGACCATCCGGGAGCAGTCGGTGGTCAGCAGCAAAGAATATCAGATCCTCCTTGAAGAACACGCGCGTTACGATGCCAGACTTGAAGAGTTAGCCCACAGAAAATTCCTGACTGAACAAGATCAGATTGAGGAAGCCCGTCTTAAGAAGCTTAAACTTCGCACCAAGGACCAAATGGAGCAGTTGATCCATCACAGGATGGTCGATTGACAACGGCGGTTTGCCGGTTTTTGAAAGGCGTGTGAAGAGCTTCCCGGCGGGGGCGGCGGACGGCAAAAACCACCCCCGCTTGCGTATCCCGCGACTGTCCCCCGGATTTAACCGAAAAGCCATGGTAAAAGAAGGATATTGGTATGGATTGCCTCTGCTGGCTGCGGCGGGGGCCGCGTTCTTCGTCCGGCTGTACGCGCCGGGTTGCGTGTTTCTGGTTCTGGCGGTTTTCATACTGAACTTTTTCCGCGATCCCGAGCGGGCGATTCCAAACGACCCTCAAGCCATCGTTTCCCCAGCCGACGGGCGCGTGGTGCAGATGGTGGAAGAGCAAGTGGAGGGCCAGGCAATGCGGCGCGTAAGCATCTTCATGTCGCCCCTGGACGTCCACGTGAACCGCGCGCCGGTTGCGGGCGTCCTCCGGTCAGTCAGCTACAAGCCGGGAGCCTTTCATGTGGCGTCGCGGCGCGAGGCCTCCGTGGAAAACGAGCAGAATCTGTTCATCATCGAGAGCGAACACGGGACGGTTTGGGTGAAGCAAATTGCTGGCGCTTTGGCGCGGCGCATCGTATTCTGGAAGCGCCCGGGAGACCGTTTGGAGCGCGGCGAGCGGGTGGGCCTGATCAAGTTTGGATCGCGGGTCGATCTGATCGCCGGGATTAGCACGGAATGGCGCGTGAAAGTAGGAGATTACGTTAAAGCCGGGAGCACGATCCTTGGAATTGCCAAGCCGGGGGCCTGAAGTGCGCAACGAGGCTCGCCAAAATCGCGGGGTTTACATCCTTCCCAGCCTGTTTACTGTGGGGACGCTCGTCTGCGGCTATCTCGCCATCCTTGCCACGTTAAAGGGCGCGCAGGCGCTTGCGTCCGGAGCCGGAAATAACTTTCTCTTCTTCGACGATGCCGCCGTAAAGATCGGCTGGGCCATCGTATTTGACGGCTTGGACGGCCGGATCGCCCGCCTCACCAATTCCACCTCCAACTTCGGAAAGGAATTCGACTCGCTCGCAGACATTATCGCCTTCGGGATTGCTCCCGCACTGTTGGCCTACGCATGGGGCATTGAAGCGATTCATTCGGGCTACGGCGAGCGGCTGGTCCTGATTTACACCCAAAGGGCAGGCTGGCTGGTGGGCTTCGCCTTTTTGATTTGCGGAGCTGCAAGGCTGGCGCGCTTCAACATCGATCGCGGAGCTACCGCCGACCGGCGCTATTTTGTGGGCCTGCCGATTCCCGCTGCGGCGGGCGTGGTGGCAGCCGTAGTCCATTGGGCGAAGCAGCCTATCGAACGCTGGCCTTACGGCTTCATATGGCTGGTGGTGGTGGCGGCGGCGGCTTACTTGATGGTAAGCCGGGTGCGCTATTACAGCTTTAAGGCGATGGATCTGCGCAAGAAGCGTTCCCATCTCGTGATTATTCTCATCGGGCTCACGGTTTGGGCGGTCTGGGCGTATTCCGAACCAGTGCTTCTGACGCTGGCCACGGTTTACTTTCTTTCCGGCCCTGTGATGCGCCTCATCTGGCGGTTTCGGCCTCACCCTCCCGCTTCTAAAGAGGAAGGCGCGCCGCGCCGCGAGGTGCAAGTCACATGAAGCGTGACACACGCGTGGCAATGACGGGCGCCGGAACGCTTCTTGGCAAGGAGATCCTGAGCGTTCTCAAAGAACGAAGTTTTCCCACGTCTCGCGTCATTGAGCTCGAGTCCGGGGAGGAGCCGCCAGAAATTCCAATCCTGGACCTTGAGGGTGATGCTCTTCCAGTTTCCGGAGGCGAACTCGAACGAGGCCCGTTCGATTTTGTTTTTCTAGCCGCGGCCGCGAGCACCGGTGAAAGAAAAGACCGGTGGTCTGGCCAATTCACAGGTCCGGCCCCGGATAAATCCCCATTCGTGATCGACGCAGCCCACGCGCTGCCTGAGCCAGGCGGGGCCGTGGTGAGCATTCCTTTCCTCG
>Ga0307372_10011167_pt1 | contig 12036 bp, 8 predicted proteins | sample OX1MG_FD_202533 | JGI IMG/M metagenome (GOLD analysis project Ga0307372, IMG submission 202533) | Soil microbial communities from Risofladan, Vaasa, Finland - OX-1 | ecosystem: Environmental > Terrestrial > Soil > Coastal area > Acid sulfate soil | place: Finland: Risofladan, Vaasa | collected...
ACGCCGCACTCGTCACCGATGTGATCGCGACCGCTGGCTGGGCGCGCCTGGACTTGCGCCACGCGGTGCTACCTGGCAGGCGGATCAGGATTCGGCTGATCGCTCTCCTGGGCGCGGTGTGGATTACGGTGCCGCCCGAGATGGAGGTCGCCGATTCCGGCCTGACGCTGCTCGGCAACAGGTCAGTGTGCGGCGGCAGCGCCCAGCCGACTGAGGGAGGCGCGCCGGTCCTCGTCATCTCCGGCCTCTGCGTAGTCGGTAGCCTGCACGTCCGACGTAAGCCACGTAAGCCGTAAACCTAGGTAGTCCCAGGGCGCGCCGTCGTCACTTCAGCAGGTCCGGTGCGGGCAGCGCGGCACGGGCAGCGCGGCACGGGCAGCGGCTGGCCGCGAGATGAAAGTGGACACTCATACTGATGTGCGGAATCTGTGTCTGGTCAGCGGACCACAGCCAGTCGATGAACGATCTCGTCGGCGATCAGCTGGGGCTGGTCGGCGGCGGACACCACCATAACGGCCGATTCGGCAGGCTGCACCGGCGGATCCAGGACAGCGAACTGGCTGTCAAGCAGGCCCGGATCGAAGAAGTGACCGTGCCTGCCGGCCAGCCGCTCAGCCGCGAGTTCGGCGTCAACCCGCAAGAACACCAGCCGGGCCGACGGCCGACCAGACAGCAGCCGATCACGGTAGCTTCGCCTGAGCGCGGAGCACGCCAGCACGACGGACTCGCCCGCAGCGAGCCGCTCGTCCATCCAGGCAGTGATCGCCGCCAGCCACGGCAGCCGGTCCCGGTCGGTCAGCGGGATCCCGGCCGCCATCTTGGCGATGTTCGACGCCGGGTGCAGCGTGTCGCCGTCCACGAAGTCCCAGCCGAGCCGGGCAGCGAGCAGCGTTCCCACCGTCGTCTTGCCGCTCCCTGACACTCCGGCTATGACAATGACCACCTGACTCGTCCTCAACCATCCCGACTCGCCGCTGACTCCGCACACCCCGGGCGGAACCCGCGCGCCCCGGGTGAACGCGCGCGCCCCAGTGGCCCGCCCGGTCTGAATACCCCTAACGGCCGCAGTCGGAACGGCGGGTACTGGTCCGTGATCAGGACAAGCGCATAACCGACGACGCGGTTGTGCCAGCGGATCACGCCTTCCAGGTAGTTGAACATCCCGCGCGGGAACCGGCCGGTGAACAAGACGGCGAACCAGGCCAGGATCACTACCACAAACCCCCCGATGTCCAGGACGAACAGCGCGATGTAGTGCGGGATGGCCAGGAGCCACTTGACCAGCGGCAGCCATCTGTTCAGTTCCGCCGTCGCGTCCGGGTATCGGTAGTCCAGGTGCACGGACTGGTGCTCGTCGGTGGACGGATACTGGTCGTCCATCAGCGAGAAGTAGATCCCGACCCGGTTCGCGAACCGCTGGAGCTCGAGGTTCCAGTCGAACCACCACCTGGGGTACTTGCGCTGGAAGAGGATCATCAGTAGCGGGCCGAAGAACAACAGCCCGCCCGCTCCGGCGATGTAGTACCTGCCATCCGAAATTTCCCAGGCCTGGCCGGAGACGGTGCCGAGCACAATGGCGATCGGGATCACTGTGAATATCCGGAAGAACGAGGTCAGTCGGTTGAGCAGCCGGTCGGGATAGTCGACCGAGAACTGCACCGGGTACGGCATCTGCCGCATCTGCTCCGTCATTGCGGGAATCCCCTCTGTTCCTTGCGTGCGTAGGCGGCAGCTACCGGGCCGCGCCGGTGAGCACCGGCTCGACAGAACCCGCTCCGTGATCTAGCTGATAGTCGAGATTGATCGCCGCACCGATCAGGGCCAGGTGGCTGAATGCCTGGGGGAAGTTACCTAGCTGCTCTCCGGTCTGACCGATCTCTTCGGCATACAGGCCGAGATGATTGGCGTAAGTGTGCATCTTCTCGAACGTCAGGCGCGCTTCCTCCAGCCGCCCGGCCCTGGCCAGCGCGTCGACGTACCAGAACGTGCACAGCGAGAAGGTGCCCTCGTTACCGCGCAAGCCGTCCGGGGTCATGGCCGGGTTGTACCGGTAGACCAGGCTGTCGGAGACCAGCTTGTGGTTCATCGCGTCCAGAGTGGACAGCCACATCGGGTCACGCGGGGTGATAAAGCCCTGCAACGGCATGAGCAGCAGTGACGAGTCGAGCACGTCGGTACCGTAGTGCTGGGTGAACGCCTTGATCTTCGGGTTCCAGCCGCGGTCCATGATCTGGTTGTAGATCCGGTCGCGCTCGAGCACCCACCGGTCCAGGTTGGCCGGGCGAGCGTGCTGCCCGGCGATCCTGATCGCCCGGTCCAGGGCGATCCAGCACTGGAACCTGCCGTAGGTGAAGTCCTTGCGGCCGCCTCTGGTCTCCCAGATTCCCTCGTCCGGCTGGTCCCAGTACTCGGCGACCCAGTCGATCATGTCCGCCACCGCCATCCAGCCTTGATGCGAGATGGGGTAACCGTGCTGGTCGGCGAGGAAGACAGCGTCCAGAGCCTCGCCGTAGATGTCGAGCTGAAGCTGGTCGGCGGCGCCGTTGCCGATCCTGACCGGCCGCGAGCCGCGCCAGCCCTCGAGATGCCTGAGTACTTCCTCGTCCAGGTCGGATGACCCGTCCACCCGGTACATGATCTTCAGCGGACCTGACTGCTGGCCCGCCTGCTCGGTCACCCGTTCCCTGAGCCAGTTGCCGAACGCCGCCGCTTCCTCGGTATATCCCAGGCCGAGCAGCGCGTAGATGGAAAAGGAGCCGTCACGCACCCAGGTGTAGCGGTAGTCCCAATTTCGCTCCCCGCCCACTTCCTCGGGCAGCCCTGCCGTCGCGGCGGCGACCGGGGCTCCGGTGGGAGCGTAGGTGAGCAGTTTGAGCGTTATCGCCGAGCGCGCCACTACCTCACGCCACCGGCCGGCGTAGGTGCCGCGGTGCAGCCAGTCTCGCCAGAACCTGGAGGTGTCCGCCAGCAGCCGGTGCAGTTGTGCCGGCTGCATCCGCCTCGGTGCGCCGCCCATCGATTCGAGTACCACTCCAGCGGTCTCGCCCTCGCGCAGTTCCCAGGACGCGCGCAGGCCGCTGCCTGCCCTGGTCAGCCCTGCGCCGTCGGTGCGGTCCGCGCGGCCGCCGGTCGGACGGCCGCCGGCCATGTGCACGGTCAGGTGGATTCCGTCCGAGCGCAGTACGGCGCCGCCGCCGGACAGTTCGCTCTGGTGCTTCGCCCGGGCGTAGTCGAACCTCGGCCGCAGGTCCATCGCGAACCGCATGGTTCCCCGCGCCACCCGCAGCATCCGCACGAGCCGGTGCCTGGCGGACGCCCGTCCGGTCAGCACTGGCATGAAGTCGAGCAACTCGCCGACTCCGTCCGGGGTCATGAACCTGGTCACCAGGACGGCGGTGTCCGGCAGGTAGAGCTGTTTGGTCACGTAGTCGGTCTTGTCAGGAGCGATCCGGAAGTGACCGCCCTTGTCCGCGTCGAGCAGCGACGCGAAGATGCTCGGCGAGTCAAAGCGCGGGCAGCAGAACCAGTCGATGGTCCCGGTGTCGGTGACCAGTGCGGTGGTCTGCAGGTCACCGATGAGGCCGTGGTCGGCGATGTTCGGATAGCGATGCACAGAAAAGTCCCCCGTTAGCGCAGTCGCTCGATCAGATGGTCGGCCACGCGGATCGCGTTGGCCATCACGGTAAGCGCCGGGTTGACGGCTCCGATGCTCGGGAAGATGCTGGCGTCGGCGAAATAGAGGTTGTCGAGTTCGTGTGCCTTGCAGTTGACGTCGGCAACCGACATCGCGGGATCGGCACCGAACCGGCAGGTACCCGCCTGATGCGCCACTCCGGCGATGGGGATGCTCAGGTTCAGGTAGAAGTTCTTGGCCAGGACATGGTGCGCGGCCAGTCCGACCTTGTTCAGGATCGTCCGCAGTTCGGCATAGAGCGCGGCACATTCGGTGCCGTTGGTGAACGTGTACGACAGCTTGATCCCGCCCTCTTCGGCCACCGTTACCCGGTTCTGCGACCTGGGCAGGTCCTCCGTCGTCAGCCAGAAATCCACGCAATGCCTGGCCACCTCTTCCAGGCTCCAGTGCGGGGCGAGCCTGGTCAGCCTGGGTTCCTCGCCCTTCATGGCCATGGCGTTGGACTTGCCGAGCAGCTGGATATTGCCGAGCGGTCCCCGGCCGGTGCTTTCGCTGGCCAGGTAGAAGTCATTCAGGCCCAGGGTCTTCTGGTAGACGGTCTCGTTCGGCTCCCTGGCCAGAGCCGCGATCGCCTTGCTGTTGTGGAACATGTAGTTGCGGCCTACCTGGTCGCTGCCGTTGGCCAGGCCCGCGGGATGACGGTCGGACGCGGACTGGAGCAGGATCCTGGCGGTATTCGCGGCACCAGCAGCGAGCACCACGATGTCGGCCGCGTAACTCTCCTGTTCGCCGCCCCTGCTGACGGTTACCTCGGTGACCTGGCGGCCAGCGTGGTCGGTGCGCAGGCCGGTCACCTGCGTGTCGACCAGCAGGGTGACGTTGGGCAGGCCGAGCAGTGGCCGGACGGCGATCACCTCGGCGTCGGCTTTGGCGTGTACCAGGCACGGGTACCCGTCGCACCAGGCACACCTGATGCAGGTGCTGGCTGGCCGGTGATCCTCGTCGAGCATGATCCCGCACGGGGCATGGAAGGGGTGGTACCCGGCCGCGGCCAGGTCGTCGGAGAGCTGCTCGATCCGCGGTTCGTGCGAGACAGGCGGCCACGGATACTGCTTCGAGACCGGCCCCTCGGTCGGGTCCTCGCCGTGGTTCCCGTGTACCTGGTAGAGCCACTCGGCTCTGGTGTAATACGGCTCGAAGTCGGCATAGCCCAGCGGCCACGCCGGAGACAGCCCGTCGGAGTACCTGATCTCGCCGAAGTCGGCTGGCCGCAGCCGGTACAGGGCCGCACCGTACATTTTGGTCGCGCCGCCGACGAAGTAATGCACCTGCGGCTGGAACGGCCTGCCGTGCTCGTCGTACCAGGTGTCCGGCGAAATGTACCTGCCGTCGACGAACACCGCGCCCGGCTCCCAGTTGGCCATTTCGCGCGGCAGGAAGTTGCCTCTTTCGAGTATCAGAATCTTCTTGCCGACCTGCGCCAGCGTGTGCGCGAGCGTCCCGCCGCCGGCTCCGCTGCCGATCACGATGACGTCGTACCGGTCGGTCATGAGGGCACCATGCCCCCTATCGGTGATCACTACATCACCCAGCACGGGTGGTGCGCGGCCGTCCCAGGTAAGGAACGTTTCTCCTGAGGTCGCGGAACTTCTCCTTGGGGTTCGCTGAGTCACAGTCGGGGGCGAGGGTGACACTTGATCTGGCGCGCTGGCAGTTCGCGCTGACCTCGATCAACCATTTCTTCTTTGTCCCGATCACGATCGGCCTCGCCGTGCTGACCGCGCTGCTGCAGACCGCGTGGTATCGCCGGTCTGAACCCGAGTACCTGCGGCTCACCCGCTTCTTCGGCACGCTGCTCGTGATCAACGTCGCGGTCGGCGTGGTGACCGGACTGGTGCAGGAATTCGAGTTCGGGATGAACTGGTCGGCCTACTCCCGGCTTGTCGGTGACATCTTCGGCGCCCCGCTGGCGATGGAGGGCCTGATCGCCTTCTTCCTGGAATCGACCTTTCTCGGCCTGTGGATCTTCGGCTGGGACCGGCTCTCCCGGCGGGTACACCTGCTCGCTATCTGGCTGGTCGCGGCCGGGACGATGCTCTCTGCCGCGTTCATCATGGCGGCGAACTCCTGGATGCAGCACCCGGTGGGATACCGGATCGACAAGGCGACCGGCCGGCCGCGGCTGACCGACATCTGGGCGGTGCTGACCAACCCGGTGTTCCTCTGGAGCTACCTGCACATCCTGGTCGCCGCGCTGGTGACCGCCGCGGCCGTCATGCTCGCCGTCTCCGCCTGGCAGATCCGCCGGGGAACGCACCCGGACATCTTCATGCGGTCGCTGCGGCTTTCGCTGGTCGTGCTGACCCCGGCGATCGTCCTCGCCCTGTTCGTCGGCAGCGAGCTCGGCGTGATCGAGGCCAGGTACCAGCCGATGAAGATCGCGGCCGCGGAGGCGCAGTGGAACACTTGCCAGCCCTGCTCGTTCTCGCTGTTCCAGATCGGCGGCGGCAACAACGACCACAGCCCGACACAGATCATCAAGATCCCGCACCTGCTCTCCTTGCTTGCCACCAACTCGTGGAACGGCAAGGTGATCGGCCTCGATCAGCTCCAGGCGCGGTACGCGGCAAGGTACGGGCCAGGAAACTACGTGCCCAACGTCTTCATCCAGTACTGGTCGATGCGGGTGATGGCCTACATCGCCGGCCTGGTCTTCCTGCTGACGCTGTGGGGACTGGTGCTGATGTGGCGGAAGAAGGTCGCGACTTCGCGACTCTTCCTGACCGCGGCCATCTGGGCCGTCGTGACGCCGTTCGTGATGAACACCGCGGGCTGGCTGCTGACCGAGAGCGGCCGCCAGCCGTGGATCGTCCAGGGCATCCAGCTGACCAGAAACGGAGTCTCGCCGTCGGTCAGCTTCACCGACGTAGTCATCAGCATGGTGGCATTCGGCCTGGTCTACACCGGGCTCGGGGTCGTCGACTGGGTCCTGATGGTGCGGTACGCGCGCAAGGAGATACCGCCAGCGCCCGCACCGGTGGACACCGATGCCCGAGTGCCATCGATGCTCTACTAAGGGGATGAGATGACGCTCGTCTCGTTCTGGTTCCTGCTGATCGCCGTCGTCTGGACCGGCTTCTTCGTGCTGGAGGGTTTCGACTTCGGCGTGGGGATGCTGCACGGCGTGGTCGGGCGGGACGAGCCCGGCAGGCGGGCGGCCATCAATACGATCGGCCCGCTGTGGGACGGCAACGAGGTGTGGCTGATCGTCGCGGGCGCCGCGATGTTCGCCGCGTTCCCCGGCTGGTACGCGACCATGTTCTCCGGCTTCTACATCGCGCTCGTGCTGCTGCTCGCCGCGCTGATCGTGCGCGGTATCTCGTTCGAGTACCGCGGCAAGCGCGACCAGCCGCGGTGGCTGCGGACGTGGAGCGGCCTGATGATCGGCGGCAGCCTGCTCGCGCCGCTGCTGATCGGGGTCGCGCTCGGCGACCTGCTGCACGGCCTTCCGATCAACGGCAGCCAGGAATACACCGGCTCGTTCTGGACGCTGCTCCAGCCGTACGGCATCTTCACCGGCATCACCCTGGTCGCCGTCTGCGTCACGCACGGCGCGACTTTCCTCGCGCTGAAGACCTCGGGTGCGGTGCGCGGCCGCGGCACGGCGCTCGCGCACCGGTCGGCTCCGGTCACCGCGGTAGTGGTGCTCGCGTTCGCGCTGTGGACCCACGCCATCGCGGGAAAGGGCCTGCTGATCAACCCGGTGGAGATCATCGCCGTACTCGCGGTGTTCGCCGCCGCCTGGCTCGCGCAGGAGGACAGGGACGGCTGGGCGTTCGCGGCCACGACGGTGGCTATGGCCACCACCGTACTGTCGATCTTCTCCGAGCTGTACCCGAAGGTCATGGTGTCGAGCACCCGGCCGGCGTTCAGCCTGACCATTCACAACACCGCGTCGGGCAGCTACACCCTCAAAGTGATGGCGATCGTGGTCGCCATCTTCCTGCCCGTCGTCCTGGTCTATACGGCCTGGACCTACTACGTGTTTAGACGGCGGCTGAGCGACAAGGACTTCCGGGTGCAGCACAGCGGATGAAGCGGACGAAGGAGCGACGATGACCACCGCCACGGCCAAGGCCGGCGCGCTCGTAATCTTCGGAGCCACCGGTGACCTGGCGAAACTGGAAACCTTCCCGGCACTGGTCGGCCTGGTGGAGCGCGGCGTGCTTGACGTGCCGGTGATCGGCATAGCCAAGAGCGGCTGGGGACTTGACCAGTTCCGCGGCTACGCGGTGGCGTCGCTGCGCGATAACGGGATCGATCCGGCCTCGCCGGCCGCGGTCAAGCTGCTCGGCCTGCTCCGCTATATCGACGGAGACCTCACGGCCGGCTCGACCTACGACCAGATGTCCCAGGCGATCGGCACCGGCGAGAAAGCGCTCTTCTATCTGGAGGTACCGCCAGCGTTGTTCGGCCGGATCGCGGACGGGATCGCCGCCGCCGGCCGGGCACCCGGCTCGCGGGTGATGGTGGAGAAGCCGTTCGGCCATGATCTGGCGAGCGCGCAGGCACTGAACGCCACGATGCACCGGCACTTCTCCGAGGACAACATCTACCGGGTAGACCACTGGCTCGGCCTTGACCCGGTGGAGAACATGCTGTTCGTCAGGTTCGCCAACTCGGTGATCGAGCCAGTACTCAATCGCAACTACGTCCGGAGCGTCCAGATCACGATGGCGGAAGCGTTCGACGTCGCGGACCGGGGTGCCTTCTACGACAAGACCGGCGCGATCCGTGACGTGCTCCAGAATCACCTGCTTCAGGTGCTGGCTTCGGTGCTGGCCGAGCCGCCGGATTCCACCGGCATCGACCCGTGGCGTACCCAGAAGTCCGCGGTCATCTCGGCGTTGTCCGCGACGTCGCCGCATACCACGGTGCGCGGTCAGTACGAGGGTTATCACGATGTGGCCGGCGTCGAACCGGACTCCACCGTCGAGACCTACGTCGCGGTCAGGCTCGGCCTGGATTCCTGGCGGTGGAACGGAGTGCCGATCCTGATCCGGGCCGGCAAGTGCCTGCCCGTCACCGCCACCGAGGTCACGATCAAGTTCCGCGATCCGCCGTGCGATGTGTTCGGCCTGGAACCCGGCGGCGACTCCGTCAACGCGCTGCGCTTCCGCGTCAACCCGGCGGCCAGCGTCGCCGTCACCCTGGCCGGAAAGAAGCCAGGATCGGGCTGGCGGCCGCAGCCGGAGACGCTGACCTTCGCCGAGCAGCCGGCTGCGGACATGCGGCCGTACGACCGGCTGATCGGCTCCGCGCTGGCCGGCCACCGCTGGCTGTTCGCACGGCAGGACACGGTAGAGGCAGCGTGGCGGGTAGTGGACCCGGTGCTCGGCGACGCGGTTCCGGTGCACTCCTATGCCCGGGACACCTGGGGCCCGGAGGCGGCCGACGCACTGCTCGCCAACGGGGACACCTGGTACGACCCGCACGGCTGAGGGATCGGGGGAAGCGTGACGAACGGCCGGGCGCGGCACCGGGCGGTGATCGGCGGCCGCGCCGCCGCGGGCCGGACGGTGACCTGGCGGCTGCTGCGTGCGGCGCAGGCGGCGCGGCGTTACCTGATCGGCACGGTCCTGCTCGGGCTGGCGGTGACCGGCCTGGTACTGGCCCAGGCGGGCCTGCTCGCCCGCGCCCTGGCCGGCGCGGCGGCCGGGACCGGCATCGCCTCGCTGGCGGGGACCTTCGGCGCGCTGCTCGCTGTCGTCCTGGCCAGGGCGGTCGCCATGCAAGGCGGCGAGGTCACGGCGCTGCGCGCCGCCGCGATCGTCAAGCACCAGCTCCGGTCCAGGCTGACCAGGCACGCGCTGCACCTCGGCCCGGCCTGGGCCGGCAGGCAGCGGGCCGGCGAACTGGCGACGCTGGCGACGAGCGGACTCGACTCGCTGGACCCGTACTTCGCCAGGTACCTGCCGCAGGCGATCCTCGCCGTAGCTGTCCCCGCCGCCGTGCTCGGCACCGTCGCCTGGGCGGACTGGATCTCCGGCCTGATCATCGCGGTCACGCTGCCGCTGATCCCGCTGTTCGGCGCGCTGGTGGGTCTGCATACCAAGGCTCGGACCAGCCAGAACTGGCAGTTGCTCGGCAGGCTGAGCGGGCACTTCCTGGACGTCGTCCAGGGCGTGACGACACTGAAGGTGTTCGGCCGTGCCAGGTCGCAGGAACGGGTCATCACGCAGGTGACCGAGCAGTACCGTGCCAGCGTCATGGCGACGCTGCGGATCGCCTTCCTGTCCGCGCTGGTGCTGGAACTGTCTGCGGCACTCGCGACCGCGCTCGTCGCGGTCGAGGTCGGCCTGCGACTGCTGTACGGGCAACTCGGCTATGCCACGGCTCTCCTGGTGCTGCTGCTTACGCCCGAGGCCTACCTGCCGCTGCGCAACGCCGCCGCGCAGTTCCACGCGAGCGCCGACGGAACCGCCGCCGCCGCGCGGGCCTTCGACATCCTGGACACCAGCGATTCCGTTCGCGAGCACGCGGCTGGCGTCTTGCCGCCCGCCGGGCCGACCGCCCCCGATCTGCGGGCACAGACCATTACCTGCGACGGAATCGCCATCGGCTACCCCGGTCGCGCCGGGCTGGTCCTGGCCCGAGTGAACCTGCGCATCGTTCCCGGCGAGCGGATCGTGCTCAACGGCCCGAACGGGGCAGGGAAGACGAGCGTGCTCAGCCTGCTGCTCAGGTTCGTCGAGCCGGTCAGCGGTCACCTCGCCGCCGACGGCGTGGACCTGCGGTCGGTGCCTGCCGACCTGTGGCGGAGTCAGATCGGGTGGCTGCCGCAGCACCCGTCGCTGTTTCCGTGGTCCGTGGCGCAGAACATCGCCATGGGCGCTCGGCGGGTGACGCGCCCGGCGGTGGAATGGGCCGCCGCGATGGCCGGAGCCGCCGAGTTCATCGCCGGGCTACCGCAGGAGTACGACACAGTGCTGGACGAGCGGGCTATGCGCTTGTCCGCCGGCCAGCGGCAGAAGATCGCGCTGGCACGGTTGTTCCTGCGGGACGCGCCGCTGATCCTCCTGGACGAGCCGACCGCGCACCTGGACCCGGCCAGCGCGGCCGAGGTCGACCTGGCGATCGACACCCTGATGACGGGGCGGACAGTCGTCCTGGTCACCCACCGGCCCGGCGCCGATCCCCGGGCTGACCGGCAGCTCGCCGTCGAGGACGGGACGATAACCGAGCGCTCGCCCGATGTCGCGCCGATCTGAACCGGGCTCGACATGACCGGGCTGCTGCGGCTGGCCTGGCCACTGCGCGGCCGGCTGCTCTGGGCCGCTGCCGCGGGGGCGGTGGCGACCGGATGCGGCGTGGCGCTGCTCGCGGTGTCCGGGTTCCTGCTGTCCCGCGCGTCCCAGCACCCGGACATCGCGACACTGTCGGTGGCGGTCGTCGCCGTCCGTGCGCTCAGCATCGGACGTGGCGTGTTCCGCTACGTCGAACGGCTTGCCGCGCACAACGTCGCCTTCCTGGTGCTCGCTCAGGTCCGGGTCGCGATCTGGCGACGCGTGGCGTCACTCGCCCCCGCCGGACTCAGCGAATTCAGTTCCGGTGATCTCCTGGCCAGGCTCGTCAGCGATGTCGACGCCACCCAGGATGTGTTCATCCGCGGACTTACCCCGCCGCTCGCCGCCGCGATGGTCGGATCGGGCGCGGTTCTGGCCTGCGGGGTCATCCTGCGACCGGCCGGCGCCGTGCTCGCTGCCGGGCTGCTGGCCGGCGGGATCGCGGTGCCGGCCGTCACGCTGGCAACCGCCAGGTCGGTGAGCCGGCGCACAGCCCCTGCTCGCGGGCGGTTCAGCGCGGCCGTCACCGACCTGCTGGCCGGATCGGCTGACCTGCACGCATTCGGCGCGACCGACTTCGCTCTCGAGCGGGCCGAGCGGGCCGACGCCGAGCTGACCAGGCTGAGCAGCCGGTCCGCTGCCGCGTCTGGCCTGAGCACCGGGCTGTCGACGCTGGTGGCTGGGCTGACGCTGTGGGCCGTGCTGCTCGCGGGGGTCGCCGCGGTGAGCGCCGGAACGCTCGGGCGGGTACCGCTGGCTGTGCTGACGCTGACCGCGCTGGCCGCGTTCGAGGCGGTGAACACGCTGCCAGCGGCTGCCGCTGCGCTGAGCCACTCGCGCGCGAGCGCGCACCGGATCGCGGACGTGCTGACAGCGCCTGACCCGATCGCCGAGCCGGCCAGGCCGCGCCTGTTGCCGTCCTGGTCAGACCGGGCCGACGGGTGCGAAGCCTCGTTCACCGTCCGGTTGCGCGACGCGCGGGTGCGGTACGCACCGGCCGGCCCGTTCGCGATCGACGGCGTCAGCCTGGACCTGCTGCCCGGCCGCCGGGTAGCC
>Ga0307372_10011168_pt1 | contig 12036 bp, 11 predicted proteins | sample OX1MG_FD_202533 | JGI IMG/M metagenome (GOLD analysis project Ga0307372, IMG submission 202533) | Soil microbial communities from Risofladan, Vaasa, Finland - OX-1 | ecosystem: Environmental > Terrestrial > Soil > Coastal area > Acid sulfate soil | place: Finland: Risofladan, Vaasa | collected...
GCCCGGCTCGACGCTGCGGCTTCAGCAACTGCTCGCGCAGGCCGGCTACCTTCCGCTCGACTGGAGTTCGGCGCTCCCGCCGGTGGCGCCCACCGCACACCTCGAGGCGGTGGCCGCCGTCGCGCCGCCGTCGGGCACCTTCACCTGGCGATACCTGCACACGCCCCGCGAGTTGCGCGCGCTCTGGAAGCCGGGGACGGCCAACCAGATCACCCGTGGCGCGGTGATGATGTTCGAGCACAACCACGGGCTCGGCGTCGACGCACTCGCCGGGCCGATGGTCTGGCACGCGCTGATGACCGACGCGATCACCGGCCGCCGTAGCCAGGCGGGCTACAGCTACGTCTACGTGCACCGCAAGGTCCCCCAGCTGCTCACGCTGTGGAGCAACGGCCACACCGTCCTCACCTCGCCGGGCAACACCGGGGTGCCCGCCGCGCCGACCGTGCTCGGAACCTTCCCGGTCTTCGAGCACATCCCGGTCGGCACGATGAGCGGCACCAACCCGGACGGCTCGCACTATCACGATCCGGGCATCCGCTTCATCAGCTATTTCAACGGCGGCGACGCGATCCACGCGTTCAACCGCGCGTCCTTCGGCACGCCGCAGAGCCTCGGCTGTGTCGAGCTCCCGCTCGCCGCGGCGGCCAAGGTCTGGCCCTACACGCCGATCGGAACGCTCGTCACCGTCGAGAACTGATCGCTCCTCGCCGTCGCGACCAGGTTCGCAGGCGCGAGCTTCTCGCCGGGCGCCGGCGCGGCCATCACCCGCGCAGCGCCTCGATCGTCGGCTCGTGCTCCGGCGTGACCGCGCTCGTCGGGCGCCGGGACAGCCGCGCGAGCATCCGCCCGAGCCCCGGGGGTACCCGGCCGTCGGTTGACAGCCACGAGCCGGCAAGGATCAGCAACAGCCCGGCGATGGCGCCGGCGCCCGGGTGCTCTCCGAGCACCGCGATGCCGAGCCCGACGGCCAGCACCGGCGCCACGTAGGTGATCACCGCGGCCCGCCCCGGGCCGACCTCCCTGACCAGCGTGACGTAGATCAGGAAGGCCGCCACCGTGCAGAACACGACCAGCACGACGACGGCGATCAGCGCCGCCGCCGACGGGCTTCGGGCCGGCGTGCTGAGGGCCGCGGCGGGCGTCAGCACGAGCGCGGCCATCGCCAGCGCGGCGGCCATCATCGCGCGCGGATCGAGCTCACGCAGATGGCGGTTCTGGATCATCGGCCCGCTCGCGTAGCCGACCGCGGCGAGCAGGATCGCCGCGGCTCCCAGCAGCTCGCCGGCACGGCCCGCGACATCGATGCCGACGAGCGCCAGCACGCCGGCGAAGCCGATCAGCAGACCGATCAGGCGTCGTCGATCCACGCGCTCGCTCGGCTCGAAACGCAATGCGAGCACCGCGATGATCAGCGGTACGGCCGCGACGATGATCGCTGCGAGCGACGACGCGACGTGGCGCTCACCGGCGGCGATCAGCGGAAACGGCACGGCGATCTCCAGCACCGCGTAGGCGAGCAGCCAGCGCAGCCGGCCCCGCAGGCTGGGCAGCACTCCGGCGTGCCACGCCATCGCGCCGACGACGACGGCGGCGATCGCGACGCGCGACCAGGCCAGGAAGACCGGCGGCATGCCGCCGTCGACGGCCACGCGGATGAACAGGTAGGGGATGCCCCAGAGGACCGAGACCGCCGCGAAGGCGAGCCACGCGCGAGCGCTCATGCGGCGAATATGTCACGTCGCGCCATGCGCGCGGGCCGCGGCCCGGATGACGGGCGGCCGCGGCGACGGCGGCACGACCGTGCCCCGCATGCGAAGCCGGGCGCGCGCGCCCCCGGCTTCGCATCCGGCGTAGGATCCGGGCGGTGGAACTGGACGACCCGCCACTGCGCCGGCTCGCCGAGGAAGGGCTCGGCGACGACGCCGCCTACGAGCTGATCGCGAGCGAGCTCCTGCTCGACGGCAGCGCGCGGCTCAACCTCGCCACGTTCGTGACGACGTGGATGCCGAGCCAGGCCGAACGGCTGATGGCCCAGACGGCCGAGAAGAACATGATCGACAAGGACGAGTACCCGCAGACGGCGGAGATCGAATCGCGCTGCGTCGAGATCATCGCCGACCTCTGGAACGCCCCGCCGAGCGACCGCGCCACCGGCTGCTCGACGACCGGCTCGAGCGAGGCGGTGATGCTCGGCGGCCTCGCGCTGAAGTGGCGCTGGCGCGAGCGGATGCGCGCCGCCGGCCGCCCGTACGACCGGCCGAATCTCGTCGCCGGCATCAACGTCCAGGTGTGCTGGGAGAAGTTCTGCCGCTACTGGGATGTCGAGCCGCGGTTCGTGCCGATGGAGGCCGACCGCTACACGCTCGGCGCCGCCGAGGCGGCGGCGCTCTGCGACGAGAACACGATCGGCGTCGCCGCGATTCTCGGCTCGACGTTCGACGGCAGCTACGAGCCGGTCGCCGAGATCGCCGCGGCGCTGGACGAGCTCGAGCGCGAGCGGGGCCTGGACGTCCCGATCCACGTCGACGCCGCCTCCGGCGGGTTCATCGCGCCATTCCTCCAGCCGGACCTCGTCTGGGACTTCCGGATCCCGCGCGTGCAATCGATCAACGCGTCGGGCCACAAGTACGGGCTGGTCTACCCGGGGGTCGGCTGGGCGCTATGGCGCGATCGCGACGCGCTGCCGAAGGATCTGATCTTCGACGTCAACTACCTCGGCGGCCACATGCCGACCTTCGCGCTGAACTTCTCGCGACCCGGGAGCGAGGTGGTGGCCCAGTACCACATGTTCGCGAGCCTCGGACGCGAGGGCTATCGTCGAGTGCAGCAGCGCTCCGCCGACATCGCGCGAGAGCTCGCAGCCGGAATCGCCCAGATCGGCCCCTACCGGCTGGTCAGCGACGCGAGCGACCTGCCGGTGTTCGCGTTCACGCTCAAGCCCGAGGTGACCAACTACACGGTGTTCGACGTCTCCGACCGGCTGCGCACCCGGGGCTGGCTGGTTCCCGCCTACACCTTCCCCGCCAACCGTGAGGATCTCTCGGTGCTGCGGATCGTCGTGCGCGCCGGGATGAGCCACGAGATGGGCGACCTGTTGCTGCGCGACCTGCGCGACCGCACGGCACGACTCGAGGCGCTCGACGGCCCGCTGCCGCGAGGACGCGAGCAGGTTGCCGCCTTTGCCCACTGACGGGCTGGCGCGAGGCGAACATGCTGGTCAGCGGGCTCGAGGGCGCGTGGCTCGTCGCCCGCCCCGCGGCGATGTCGGGCGGTTCCGATCGGCCGCCCGCCGGCTGCCGGCCCGCCTCGCGCGCTGAGCGCGGCCGACGGCGGCCGCTCATCCGGGCGGCGGCGGGACCAGCGGGATCGGACCGGCCTCGTAGTAGGCGCGCGCGCGGGCGTTGAAGTAGCCGCCGTCGTCGGGCCGGCCGTCCCCGGAGGCCTCTCCCGTGTCGGTGTCCTGCGTCTGCCCGCCACCGAACAGCAGCGCGACGACGCCGGCGTGCACCAATGACTCCAGATGCCCGCGTGCGCCCGGTGCGAGGAACCACTGCACCTTGTTGTCCCGGTAGTGATACGGCGTGTTGTTGACCAGCGGGGAGACGGTGTTTCCCAGCGGTATCTGCCATATCACGATCGGACGGACCACCCGCCTGTGAAACTCGCGCAGAAAGAGCAGGTCGTGGCCGTAGTCGACCGGATCCCACCACGCGCCACTCTCGCCGTTGACCGTCTGCGCGTAGCCGGCATCGCGATCGGCCAGCTCGCTGAACGTGACGTCGAAGCCGGCGTGCAGCGAGCGGTAGAAGGCCGCTGCCTCGGCGGCCATCGCGTCCACCTCCGAGGCCGAGGGATGGCTGAGGTGGATGTCCCTCCCGGTGCCCCAGATCGAGATCGGGTAGCCGACGATGACCTTGGGCGCGTAGTCGCGCCGGAGCGTGAGCACGGCCTGCGCGAACCCGGCAGCGCTGTCGGGAAGCCCCCGCAGCTCGGCGATCCCGGTTGAAGCGACGGCAGCGGGCACGGTTGCGGCGTCGTTGGCGCGCGAGCGCTGTTCGATGTAGCCGAAGAGGTCCGGTTCCAGATGCAGGACCACCGGCCCGCGGGCGTGCGCGGCCCTGAGGAAGAACGCCTTCAGATCGAGGTAGTAGGCGCGCATCGTTGCCTGGTTGTCGAGGTTCCCCAGGTCGGCGCTGGTCTCGTCGGCGATGGCGGCGCCGGGCAGCGATTGCCGGATCTGGTAGTAGGAGAAGACGGGGATCAGATGGTGCGCCTCGGACTCCGCGATGTAACCACTGACGAACGAGCCACCGGGGTTCCAGGTCTGCCAGCCCTTCCCCGTGTTCACGCCACCCGCGAGATACTGGTAGCGCAGGCCCACACGTGCGGTGGCAGCCAGACCGGTGGCGCCGGGAGCGTCGGCGAGCCCCAGCTGCAGGCGGCTGAACGGCCAGCGGATCGTGCGCGTCGCCGGGCTGCCCGCTGCCGAGCTCTCGATATAGCTGCTCGACGCAACAACGGCGAGCAGCAGCATGGGGAGCCAGGCGCGCCGCACCCCCCGATTATCCTCGCGACGAGGGGTCGGAACCGCGCGCGTGGCCGAACATACGGGCCGGGAGCCCCCGCGCGCTACAGCTGGTAGTGCACGCTCGGGTGCGCTCGCAGGAAAGCGCGCGCGGCTTGTCGGGGGTGCCGCAGTTCGGCGGACCTGCCGGCACAGTCGACGAGGAAGAAGGATTGCCCGTAGGTGCCCGGCGCCCAGATGCGCTGCGGGATCTCCGGGCAGACCAGGCGAGCGGCGGTCACGGCGCTGTTGCTGCCGCGCTGGGCATAGGGCCCCCCGATCAGCAGATAGCGTGCCTCGCCGTTGGCCACGAGCGTCGCCAGGCGAGCGTTCCCGAGCGCGGGGTCACTCGCGCCATAGCCACCCTCGGCCGATGCCGCCAGACCAAGCAGGATCAGCGGTGCCGCCTCATCGGAGGACTGCGTGAACAGGGCGTAGGGCCTGGTCGCGCCGTTGTCCTCGATGAAGCTGACCAGCCCCTCGTCGGCCCGCGTGTCGGCGACCGTGACACCGAGCCCTCCGGGGCCCGCCGGGTTGTACGGTCCGGCGGTCGGGAAGGTGCCGTCGACCGGCGCGAGCCAGACACTGAAGCTGTAGGCCGTCGGTGCCACGAGCAACGCGCCAACGGCGACGGCGATCGCCCAGGCGGCGCGTGCGCGCGCCGCCACGATCGCCACCACGCCGCCGAGACACAGCACGACCAGCGGCACGCGCCACCACAGCGGGTCGCCTTCGCGGTCGATCAGGACGAGTTGAACGGCCAGCGTGCCGCCGATCGCCAGCGCCGCGAGCACCAAGCCGCTGAACCGTCGGGCGCGCACGAGCGACGCCAGCGCCACCGCCCCGGCGCCGGCCATCGCCGCCGTCCCCGGGCCGAGCGCCGAGGAGTAATAGGGATGCACGATTCCGGCGGAGAAGTCGAGCGTCAGCAGCTCGACCAGGAACCAGCCGCCGAGAACGTACAGGACCGCCGTCCGTCGATCGCCGCGGCGGCGCGCAAGCACGGCAACGGCGATCATGCCGATCAAGGCCAGCGGGATCAGCCAGCCGGCCTGATCGCCGAGGCCGGTGCCAAAGATCCGCACCGGGCTGCGGGTACCGGCGAAGGGGATCGCCGCGTGTCGGCGCTGGCGCCCGGTTGGAGGCGCGGACGGCGGGGTGGCGCGGCGATGCGGTGCCACCGCGGCGGGCGGATGAGTCGCGTAGTAATGCTGCTCGAAGGCGTTGCGCGGCACATTGACACCCGGGCGTATGAGCGGGTAGGTCTGTGGCAGGGTGAGCGAGATCGTGGTTGATCCGGGCCCTCCCTGCTGCCCGCCGACGCGCCCGAAGCCGTTGTAGCCGAATTCGAGCTGGAACTCGGAGTTGGTCGCGCTGCCGCCGACGTAGGGGCGCTGGGCCGCCGGTGTCAGCGCCACCGCGACCGACCACGAGCTGGCAACCACGACGAACACCGCCCCGGCGCCGGCGAGCTGGGCCACGCGGCGTCGCAGCGTTCCCGGCGCACAGGCGAGGTAGCCGGCAGCGATGCCCGGGATGCACAGGAACGCGGCGAGCGACTTGGTGTTGAAGGCCAACCCGACCAGCACGGCGCTCCACACCAGGGTGCGCAGACGCCCTGAATCGATCGCTGCCAGGGCAGCTCCGCAGGCCGCGAGCATCAACAGGATCAGCAGCGGATCGACCGCGTTCTCGCGCGACACCGCGACAAACGACGGAAACACGGCCAGCGCGAGGGCGCTGAGCAGCGCGGCGATCGTCCCGAACCGCGGCGCGACGATGCGGTAGAGGATCGCCACCGCGAGCACCGCGCAGATTCCCTCGGGAACAATCAGGCTGAGCGGCGCGAATCCGAACAGCTTCGCGCTCAGCGCCTGCAGCCACAACGCCAGCGGCGGCTTGTCGACGGTGATGAAGCCGTTCGGATCCGAGGCGACGAAGAAGAAGTTGTGCCACGAGCGCAGCATCGACTTCACGGCAGCCGAATAGAAGCCGTTGGCGAAGCCGTTCTGGCTCAACCGCACGAACTCGAGCATCCCGCTCAGCGCCAGGATCGCCGCAAGCACGGCGTGCTGGGGACCTACGCGCCGGCCGCGCCGCCCGGACACCCCGCGACCCCGCGCGTCGTCTCGCTCGTCGCTCACCGAGCGAGCGCTGCGTCCACGTTCAATCACGTTCATGGGCGCGTGCGAAACGCCGCCGCGGCGACCACCATTGGCCGCAGACTAGCCGAGCGACCGCCGGCGACCGCCGATGGGGGTCTCCGGCGCGCCCGTCGGGTGCCCTGTGCACGAGCCTTGACGAGAGCTACCGTAAGCGTATACTAACCGTTAGTGTTGACTTACGGAGAGCAGGGACTGTCGGCGCTCGGTGATCCAACGAGACGAGCGATCTTCGAACGCCTCGGCGATCACCCGCAGGCGGTGGGCGATCTGGCCCGCGGGCTGCCGGTCAGCCGGCCCGCCGTCTCGCAGCACCTCAGGGTGCTGAAGGACGCCGGCCTGGTCATCGACCGACCCGCCGGCACGCGCCGCATCTACCAGCTCGACCCGGATGGGATCGGCGCCCTCCGGGCCTACCTGGACCGGTTCTGGAACCAAGCCCTGGCGGCGTTCAAGGCGGCCGTCGAACAAGACCCCGAGGAGGCCTCATGACAACCCAGAAAGACGAGTCGGCCGTGCACACCTCGATCGTCGTCGAGTCGCCGATCGAGCGGGCGTTCACGGTGTTCACCGAGGAGATCGGTACCTGGTGGCCCGCGGAGCACCACATCATCCAAGCCGAGCTCGCCGAGATGGTCTTCGAACCGCGCGTCGGCGGGCACGTCTACGACCGCGGAGTGGATGGCAGCGAATGCCGCTGGTCGCGCGTCCTCGCGTACGAGCCCCCGCACCGCGTGGTCATCAGCTGGGACATCAACCTCCAGTGGCAGCTCGAGGCCGACCCGGACCGCACGAGCGAGATCGAGATCCGGTTCGTCGCCGACGGGCCAACGCGGACTCGCGTCGAGCTCGAGCACCGCGGGCTCGAGCGGCACGGCGACGGCTGGCAGCAGATGCGCGACGCGGTCGGCTCACCCGGCGGTTGGAGCAGCGGACTGCAGCGCTTCGCGGACGCTGCCCGCGCGTGAATCATGGGCGCTCAGACGCCGAGTGCGGGCATGACTTCCTCGGCGAACAGCTCGACCGCCCGCAGTGAGGCCTCGACGGGCATGCCACCGAAGGCGAGACGGCAGAGGAGATAGCTGATCCCCGTCGAGGAGATCAACCCTCCGATCGCCTCGCGAACGGCGGACGCGGTACCGGCGAACATGAACCCTCCGCTGATCGCCTCGGCGGCGCTTGGCGGGTAGCTGATCGCCGGCGCCGTCACGCCGTGCTCCTCCCAGAGCAGGAGCAGGCTGTGGCGCCATTCCGCGTAGGCCGGTCCGGCGATCTCGAGCGCCTCGCGCTGGGTGTCGGCGATCACGACGTGGCGGCTGACGCCGAGAAGCGGCAGCGTCTCGGTGGGCTTGCCGAGCTTCGCCCACTCGGACCGATAGGCGTCGGTGATCGTTCGCACCGATTGCGGCCCGCCACTCGTCACGATGTTGACGTCGTTCGCCGCGGTCCACTCGCAGCTGCTCGGCTTGGACACGCCGTACCACAGCGGCGGGTGGGGTGTCTGCAGCGGACGCATCACCATCGGGACGTCGTCGAAGCGGTAGTACGCGCCGTGGAATGTCAGGCGCTCGCAGGTCAGCGCGCGCAGGACGATGTCGCGACACTCGACGAACCGCTCGCCGGCCTCATCGGCGCCGAGCCCGTAGAAGCCGAGCTCGATCGGGGAGATCCCCCGCCCGATCCCGAAGTCGAACCGACCCCGGCTCAGGCGGTCGAGCATGCAGATCTCCTCCGCCAGGCGCAGCGGGTGGTACTCCGGAAGCGTGTACACGAGCGTGCCGAGACGGAGCCTCTCGGAGTGCTGGGCGGCCGCGGCGAGGAACACGCTGGGCGACGGCGCCAACCCGAGCGGCGTGCCATGGTGCTCGGCGAGGTGATAGCCGTACAGCCCGGCTCGATCGTAGGCTCGAATGAGCTTCAGCCGGTTCGCGTACTGCTCGGAGAGGTCGGGCTGGGCCCGATCCATGTGGTCGAAAACACCGAACTTCACGTGGTCCTCCTGTCGACGACCCTCGGCAGTCTGACGCAGGGCACCCGGCACCGCGCCCGGCTCCGATCCGGCTAGCGCGAGGCCCAGACCCCGATAGGCTGCGCGCGCATGCAGTGATCTGGCGCCGAGCGGAGGAGCGCGACATGAGCGAGCAGGGCATCGCCGGGCAGGCTGACACGGTCGAGGTGGTCCGCGACATCGAGTACGCGCAGACCGACAGCGGCCCGCTGGCGCTCGACCTCTACCGTCCGGCCGGAGCCGAGGCGGCTCCGACGGTGCTGTACCTGCATGGCGGCGGCTGGGCGGTCGGCGAGCGGACCGCCTACGCCGCGGAGCGACTGGTTCCGATCGCGCAGCGAGGCGTGGCGGTGGCCAGTGCGAGCTACCGCTTCACCGACGTCGCGAGGTACCCGTCACAGCTGCACGACGTCAAGGGCGCGGTCCGCTGGCTGCGCGCCCACGGCAGCGAGCTGGGACTGGCGACCGACCGCATCGGCGCCTGGGGGGCGTCGGCAGGCGGGTACCTGGCGCTGATGCTCGGGCTGACGGCGGGCAACCCCGAACTCGAGGGCGACATCGGTGGCAACCCGGAACAGGACAGCTCGGTGCACGCCGTCTGCGACTGGTTTGCACCGGTCGACCTCGCGGCAGCTCGCACCGGTGGCTCCGAGTTTCCGTTACCGGACTTCGCCAGCGGCCCACCCCCTGACCCGTCCTATCCCGCGCGGCTGCTCGGGTTGCGCCGGATCGAGGACGATCTCGAGGCCGCGCGGGCGGCGAGTCCGCTGCGCCTCGTCGGTGGCGCGCGCGGCGGCGCGCAGGCCTACCTGCTCATGCACGGCGACCGCGACGGCCTCGTGCCCGATGAGCAGAGTCGAGCGATGCACGCCGCGCTGCTGTCGAGCGGAGTCGACTCGAGTCTGATCCTGCTCGGCGGCGCCAACCACGAAGGCTCTGAGTTCGACCGGGCGGCGGTGCTGTCAGCGGTGGCGGGCTTCTTCCTCGCCGCGCTCCACTAGCTGGGGCCGCGAGGAGCAATCAGGGGACGTCCCGTTTCGCGAGGACCTGACTCGGGCAGCTCGACGGGCCCTCACCGCCATCACCCGCGTGCACCCAACCAAACGCCTCGCGGGAAAGCGGCTGTGGCCCCGTGGGTTTCCACCGATGGAGCACGCGAGCGGCGGTGCTTGACTTGCACCATGACCGAGTCCCCACTCGACACCGGCGACGATTCCGAGGTTCGCGAACGAGCGCTCAAGCGGGTCAAACAGCGCCGCGACTTCGGCGGTCACCTCGTCGCATATGTCGTCGTCAATGCGGCCGTCTGGGTGATCTGGGCGCTGACCGGCGCCGGCTACCCATGGCCGGTGTGGATGAGCGGCGCGTGGGCGGTCGGGCTGCTGTTGAACGCGTGGGACGTGTACGGCCGCAGGCCGATCACCGAAGCCGAGATCCGCCGCGAGATCGACCGGCTGCGTCCCCAGCACTAGCGGGAAGGACCCCTTGAGATGAAGCGATGCCGTTCTCGCATCAAGACCGTTCGCACGCAGGCGCGCCGACATGGCTGTGGCCGCGCCGGGCGCGCTGGCGTTGGCTGCAAGGGCCCCGGAATGCTTGGAGCACTGGCGCTCGCAGCCCTCGCCGCCGGCGCCGGTGCGATCGGCGGGCTCGCCATCGGGCGTCTTGCCGTCCGGCGCGCGGCGATCGGCAAGCTCCACATCACCGAGCTGACGGTCGAGCAACTGAAGGTCGAACGGCTCACGGTCGGACGCGACCAGACCACCGACGCCTGAGGGCCGGACGACGGCCGCCGAGCGGCGTGCGCCGCTTCAACGGCCGCGGCACACGCTGCCCCGAGCGAAGGCCTACCCCGAGGGCAGCCGCGCGCAGCCGAATCGCGCCGAGACCCTGCGAGGTCACCGCGTACGGTGAGGAGGGCACGGCTGGGGGCGTAGTCACCGGCCAGCGTCGTCAGACAGCATCATGTCGGCGACACGCCGGCGTAGCCGTCGATGCGCGTAACCCGCAATCGAACTCCGTACGACACTCCGATGCGACGTCGCGCCACGCGGGAGATGATCGAGGAGTCTTATCGCGGTAGCCCGCCGCGGGCGACACGAAGGAGGGATTCTGATGAGATCTCGATACCTGACCAATTCGGTTGTCTTGGTGCTGGGCGGCTTCCTGGCCGTCGCGTCGATGGCCTTTGGCGTGACGGTGTTCACATGGCTGCTGTTCGGCGCGGGCATCGCAACGCTGGCGCTCGCGGCGCCGGCCGTCAAAGTCGATTCGCGAGGGCGTGCCCAGCGCGGCTTGGACGGTCTGATCGGCCTGCTCGGCGCTTGGACGATCGTCGCAAGCATGGTGTTCGCCGGGGCGGCCATCACCTGGCTCGGTTTCGCGTCGGGCGCGGCACTGATTGCCCTGGCATTCATCGGTCTCACCATCCACGAGCTCTCCACCGAGCGCGTCGTGCACTCCATTGAGGTGCACTCCTCCGCGCGGGAGCGCGAGCTCGCCGGCGTACGCTGATACGCAACGACTGACCGCACTCGGTCAGCCCCGCGGGAACGGCTTCGGCCCGCCCCGCGGGGCTTTCCGCATCCTGAGTTCGGCCGCCCGGTTCGACGAGGCCGCGGCCGTGAGTCCTACGCCGCCTGGCGCTCGAGCAGCGGCTCGGGCTCCCCGGCGATGAACCGCGGGGGCTCCGCGGCGGCCGCGACGCCCGCCGCCGCTCGGTTCCCGAGCGGCCCCAGCACGATGAGCGCCGTCACGATCGCCACGAGGACGGACGCCGCGCCGATCGCGAACGCGAGGTGGTAGCCGCTGACGAGTGAGCTGGCGAGTGCCTGTCCGTGGGCCTCGAGGGCCTTCGAGTGGTTCGTGGCGATCGTGCCAAGCACGGCGAGGCCGAGGGCTCCGGCGACCTGTTGGGAGACGTTGGTGATCCCCGATCCCAGGCCGGCGTCGCTGGCGGGCACGTCGGCCATCGCGATCGTCAGCAGCGGCGTGAACGAGCTGCCGATCCCAAGGCCGATGGCGACATAGGCGAAGAAGATCGTCGGGAAGAAGCTCGTGTGAATCCCGGCGGTCGAGAGCAGCCCGAGACCGATGGCCACCGTGACCAGGCCGGGGATCAGCACACGCATCGAGCCAAAGCGAGCGATCAACCGCGCGGTGATGCCGAGCGAGAGGATGCCGACGGTCACCGTCCAGGGCAGGAACGCCAGACCGGTGCGCAGGGCGCTGTAGTGGAGCACGTGCTCCAGGTAGAGCGTGCCGAGGAAGAACGTCGAGTACATCCCGGTGACCAGCAA
>Ga0307372_10011169_pt1 | contig 12036 bp, 9 predicted proteins | sample OX1MG_FD_202533 | JGI IMG/M metagenome (GOLD analysis project Ga0307372, IMG submission 202533) | Soil microbial communities from Risofladan, Vaasa, Finland - OX-1 | ecosystem: Environmental > Terrestrial > Soil > Coastal area > Acid sulfate soil | place: Finland: Risofladan, Vaasa | collected...
TGCTTCCTACCAGGCGCTCGGCAGGCAGATCCTCGAAAAGAAGCAGCTCGATGACTCCCTGCGTTCCGAAATCAAGAAGATGCTTGAGGATTACAAGAAGAAATTCAAGGCAGACCGCGAAGCCGCGAAAGCGTGAGGCTAGAGGAAATTGGCAACCTTACAGGACATCCGGCGCCGGATTGGCTCGGTTAAAAATACGAAGCAGATTACGCGCGCCATGAAGGTGGTGGCGGCGTCCCGATTGCGGCGCGCGCAGGAGCGCATCTTTAACGCGCGCCCCTACGCCAATCAGATGATGGAACTGCTCGAAAGCCTGGCGGCCCGCCTGGAGCAGCAGCAAGTCCCGCTGCTGGCGCGGCGCCCGGAGCGGAAGATCCTGCTGGTGCTCATCACCGCGGACCGGGGACTCTGCGGCGCTTTTAACGCCAACCTGTTCCGCACGGCGCAGCATTACATCCGGGAGCGCGGCGCCGACAAGGTGTCGCTGGTGGCCGTGGGGCGCAAGGGCCGCGACTTCTTCCGCAAACGTTCGGTCAAGATGACGGCGGAGTACGTGAACATCTTCCGGCAACTGGAGTTTTCACACGCGAAAGACCTGGCGGATAAGATCATCGATCTCTACGTCAGTGAGTCGGTGGATGCGGTGGACTTCATTTACAACGAATTCAAGTCCATGATGACGCAGAACGTGAAGGTGGAGCGGTACCTTCCCATCGAGCCGATGGCGCCGCCCGAAGGCGAATTCCTGGCGGACTACATCTACGAGCAGCCCCCGGCCGACATTTTGAAGGTCCTGCTGCCCCGTTACGTTGAGGTGCAGGTTTTCCGGGCTTTGCTGGAATCGCAGGCTGCCGAGTTGGCGGCGCGGATGACGGCGATGGATTCCGCCACCAATAACGCCGACGAACTGATTGAATCGCTGCGGCTGAAGCTGAACCGCATCCGCCAGGCCGGAATCACCCGGGAAATCATCGAGGTTGTGAGCGGCGCGCAGTCTTTGGAATTCTGAGGCGCCCGGGTCCATTTCGAACAGCATTCTTTGAGGAACCAGAGAGCACCAGAGGGAGAATTATGACGCAAGGAAAGATTGGGAAAGTCGTGGAAGTCATCGGGCCTGTCGTGGTGGCGGCCTTCGAAGAGAACGAGCTTCCTCCCATTTACAACGCCCTTCGAGTCGTGTCGGAAGGATTTGATGTTCCCAATCCGATCAACGTTGTGGTCGAGGTCGAGCAGCAGGTGGGCGAGGGCCGGGTCAAGTGTGTCGCCATGTCGCCGACGGACGGCATCGTGCGGGGGATGAAGGTGATCGACAGCGGACAGCCGATCATGACCCCCGTGGGCAAAGCCACGCTGGGCCGCGTGATGAACGTGATTGGGGAGCCGGTGGACAACCTGGGCCCGATCAATTCCGAAGTTTCCTTTCCCATCCATCGCCATGCGCCCTCGCTCGTAGACCAGAACACCGAGTCCGAAATGTTTGAGACGGGTCTCAAGGTAGTGGACCTGATCGAGCCCTACCTGAAAGGCGGCAAGACCGGACTGTTCGGCGGCGCCGGAGTGGGCAAGACGGTCATCATCATGGAACTCATCAACAACGTCGCCATGAAGCACGGCGGAGTTTCCGTCTTTGCCGGCGTCGGCGAGCGCACCCGCGAAGGCAACGACCTTCTGCTGGAGATGACGGAATCCGGCGTGATCCATCCCGGGGATTGTGAGAAATCGAAGGCGGCGCTGATTTACGGACAGATGACCGAGCCGCCGGGCGCGCGCCTTCGCGTGGGACTGACCGGACTGACCGTCGCCGAATATTTCCGGGATGTGGCGGGCCAGGACGTGCTGCTCTTTATCGACAACATCTTCCGCTTCACCCAGGCGGGGTCGGAGGTTTCGGCTCTGCTGGGCCGCATGCCCTCCGCCGTTGGCTACCAGCCGAACCTTTCCACGGAGATGGGCGAGCTTCAGGAGCGCATTACCTCCACCAAGAACGGCTCCATCACCTCCGTCCAGGCCATCTATGTTCCCGCCGACGACTTGACAGACCCGGCGCCCGCCACCGCCTTTTCGCACCTGGACGCCACCACTGTCCTTTCCCGGCAGTTGACCGAGATCGGCATCTACCCTGCCGTGGACCCGCTGGAATCCACTTCCCGGATTCTCGATCCCCGCATCCTGGGCCAGGAGCACTACAATGTGGCGCGTTCCGTGAAGGCGATCCTGCAGAAGTACAAAGACTTGCAGGATATCATCGCCATCCTGGGCATGGATGAACTTTCCGAAGAGGACAAGCTGACCGTGGCCCGCGCCCGCAAGATCCAGCGGTTCCTCTCGCAGCCTTTCTTCGTGGCCCAGCAGTTTACCGGCCTGGAAGGCCGATACGTCAAGCTGGCGGATACCATCCGCGGGTTCAAAGAAATTGTTGCGGGCAAATACGACGACCTCCCCGAGCAAGCCTTCTACATGGTGGGCACCATCGAAGAGGCGGTTGAAAAAGCTGCGAAGATCAGAGCGGAGTAGATGACAGGGCGGACCCCGGCGGTTCGGGGTTCCTCAGAAATAAGCATTATGGCTGACACGTTACCTACATACATTCAGTTGCAGATTGTGACTCCGGAGCGCGAGGTCGCCGAAGAGGAAGTGGATGAGGTGCAGATTCCCGGGAAAGAGGGATACCTGGGCGTCCTGCCCGGCCACGCTCCGCTCCTGACCGAACTCCAGTCCGGAACGCTCGAATACCGCCAGAACGCAAGCAGGCGTTTTGTGGCGATCCATTGGGGGTTTGCCGAGGTCCTGCCGGACCGCGTGATCGTTCTGGCGGAGAATGCGGAGCGGGCGGAAGACATCGATATCGAGCAGGCGGAGCGCGACCGGCAGCAGGCCGAAGAGTATTTGAAGGCCCATTCTGCGTCCGACGTGGACACCGGGAAAATCCGCGATGATTTGCGCCGGGCCGTGTGCCGCCTGGAAACCGCACGCCAGATGCGATCCTGAGCCGCACCGCCTCCTTGCCGGTCTCTTCTACGCCTTGCTCTGGAGGGTTGAAACTGCTATCTTGGGGGTGTAGTGGACACGGTACGCTCAATGGGTGTTGCTCTCGATCGAACGGCTCCCGCCATCAGCGACGAAGCTGCGTTAGTAGCGGAGCTGAAAGCGGGCTCAGAGGAGGCCTTTGCCTACCTGCTGGCCGTTTATCAAAACCCTCTGTTCAACCTGATTTCTCACATGGTGGCCGGCCAGGGCGAAGCCTCGGACGTCCTTCAGAACGTCCTCATCAAGATTCTCCGGGGCATCCGCCAGTTTAACGAGAGAAGCAGCCTGAAAACCTGGATCTATCGCATCGCCGTGCATGAGGCGTCCAACCATCGCCGAAGCTGGCGCCGCCGCCTTTTCCATGAGCCTTTCTCGATGGACGATGAGGCCTTGCACTTGAGCGCGCAGTCTGCGATTTCCCAGAACGAATGGGAGACCCCTTACAGCGTTTACGAACAGGCTGAATGCCAGGCCGAGGTCAAGCGCGCGCTCGCCAGCCTGGGCGAGCCTTTCCGGGCGGTTGTGGTGCTCAGAGAAATTGAGGGCCTGAGCTACGAGGAAATTGCCGAGGTCCTTGGAATTGCCGAGGGAACAGTCAAGTCCCGTTTGCGGCGAGGGCGCGAAACGCTGAAACGCAAACTTGCCCTCCGATTGAGCAGGTCGTGATGATCTTTGAAACTTGCTCGGAAATTCGCGGCTACTTTTCGGATTATATCGACGGCGTGTGCCCGGCGGAAACGAACCACTCCGTCCGTTACCATCTGGCGCATTGCGCTCCCTGCACGGAAGAACTTGAACGCTACGAGGCTCTCCAGACCGAGTTGCACCATCTGTCGCGGCAGCGGGTTCCGCCGCAACTGGCCTTGCGGTTGCGGGTGCAGGTGTCGCAGGACTTGCACCGGAACCTTCTTCAGCGGGCCCTGGTGCGCCTGGAAAACCTGTTCCAGCCCGTTTTGCTTCCCTTTGCCGGGGGAGGCCTGGGGGCCATGCTTGTCATTGTGCTGATGCTGGGAGCGGGCACGCCCCGGGTGAGCAATATTCCCGATGTTCCCGTGGATTTCGTCGCGCTGCCCCGCGTCACGCCGCCGCGCGTCCAGGAACTCGCGCCGATGAATTTTGATACGGGAAACCAGCCCCTGGTGCTGGTCACCTATGTCAATGCACAGGGCCAGGTGACCTCTTACACGGTCCTTTCCGGGCAGCCCTCGCCCTTGCAGATGGAGCGTCTTGATCGCATGATGTATTTCAGCCTTTTCCAACCGGCAACGTCCTTTGGCCAGCCCACAAGCGGCCGGTTGGTCCTTTCATTCCGAAGAATAACAGTCCGAGGTTAGCCTGCTTGCTCTCTAGACTCCGGGATTCCTTGCGTTACGTATTGCGAACTTCAGTCGTGCAGGACCCGGGAGGCGCAATCCGCGGCGCCTGCCGCTACGGAGGTGTGCTCCTGCTTGCCCTGGTGATGGCGCCGCTGTCTTCCTGGGCGCAGCAGGGCAAAGTCCTGGTCGAATCCAGCGAGCAGCTTTTCTGCGTGCTGGCCGCCCTCAACGCGGCGGGCTACGACACCGGGGCTGGGATGGACACCGGCAGCAGGACGCGCGACGCGCTTCGGGCGGACCTGGCCGGCAAGCAGATTCCCGTCCTTTCCGACATTCGGAAGTTTTACCAGGCCCACCTGATTGCCGGTGATCCCGGACGGAATCTGGGGCAGTATATCTCCCTCGCGCTGCTGCTGGGGCCGCCTCCGGACTTCAAATTTACCGTCGCCCAGGCCGATCTTCCTCCCGACGCCCGGAACGTGGCCGACCTGGTTCCGATGCTCCAGGTCTTCTACAAGCAGGCGGACATGGTTGACCTCTGGGCCCGCGCCTCGATCGATAACCATTCCGCCATCGAGCGCTACAGCCCTCCGGTCCGCAGGAGCATTGAGGTCGCTGACGCTTATCTTCGCTTTCCCGCCGGCGCCTACCTGGGCCGGACCTACACCATCTATCTGGACCTGCTCGGAGCGCCCAACCAGGTCCAGGCCCGCATCTACGGTTCGAATTATTATCTGGTCATCACGCCGTCGAAAAAGCTGAGGATCCACGATATCCGCCACCAGTACCTTCATTTCCTGCTGGACCCGCTGGCCGTCAAGTATGGTCCGGAAATCCATCGCGCCATCGCGCTGAGTTCGCTGGCCCGGAAAGCTCCGGCGCTCCGAAGCGACTTTAAAGAGGATTTCTCGCTGCTGGTGACCGAGTGCCTGATCCGGGCCGTTGAGCTGCGGATGGACAAGGTTCCGGAGGCGGAGGCGGCCAAACAAGTCCAGCAGATGACGGCCTCCGGGCTCATCCTGACGCCGTATTTTTACAACGGCCTGCAGCAATTTGAGAAGCAGGACGCCTCGATGAGCGTCTATTACCAGCAGTTGGTCGTGGGCATCAATCCCGCCAAGGAAGAGCCGGCGCTGGCCAAAGTCCATTTTACCCAGCCGCCCGCGCAGGCCGCCCCAGCCCCTGAACTCACCGAGTTGGAGCGGTTGCTCGACCAGGGTGACAACGGCATTTACTCCGGGGATTACGAAGGAGCGAAGGCGGCGTTCGAGCAGGTGCTGGCGAAGCATCCCCAGAACGAACGCGCCTTGTTCGGCATGGCCGTGGTCGCCAGCAACACGCGGAAGCCGGACCTGGCGCGCAAGTACTTTGAACAGACTCTGGGCGCCGCACAGGACCTTCGCATTGTGACCTGGTCCCACATCTATCTGGGGCGGCTGGACGACATCAGTGGCGCCCGCAACAAGGCACTCGCCCAGTACCGGGCGGCGTCGCTTACCGCCGGCCACTATCCCGAGGCCCTGCGCGCGGTGGAGACTGGCCTGAAAGAACCTTTTGGCCTGGATTTCCAGCCGCCACCCGGACGCTGATCCCCGCCTTTTTCGTCGGGGAGTCGCCAGACGCAATCTCGCAGCCGTTTTCAAACGGTCCATCAAAATCCATCCCTGGCAGGTTGTTGAAAAACCCGCGTGACCTGTCATTCCGAGGATCTGAAGGGCGACGAGGAATCTCGAAGTGCCCTGATTTCAATGCGAGATTCCCGTTTACCCCGGGCAGAGCGAGATTCCTCGCTTCGCTCGGAATGACACGGTGACCGGGGCTCGGAATGACACGGCGATGGGGGCTCGGAATGACGCGGTTCCAAAACGTTTTTCAACAACCTGCTCAGCGGTCAGACACTGGGCGCCGTGCCGCGGCCGGCGGCCAGCGCCACGGCATCCGCAATGCGCACGGCGGGCACCATCTGCTCCACGTCATGGACCCGGACGATGTGCGCGCCGTTCAGGATGGCGGCCACCACGGCCGCTGCGTCGCCCACCTGCAAAGACGAAAGAGGGTTGCCCTCAGAGAGGATCGCGCTGCGGGCGCGGCGGCTTTTTGCTGACGGCTCCGGCGTGAGTCCTTCGCCGCTGACGATGGCCCGCACGAACGACTTTCTGGAACTTCCAACCAGGATGGGCAGCTTGAAGCGTCGGAGCCGGTCAAGATGGGCCAGGATCTCAAAATTCTGCGCCCGCGTTTTCCCGAAGCCCAGGCCGGGATCGAGAATCAGTTGGGAGCGGCGAACGCCGCCCGCAAGCGCGCGCTCGATGGACCGCGCCAGACCTTCTTCAATCGAGCGCCAGATGGAGCGGGCGAACGGCCTCTGTTGCATGTCCAGCGGCCGGCCTCGCAGGTGCATCAGGATCAGCGGAACGCCGCTGCGCCGCGCCACTTCCGCCAGGCCGGGATCAAAGCGCAGGCCGCTGATGTCATTCAGAATGGCGGCGCCCGCCTCCAAAGCCCGCTCGGCAACCTGCGCCTTGGTGGTGTCAATCGAAATGGGGACGGTCCGCAGCTTGCGGCGAAGCCCCTGGATTACCGGAAGCACGCGCGCGATCTCCTCTTCAGCGGAAACCGGATGCGAGCCGGGGCGGGTTGATTCTCCGCCCACGTCAATCCAGCCGGCGCCCTGGCGCGCCATCTCCACTCCGCGGGCGATGGCCGCCGCCGGATCAAGATAGCGGCCGCCATCCGAAAAAGAATCCGGCGTGGCGTTCAGCACTCCCATGATGACGGTGCGCGCGCCCAGTTGCAGCTTCCGGCCCATCACACTGATTTCGAATTGAGGACGAGTCTTCATTCGGGTTGGAATGGATACAGGCTGGTTCCTTAGGCCGGCAAGAAGTCCATTGGGGAGATCGCAGACCCCTCAAACCAGGTTCTGCGCCAGCCGGTTACTGAGCCTGCGAAACTACCGCCACAAGCTTCCAGAGTGCCCAATGGCAGTTAGTGTGTCAACCGTTCTTCAGGGTTCTAATCCCGCCGGGTGGCTGGCGTTCGGTTTCGCAGGGCGGGGAGGCGGCGCTGGAGGCTACATTGAGGGTGAGATTTCTCCGGTTTATTTTCGGTTTGTTTTTTCAGCCCTCTAGTGTTTTCAATAACATGGCCCGGTTCGTTTTTAGGTTCGTTTTTTCAGCCCTCTAATGTTTTCAACAACTTCTCCGCTTTGTTTTTAGCTTTGTTTCGGTTTATTTTTTGGCCACTACCCTTTATTTTCAATAACTTCTCCGGTTCGTTTTTTTAAAAACGTGTTTTTTGTCCCATTTGTCCCAAAAATACCGCCACCGGCTGACAGAATAAAGGCTACCATACTAGCCAACTGTTGTCAAGGGAATTCAGCGCGCAGCACGGGTAGGGGTCGCGCAAACCGTCGGTCTTGTGGTCTGCGGCTCGTGACTCGATCCGGAGCAGCAGACCCGCGGACCTCAGAACCGGAGGACCGCTGTTCCTGAAACCGGGCCGGGATAAACTCCAAAATCCGGCCAGAGCTGAGCGAGCCAGCGCATGACACAAAGGCCCCTCTGCAATGGGTCCTTGACCCCACGGAAACACGGCATAAAAATCATACCGTCGTAGCGATCTCACGGCACGGTGGTGACGGGATCGCCAGGCGAGATTTCATCGGGGTCGTTGAACGTGGCTCCCCGAGGCGCTTTGACGGGGCCCTTTAGCAGAGGATCGTTGGTGGCGTGCATCCAGGTGTCCATGCGCCGCCGCATCTCGTCCAGGGTGGCCCGGTGGGCCGGGTCGTTCGCCAGGTTGTTTCGCTCGTTGGGATCAAAAACCAGGTCATACAAGGCTTCAGGGGCGACAACTTCCCTGGCCCAGCCGTTTTTCACCCAATAGGCCTTGGTGTATCCGTCATCGCAGTTGGGCAGGACCGGATGGCGGCGCCCGCCGTATTGGCGGATGTACTTCCATCGTTTGGTGCGCACGGCGCGCTTGGGTTCGTAGCTGGCGTGATAATTCACTTCAGAAAAAACGGCCTCATGGATCTCCTCGGTTTCCCCGCGCAGCACGGGCAGGAAGGAGCGGCCCTGGAGCCACGCAGGCGGCTTGATCTTGAGCAGCTCGCAAAGCGTGGGATAGAGGTCCAGGTGCGAAACCATGGCGTTGCACACCTTGCCTCCCGTGAATCCTCCCGGGCCGCGCATGACCAGATGGACACCCATTCCGCCATCGTAGAGGTTGCACTTCATCATGGGCCAGGCAATGCCGTGATCGGTGGTTGAGATGACCAGCGTATTTTCCGCCAGCCCCGCTGCCTCGATCGCCGCCAGAACCTCACCCACGCCCCAATCGAGCGTCCGGACCGTCTCATGGAAATCCGCCATATCCCGGCGGCTGGCCGGAACGTCCGGCTGGGGCTTGGGCGGCTGAATGTAACGGCTGTCATCCTCGGGCGCAGCCTGGTGATAGGGGCGGTGCGTCTCAAAAAAACCGACCGTCAGCCAGAAGGGTTGCTGGGGATGGCTGTGGAGGAAGCGAACGGCGCGCGGGGCAACATCCACAACTCGATTGCCGCGAACCTCTTCGACGCGGTCGTATCCAATCGTGTGGGGATCTTTGGCGATATGTTGAAGGCCGACGAGCGCCGAATAGTATCCGGCTTCGCGCCGCAGGGTGCGCACAATGTGGTGATCGTAGCCGGTTGGCGTCATGGAGAAGCCGCGGTTCACCAGTCCCAGCATGCCGTTGCTGTGGGGGCACTCACCGGTCAGCAGGCTGGCGCGGCTGGGGGAACACGTGGGAGCCGCATTAAACGCCTGCCGGAAAAGGATGCCCTCTTCGGCCAGCCGCTGGATGTTGGGAGTGGGAACCGAGTAGCCATAAGGGCTGGTCAGGCGGCCGGTATCATGGGAATGGATATAAAGGATATTGGGACGGCTGGCTGTCGCTGGAGAAGCTCCGCTGGCCGCCCCGGAAACCAGAACGGCTCCCATGGCGCCCGCAACTGAAGCCTTGAGAAAATCCCTCCGGTCTGAAACGCTCCGCTCATTGGAATCATTCTGGATTTTCATCGGATATCCTCCTCAGGCGCCGATCTCATGGTCAGGGATTGTACCGCAGAGTGGACATCGTGGGTCACGGAAGATGGATGTTTGGCTCGCGGCGCAAAGTTTCTTTGGGGAAGGGAACACCGTCAGAGTTTTCTGCCCGCCGCCGCAGGGTAGGGGCCGATTGTCCGGGTCGCATTCATCACAGAAAATACGATGGACAAACCACCCACCACCTTGCGGCTTCAGCAAGCCGTTCAGTCTGCGGACTTACTCCAGCCCCTCTGCCGACCTTTCCTGCTCCCAAACGTCCAGGGCCGCGGGCAGGCTGCGGGCCTCCCGGAACTGCTTCGAGTGTCCGGTCAGCCGGTAGAGCGCTGCCGTGTGATCGAACCCCTGGCCGGCAGGCTGGAGCAGGACCAGTTCGTGCGGCGCAAACAGGGCCGCCGCCTCGGGAATGTCGGTCACTCTCAGAACGTTCAACAGCGGAGGACCGTTCCAGTGCGTTGTAGGTGGATGATCGAGGATAACGCATCCGGGACGCGAGTCCATGATGGCGGCGTAGAGCGCGAGGATGCCCATGTCGCCTTTGCCGTAGATCGAGATTGAGGCGGGATCGATCTTGAGGTCGGTGGTCATGAATTCGACAGCCCGCATGATGTCCCACACCTGCATCGATTCGACGGTTGAGCCCAGAATCTCCGCCGTTCTTTCGAACGTGACCCAGTCCTGGTCGCTGATGGGGAAATCGGTGGCGCGCGGCTGGAGCACCAGGATTTCGTAGCGGCCGAACAGGGGCAGCAGTTTGTCGAAATCGACTACCGAGATATCATCGTGCCGTCCCTTGACGTAAATCACCGCCCGGCGGGGCTTCTCCGGACCTTTGGGGCGGTAGAGGATGCCCCGGACCTGGAGCAGCGGCTCGCTGGTGAAGGTGACGCTGAAGACGTTGGTGTACTTGTTGGCCCATGACCATGTGATGGGCTTGACCTGGGCGTCAAGCGGCACGGGCGACTTGGGGAAGGCGCGAAAGACCTTCGACTTCAGTCCGGCAAGGACCTGCTTCCGCCGCGCGCTCCAGGACTGGGCGCTGGTATATTTGCGAATCGGCGCCACCGGGACGAAATGGTTGTAGATTCCGTAGTTGATGGCGTCGGCGGGCTGCTTCAACAGGCACTCAAGTTCGGAGCCCGGGATCGGCGTGAAGGTGCCGTCGTCGTAGGGTGTGGTGTCGCCTTTCAACCAGCGCTGAATCCAGGTGGCCGACTCACGGCGAAGCGGCACATTGTCGCCGTGATGGGCCTCCTGGTCAAAGGCGGCGATTTTATCTTCCGCTCCATAAAGGGCGTAGATGGGCTTCAGTTTCTCGTAGACGGCGTTGTAGCCCGCCGGAGGAAACATGGGATCGAGCCGGGCGCTGATCATTTTGAGCGGGCGCGGGGCGATCAAGGCTCCGAGGATTGTGAAGTCCTGCTCGTAGATGTTGGGGAAATAAATGCAGTCGCAATTTTCCTGCACGCCGTGCAGCGCCACCTGCGTGCCTGCCGTCCAGGTGGAAATGGCGGGGACGGCAACCGCGATGCGTTCGTCCAGGGCTGCCGTGTACCAGGTGATGGAGCCGCCGCCCGATTCTCCCGTGAGCGCAACCCGGTGCATATCCACCCAGGGAAGCGTTTGCAGGTAGTCGAGCCCCCTCATCGCATTCCAGACCTCGACTCCGACGGGCGTGTAGCCCAGGGACAGCCACTGCCACATGTTCTGGTCGTAAAGCCCGTGGTGGATGCCGGGAACTTCACCGAATTCCAGCGTGTCAAGAACCAGGCTGACGTAGCCATGCTGGGCAAACCAGATCCCGTGCCGCTGGTAAGGCACCTTGGCTCCGTAGGGATCGGGAATGTGGCCGGTGAGATACAGGACCACCGGGAAGGGCCCCTTGCCCTGCTTGGGAATGTAGAGGTTGCCGGTCACGTAAAGTCCCGGCATGCTTTGGTAAACCACTTTCTCAATGCGGACGCCATCCTTTTCAAGGGTGCCGGTAACTTTCACGTGGAGAGGCGTCCGGGCGGGCATCGGATCAAGCCCCACCATGTAGGCCAATTCCCGCCGCAGCTCAGGTTTCACCGATTTCAATTGCTGCAAGGTATGGACATTGCTCAGAGTCTGCCGGCTGATCTCGGCCCCGCGTTCGGTCAAATAATTGTAAAAGGCCTTGCTTCGCGCTTCTTGAATCGCCTTGTTTCTCTGGGCGGCAGCCGGAGCTGCAATCCACCCGAGACAGACTGGCAAGCTCAGAACCAGGCACAGAACGCGCGCCTTCTTTTTGTAACTCGTCGCTAATTGGCGCCACACTTGTAACATCTTCACTCCTTCCCATCTGTATGAGGAATCATCAACCGCAGTGAGCGTTCAATCTCACATCCATATAATTCCTGCTGACCTGCCTCCATCTGGCATGCCCCTCGCCAGTCCCAACCTTGCATCTTCCTGACCGGGCACCTTCCGGCCGGCGCCGTCCCAGGTTGCGGCGGTCTTGTGAAAATAGCGGTCTTCGGCCATCCGGGAATCGGCTCAGGTGTTACAGCCGAAGACCGCCTCTGCCACTCAAGTGTTTTCTACGGGCAACGACTTCTCAGCGCTTCAACCAGGCTATTTTG
>Ga0307372_10011171_pt1 | contig 12035 bp, 13 predicted proteins | sample OX1MG_FD_202533 | JGI IMG/M metagenome (GOLD analysis project Ga0307372, IMG submission 202533) | Soil microbial communities from Risofladan, Vaasa, Finland - OX-1 | ecosystem: Environmental > Terrestrial > Soil > Coastal area > Acid sulfate soil | place: Finland: Risofladan, Vaasa | collected...
TCGCCAGACTGGTGATTCACTATCTCCACGAACGATTACCCGGCAACTGCTTCGAGACAGCCGGTCAGCTGGCCGCAGACTACGTCCAGTCGGTGCTTGAGACATGATTTTGTGGGGATAGGTCAGGGTCAGAGCGAATATCGCCATAAGTTTAAGTCTATCACTCTTAGTTAGCTTGATCTTTGCTTTGCTGGCCGTCCACGACGGCCAGGTTTAGTCCGGCGCGCCAGAACGTTTGCGATGTATTCCCTGAAGCGATCATTTCCCAGCACAACCTCTTGATTCAGACATTCGCGGATGGTCTGTAAGGTCGACTCATCGAGTTGCGTCCGAAGCAGCTCTCGGTAAGTTGTACACCGAGATGATGGATTGGCGCCCAATGCAGTGTAAAGCTCGTGGGGAGCAACCACTTCATCCTTTTCATCGAATGCATTACGTCGATAGCTTGACCACCGACACTCAGATGGATTGGCCACCATTCCGGCCCGTACCGGATTCATTTCAATATACCTGTAGCAGGTCAGCACATACCTCTCCATATCAACCAGGCTCGCCTTATAGCGGCCTTCCCATAGGGTGCCGGTGCGCCGATAACAAAAGTTGAAGTACTGCACGTATCGTCGGCCAATGTGCTGCATGCAGCGCGAGATCGTGCCCTGTTGCAAGGGCGTCATCAATAGGTGGACGTGATTGGTCATCAAGACGTAGGCGTGCACAGTACAGCCGTAGCGCCTGGATGCACTGCGCACACACTCGAGATAAAAAAGGTAATCACTTGTGGCGGCAAAACACGGTTGACGATTGTTACCGCGTTGAATCACATGCTGCGGGATACCGGGCAAACAGAAGCGTGGTAAGCGTGCCATATACACATCCTTGTGTATGATTCATGTCGCTATTCTAGTTCAGATATTCGCTCTGACCACATTTCCGATTTCCGATGTCAGGAGATATGGTTTTCATTCGTATAAGCTTAGGTTAGCTGCCATTGAACCGCTGCCTCGCTTCCTGACATAGCGTTGCCAACTGCGAGTAGTAGTGTTCACAGAGTTTCTGGATCGGAATGTTTCTAATCGCTGGAGGTGAGTCGGCCAGATGTAGATTGACCGTGATCTGGATGCCTGGAATTCCTTGTGGGAATTGAACGTAAAACTTTTGTGTCCCCCCGTTGGGCATAGCGACTTCCCAACCGCTACCACCTAGCTGATCTCCGATGAAGAAGGACTTGGCACCGGGCGGTTTTGGTACCAATGCCATCAATGCGCCCATATCAAGATGCTCAATGTGGACGGATACACCCGTTTTCATTTTTCCTTCTTTAAGAATCTCAGAACGTAACTTGTAGAAGTAGCTCATAATTGGGTCTGCACGCATGCGCTCAACCCACGGCTGATACCACGACTCGAAATCAGGGGCGACAGACCGTAATTGTTGCAAAGTATTCGTAACGGCCCGCCCGAATACGATGAGGTTACGCATTCCGGTTTTCCGCAGCGTGGGATTGCCGGACCGCACCATCCTCAGCCCGAACTCTGCCGTTTCTAATGTCTCCTGCACACAGTGCAAGATTGCCTTCGTTTCAGTGGAACTCATGGCAGCTAACGTTTAAGGTAACCGACCTTGCGCGGCTTTTCGCGCAGGTCCGGTTGAGCGCCGGGTTAGATTTCAAGCTTGTCTCGAAGGGCATGATTTTCTTTTACCAGGTCGTTGATAGATTCACTGTCAAGCCCAATTAGTCGGAGGAAATGCAATTGGAACAAGCCTTCAAGTTTCATACATAATTTCCACAGTTCTTCGCCACTAGCGACTTGCTGTGAAAGTTTGGTGTCGTAGTGGGTAAGATAATTTCGCGTATCAATGATCTTGCCAATGAAATACTTGCGTTGCTTTGAGTCTCCATACAGATTTTCGAATGGCTCAATCATTTGCCGTAGTCTATGCCGCAATTGGAGCTCGTTGGCGTACTCGAGCTTCTTTTTGAGCCACTCCTGTTTTTCACTCGGACAGCCCTTAACGACTGCGGTGACCAGATCATTGAAGTTGCTTTCTGCCATCATAGTTTCTTGCGAGTTTCGTCTGTGGAGAGTTTCTATTCCTTGGGCGAGCGAAAGGAATCTGCCATCGAGATACCTGTGGGCGCCCGACTTAGAAGCAAAATACAGGTTGAACGCTGGCTCTGATGTCTCGTAGTTGTTGAGCCACTTGTTCAGAATCATTTCGAGTTGCGTGGCAATATGTCCGTATCGAAATAGCATCCCGTGCCATTGAACCTTGGGCTTAACTTCGGAGAGTGGAATGCTCTGGTAATAGATCTTTATTGGGACTTCACGTTTTTCCCCATTTCCTATATCCCGCGTAATCTTGTATGAATACGCAGTCGCGGAATCTAGAGAAACCGTTTCATCCGTTGCAAAGCACAAGAAGTTGTTGATCTTGAACACCACAGCTAAGAATTCGTCAATGGGACGCAGAGACTCAGATGTCAGGGATATATAGGCTTTCTGCGTTATCTTCGCTTCGGTAACAATCGGAGCACCTGGAAGTGTCCAACCAAATGTGAACGCCAAGCTAATTCCATCAGGAAGTTGAAGCGCTATTTCTTTCGGCGGAGTGAAATGTATGGATGCGCTTCTGTTGTCCAAATTGTGTTCTACACGAAGCCCCGAAACCGACAGCCATTCATCGAGCCCTTCGACCGAAAAGCTGAACTTAGAAAACGTGATGGACTCGCCTTCGTCGTACTGGACCCCACTGAGAACGAAACTGGCATAGATTGTTGACTTCGATATGCCGCCGAAGCTAATGTTTTTGTTCTTGTAGAAGCAATGCTCTAGTGTGATTAGATCGCCGTTTTCTATTACTCCAACGATTCGACCCAGATCAGGAGTCGTTTTATTCATTGCAGCACGTCTGTCGCCAAAAATTCCGATTACTTCGAGCGTTGCCTTTCCTGTTTCGGTGACACGCAAAACGCCAGGCAATTGGTTCTCGGTTTTTCCAGGCGACCAGAAGTACCCGGATTTTTCAAAAGGTTCTGGAATTCGCACGCCCCTTGTTCTCCAGTATTGAAATCTAACGCCTAAATTAAGCGGCGCGCAGCTTTTCGCGCGTCCGCTTGGAGGAAGGGTTAAGCATCTCCCGTGGGTACTATCGCGGCGGTTTCCACCATGAGAATGACTGCGCGATCGGGAGCGCGTGTTCGATGGACGGCGCCTTTCGGCACCACATAGCCCTGCCACTGTTGAAGGTCGATGGACTCGCCCTCTAAATCAATGATGAAGTGCCCATCGAGGACGAAGAAAAACTCATCATCGTTGTCATGCTTGTGCCAGTGATACTCACCCTGCATAACTCCTATGCGGACCACTGAATCGTTCACCTTGCACAGCGTCTGGTTGTACCAACGATCTTTGCAGGCACTGATGAGCGCTGGAACATCAACGAGCGCTAGCGCCGGGAACTTGATATCGAGATAAGTAGAGTATGGGTACTGTTGCGATTCACTCACGGGACTCTCCTGGTTGACTGATGCCTAACGCCGGCGCTCACCCGCGCGAACGGCGAGCGTCTGCGAGCCGTGAAGCATCGGGTGGAGCGGCTGGTTAGGGCGCAGCCAACTAGGCTTTTGTTGTGTAGTTCCCACCGGTCTGTTCTCCGTATGGATTCAGTGAGGTGGCGCGGCGTTCCAACATGTAGAAGAAGTTCGACATGTCGCTTTTCGGCTCATGGGCCCACGCTGCATTCTCCTTCGCGAAGATTTGAGAAATCACGTTCGCATCTTTGGCGTGGAGCAACTGGACCTTTGTTAATCTTTCGGTCCTTTTTGGACAGTCCCTTGTACTTTTGGCCATTAAGAATCTTCGTTAGCTCCTTCGCCAGAACAGGGCGAAGATCCCGAAGTCCTTCGAGTAGGAAATTGCAGGCCTTATCAAACTCGTCGTCGGTCATATGCGCACTCGCTTGGGCTGCGCCCTAACATGTATTCGGTGGAAATCGGTGATATTGGAGTTTCACCGCGTTCCATATAATTCCGAGTTTATACCACTCCAGCTGGGACCTAAAAAATACGTAGCGTTATCGGGGTCGGACCTGTGCACGTGTTTGAAACTTATATCGAATCATTAAGAAATGCTATATTTTCAACCTGTAGACGGCTGATTTTGCCTTCCAAAATGGGCCTGTAAGAGCCAGCGTTCCCGAAGAACATGGCTGTCCCTGGTCGCCCGTCGAATAGCCAGGCCTTAGAACCTCAGTTTGAACGGGAAAATGGGCCGTTTAAGCCATTATTTGGACGTTATTTTTGCATATTCTTTTGATCATCAAATAGTTACGCTGGTCCGACCCCACTCGGCCACTCACTGCTGCCTACGCTGGCCACTTTGTGTTCTGGAAGTACCCGAGGTCAGCTTGAATTCGATCTACCTTCTCGTTCTCGGCCGGATCCCAGGTCGGCATGTGCAGGTACACGATATCGGAGGAGTGCCCTCGCTTCCCCTCTTGAGGTCTGTCGGTTGCGATACCTACGACTGTCTTCACAAGCTTGCAGCGTCCTCGAACAACTAAGCAGCGTAGGAGTAGCTCGCGTGCGCGGTCGTCTCGGGTTGCGGAGTCGCCTGTGGTGAAGACAAACGCGGTCTCGCTGTCCGCGACAACCAGCCTGGCGGCCACGCGCGCGCAATCCGGGCGGAGGAACTCCAAGAAGGCGTCCGCCAGGTTCGCGCGATGGCCTCGCGGCTGGAGAGCCATGGCAACAAGTGCCAGTTCGTTCTGGGTCACTTCCTTTCGAAACATGTCGAACATGCCGTCCGTAAGGAGGTCGGCGGCATAGTGCTCGATCAATCGATCCCAGGCGTACGACGACTTGAGGTCTTTGTTTCGGGCCAGATAGTCGGGATGCTTCGTAAGCGCGTCCCAGATGCCTTCCTGGATGATGGCGATGGCAGGCTGCCAGGTGGTCGGATCGATGAGGCCGAAGGTCGGACCGTTCTGTACGTAGAGTGCGAGGAGGTCTTCTGCACCCGCGCCCATGAAAACCGGTCTCACTCCTCGCTCAAAGATGCTCTCAGCAGCCGCAAGATAGCGGACGAAGTCGGTTACGGTAGTCAGTTCACGGAAAGTCGCTTCAAGGCTGTACTCATCCAGCAGGTGGACGAATCCGTGACCAAGATCACCCCACTTCAGCGGAACATTGCCTCGGCCACCTAGCGAGACCATCACACGATGGAATCGGCGATCGTCTTTCGGAGGAAGGCTTACCTCTCGCGCGTCGTGTCGAATGACTTTATCAGCTACCCGGAGCCAACGTTCGGCGCCCCAGATTTGCTTGACCGACTTGTCGATTGCTGCCTTCTGCCAGCGTTCCCACCCCACTGCATCACCGGTGTCCTTGTACTCGATCTCCTTCACAGAAAAGATGATGATGTGTGGTCCGCAGACCACCAAGCAATCACATAGCTCTTTGCCGCCTTTGCCCACAGGGTTGGGGTGAGTCCACAGTCGCAGGAAGCTACTGGTGCTCAACTCGCCAACTAGCTTCTCTGACGGAGTAAGGCCAGGTGCCATGGGAGTGCGTTGTGTGACGCCTAACGTGTTGTTGTGCCGCGCCGCCACCGCGACATCAGGAAACGGTGCGCTGTCGCCGGCACGAACAACTTGTTAGAGCCGATGTTCACGCGGCAGCCACAAGTTCAACAATAGCGCCGACCATGCCACCAACCGCAGAGAGCGGAATTTCCGGACCTTGTCTTAAGTGGCCAGTTTCATCTCGGATTTGCACTCGGATGGACGGAGAGTCCGCCCAACCGTTTTGAACATAAGTAAGGCGGACATTCCCACCCAGGATTTCAACTTCACGATATTCGTTACCCTTGGAATCAGCCATGGTGCTTGCTCCTGAAATTGCGGGACGAAATTGTCTCCGGCCTAGAGCGTTTGGGAAGGCATTTCCACACTGACCGTTCGTCGGATGGGCTCTAACATGTATTAGGCGGAAGTCGGTGCTATTGGAGTTCCACCGCGTTCCGTTAATTACCGAGTTTATACCCCTCTCGCTTAAGCAAAAACACCCACGAGGTTAGCGTGGGTGTTGGTTGCCGGGGTCAGCGCCGGGCCGAACGCGCAGTGCGAGGACCGTGCGCTGGAACTCGTTGTTGGGCGCCGACTCTCCAAGGCCGGATCTTTTCCAATGTCTTGGACAGCACATCCTTTGCAGTTGCCGCTTCATAATCCAGCTGAAGTCCAATCCAGAAGCCCTCAGACGTTCCGAAAAAGCGGGCGAGCCGCAGCCCAGTGTCAGCCGTGATGCCGCGGGCGCCGGCAACGATCTCGCCGATGCGGCGCTGCGGTACCCCGATTTCCTTGGCCAGTCGGTACTGCGTGATGCCCATGGGCTTCAGAAACTCTTCAAGGAGAATCTCGCCGGGGTGGGGGTAAGGAACTTTACGCATGTCAGTGCTCGGTTAGTGATAGTCCACGATCTCAACGTCTGCAGGGCCTTCAGGTGTCCACCGGAAGCACACGCGGAATTGGTCATTGACGCGAATGCTGTGCAGCCCGGATAGATTGCCTTTCAGTGCTTCCAGTTTGTTGCCCGGAGGTACGCGCAGGTCATCGAGGCTGCCAGCACGGTTCAACATGGCCAGTTTGCGCATTGCCACCGATTCGATGTTCACGAATCGCTTGATACGCGCACCCTTGAACAGACTCTCCGTGTTCGCATCCTTGAACGACTTAATCGCCATGCCATATACTAACGGAAAGCGTTAGTATTGTAAACGGTCAGTAAACCTGAGTTTTCATCAGGGTGCGGAGCCCTCCTGGTTGAATGGCCCAAGACCCGTCTGCCTGAAATGCAGGATTCAGTATATTTCTCATAAGCAAAAAAACACCCACGGGGCCGCCGCGGGTGTTTGTGGCCGGGTTACAAGCTCTGTGGCTCAGCCGCCCGCCGATGCGTTCTCGATGAACGCATTGATGTTGTGGTCAACTTCGGGAAAGGCCTTGGGATTGAGATACAGCATGTGGCCCACCGGGTAGAAGTACCAGTGGACGTTTTTTTGCAATGCCGCCGGCAGACCCATGTGACGCAGGGTGTATTCGGTGGCGAAGAACGGCGTAGCCATGTCGTAATAGCCGTTGTTCATCATCAGCTGCATGCCGGGATCGTTGTTCATGGCGCGCGCCAGGGCCGGCGCCACGTTATCCACCCGGTGCAGACTCCGGTCGCTGCCGACGCCTGCCGTCAGGGCGCTGAGGGGCGGTGAATAATCCCAGTTCCAGGTTTTGAAGACCGTGCCGCTGCTCTGGATATAGGGTTCATCGCTGTGATATTTGAGCTCCCCGCTGACGTATTGATTGAGGGTCGAACTCAGGGCGCCCCAGATGGCGGTGGTGGTGGCGCCGGCGGCGCTGTTAGCTTGCAGCGTAAACAGCGGCTGCATCTCGAACGCGGTGTAACGCGCGTCATAACGGCCGGTCATGCCGGCATCCGCCAGCAGTTGCCGCTGGAACACCGGCAGCGGCATGCGCAGGTCGGCTTTAATCCACAGATCCGCCGGCAGGTCCGTGTAGCGGGAGAGCTGCGCGGCAATCCGCTGTTTCTCGGGTGGTGACAGCGTCGAACCGGCAAACAGCGCGTCGGCGTACTCGCCAGCGGCGAAGGTTTCCACTTGTTGCACGAATGCCGGCAGGTTTGCCGGCCTCGGGTCGAGGCGGTGGTGGTACCAGGCGACCGCTGCGTAGGAGGGCAGATACAGGATGTACGGCAGATCATTCCCGGGCGTGTTATTGAGGGTGGCAAAATCCAGCACCGTCGAACACAGGATCACGCCGTTGAGATAAATACCGTTGCCCACAAGGTTCTGGGCCAGCACCGCCGAGCGCGTGGTGCCGTAGGACTCCCCCAGCAGGAACTTGGGCGAATTCCAGCGGCGGTTCACGGTAATATAACGCTGGATGAATTGCGCGAACGCGGCCGCGTCGCCGTTGATGCCGTAGAAATCCTTGGGCGTACCTTTGCCCACAATGCGGCTGTAGCCGGTGCCGACGGCGTCAATGAATACCAGATCCGTACTCTTGAGGATGCTGTGTTCGTTATTCACTAGCCGGTAAGGCGGCTGCTCGGTGCGGATATCCTTCGGTGTCGGCCAGACGATGCGCCGCGGTCCGAACCCGCCGATGTCCACCAATGCCGAGGCGAAACCCGGCCCACCGTTGTAGGCGAACGTCACAGGCCGGGTGCCCGGATCCCGCACGCCGTTTTTGGTGTAGGCAATATAGAATACGCTGGCCGTGGGTTGGTGTTTGTCGTTGTAGAGCAGGAGCGTACCGGCGGTGGCGGTGTATTGGATGGCGTGGCCGTCAATGTTCACGCGGTGCTGCGTGACGGCGCTGGTTTCCTTGGGCGCCGGGAGACCGCCGGTTTTGGCTGCGGACGCCGTGGACTCGGCGGCAGCGGGTGCCGCCGCCTGCAGCGGCAGGTTCACCAGAAACACAGCGCATAACAATGACGCAACCAACAGGCGCTTCATGGAAGTCTCCTTTGAATGCAACCGTGACGGCACTTTCAGACCGGAGCCTAGTCTAATCGTTCCGGATCACGGCAGTATCATCACGCGGCACATTTCACTGGGAAGAGCTTATGAAACCAGCATCTACCTTGACAGCGATTATGGTTTTGGGAATGGCTTTTACCGTTTTGCCATTGGCTTCTCCGGCCATGAACATGCAGGCCAGCCAAGATAAAACTTCCGCAGAAACTTTTGCATTCGGGCATCCGGGATCACCGCGGCACGTGCGCCGGGTCATCGCTATCAAAGCCCTGGACATCCGTTTCGAGCCGAAACGCATTCAGGTGCATCGCGGCGAGACCGTGCGGTTCGTGGTGACTAACGACGGCAAACTGGCGCATGAATTCGTCATCGGTGATGCCCAATTGCAAGCCGAGCATGAGAAGGAAATGCAAGCCATGACGGGCAGGCCGATGCACGCCGATGTGAACGCCATTAGCTTGCTACCGGGGCAGACCAAAAGCCTGGTTTGGACCTTCACGCGGGATGGCGTGACGGAGTACGCCTGTCACATGCCGGGGCATTTCGCCGCCGGCATGGTCGGCAAGATCGTGATCGTATCGGCTAAATAGACTCCGACTGTCCGTTGGATTTGTGTCTCGCGGTGAGCGGGCTGCCAGTACGGCCATGCCCGGCGTCCGCCGCGATCCACTGGTTTCGCGGCTCGCCGCCGGCGATGTCGCTGACATTTTCATGGACATGCCCGGCATGCTGCGCATGTCCACGGGCGGCATGCCGTGCAGCAGCAGCGAGGCTGCCAGCACCACGCCCACCCCGAGCGCGCTTTCCATGTGCACCGCGCGGGCGCAACCTCTGGCCACGGCACCGAACGCGGACGGCGCATCCGTCCTGAAAGCGCCCAGCATCCGGCTCATCAGTTTTTCCTTGGCGTGCTTGCCGGCGGCGCGCAGCAGGCGCGGCAGTTTCACATAGCGGTTGTGGGCGCCCAGCGCCACCATCAGGCCCACCAGGACGATCTTCACCAGCAGCACCCGGCCGTAGCTCGAGGTCCACAGCGCGCTGAAGCTCTGCAGCTGCTGCCAGGCGGTGAACACGCCGGTCAACAGGATGACGGCCAGCGCATAGCCGGCACTGGTGGACAGCCGCTGGAAGATCAGGGCGGCGTCCGCTCCGGCCTGCGCGCCGGTGCGCAGCACCCTTGGAAATATTCCCAGTGACATGCCGAACAGGCTGCCCACCCACACCGAGCCGGCCATGAGATGCAGCCAGTCCACCCACACGGCCACCGTGAAATCACCGTGATCGGCCGGATGGCCGGTCTCGCTGCGGGTTAGGGCGATCGCCGCCGCGGCGATTGCCATGAGCCAGACCGTCCAGCGGTGATGCCGGTGGTGATGGCACCAGATCCAGCCGAACCACAAGAGCGCCAGGGCCGGCAGGCGGAACACCCAGACATGGCCGTAGTGGGTGAATTTGAGTGCCGGAGACAGCGATGCCAGCAGCTGCCCCCAGGACCCGCCGTCCAGTTCCAGGATCCGGGACACCAGGATGCCGGCGCTGCTCAGGCTGAGCAGCGCGATACTCACACCGGTCAGGCGCCGCACGGCGTGTTCGAATCCCTTATCCACGGAACGCGGCAGCACCACCAGCCAGCAGGCCAGCAGTCCCAGGGTGGTCACCAGCATCAGCACATCGAACGCGGTGAACAGCACGTTGATCGAGACGGAGGGCATGGGGTTATCCTCTCGGCTATTGCACGGTAAACGGGAAACGGCCGGCGGTGTGATGGCCGTCGCGTGCGATGACGCTCCAAAAGACCCAATACTGGCCGGGCGGCAGCGGCCTTCCCAGGGCGGTTTCCAGCAGCGTCTTGTCGGACGCGTCAACCTGGCCGCGCCCCTGACTGACCTGGGTGCCGCCGGCATTCTTCACGATCAGCGTGGAGAACACCGGCTCGATGTCGCCGTCGAACCAGATTTTCACCGCAGGGGGGGACGCCGTGAGTTCCGACCCCACGTGCGGCGAGGAGTTCTCCGGAAAGGCATGCGCCCAGACGTCCGGCGCGGCGCACATAGCCAGGACGGCGGTCAACAGAAGGGGAACGATTTTGGCCATGTACGGACTCTCGGGAATCAGTGGAAAAGAGGTGCGCCAATGCCGTGAGGCGCAATGTCGTCAAGGTAGAAGTCCATGCCGAACAGTATCCCCACCGAATTGCCGGTGCGGTGATTGACGGGGACCTGTAGCTCCACGCCCCACTGGAAATAGTGGCCGATCCAGATGACACCGGGCGCCAGGTAGCCGGTCGTCTGCCCGTGGCAACCGCGATCCAGGCAGGTCTGCATGGGGAACTCGATGATCGGGATCATGTTGTTGAACGGCGCCTTGAGTCCCACGTAGCGCACGAAATTCTGCAGATAGGGAATGCTGTACTGCACCGAGAATGCCCAGTTCAGGGTCCGGGGCACGCTGGAATTTGCCGGGAAACTCTCGGAAACCGCAGCCGTCAGCGCCACCGGCTTCAGCCAGTTGGCCGAGACTTGTCCGAAGCCCTTGCCGAAGGCGAATTCCGGGGTCCAGGTTGAATACGGCGTACCGACGGCACGACCGCCGCTGTCGCCGATGCTGTCCGCGAGCGATAGCAGGCCGATGGATTCGGCATCGTCGTGTTTGAAAAGCTGGTACGCCGCGGCGACGGTCACATTGTCCCAGCCGCGCAGCGCCGGCAGGCCGCCCGGCAGCAGGCTCTGGTAATCGGTCGATACCACCAGCCCCAATCGGGGTGTGATGGTCTTGGCATAAGCAAGATTGAGGCTATTCGTCTGGCTACCTCCCGCATTGATATGACTGAATATCCAGGAGGTTTCATCCGCCACGCCGGGGTCATCGAAGTTAAGCGTCGCCGGAAACAGCCGCATGCCGGCGATGGCATGGGCATGGGCCGGTGCTGTGGCCGCCGCCACCGCGATGGCGGTGATCAATACGGAAAACCACAGTCTGATCTTCTGAGTTTGCATGGCTCTCATCGGTTGATTCCTGAACGTATGGCGCATCCGGCTTGTTCTCGCATGAGCCGGACGCGGCGTTGTATGCCGTCATTGCCCGCAGCGCGGTGTTCCATGTATCCGGCTTAAGCCGGGTTAAAGAGTCCGGACAGGAACGCCGGCCCCGGATCCTCATGGAACGGGCTCGTGTCTTGCGGTGGGTGTCAAACAGCGGGTGGGGCGCGGGGCTGGTAGCTGCCTCCGGGCACGGGCCGCGGAGGAAATGTCTGTTGGCTGGCGATGCGCAGGAACCGGCGGTGGATGAGCGGCCGCTTGGCATCAAGTCGCGGGGTGAAAACCTCAAGCGCACTGTGGGCCATGACCTGGCACACCGGGCAATGCAATTCTCCGGCGAGGGTCTTGTGGGTGTGGGCTGCCTCCAGTGCGTAGAGACCGACGGTACAGACAGCGGCCACCAGCACCAGCCAGCCGAACCAGCGTGCCCGGCGCATGGGCATGAGCA
>Ga0307372_10011174_pt1 | contig 12034 bp, 7 predicted proteins | sample OX1MG_FD_202533 | JGI IMG/M metagenome (GOLD analysis project Ga0307372, IMG submission 202533) | Soil microbial communities from Risofladan, Vaasa, Finland - OX-1 | ecosystem: Environmental > Terrestrial > Soil > Coastal area > Acid sulfate soil | place: Finland: Risofladan, Vaasa | collected...
AGCGCAGCGCCCGCCCCGGCCCGGCTTCCAGCCCGAGGTCGCGGCAGTGCCCGTCGTAGCCGCGGTGCTGGTCGCCGGTCCGCGCCACTATCTCCTCGCGGGTACAAGAACAGTAATACGCCCGGCCCGCGGCCTGGAGCCGGCTGGCCGCCTCCAGGTGCTTGGCGGTGTTCGCTGACTGGTGCACCGGGCCCTCGTAGTCGCCCTCGCGCATCCCGAGCCAGGTCATCGCGCTGATGATCCCGTCGGTCCACTCAGGCTTGTTGCGCGACGCATCGGTATCCTCGATCCGCAGCACGAAATCGCCGCCGTGCTGCTTGGCGAACGCCCAGTTGAACAGGGCCGACCTGGCGGACCCGACATGGAACATGCCAGTCGGCGACGGCGCGAATCTGACCCGCACGCGGGCATCGTGATCAGTCAAGGTACTCGTTTCCCCAGGAACCGACGGCAGCCGCCGGACGCGGCCGCCGCGCTGCGGACAGCAGCGTACGCGGCTGCCGCGGCAGCACCGATGTTACCGGTGGCCTAGCGGACCAGCACATTGATAATCCGCCCTGGCACGATCACCAGCCGCTCGACCGTCCGGCCGCCGGTCAGCTCGGTGAACCTCGGATCGGCGGCCAGCACCCGTTCCAGCTCCTGTGCGTGCACTGCCGCGGCGACCTCGATGGTGAACCTGGTCTTGCCGTTGACCTGGACCGGCAGGCGCACGGTCGGCTCGGCGGCCAGGGACTCGTCCGCGACGGGGAACGGCTCGTACGCCAGGGAGGTGCTATGCCCCAGCCGCTGCCACAGTTCCTCGGCGACATGCGGGGCAAGCGGCGCGAGCATCAGGACAAGCGGCTCGGCCAGCGCCCGCGGCAGCGAACCGTCCCTCGCCGTGATCCTGGTCGCGCTTGTGGTCAGCTCGATCAGCCGGGCGATCGCCGTGTGAAACCGCAGCGCGCCGAAGCCATCGCGCACCGCCATGATCGTCTGGTGCACCGAACGCAGTGTCTGCTCGTCCAGCGGCCGCTGACTGACGGTGGCGGTCCCGGTGTGCTCGTCGACGATGGCCCGCCACAGCCGTTGCAGGAACCGGTGCATCCCGGCCACGTCACCGGGCCGCCATGGCCGGTCGGTGTCCAGCGGGCCCATCGCCATCTCGTACAGCCGCAGCGTGTCGGCGCCGTACCGCCGGTACATGTCCTCGGGGCTGATGCCGTTCTTCAGTGACTTGCCCATCTTGCCGGTGCGGGCGGTCACCGGCCTGCCCCGGTAGGTCAGCGAGCCGTCCGCGCCGGTCACGACCTCGGCGGCCGGCACGTACCTGCCGCGCTCGTCGGTGAAGGCGTCCGCCAGGATATATCCCTGGTTGAACAGCCGCCCGAACGGCTCGGCCGTCGACACGTAACCCAGGTCGTAGAGCACCTTGTGCCAGAACCTCGCGTACAGCAGGTGCAGGACCGCGTGCTCGACTCCGCCGACGTAGAGGTCCACTCCGCCCGCGCCGTGGGCTTCCGGTCCTGGTCCGGCCATCCAGTAACTCTCGTTTCTCGGATCAACGAATTCGTCCTCGGCGCCGGGGTCCAGGTAGCGCAGGTAGTACCAGCAGGAACCGGCCCATTGCGGCATCGTGTTCAGCTCGCGCCGGTAAACCTGCTGGCCGTCGCCCAGATCCAGTTCGACGGTCACCCAGTCAGCCGCCCGGGCCAGCGGCGGCTCGGGCTCGCTCGCCGCGCCGTCCTCCGGCGCCGGCCGGAAGTCGATGATTTCCGGCAACTCGACCGGCAGCAGGTCGTCGGGCAGCGCGACCGGCAGCCCTGCGCCGTCGTAGACGATGGGGAACGGCTCGCCCCAGTACCGTTGCCGGGAGAACAGCCAGTCGCGCAACCGGTAAGACCGGGCTGGTCGGCCAGTACCGGTTCGCTCCAGCCAGTCGATCGCCGCGCTGATCGCCGCGGCCGTCGCTTCGGGGTTTCCGGCTGGATCAGGACCCGCGGCCGGATCTCCCGCTGGTCGCGGCGGGATGCCGTATCGGCGGGAGAATTCCAGGTCGCGCTGGTCGTGCTCGGGGACACCGGTGATCGCGCCGGTGCCATAGCTCATCAGGACGTAGTCGGCCACGAAGACGGGCATCGGCTGGCCGGTTGCCGGGTTCGTCACGTAGCCGCCGGTGAAGACTCCGCCGGACGTTCCGGCACCGGCCGGGCCGATCACGCGCTGCCGCTCGCTGAACTGCGCGGCGCGCTGCCGGAAGTCGTCCAGCGCTCGCAGCGGAGTATCCGCCGCAGTCCAGCCGGCCGGCGTGCCGGCCGGCCAGTGGCGGGGTGCCAGCAACGTGGCCGCCGGATGCTCCGGTGCCAGGACGACGAACGTGGCCGCAGGCAGCGTGTCCGGCCGCGTGGTGAACACCTCGATGCCCGGCCGGGCGCTGCCTTCAGCGCTCACGGAGTCGCTCTGCACGCCGCTGTGCTCGCTGCGCTGGCCGCGGTGCTGGTGCAGTGTGATCAGCGCGCCGTCGCTGGCGCCGATCCAGTTGCGCTGCATCTGCTTGATCGACTCCGGCCAGTCCACCAGGTCCAGGTCGGCCGCCAGCCGGTCGGCGAACGCGGTGATCCGCAGCATCCACTGCCGCATCGCTCTTCGGTACACCGGGTAATTGCCGACATCGCTGCGCCCGTCGGCGGTGACTTCCTCGTTGGACAGCACGGTGCCCAGACCCGGGCACCAGTTCACGGTCTCCTCGCTCAGGTAAGCCAGCCGCCTGCCGTCCACCAGCCGGCGACGCTCGACGTCGGTCAGCTCGTCCCACGGCCTGCCGTCCGGGGTAGCCTGCAGGCCTGCCTCGTGCTCGGTGACAAGTTCCGCGACCGGCCTGGCCGTGCCGGTCCGCTCGTCCCACCAGCTGCCGAAGATCCTGGTGAAGATCCACTGCGTCCAGCGGTAATAGCCAGGATCGGCGGTCGAGATTTCCCTCCGGAGGTCGTGACCCAGGCCGAGGCGGCGCAGTTGAGCCCGCATGGCGGCGATGTTCTCGCGCGCCGTCTCGGCCGGATGCCTGCCGGTGCTGATCGCATGCTGCTCGGCGGGCAGGCCGAACGCGTCATACCCCATCGCATGCAGCACGTGCGCGCCGTTCATCCGCTGGTACCGCGCGAAGACGTCGGTGCCTATATAGCCGACCGGGTGACCGACGTGCAGGCCGATCCCGCTCGCGTACGGGAACATGTCGAGCACGTAGCACTTCGGGCGGCCTGCCTGCGCATCGAACCCGGCCGAAAGCAGACCGGCTGGATTGGCCGATTCGAACGTGCCGTCCGCCGCCCAGATTCGCTGCCAGCGCTGCTCGATTTCCGCGGCCAGCCCGGCGTGATACCGAAATGGGGGACGATCATCATTCATGGGAGCGCTCCGTTTCTCGGATGGTCCGCACCTGCTCGGGAAACGAAAAAGCCCCTCACAAGGAGGGGCGAGCCGCATTGACCGGTCGCGTCAGCGCGGCTCGGTGCTAAGGAGGTAGCTAATGCCGGACATGCCAGCAGCATACCTTCGGAGCCCGCGGCTGGGCTACCTGCGATCGCGGTTCTCGTCGACGCTGCCGATCACATCGACGCTGCTGATCACGCTGGCGTCCGGCCAGCGGCGGGCAACGATTGGCTAACGGTACGGTCGCGAATTATAAGGTTATCTATTGACGGACATATCCTGCATGTGAAGTCAGCCCGCCGTATCGCTGTGCTGCTATACCTCGTGCCGTCGTGCTGCCGTGGGTGAGGTACAGCCTGCCGCGCCGCTGCGTGGCGCCGAGTGACCGGATGGTAACCTCCGGTCTGAGGGGGGTTTTCGCGGTGCGGATCAGTCGACGGTCGCTGATCGCAGGGATCAGCTCTGCGGTTGCCCTGGCCATTGTCGTGACCGGGGTGTTCTTGCTGACCAGCCACAAGCCTGCGCCGCAGCGAAAGGCAGCACAGTCACCGTCAGCCTCGCCAAGCGCCACGGTCCATAAGACCGCTGCGCTGACTTCGCCATTTACCGGAGAGCGCATCCGCTGGCTCGGCCGGGAGCTGATCTTCAAGATTGACAACGTCGCCGATGCCCGGCCGCCGACGGGGCTGAAGTGGGCGGACATCGTCTACCTGCTGCCCGTGGACGCCGGGCTGAGCCGGATCTTCGCCGTGTTCTCTTCGCATTTCCCGCCCGTCGTCGGGCCGGTTCGCAGCGCCCGCGAGGAGGACATCAAGCTGCTCAGGCAGTTCGGCAGGCCCGCGTTCGCCTTCTCCGGAGCCCAGCCGAACCTGCTGCCCCACGTCGAGCATGCCCGGATCATCGACCTGTACGCCGGACGAGTCGGCGGTTACTTCCGCAGCTCCGCCCGGTTCGCTCCGCACAACCTGTACGCGGACACTAGGGTGCTGCTGCGCGAGGCCAAGCATGCCAGCCTGGCACGGGACATCGGTTTCCGGTTCGGGCCGGCTCCGGCGGGCGGCAAGCGGGCAACTTCTTACAACGTGACCTACCCGGCGGCATCCTTTAGCTTCCGGTGGTCACCAGCCCGGCACCGGTGGCTGGCCGGGATGGACGGTACCGCGGCCTATGACACCGATGGCGGCCGGCTTGGCGGTGCCACGATCGTCATCCAGTATGTCCGCGTCACCACGTCGGTATTCCGCGAGCTCGGAGTCAGGCCGCCGTACGTCAACGCGGTCGGCCACGGTACGGCGGTCGTGCTCAGGGACGGCCGGGAATACCGCGTGCACTGGTCACGGCCCAGAGCCGACGGCGGCACGACGTTCACCCTTCCTGATGGTGCCCGGATGCCATTCGCCAAGGGCCAGGTGTGGGTGGTCTTTGCTTACGGACGCGGTTCCTGGCGCTGATCTTCATTCCGGCCTGGCCGTCTGTCTTGTCGGCTTCGCTATCCCATGCGACACTCTCAGGTGTTTAGCCAAGCGCGGCTGCCAAAGGTGATCCGAATCAGATCAAATGGGGAGTTAGCGTCTCGTCTCTTCGATGATCACACAGGAGTCGGAGCCGGATATGACCGACAAGCCGACCGCGGCAGCGGGTCAGGTCCCGGAAGGCAGAAGGTCCCAGCCGGCGGCAGGCGATGTCACCCTGCCTGCGCAGGCCGTCCCGGCCGCCCCCGCCGAGCCAAGAGCAGCCCCCGAGCCAAGAGCATCCGGCGCGGCACCGGGTTCCGGCGACCTCACCGACGAACTGCTCCGATCCGATCAGTGGACCGACGCGATGGTCCAGGCGGCAGGCATTCCGATCACCGACGCGCCGTTCGTGAGCATTGGCGGGGGCATCGGATCATTCGTCACGGTGGACTATCTGCGGATCGCCGGAGTGGCGCCGAACCGGATAGCCGTGCTGTCGAATATCGGCTATCCCTGGCAGACCTACGAATACCTGACCAGGGTCTCGCAGATCCCGCGGTCAGAGCGGATCAGGTCGGACTCTGCTTCGCGGCCAGACAATATCTGGGGATTCCCCTCCTACGCGCTTGCCGAAGCAGTCAGCGAGCGTACCTTCGCCCCGTTGTGGCAGGTACTCGTCGAGCCGATCTGGGCGGATTTCTATACCCCTAAGGCTGGCCGGGTGTTCGCCGGGCTGGAACGTGAGTCCAAGCGGATCGGCTATCCGCAGATGCTGGTCAAGGGCCAGGTCAGGATGGTCAGGAAGCGCGCCGGCGGTGGTTACTTCGTCATCTTGACCCCGATGGCCGGGTCGGCTCCGACGAAACGGGTCGCCTACCGCGCCGAGTTCGTCCACCTGGCCGTCGGGTACCCGGGGCTGAAGTTCCTGCCGGAGCTACAGGATTTCCGAACCAGACACCAGGACTACCACCACATCGTCAACGCGTACGAAGATCATGAGCACATCTACGAGACGGCGCGGACTAAGCACCTCGTGGTGATGTTGCGCGGCGGTGGCGTGGTCGCCTCCCGCGTGCTGCAGCGATTGATGGACGACCGGGCCGCTTACGGGCTCTCGACCGACATCGTCCATGTGTTCCGCACCTATGTGGCCGGTTCGCACGGGCCGAACGCGTGGAACCGGCGCAAGGGCGGCAACGGCTTCGCGTACCAGGGCTTCAACTACCCCAAGTCGGTGTGGGGCGGGCAGTTGAAAGCCAAGATGCGCAAGCTAGAGGGCGAGGAGCGGGCCAAGGCGTACAAGCTGATGGGCGGTACCAACACTCCTTGGCGCCGCCGCTGGCAGGCCCAGTTGAAGGAGGGCCGCGAAGCGGGCTGGTACCGCACGATGTCAGGCACGGTTGACCAGATGCGGCTGGACCACGGCCAGATCGTCAGCATGGTGACGACCCCTTCCGGCACGGCAGAGGTCGCGGCCGACTTCGTGATCGACTGCACCGGACTGGAAGCTGACATCTCCGAGCACCGGGTACTCGCGGACCTGCTCGGGCACTCCGGTGTCGGGCGTAACCCGCTAGGCCGCCTGGACGTGGAGCGCACGTTCGAACTGCGCGGGTCGGGCAGCGGCCAGGGCGTGATGTATGCCTCCGGTGCGACCACGCTCGGGGGTTACTTTCCTGGCGTGGATACCTTCCTCGGGCTGCAGGTCGCCGCCCAGGAGATCGCCGACGACCTCGCGCGCCGCGGGTTCTGCCCGCGCATTGGTACCTACCGCTCCATCCAGCAGTGGTTCCGCTGGGCACGCAACAAGCAGCCATAGACATCACAGTGTGCGTCACCCATCATCGTCGGATGTGTCGGTAAGTCGGGAGCGGGAGGGAACGAGGTGCTACCTACTCTGGCTGGCCGGATCCAGACCAGGCTGGTGCTGCTGGCCCTGGTCGGCGGCCTGGTCACGTTGCTGATCGGCCCGCTGCTACCTGCAACGGCGCCGCTGTCGGTGGTGTACCGCAATATGTTCCTGGTGCTCGCGGCGGTCGCGGTGATCGGCATCGGCTGGGAGTGCGTCTATCACTTCCTGATGCAATGGCGGTGGGAGAAAGACTGGCCGCAGCTTTTCGGCTTTCTTACCTGCGTTCCGGAAGGCTTGCTGATCTGGTACCTGCTCCGAGCGGGAGCAATTCCCGGCATCGAAGGGACTGTCGCCGCGAGCGTCTTCGTTCCTGACTTCCTCGCAGTTTGGGTGGCGGTGTGGCTGCTGGCCAGCGGGCCGATGCGGGTCGTGAATATTAGATGGCGCTTCTTCGGCGGGAGGCTGGTGTGAGCGGGCACAGTGTGAGCGAGCCTGGCGCGGGGGAATTCGGCGCGGCGGAGTCCGGGAACCCGATGAGCGGCCAAGGTCACCCGCCCGGCCTGTGGCCAGTTCTCGGCGAAGGCGTGCTCGCCAGGTACGGCAACTTGGTGCTGCTCGTCAGCCTGGATTCCGCTCGGCTCGTTGACCTGCTGCTTGACCTGCACGAACAGGTAGCCGGATCGGATGGCGACGGACGGCGGTTTACCGATGCGGTCGCAGACGCGGTCGAAGTACATCACTTCCCGGCGGCTGGGCCGGCTAAGGCCGGTCCTGGCCAGGAGCCTGAACCGTCGGTGCTGGCTTTCGGAGCAGCAGGTCAGGGGCTGGCCATCACGCTGAGCGGCAGTGCCTGGGTCGAGGTGACGACCGCGCACGGGACGCAGCGAATCGAGGCGGGCCAGCCGGGGATGCTGCTGCGCTGCCTGCTGCGCTCTGAAGTGGCTGCGGTCCGTGGTGGCCTCGACCGGGTCGAGCACGGTGCCGCCCGCACTGACCGGTTCTCCAGGCTGGACGCCGGCACCGTGCGGGCGAGCGGACTGAGCTACTACGCGGGGGGAGCGGCCCGTAATGTCATACCCCGGGGCCCGGCTGCTCCGCCCCCCGCGCCGGCTGCTCCGGCACCGGTAACTCCGGCCGCACCGCCCGTGGTGTTCCCGTCGGACGCGTCCGGGCTAGAGTCACGCCCGCTGGACACGCCCGCGCAGGATGCACCAGTGCGAGAGGCACGCGCAGATGCCAGGCCCGGAGTGGACACCGAGTTCTGGGAACCGGATTTCGAATCGGCGCAAGAACGACAGCCACCTCCGCCCGGCCCGTCCGATGCGCGCCGCGAGGCCACGATTCCGCCTGTCGCCGCTGAGCCTGTCGCCGCTGAGCCTGTCGGGCGCGCTGAGTCGGCCCGGCCAGCTGAGCCTGTCCGGGCCGTCGAGCCATTCGAGGCTGTACTACTAGTCGGCCCGGGGTCCGCCGCTGACGCGGATCTCCCGCGCCGCGAACCACTCTCGAAAGCAACAGATCTGCCCCGAGGCGCCAGCGGTTACATCTCGGAAAGCCCCATCATCCAAGGCGTGTACTGCAAGAACGGCCACTTCGACGATCCAGAGGCGTTGTTCTGTGCGGTGTGCGGCATCTCTATGAATCAGCAGACGCTCGTGCCAAGACCGGGCCAGCGGCCGCCGCTCGGCGTGCTCATCCTCGACGACGGCTCGGTGTTTCAGCTGGACGGCGACTATGTGGTGGGCAGAGAGCCCGGCCTGGACTCCTCGGTGGCCGGCGGCAAGGCACGCCCGCTGCGGGTCGTTGACGAATCCGGCATCGTGTCCCGGGTTCATGCTCGGGTCCACCTCGACGGCTGGCGGGTGCTGATCACCGATCTGGGCTCGGCCAACGGCACCCGGGTGAAGTTGCCACGCCAGCAGGCCGAGCAGCCGCTGCTCCCGCAGGTCCCGGTCGTGCTCGCAGCCGGCAGTCAGGTGGACTTGGGCGGGCGGATGTTCCGTTACGAGTCCCACCGGGGGCGCTGAAAGCCCGCACCGTCGCGATCTGCGGCCAAGCACATGCTGCGATGTGCATACCGCGACAGAAGATAACGCCAAAAGAGAATACCGAACCGAGGGTGCCACGTGACAGACCAGGACGTCCAGCTGTTGCTTGCCGATCTAGCTCTCATCATCGTGCTCGCGCGCCTGCTGGGGGCGGCGGCCAGGAAGATCGGCCAGCCTCCCGTGCTCGGCGAGATCGTCGCGGGCATACTGCTCGGACCCACCATCTGGGGCGGCAGGATCACGGCGGCGCTGTTTCCGCACCCGCTGCTGCCGCCGCTGACCGCGCTGGCAGATCTCGGACTGGTGCTCTTCATGTTCGTGGTCGGCTACGAAGTCGATCTCGGGCTGATCAAGGGACGCGAGCGGGTCGCCGCGAGCGTCGCTGTTGGCTCGATGCTCGCTCCGCTGGTACTCGGCGCCGGGCTCGGGGCGTGGCTCGTGCACCGGCATCACCCGCACAATCCGGTGACCTTCGTGCTGTTCTTCGGAACCGCGATGTCGATTACCGCCTTCCCCGTCCTCGCCCGGATCCTGACCGACCGGAGCCTGCACCGGACCAGGATCGGCGGCCTCGCGCTAGCCAGCGCCTCCGCCGACGACGTGCTCGCCTGGACGCTGCTGGCCGCGGTGGTGGCCATAGCGGGCAGCGGAAGCAATCAGCTGCGGCTGCTGCTGGCCCCGGTCTACGCGGCCGCCATTATCTGGCTGGTCCGCCCGCTGGTGCGCAGGCTGGCCGACAGCTACCAGCGGCAAGGTCGGCTGACCCCGAACGTGCTGGCCGCGATCCTCACGCTGCTGCTGCTGTCGAGCTGGGCGACTGACTGGATGGGCGTGAAGTTCATCTTCGGCGCCTTTATCTTCGGTGTGGTCATGCCCAGGGACGTGCTGGCCCTCCGTGAGGAGACGCTTGAGCGGCTTGAGCAGGTCAGCGTGCTTGTGCTGCTCCCGGTGTTCTTCGTCGTCGCCGGACTGAGCGTCAACCTGTCCGGGCTGGGCCTGGCGGGCCTGGCCGAACTTGGCACGATCATGCTCGTTGCCGTGGCCGGAAAGTTCGGCGGTGCCTACTACGGTGCCCGGCTGACCGGCGTAAGACCCCGGCAGGCTGGGGCACTCGCGGCGCTGATGAATACCCGCGGCTTGACCGAACTCGTGATCCTGACCGTGGGACTTCAGCTGCACATCCTGGACAAGGCGCTGTACTCGCTGATGGTCGTGATGGCAGTCGTCACGACGGCGATGGCCGGGCCGCTGCTCAGGGTGATCTATCCGGAGCAGATCATGCAGCGTGACATCGCCGAGGCGGACCGGGCCATGCTCACGGACGGAGCGGCGCATCGCGTGGTCGTCGTGATCGACGATCCGGAGACCGCCGGCCCGCTCGTCGACGTCGCGGTGCGAGTGGCCGCCAGCAGGCCGCGCAGCGAGGTGGTGCTGTCCCATCTGGTGCCGCACCGCCAGGCCGGCAGGCTGGAGGTGGGGGCCGGGGTCGGCGGCGAGCTCCTTGTCATGACGCAGACCATGCGCAAGCTGCACGACCTCAGTGTCCGGGCGGCCGAGCGGGCGGTCATCTGCGTAGTCCAAGCGCGATTCAGCGACGACGTCACCGAGGAACTGCCTGGGTTCGTGGCGGCCGCGCAGCCTCAGACGATCGTGCTGGGTGTCGCGTCCGGGCAGGCTGCGGCGGGTCGGAAGACACTGATAGACAGACTCGGGTCCGGCGGGACCGTGCAGATCGTGCTAGTCGTCCGGCCGCTGCCGCCGTCGCCGTCCGCTATCGTGGCGCACTGGGTCCGTGGCCGCGACGCGGACGCGGCTGTCCAGGTCGGCGCGCAGCTTGCGGTGCCGGATGGCCTGGACCTAGTACTCACCCCGGCTGACCGGTCCACCAACTCACGGGCTGCCGATCTCACCAGGCGCGGCCTCGCCGCGACCGCGGGTACGGCACCCAGGGGGGCGATCGTGGTGGCACCGGCCAGCGCCGTGGCCCTGCCGCAGGCCGATGCGATCACCTGGCTGGACGCCGCGCTCGACTGGCCCGGCCATGACGGCGGGGCGGCCCGCGACGACAGTCAGGTTCACCTGCTGGTGGTCGCGGGAACTCATGAGGCCAGTGACGACATCGACCAGTGGGTGGCGGCGCTGGACAGGCGTATCGACAGGGAAAGCTCGCCCCAGGAAAGCAGGTCGCCGTGAACAGCATCAGCCCGCGCCTAGCGCCGGACCGGGTCGGCATCGCCGACTACCGCTTCGTCAGGCTGCTCGGTGTGGGGAACCACGGGGTTTTCTACCTAGCCCACCGTCCGGAGCGGTTGCGGGTCGACGCGGATCTCGTCGCGGTGAAGGTCCTTTCGAGCCCGAGTAGCCAGGACACCTTCCGGCGTGCGACCCGGGAGCTTGCCGTGTTCGCCGCCGTCCGGTCCCCGTATCTGGTGACGCTCTTCGACGCCGGCCAGCAAGGTGACGACTTGTACTACTCGATGGAGTACCTGCCGGCCGGATCGCTCGCTGACGCGTCGGAGACGTTGCGTTCCAGGCAGGCACTCGGTGCGGTGGCCGATGCGGCGCGAGCGGCGCACGCGTTGCACGAAGCCGGGATCGCGCACAACGACATCAAGCCAGGCAACATCTTGCTGACTGACGGCGGGGCGAAACTGAGCGACCTCGGGCTCAGCCAGTTGCTGACCCCGGGCCTGACCATCACCGGACTCGGGTCCGCTGGCTCAGTCGAGTACCTCGACCCTGCCGTGATCCGGGGTGAAGTGCCATCCCGGGCGACGGACATCTTCGCGCTAGGCGCCACACTGCACCGAGTGCTCACCGGAGCGGGCCTCTACGGTGACCTGCCGGCCGATAACACAATGGTGGCGATGCGGCGAGTATTGTCGCACCAACCGGTGATCGCGCCCGGCCTGCCGCCCGGCGTGCGGGAACTGATCGTCGCAGCCGTCGACGCCGATCCGGCGAAACGGCCGGCGACGGCCGGTGACTTCGCCGAGCGCCTCGATGTTGCCGCAGGCCAGTTCGGGTAGCCCGCCTGAAGACCTGCGGCCTGACCGGGCTCGTGATCCTGGCCGTGCCGTTGCAGCCCTGACCGTGCCATCGCACCGCCGTGCGGTACATTCCGGCCTACGTTCGCGTTCCGCTGTTATACGATATCGGCATGATTAGCCGGACGGCACCTTTCACAGCTTTGAAGTTCGGCGCGGCCATCGCGCGGAATCCACGTGCGATCGATACCTTCATCCCGGTCGCCCTGCATCCCTCCAGGACCA
>Ga0307372_10011175_pt1 | contig 12034 bp, 10 predicted proteins | sample OX1MG_FD_202533 | JGI IMG/M metagenome (GOLD analysis project Ga0307372, IMG submission 202533) | Soil microbial communities from Risofladan, Vaasa, Finland - OX-1 | ecosystem: Environmental > Terrestrial > Soil > Coastal area > Acid sulfate soil | place: Finland: Risofladan, Vaasa | collected...
AAGCGTTCGACGCGCCGATGATCGATCTTGGTGATCAAGATGTCGGGCACCTCCGCCAGGTACTCAAGAGCCGTATCGGGGCGCTGACCGTTGTCGTTCCTTACAGGTCGGACCGTCAACGAGGGCTCGAGCGAAGTTCTGGCGAAGCGTCGTCCAAGTCGGTGGCCGTTGCACCAAGCGGCGACTCGGAGGATCTCGCTGCCGCTCTTTCGCCGTGGCTGGCGGCGACCCGGCGTCTACTGTGGATCGGCGGTGGTGCACGTCTCGCGGGGCGGGATGTCCTGATTCAACTGGCGGAGTTGAGCGGTGCCGCGGTCTTCACCAGCATTCAGGGGAAGGACCTTTTCCCCCATGATCATCCGCAGTTCGTCGCATGCACACTGCAATCGACCTTGAGTCGCAGCGTGGCCCGCACGGGCGAGGTGTGTCTCGCCTTGGGGTCTCGGATGTCGGAGACCTCGACCGCGACATGGACCCGGGACTTCCCGCCGCTGCTGCTGCGCGTGGCTCGGAGTGGGGACAACCCTGAGTGGCCGCAGGTCGACATCCGATCGGTCGGCGACGACGTCGCCGCGCTCGGCGCGGCCCTCCTGCGGAGCCTGATGACGCAGCCGATCCCTTCCTTCGGCCGCGAAGCTGGAGAACAGGCGTTGCGTATGAGGACGCAACTGGATCGCTCCACTCCCCAGTACGGACTGCTCGAAGCCATCACCTCGCATCTGTCGGCACACGATACGTTCGTGTGCGACACGACGAAGATGGCGTTTTGGGCGATCGGCGGATCGCGCCTACCGGCCGGCAGCCGCTTTCTCTTTCCTGGCCTGCTCAGCATGGGGTTCGGCGTACCGGCTGGCGTCGGGGCCTGCTGGGCCGCTCCCGACGCGCACACGATCGTACTGACCGGCGACGGAAGCCTGTTGAGCGTATTGCCGGTTCTCGATGATGTCGCACGGGCCCCGGGTCGGATCTCGATAGTCCTGATGGATGACGACGGCTACGGCATCCTTCGCCCTCGGGCCACGGAAACCGTCGCGGGAGAGCTCTGTACCTTCCCTGGACCCGACTGGGAATCAGTGGCCTCGGCCTTCGGTATCGAGTACGTCGATGTCGGCGATCCGCTGGACCTGTCGCGAGCGTTGGATGATCGGCGTACACACCGCCCTGTCATCCTGCGACTCGATGGCTCCGGGTTGACCATGGGCGGTTGGACGGAAGCCTGAGGTGTCGACATGACCGGAGGGACGACATGACACCCGCGGAACACGACATCAACGACACGACCGACGAACCAGAAGGATTGCTCCAATGACGGAGTACGCGTCCTCCTCAGCGGAACATCTCGGTTCGTTCTGGCGCGAAGCGACCGCACATCCAGACCGAATTGCAGTAATCAACCCGAACAAGGACGAGATCACGTTCGGTGAGCTTCACAAGGTGTGCAATCGCATCAGCAATGGCCTGGTCACCATGGGGCTGCGCCCAGGCGAGGGTATTGCCGCCGCATTGCCAAACGACCACTTGATGCCGGCGGTCTACCTGGCCGCCCACCAGGTCGGGCTGTACTTCACGCCCCTGAACTACCACTTGACGGCCGCCGAGATGGCATATGTGGTCACCGACTCCGAAACTCGTGCCTTCTTCGCTGACTCGTCCCTGCCAGCAGCCAGCGAGGCCGCGGCAAGTGCTGGGCTCGGGCGCGACCAGTGCCTCAGTCGCGGTTCACTGCCTGGATTCCAAGATCTGGAAACCTGGATGGCGGCCCAGTCCGGGTTGCCCCCCGCCAATCGGATCGCCGGTCAACGAATGCTTTACACGTCGGGAACGAGCGGTCGCCCCAAAGGGGTTCGACGTCGCCTTCCTGTGGTCGGCCCCGATGAGGCGGCCGCGCAAGCGTCACAAAACCATCGTCGTGTGTACCGGTGGCGAGAGACGGGATCCGTCCACTTGATTACCGGCCCGCTGTACCACGCCGCGCCGCTCGCCTACTCGATCCAATCCCTCCATCTGGGCCAGACCGTGGTGGTAATGGGACGCTGGGACGCCGAGCAGACACTTGCCCTCATCGAGCGCTACCGAGTGACCAGCGTCCATCTGGTTCCCACGATGATGGTTCGATTGCTCCGACTGCCAGACGAGATCAAGGGTCGATATGACCTTTCCTCCTTGCAGCAGGTGCTCCATGCCGCCGCACCCTGTCCGCCAGCAGTCAAGCGCGAGATGCTCGACTGGTGGGGACCGATGGTGGACGAGTACTACGCGGCTTCCGAAGGCGGTGGAACGTTCGCCACCGCGGAGGAGTGGCTTCAGCGGCCTGGCACCGTTGGCAGTCCACAAGGGTCCTACAAGATCCGAATCCTGCGCGAGGACGGAACCGACGCCGATCCCTTGGAGCCGGGAATGATCTACTTCAGCCTCCTCGAGGACTTCGCCTACTTCAAGGATCCCGACAAGACGGCGGCCAACCGCAGCGGCGACTGGTTCACTGTCGGAGACATCGGTTATCTCGACGACGACAACTACCTCTACCTCTGTGACCGTCGGGCCGACACTGTCATCTCAGGCGGCGTCAATATCTATCCGGCCGAAGTAGAGGCAGTGCTTCTGACCCATCCAGCCGTTTCTGATGTAGCCGTCATAGGAGTGCCAGACGACGAGTACGGCGAGGCCGTCAAGGCGGTCGTTGTACCGACATCCGGTTCAGTTGCGCCGGATCTGGACGCCGGACTCATCGAGTACTGCCGGGCCCGGCTCGCTCACTTCAAATGCCCGCGTTCAGTCGACTTCCGCGAAACCCTCCCCCGGTACGACAGCGGCAAGCTCTACCGACGACGCTTGCGCGACGAGTATTGGAAAGGTACTGAAAGGCGAATCTGACCATGCGACCGAGCGCCATCACCGTTACGTTCGCTCGCCTTGAAAGGAACAGGTAGATGACGACCTTCTCCAGCGTCCGCAACCCGACGGTCGCCGCGATTCGAGAGCAGCTGAACCATCCGATCATTGACGCCGATGGCCATCTGACGGAGTTCATGCCATTGGTGCGCGACTATGTCCGCGAAGTCGGCGGCGCCGACCTCGCCGAGAGCTTCCATCAGCTGACGCGAAACGTGTGGCAGTCGGGTAAGGGCTTCAGACCCGTTCGCGTTTTCAACGGGTTGCCGGCCAAGAACACGCTCGACCGGATGACCTCGACACTGCCCGAGCTGCTGTATGCCCGCCTCGACGAGATCGGCATTGACTTCGCCCTTTTGTATCCGAGCTTCGGGCTGCTCGCGATGTACCACCCGGACGCAGAAATGCGTCAGGTCACAGCTCGAGCCTTGAATCGCTACTGCGCAGAGAACTTTGAAGGTTTCCGGGACAGGCTCGAGCCGGTAGCGGTCATCCCCATGTTCACCCCGGAGGAGGCGATATCGGAGTTGGACTACGCGGTGGGCGACCTCGGTCTCAAGTGCGCCGTGATGAGCGGCGTGATCCCGAGGTTTGAGAGCCGTGATGGCCGAGAGGAACCCTGGGTGGACACCCTGGGTCACGAAAGCCTCTACGACTACGACCCAGTCTGGAGTAAGTGCATGGACCTCGGCGTGGTCCCCGCTTTCCACGGGATCGGCTATGGCTGGGGCAGTCGGATTTCTGCGACCAACTACGTCTACAACCACCTCGGGAACTTCGGGGCCGCACAGGAAGCTGTTTTGCGCTCTCTCGTAATCGGAGGCGTCCCTCGACGCTTCCCCGACCTTCGGATGACGTTCCTCGAGGGAGGTGTGAGCTGGGCCTGCCAGTTGTTCGCCGATCTTCTCAGCCATTTCGAAAAGAGGAACAAGGAAGCAGTCACCGCCTTTGACGATCGGTTCCTCGATATCGACCTGGCTACGGATCTCTTCGCGACCTATGGGCATGGTCCGATGTCAGGGATGGCCAGCAGGTTCGAACGCAGTGCCAGACGGGCGGCGACTGCACCCGACCATCCCGCCGGTTACGACGATTTCGCCGAATCGCTCATCAATGGACCCGGGGACATCGTCGACATGTTCTCCAGGCAGTTCTATTTCGGCTGTGAGGCCGACGATCCGCTGAATTCGCTCGCCTTCAGGAGAGACCTCGTCCCGCAGGGGATACGACTCAATGCCGTGTTCGCATCGGACATAGGCCACTGGGATGTGACCAATGTCCGAGATGTGCTCCCTGAAGCATGGGAGCTGGTCGAGCACGAGCAGATAAGTCGGCAGGACTTCTTCGAGTTCTCGTGCGGCAGTGTGGCCCGAATGCTGACGTCGATGAATCCGGACTTCTTCAAGGGCACGGTGGTGGCGGATAGGCCACTGACGGAATGACCGAGGAGGAGAAGACCTTGTCTGCGGATGCTGTGCTCTATGAGTCGTCGGACGGAATCGCCACCATCACCCTCAATCGTCCGGAGAAGCTGAACGCGCTCAACGATGCTATCTGGGAAGGACTCGAGGCCGCTCTAGTCACCGCCAACCGTGATGATGCGGTACACGTAGCGGTATTGCGCGGAGCCGGGCGAGCCTTTTCGGCGGGTTACGACGTGTCGCCAGAAGGAGCATTTGGCGAGAAGGTGGCGGGCATTCGTTCGGCCATGGATTGGTGGCGAGGGTTCGAGCTGCTCCTGCACCGGCACATGTTGGTTTGGAATTCGGCGAAGCCCGTGATCGCTCAAGTGCACGGGTACGCGATCTCGGGCGCAGATGGCCTGGCTCTCGCCTGCGACTTCTGCCTCATGGACGATGACGCACAACTTGGGGTCCCGGGCGTCCGCGCCGAGGGGATGCCGATCCACATGATGTACCCGTACTTGTTGAACCCTCAGTTGACAAAACGGCTCGTATTGACGGGCGATCTGATCGATGGCCGCGAGGCCGAGCGAATGGGGCTCATCTACCGGTCCTATCGTCCCGACGAACTCGAGGCCGCGACCTACAGCCTGGCCCAGCGGCTCAGCATGATCCCGATTGAGCTGTTGACCGTAAACAAGTCGGCCGCGAATCGAGCCTACGAGATCATGGGATTGATCGCAGCCCAGCGGGCCTGCGCGGACCTCGACGCTATCGTGCACGTTATTCCCTCGGTCATGGAGTTCAATCGGATTGCGAAGGAACAAGGTGTGGCAGCGGCGATCAGGTGGAGGGATGCAAAGTTCCAGTAGTCGTTCTCGAAGTCGGATAAGGGGTCACGGGGTCACGGTGTAGGTGTCCCGTCCGGAGCGCAGCATGTGTCCCGGACGGGCGTCAGTGAACTCATGGCCAGTCACCGCTTCTGTTCCGGATACAAATACGTGCTCGACCCCTTCGGCGGCGCCGTAGATCCGGCCAGCACCACCCGGCAGGTCATAGCGCGTCGAGATGGGCCCGGGACCGACCGAGGCCGGATCAAAGATCACGACGTCAGCCCAACTACCGGGCTGGATACGCCCCCTGTCTCGCAGCCCGTACAAGCGAGCAGGAGCGTCGGACAGGAGTTGAACCGCTTCCTCCAGGGGCAGCAGGCTCCTTTCACGGACGGCGCGCGCCAGGAGCGTGGTGGCATAAGAAAACGAATCGATCATGTCGAGATGCGCGCCCGCGTCAGATGCCCCTACCAGCGTACGTGGATCTCGCCACACCGACACACGCTTCTCCCACGATGCATCGTCCTGGCCCACATCGGGAAATGAGATGACGGTCCGGAGCTCGTCAGCCACCACGATGTCTGCGAGCACATCCCACGCATCTCGTCCTTGCTCGGCCGCTAGCTGCCCAACCATGCGACCTCGCGCCCCAGGCACGTCGGATTCCTCAATTCGATACGCCGCCCAATGGCCAATAGAGCGACTTGGGCCCTCAGTCAACTGCGCCAGGCGGTTCATCTCAGCCCGTCCGGCCGGATCACGGAGCATAGCCAGCTTCTCATTGTCGGGGAGAGCCATCAAGCGCTCCCAGCCATGGAGAATGTCGAGGAAGAACCCGCTCCGGAAGTTGATCCAAAAACGCAGACTGTCCGGGAGCGTCAGTGCTATCACCCGACCCCCCAGCTCAGCGGCCTGATCCGAACCAGCCAACTGGCGGTCAACGACCTCGGCGTTGCGTCCATACACGGCAAGCACATTCCAGTTCAGCGGACGATTGGCCGTACGACTCATCTCCGCCATCAGTTCGAAGAGCTCCGGACTAAATGGGGCCACGCCCGGGAGAAACTCGAGACTCGTCCCAGGGTGCTCGGAAAGTACCGCGGACAGGGCAAGTAGCTCCTCCTGACGAGCATGACGAGAGGGAACCGGATTGCCATCGTGGTCGTTGTGCGATCGGGACCAACTGGACGAAAATCCCATCGCCCCAGCGGCCAGACCGTCATGCAACAGACGTTGCATCGCCGCGATCTGATCGGGCGTGGCCTCATGGCCGACCGCGTCGTCGTGCATCACTGCTCGGCGAATAGCCGAATGCCCAACCATGAAACCCGTGTTGGGTGTCAGTTTCCCATCCAAGCGGTCCAAGTAGTCCGCGGTGGTAGTCCAGTCCCATGGCACGCCCATCTGAAGCGCCTCGATCGGCATGCCTTCCACTCGCGCCAACATCCGCATCAAATAGTCACCATCGACGGGATCGAGCGGTGCGATGCTAAAGCCGCAATTCCCGGCCACGATTGTCGTGATGCCATGAAGAGGTGATGGGCTGAGGGTTGAGTCCCAGAAGGCCTGAGCGTCGAAGTGGGTATGGACATCAATGAACCCTGGAGCCACTACGAGGTCTGAGGCATCTACCGTCCGCTTCGCTGGCTCAAGTATCTCTCCAGTGTCGACAATCCGACCGTCCCGGATTCCGACGTTCTCGTGGCGGAGAGGGGCTCCCGAACCGTCTGCGACTAGACCGTTGATGATCTTGATGTCGAGCACTGTGTCTCCTTTGCCGATTGTTGGCTGCTTCGGTGGCCGTGTCGGTGAGATGCACCTGTAGGATTGATCCATCCAAAGGAGGCATCATTGAGCGATTACGACATCCGAATGGTCGTCTTGTCAACCGACGACCTAGATGAATCGATCCGGTTCTACAGCGAAACCCTCGGGATGCCGCTGAAATTTCGCGACGGATCCCACTACGCGGCCCTCGACGGTGGGTCGATCACCCTCGCGCTGGCGACGAAGGTGGACCACCCTATGCCCGGGCAGGTCGTCGTCGGTATCAAGACCGCCGATGTCGACGCCGCCGCGGCGGCTATTGAGGCCAACGGCGGTGGCATCGTGAAGCACCCGTACAACGACGAACACGAACGCCGTGCCGTGGTCTACGACAACAAGGGCAACGCACTGGTCTTTTACAGTCCGCTGGCGCGCTGACTACTTGCTTCGCAGGATCCGTTCGAGGAAGTTGATCCGCGTCTGGCGCATCGCGACGGAAATGGAGGCGTCAGGGACCATGCCCTCGACTCCGTGGAAGCCGCCGGCCCACACGTGCAGGTCGCATACGCCGCCGGCCTGCCAGATGCGGTTGGCGTAGGCCACGTCCTCGTCCCTGAAGGTCTCCACCGAGGTGCACTCGATGTAGGCCGGAGGCAGCCCGGAGAGGTCCTCAGCGCGGGCGGGGGCGGCGTATATGGAGACCGCGTCGGTGCCGCGCCGATCGCCCAGCAGTGCCGTCCACCCAGCCTCGTTGGCGTGCAGGTCCCAGATCCCGACCCCTTCCATCTGATGGGCGGAGAAGGTGTCGTTGCGGTCGTCGATCATCGGCCAGATGAGGATCTGGGCGAAGATGGCGGGGGTGCCCCTGTCCCGGGCGAGAAGCACCGTCCCGGCGGCCAGACCTCCGCCGCCACTGCTGCCGCAGCAGAGAAGCCGGTCGGCGTCGTAACCGAGCTCCTCCGCGTGCTCGGACATCCAGCACAATCCGGCGTAGCAGTCCTCCACCGGCGCGGGGTCAGGGTTCTCAGGCGCCAAGCGGTAATCGATCGACACTGCCACGCCGTCGAAGCGGTCGACCCACTCCATGACCATCGGCATGCTGGCGAAGCGGTCGCCGGTGACCATGCCTCCGGCGTGTATCCAATAGAAGCCGGGGCCGCCTGTCTTGTGACCGCGCTTCTTCCACACGCTGATGGTGAGCTCCGGTGCTCCCTCCGGTCCGGGGATCGACCGGTCCTCTCGTTCGATGTCGCGCGCCGCCATTGCGTCGAGGACCGGTTGGATGGGCGTCGACCCCCGCCGGCTGATCAATGTCTCAAGGTCTGCCGATGGAGGCAATGCTGTTTCCAAGGACAGCGCGGGTTCGACCTCGGGGTCGAACGACGGCGGCGTATAGATCTTGTCGGTCGTCATAGCTCCCTCCCTCTAACGGCAGGCTAGCGGCTGCTGAAGGTCTGAGTTCGTGCGCCGATTGGGATGTATGGTGGCCCGATGACGCAACGCAACGTAGAGATCGAAACCGGGGATGGGACCTGCCCTGCGGCGCTGAGCGTTCCCGACGGTACCGGGCCCTGGCCCGCGGTGATCATGTTTCCCGACGCCGGAGGGATGCGCGACACCATGCGCCAGATGGGTGATCGCCTCAGCGGGTTGGGCTATGTCGTGCTGGTTCCGGACTTCTACTACCGCAACGGCCCCTACGACCCTGTCGACATGCGGACCGTATTCCAGGACAAGGAGTCCAGACAGAAGATCATGGCCATGATGGGCAGCTACAGCGCCGACATGGTCGTCCGCGACGCCGGGGCCTGGGTCGACTACCTGGACTCGCTGCCGGAGAAGAAGCCGGGCGGTGTTGGGACCACCGGCTACTGCATGGGTGGCCGCCTGTCGCTCATAACGGCGGGAGCCCTGGGGGACCGCGTCGCGGCCGCGGCGTCTTTCCATGGCGGGAACATCGCCAAGGATGACGATCCGGACAGCCCGCATCACAAGGCGGGGGCCATCAAGGCCACCGTATATGTGGCCGGGGCCATTGAAGACCAGTCTTTCCCTGATGAGCAGAAGGATCTCCTCGAGAAGGCCTTGACCGGGGCCGGCGTGCCTCACACGATCGAGACCTACCCCGCCCACCACGGCTTTGCCGTCGCGGACAACGCCACCTACGACGAAGGCGCGGCCGAGCGCCATTGGCAGGCCCTGGAGACTCTCTTCGGTTCAGCGCTCGGGTCCTGAAGGAGAGCGCTCCTTCTAACTCCCGAATGTCTCGGCTGTTACGCGCTCCCCGAGGGGAGTGAAGTACTTCGCGACGGCGTCATCCATGTTGAGCGACGGGCTGATGAACATGGCTCCATTGGCCGCTGCTTCCGTCAAGGCCTGGTTGGCCTTGACGAGATCGTCCGTCTCCACTTCGTAGAGAGCCAGATATCGGTGAGAGAACTCCTGCTCTGGATCCATCTCCGTCAACCGGAATCTCTGCGCCGCTACGAATCCGTTGCAGGCCAGGACATCCGGCAGATGTCGATTGTCGTACCAGTCGTTGAACTCTTCATCCTGATCCTTCACGGCATTTGTGAGTACGACAAACGTATATCGGGCCATTGTTCTCTCCTTGGCTATTCCATACGAAACGTTTCGAGAGCATTCTCACGCATGTAACGGCGGAGGACGCCTGGCCTCAGAGGAAGCTTGAGGGCCTCATCCACGCACCGCTGGAAGTCTTGAATCGGGTAATCGGCAGAGAACATCACTTTGTGCTGTGCCCGGGTGTTGAGCGTGTAGATGACCTCTTCAGGGATGTACTTTGGCACGAAGCCCGACGTCATAAGACGGAAATTCGCGTGCTTCTGGAGCAGTGCCACGGTCTCCAGGTGCCAGGGGTGGCCGATGTGCGTCGCGACCACCGTCAATTCCGGGTAGGTCACGCAGACATCGTCGAGATCGATGGGGCGCTGGTACTTGGCGTAACGCAGTGGCCCCGGGAACCCGACATTGATGACGATCGGAATGTCCAGCTCGATGCACTTGGTGTAGATGGGAAAGCACAGCGGATCGTTGGGCGCCAGGTTGGTCAGCGCGCCCATCATCCGGACAGCACGGAAGTCGTACTCCTTGACAGCGATCTCGACCATTCGGACCGCGTTCATGCGGTGGTTGGGGTCGATGTTGCAGGTTCCGAAGACACGGCCCGGATAGGCCTTGCAGATGGCGGCAACCTCTTCACACTTCGCCCGGAAGTCGTCGAGAGTGGTCGGTGCGGTCGTGGGGATCGTCGGCTGGTTCATGCCCTGCGTCAGGGAGAAGTTGAGCAGGCCCCGCTCGATGCCGGCCGCTGTCATCTTGTTCACCCAATGCTCGGTTGTGACCCCGCCGATGAGATCGGGCGACGACTTGAGAAACCATTGCCGGATATTGGGATCCATATCCGCTTCCGACTGCGGCTCCTTGCTCGGCAAATTCACATACGTGTCAATGTATTCGCCAGGTTCGATCTCGGCCATGGATATCCCTTCGTTCGCCTGGAACTGATTTGTCCCCCCGTGACTCGCGGCGGAGTCGTCTACCAGGTCCCTGGTATCGCGCGATGACGCGGTGAGCCGGATCGTACAGCAGGACGCTCTGTCTAGTCAACATGCGTACCGTCCGGTTCGATGTACAAAACGCTTGTGGGATGAACAGCCTGTCAGTAAAGTTGGTTTCGGCTCCGGACCCGCCGGCATTTCTCGCGCGAAGCGAGAGACCGTGCGGTGAACCGGGGCAGCACCTCCGTCGGGTGAGGGGGAAATGGAAAGATGAAGTTCCACTGGTTCGCCCAGCAGACATACACGAAGTTGCCGGCCGACTACGGGTCCTCGACCCGTAGCGCCTGGGTGACGCCACCGATCTCGGCGGCCGAGCCTCGCCAGATGGGTGAGGACTACCGGATGTACCTGAGGCTCATGCAGCATGCCGACCGTGTGGGTTGGGACTCGCTGTTGCTGAACGAGCACCACCAGTGCAGCACGGCCATGTCCCCCTCGCCGAACCTGCTTGCGTCGGCCCTGGCGGCGACGACCGAGCGGGCTGCGATCGCGCTGTGCGGCAACTCGCTCGCTCTTTACAACCCTCCTGTCCGGGTGGCGGAGGAGCTGGCCATGCTCGACTGCATGTCCGACGGCCGCCTGATCGCCGGTTTCGTGCTGGGCACGCCCATGGACACGACGTTCTCGTACGGCATGCAGCCGGCGGAGTTGCGCGACCGGTTCGAGGAGGCCCGCCAGGTCATCTTGAGGGCATGGACCGAACCGGAGCCGTTCAGTTTCGACGGCAGGTTCAACAAGCTGCGCTACGTCAACATCTGGCCGCGGCCGATCCAGTCTCCGGTTCCTATCTGGGTGCCAGGCAGCGGGAGTGTCGAGACCTGGGATCTCGTGAACCGCCACGACTACTGCTACGGCTACGTCTCCTATCGGGGACGGCAGTTCGCAAAGCCGATCGTGAATGGGTTCTGGGAGCACACGGACCGCAACGGTGCCGACATGAATCCCAACCGGATGGCGTTCACGCAGCTGATCTGCTGTGCCGAGACCGATGCTGACGCGGAGAAGCTGTACGGCGAGTCGGTCAAGTACTTCTATCGGAACAATCCGACGGCGGTGGAGTTCGCGACACCTCCGGGCTACAACACCGAGCCGTCGCTGCGGAGCTCGCTGGAGCGGGCGGCGGAGCAGTCGCGCGACGAGCTGCGGAGGGCCTCCCGTGGGGAGCTCGACTTCTGGGAGTACGACGACCTGGGCTACATCATCGCCGGCTCACCCGAGCGGGTGGAGCAGAAGCTGCGTGACCTGGTGCTCGAGCTGAGGGTGGGCCAGCTCATCACGTCGATGTGCATCGGCGACATGCCCGAAGAGGTCGGCATCATGAACAACACGATCTTCGCCGAGCGGGTGGCGCCGAAGCTCCGCGACATCTATTCCGAGTATGAGGACCGCTGGAATCCCGAACTCGCCCCGTTGGGCGATCTGGATACGCGGTCGGTTGCCACCGCCGTTTCCTGATTCATTTGGGGGGGACCGCATGACCAAGGCGTACACGGATATCGAGCTGACGCAGGAGAGCGATATCGCGATCCTGAAGCTCAACCGTCCTGACGTTCGAAAC
>Ga0307372_10011176_pt1 | contig 12033 bp, 13 predicted proteins | sample OX1MG_FD_202533 | JGI IMG/M metagenome (GOLD analysis project Ga0307372, IMG submission 202533) | Soil microbial communities from Risofladan, Vaasa, Finland - OX-1 | ecosystem: Environmental > Terrestrial > Soil > Coastal area > Acid sulfate soil | place: Finland: Risofladan, Vaasa | collected...
CGTTCCACACATCGGCGTACCGCGCGGTGATCCGCAGGGTCCGCTGCCGGCCCGACCCGCCGATCCAGATCGGCGGGTGCGGCTGCTGTACCGGTTTCGGCTCGGCGACCGCCTCGGTGAGCTTGTAGTACTTGCCGTCGAAGCTGGTCCGCTGCTGTGTCCACAGCGACCGGATGAGCTCGCAGGCTTCCTCCAGCCAGTCGGCCCGGTCCCCTTTGGTGCCGAACGGCAGCCCGAGCATCGTGTGCTCGTTCTCTGCCCAACCCGCGCCGAGGCCGAACTCTAGCCTGCCTCCGGACAGATGGTCCACGGTCACCGCGGCCTTGGCCAGCACCGCCGGGTGTCGGTACGTGTTGCCGGTGACCATGCAGCCGATCCGGGTCCTCGATGTGGCCACGGCCATCCCGGCCAGCAGCGTCCAGGCTTCGAAGATCGGCCCGTCGTCGCGCGGGCCAAGGGTCGCCAAGTGGTCCATGCACCAGCAATGGTCGAACCCCGCCTCATCGGCGACCTGCCAGACCGCGCGGAGCTGGTCGATCGTGGCATTCTGGCTGAGCTTGAGTCCATAGCGCATCTCTGCCACGGTCCATTCCTATCCCACGGCGGCCCGGATCCACGACGCGGCCGGTTCCGCGCCATGCACGGCTGCCAGCTGATGACCCCGCCCGGGCACCGTGACGTTGCCGGAGGCTTTGATCGGCGGCGCGGTCTGGCAGTGCTGCCATACTGCCACTTTGTCACACTGCTGCCGCGCCCGGCCAGATCACCACGGTTGCCGCCCGAGCCCGCCAACCGTTACGAACGGGCGTCTCCGGCGCCCCGACCGCCCAAGCCTCTCCCCAAGGCACCCACCATCGCCGCAGAGCCAGCGTCACCGGCGCCGGAGCGGACGCCGCACCATCCGCGGTGCGGCGAAGCCCGCGACAAGCGTGGCCAGCGGGACAACGACGTCCACCGGCGGATCGCGGATGGGCTTGAACACGGCGTTCCCGTCTTTGATCTCGATGTAGCCGACCGGAGTCCGACGAGCACCCGGCCGTTGCCGCACCGGACCACCAGGTGGCCGCTGCTCCTGGCCCGCCAACTCGGCGACGAGTTCAGCCTCTCAGTGGAACACATGAGCGAGAATCACGGACTACCAGGTAATCAATGGGGGCGCTATGGCCTTGCCCGGCGGGCAATCCCGAATCGCAACGGGCATCGCGGGTCAGGTCGTGGCCGACGTCGATGGTGTGCATGCTGACTCTCCGCTCGCTTAGCGGTGACCGTGATTGCCTTGCGGCGGCTAGCTCGGATCGGCTGCGCCTTCAGAAGGCGGGCGCTGATCAGTCCTTGCCGACCGACCGGCCAGAACCGGTTACGTCTCGAGCTGCCGAGTCTTTCGCTACTACATTGTAAGCATCATGTATCTGTCTACGCTGTATGTCAACTTCATATACATCTAGCGTAGGACACCTGTAGTCTACAATGTAGATTGATCGCTGTAGGTATATCGCTATAGGTACGGAGAGGGCACGGTGCGATGGAACTTGAAGAGGGGACCGGCCCCATTGGTGTCTCTAGCCTGGCCGCGGGCAGCGCCCGCGCATCGAGGACCGCCAGGGGCGGCGCGGCCTCATCTCACCGCCGCAGCGCGCTCACCGGGGATCAAGTGTTTGCCGCTGCTCTGCGGATAGTGGATCGGGAGGGAGTGAGCGCCCTGTCGATGCGTCGCCTCGCACAGGCGCTCGAGCGGGACGCTATGCTGATCTACCGACACGCCGCGAACAAGGCAGCCCTACTTGACGGGCTGGCCGACATCGTCCTCGGGCAACTGGTGATCGAGCCCTCCGACCAGCCATGGCCAACGCAGCTCCGCTCCGTAGCCCGCCGCTTCCGCGAACTGGCGCTCGCGCATCCCAACGTGGTCCCGCTGCTCGTCATCCGGCCGCTCGCGACTCCGCTCGGGCTGCGCCCGCTGAGCACCCTGCGCCCGCTCGAAGCCATTCTCGAACTGCTCATCCGCGCCGGGTTCGCACCGGCCGATGCGCTGTCGACCTACCGCGCGCTGTTCGGCTTCCTCAGCGGCCACCTGCTCAACGAACTGCAGGAGATCATCTACAACCCCGAGGAGACAGACGACCTGCTCCGCCTTGGGCTCTACCGCCTGCCGATCGGCGAGTTTCCCAGGCTGCGCGGCCTCGCTTCGGCCCTCGCCTCGTATGACGGCGCGGCAGAGCTCGAACACGGGCTCGATATCCTGATCGACGGCATAAGCGCTCGCTACGCGCCTCAGCCGCACGTCCGGGCCGCCCCGATGCCGGCTGAGCCCCTAGCACCAGGGATCACGCACCGCGGCTAGCTGCGCGAGGAAGGCCCCCTCGGGGACCACTGGCAGGAGGCGCTCGGCGACCCGCGCCGGGTCGCCGACTGGACGGCGTTCTTCAACCGCGAAATCGGCGAGCAGCCGTGGCGGCAGGTGCTCAATACCTGGTGGCCCCGGCTGCTGCCAGGCGTAGTGGCCGCCGCGACTCACGGGGTGATCCGGGTCGGCCATGCTGTCCGTGCCTTGCTGGCGGACGGCGATGATGAGGCTCATCTGGTCGAGCTGGCCCACGGGCTCGCCTACTGGGCTGCCCGCTGGCAGACCGTGCCCGGCGGCCGTGCGGGCGCGTCCGCAGTGGTGGCCGCGGGCCGGAGGCAAGCCGCGACAACGCTCGAGTCGCTGGCCGCGGTTCCGCGGATCGCTGAGCAGTCGGGCGGCGTCGGTGATCGCCTGGAAAGGCTCGGCGGCCTGCCCGCCTGGCCGACGGTACTGGCAGGTTTCAGCGTCCCTCCGCGCGGCGGAGCTAATCGAGCCCTGATCGGGCGGCGGAGGCATCGTTGCCCCGGTGCCGGGAACGGCCTTGGAACGGTGCCTGTGTCATCACGTTTGGCGGCACCGGGCGCCGCCGACTACGAGATCGTGGCCGGGAACTCCCAGCCTCTCGCAGCGCACGCCTGCCCGAGTTCGCGGGTACTGAACCTGCTGATAGGCAGGATCATCTCGGCGTCACCGTTCGTGAGGCCAAGCCTCCGCCGCGACGACGTGCCTGTCTGTACGAGCCGCAGCACGTTCCCCGACTGGCGGTCCAACGTCAGCGTGTCGTCCTTGGCTGTGACGTAGAGGATCGTCTCAGTAGAGATCTGCAGCCGTGACCGCTGCCGGACGGCCGCCATGAGCCCGAGTGCGAACAGCGCGATGAAGAAGCCGAAGAAGACGATCGTCGCGATCCGGCCCGATGTGGTCGGCTGGCTCTGATACGCGGTAAGGATGGCGATTACGAACAGCGCGATTAACGCAAGATACAAGCCAATCCAGCGGGCTGCGCTCTGCCATACGACGATAGAGTCCCCGCCGCCGACTGGGAGTTTCGGGCGCCTTGCCGCCATCACCTGCTCCTGACCGTGTTTTCGCTGATTGTGGTGCCAACAGGGGCCTGTGTGCAACATCGGGCAGCAGATCTGTGACCTGAAGAGCGCGCGGTTCGGTTCGGGCCGCTCGCCGATGCCGACCGCGTGACATGGGCTCGCGGCGCGTCCGAGGTCGCGGTCGTTGCAATACTGATAACCAGATCGAGAAAGGCGCGGGATGAGCGGCACAGCGGACGGCAGCTCGGCGCCCCGCGCCGTCGACGGCCCAGACCAGGCGTCGTCTGCCGATCCCGCCGCTGCGGAACAGGCCGTGCGAGCCTTGCGCGCAGCTGGACGGCTGGCAGAGGCGACGGAACTGGTGGGCCAGCTCGGCCCGTACGGCGTAGCCGACGGCGACGATGCCACGGTCTCGCTCGGAGCGGCCGTGCTCGAAGCGTACGCTGACCAGCTCGCCCCGGTGGATCCCCGCGCGGCTGATGTCCTCTACCGGCGTGCCGCCGGCGAGCAGCGGTCCTTTGCGGCAGCGGCCACCTCTGGCGGTGAGGGCATCGCCAGGATGGCCGACGCCGACCGCATCGACGCCAAGCGGCGCGCCTGACACCGGCTTGGGCCCGCTGGCGTGCGACCTGGCGCGACACCACCGTGAGTCCGCGAGGATCGGCGAGTTGCGCGCCTGAGCAGCAGGTCAAGGTCCTCATCTTCGGTGCTTGACCATGCGCCCGTGTTAGCTGGCTTGCGCGTTCCGGGCGGTCAGGGCGGCCGGGAACCCAAGGTCTGCGGCGATGACCGCTGCCGACAGCGGGGCGGTGAGTTCGCTGAGCCGGGCACAGCCGTCCGCACCGATCGCCTCGTAGGGGTAGACGGCCAGCTGGTCGGTGCGGTTCTCGATCGACCGGCGCCGGCGTTGTCCGTCCTCGCTGAGGATGAGCTCATGGCCGTCAGCGAGCCATCCTTGCTCGCGTACGCGCTCGATCCCGGCTGCCCAGTCCTGCTCGCTCCACGAGCGAGTGGTCCGCGATGTCTCGGCGGGAATGACGCCCGTCGCGGCGTGCGTGATCAGGGCGCCCAGGCCGTCGAGCCCTTCGGTGAGCAGCAGCGCGACGTGGCCGTCGCCGCGGTACTCCCGCAGCAGCGTCTGCGCGTGCCACAGCACGAGGTGAGGCAGGTCAGGCCAGGGCAGCGAGGCGTGGCCAGCGAACAGCGGCCGACCCTGGGGCCGGTCGCCTGCCCGTTCGGCGGCGCACCGGGTGAGGTCGGCCGCCTCGCGTACCTGCGGGCTGCTGACATCCTCGCCCCAGGCCTGGCGCAGCGAGCGGTCGACCGCCTCCAGGCGTGCCGCCAGCACTTGGGCGGGAGTGGCAGTGTCCCATGCCGCGGGGATGACCTGGCGGATGAGCGCGGGGTTGAAGTTGAAGAACGTCGCGATGACGGTCTCGGCCGGTACCGGGCCCATCGCGGCCGAGCGGGAGGCGAAGTAGGCCATGCGCTGACGGGTGATGCCGACCTGAGCGTAGCTGTCCGCACCGTGCGGGGTGAAGTAGATCATCCCGTGGATCGGTTCAGCCGTGCGGAACGCGAGTCTGGCTGTCTCGGGCGTGACGGCGCTCATCGCGCCAGGCCCGGGACGCGGGTGCGGTCGCTCAAGGCTCTGGCGGGCTGGCGGGCTGGGCGGTGCATAGTTCTCCTTCGAGCGGGTGTCCTCATTGTCGCAGCGATCATCAGCTACGACGCCGATGGCTTTCGTGCCTCGAAGAGGAACCGCACGCTCGTTGCCACGAACATTCCTTCTGCCTCGATCAGATCGTGCAGCGCGCGAAGCTGTTCCCGGTAGGCCTCGACCGTGAAGCCGGGCACGATCCAGATGACCTTGCGCAGGAAATGCACGACCGCCGCAAGGTCGCAGAACTCCATGCGGCCGCGGAACTCGCGCAGGTCCGTGACCGTGAGCCCAGCCGCCTCGGCGCCAAGTACCGACCATTTCGGGTCACGCGTCGGGCCTTCGGGCTCGGGCCGCGGCCCCATCAGGAACTCGGTGAGCTCGCCGACGGAACCATGACCCACGTCTTGGGAGAAGTAGGTACCGCCAGGCTTCAGGACCCGGGCAACCTCGTCCCACCGCACGCAGACCGGATGCCGACTCACCACCAGGTCAAACGTCCCGTCACCGAACGGCAGGTCGCCGTACTCGTCCGCTACTTCCACGACTCGCGCGCCGAGCGCGGCGAGATTCCGGCGCGCCACCCCGACATTCGGCGGCCAGGATTCTGTCGCAACGAGCGCCGGCGGGCCGGCCGGAATCGTCGCGAGCACCTCACCGCCGCCGGTCTGCAAATCCAGCGCCGCCGCTCCGGGGACACCAGCCAGCGCGGCCATCCGCGCGCCAAGCATCCGGGCGTAACCCCAGGGCGGCCGTTCCTCGGTGGCACGGCCATCGAACCAGGAGAAGTCCCAGCCGTCCGCAAGCACTGACGAACCTTCGGCCAGAAGTTTCTCGAAACTGGACACGGCCGTGAGTCTGCTCGCCCGCCGATACATCTACAAGCGGAATAACCGCCTATCGTCAGATGCATGGCCCAATCCGATGTGCAGGTAGCTGTCGCGGCGGCGCAGGCGGGAGCGGCGGTTGTTCGTGCCAGGTTCGGTGCGCCGCTGGTCCGCTTCCAGAAGGCGCCGCTGGACTTCGCCACGGATGCCGATATCGCCGCGGAGAACGCGATCCTGGACGTGCTGCGCGCCGACCGTCCGGCCGATGCCTATCAGGGCGAAGAGCTCGGGCGGTCGGGAAACAGCTCCTCCGATCGCAGCTGGCTGATCGACCCGTTGTGCGGGACGCTGAACTTCGCCGCGGGAACGCCCATCGTGGCGGTGAACGTGGCGCTGCGAAGCGGCAATCGGATCGAGGTCGCGGCCTCCGCCGATCCGTTTGCCGGCGAGGTCTTCTGGACAGACGGACAGCACGCGCGTGCGCGGCGCGACGGCACGGACCTGACGCTGCGCCCGTCAGCGGTCACGAACCTGGTGGAGGTCAACATCGACCCCCCGTTTCCCAACCTGGACCGGTTCCAGGCGGTGCGGATGCTGGCCGACTCGGCTTTCACGGCCGCGTTCCGCCCCCGGGTGCTTTCCACGACCTTGCCGCTGGCGTGGGTAGCCGCTGGCCGGCGAGCTGCCTACGTGACGGACGGGCACCTCAGCGACAGTGTCCACTTCGCTAGCGGCATCGCCCTGTGCCAAGCCGCGGGCTGCGTGGTCACCGGGCTCGAAGGGCAGCCATTGCACACCGGCGTCGGCGGACTTGTCGCCGCCGCTGACGGTGCGACCCACGCCGCCCTGATCGAGATGATCGCCGCGCAGTTCACCACGTAGCGCGGGTCCTTGAGCGTTTACGCTAGCCGCGTGCGGCAACATGAGGCAGCGGCGTTGGTCCTGGCGTCGGGCTCGGCCGGGAGACTGCGCGTCCTGCGGGACGCCGGGATTGATCCCGAGGTGGTCGTCAGCGGCGTCGACGAGGTGGCCGAGGACGGCCTCGGCACCGCCGACCTGGTGCAGGTGCTCGCCGAGCGGAAGGCAGCGGCCGTCGCCGGCCTGCGCACGGACGCGCTGGTGCTCGGCTGCGATTCGCTGCTCGATCTCGACGGTGCGACGTTCGGCAAGCCGGAGTCCGCGGAGCGGGCTGCCGGGATGTGGCGGCAGCTGTCCGGGCGGGAGGCGACGCTGTTCACCGGGCACTGCCTGATCCACGCCAGGGCCGGCCGCAAGCGGATCGACGTCGCCAGCACGGTCGTGCGGTTCGGCTCGCCGAGTGACGCCGAGCTCGCCGCCTACGTCGCGAGCGGCGAACCGATGAACCTCGCCGGAGCATTCAGCATCGACGGCCTTGCCGCGCCGTTCATCGAGGGGCTCGACGGTGACCCGAGCAACGTAGTCGGGCTGTCGCTGCCCTTGTTGCGCAAGATGCTCGCCGACCTGGGGGTGGCGATCACCGACTTGTGGCGCACCGGGGCGCAAGACCTGCCGTTACGATGAGCAAATGTCGTTGCGTGCGGTCGATTTCCACGTACATCTGCCGACCCCGGACTGGCTGGACGGCAGCATGGCCGGCTACGTCGAGGCGGCCGAGGCGTATTTCCGTTCTCCGGTGCAGCGCCAGAGCCTGGACGAGCTAGCCCTGCGGTACCGCGGGCTGGGAGTCAAGGCGGTGCTGCTGGCCTGGGACGCCGAGACGGCCACGGGACGGCCGAGGGTGCCTAACGAGGTCGTGGCCGCTGCCTGCCGCGACTATCCGGACGCCTTTACCGGCCTGGGATCGGTGGACCCGCGCAAGGGCGAAGCCGCCGTCGCGGAGGTGGCCAACATCGCCGCGCTCGGGTTGCGCGGGGTGAAGTTCCACCCGTCGCTGCAGGCCTTCTTCCCGGACGACCCCGCCTACGATCCCGTGTTCGCCGCGTGCGAGCAGCACGGCCTGCTGGCGCTGTTCCACACCGGGACCAGCGGGATCGGCGCCCGCCAGCCGGGCGGCCAGGGCATCAGGATCGACTACGCCCACCCGCTGCGGCTGGACGCGGTCGCCGCGGCGCATCCGGGCCTGACCGTCGTGGCCGCCCACTTCGGCTGGCCCTGGCAGCGGGACCTGCTCGCGATCGCGCTGCACAAGACCAACGTGTACATCGACATCTCTGGCTGGTCGCCGCGGCGTGTCCCGGCCGAGGTGATCAGCGAAATGCGGGGGCGGCTGTCCGGGCAGTTCCTGTGGGGCAGTGACTTCCCGTTCATCACCCCGGAGCGCTGCCTGGCCGAATTCGCCGACCTCGGGCTGCCGGGTGAGGTCAGCGACGCGGTGCTGCACGGCAACGCGGCCCGGATTCTCCGGCTCGCCTGACCTCCGGCCCGCCTGACCTTCGGCTCAGGCTGGCCGGACCAGGTCCGAGTCCGGCTTCGGCAGCCCTTTGAGAGTAGTGATCGCTTCCAGCGTCGACTGGAACACGAACCGTTCCCGCTTCGGGCTCGCCAGGAACCGCGCCGCCGCCGCGATCGGCGCGGCCGAACCCGGCCCGGCTCCGAGCGCCCGGGCTTCCTCGACCGCCGCCTGCGCGGTCTTGACCACATGCGCGACCATGATCGGCGCCGTGGAGTGGTCCTCCGCGGCGGCCCGGAGCAGCGACCGTTCCAGGTCCGCCCGAGGCCCGGTGTACCCGTCGACCAGGGCCAGCGCGGCGTCCGGATCGCGGCGGACGATGGCCTGGTGGACCTCGGCGGCGTCCTGGGTCGGATGCGGCGCTGGCCTGCTCCCGCCGGGGCCGGCGTTCCGCTCGTCGAACTGGCCGGTCCACTGCACGAACCAGGCTGCGTGGAACAGCCCGCGGAGCACCTGCGGCGACGGATCGGCTGACCATGCCCAGCGCAGCGCGTTGAGGTAGGTGAGCGTGTGGGTCACGTCGAGCCAGCCCCACTCGTTGGTGTCGTCGAGGTCGAGCTCGATATCGAACCTGGCCAGCCGCTCGGCGGCCGCCCGGCCGGTCGCGTCGATGACCGCGGTGACGCCCGCGCCCGTCCGCAGTGCACGGACGAGTTGCCCGAGCGCGTCCCGCGGTGATCCGTCGGTCAGCGCGCGCTGGTACCTGGCCTGGTCGAATCCGCCGGCCCGACCGCCGTTACCGCCGTTACCGCCGTTCCCGCCGGCGCGGCGGGCCAGGGACTCCAGGTCCGGCGCCGCCTCCTGCCAGGCGTGCAGGAACTTGCGCATGTACGGGAGCTTGTCGTAGCGCGTGCCGTACACCATTTCCGGCACCAGCGGCGAGAGCACCGTATCGGCTTCCTGCCAGCCGAGCTGATCCAGCAGGTCGAACGCCTTCTGCACGAAGATCATCGAGTGCCCGTAGGCCAGGAAGTGGTCGGTCACGGCTGTGAGCAGCGTATGCCGCAGGACCGCGGGCGGGAGGTTCGCCGCGATCAGCCCGCGCAGCAGTGCTTCGGCCTCCTCGGCCCGCTCCGCCTCGACCAGCGCCGGGTAGGCGCGCAGTGCCTCGGGGATCGACCCGAAACCGGCGACCGGGTCGACCGGGTCGGGGCGTTGCCGGGCCGGCCGCCTGACCTGGTCCTGGGAGGCCACCGACAGGCCCTGGATCACCGGCAGGGCGCGGAGCGATTCGGCGAAGAAACGGCTCATCCGCAGGCAGTCGGCAAGCGTGGCCAGCGAGTGGTCCCAGCCGTACTCCGCGCGCGGCGCGGCGTACCTGATGCCCTCGCGGACCAGGTCGGCCAGGGGCGTCCCGATCCGCTGCAGCCGCATCGCGTCCCGTGCCACCCGGCCGATGTCCACCTCGTCCATAGCCGCCGTCAGGCTGGCGAACAGCTCCGGCCTGATGGTCTCGGCCGACGGATCGGTGACGTCCACGAACACCTGGCCGTCGCGGACCTGGACCGGGTAAGTACGGATGTTCTCGCCGCCGTACCGGCAGGTGCCGGTGCCCAGCTCGAACTTCCAGTTATGCCAGGCGCAGGTGAGCACCTCGTCTTTCACGTCGCCCCGCACGAGCGCATACCCCTGGTGCGGGCAGCGGTTGTCGCAGGCATAGATTCCGCGTGCGGTGCGGAACAGCGCGATCCGCTTGTCCAGGTAAGCGAACGACTTGGCGCCGCCTTCGGTGATGTCGTGCACCGTTGCGGCACGTACCCAATTGTCCATAGTCGCCTCCGGGAAAGCTCAGACTGGCCGGTGAGGCAGACGTTAATGCTTAAAGCGGACTTGAAGTCAATAGCGGGTCGCCCCGCGCCGTGCATGCGTGAGCTGGCCCGAAGTCATGGGCGCCGAAGTCACAGCCGCAGGAAGTCCCGTACTCCTTCCGCTTTTTCGAGCTGCCGCGGAATGGCGGCGAGCAGCCCGGGCAGCAACTCGTGCGCTAGCGCCGTCTCGGCGCGGGACGCCGGGCGTGCGCCGATGGCGCGCTCGACGTTGAAGGCAACCCAGTCCAGGCCGGTCATCATGGACGGACCCAGATCGACAGTGTCGATGTCGGTGTCGTCACCGCCGGCCCGGCGGTAGGAGCGCACCACTTCCCTCGCGATCTCGGCCGCTTCGGTGCCGGCCAGCGACAGGGCGACATCCGCGAGCTCGCGACGGGGCACAAGCGGCGCCGCCAGATCCCAGTCGCACAGGACCGGGCCGTCGGAGCTGACGATGAGATTCTTCTGGTCGACATCGCCATGCGTCAGTACCTCCTCCTCCGGAAGCTGGCCGGCCGAACGAGCGAGGTCTGCCATCAGGGCAACGCACGGGCGCACCGTGTCCATCAGATCCGCCCACGTCGCGCACTGCTGGTGACCGGCGGTCGCGCCGTGCCAGTGCGCGGCGTCGGCCAGTTCCGGCCACCGGTCCGCGGTATCGAAATTCAATACCGGGAACAGGCTCCGGTCGGTCGGCCGGATCTTCATTCCGTGCAGCAACGCCAGTACCTGGCCGGCCCAGCCAGCGATCTGCGGTGTCACCGGCGCGGGCGCGACCTGCCGGCCGTCGACCCAGCGATGCAGCCGGACGGGTACCCGGTCAGACAAGGCCGGATCGCGGCGGGGGACCCAGGCCAGGCAGCCACCGTCGGCCGGATTGGGCACGGGACGCGGGGCAGCGACACCGGCTGCCAGCGCGTGCCGCTCGAACGCCCAGGATTCCGCGAGCCAGTGTGACCAGTTCGGATCGGCCCAGGGATTGCGCATTTCCTTCACCGCGAAACTGTGCTTCCCGGCGTCGACGCGGTAGACGCGGTTCGACCAGGCACCGCGCACCGGGGTCATGGCCGTGGCGGTGCCCTCGATCCCGAACGCCGCGAGCACCTGGTCAGGGCCGGGCGCATCGTTGTCGGCAACCACCGGACTAGTGTCCGCCGGTCGTTTGGTGGCTGCCGCGATCGGGGCATGATCGTGACATGCGGATCATGCTGGCGGCGATTCAGTGCGAGAAGGGCGACATCGCGGAGAACCTTTCCTCGCACTTGCGGATCGTTGCCGCCGCGGCCTCGGCTGGTTGTGACCTTGTCCTGTTCCCCGAGATGTCGCTGACGGGCTCGGTCGACCCCGCCGCTCACCCGCAGCGGTTGATCTCCCTGGATCACGCCGCCGTCGGCACGTTAGCCCGTGCGTCCGGCGAGCATGGCGTCGGCCTGTGTTTCGGCGTGGCCGAGCGCGCCGCGGTCAGCGGACCGCACATCACCCAGGTCTTCGCGACCGGCGGCCAGGTCGCTGGCGTACGCGCGGTTGGTGCTCTTTCCCGCCGCGCCCGGCCTTTACGGCAGGCGCACCGATGAAGCCTCATGGCGCCGGGGTTTTTCCTGGTGGGAATCCTCAAGCCTGGGCGACGCTCGCCGCCACGCCGCCCGGCTCGGACTGTGGATCGCGCAGGCCGGCCAGGCGGGCTCGACTGCCGACGAGGACTTCCCTGGTTTCGCGGCCCTGGTGAGCCCGACTGGCCAGGTCGTGACGCGACTGCCGGACTGGCGTCCGGCCGTCCTGACGGTCGAGGTAGCTTGCTGACCAGGCGCGGGCACCGTCCGTGCCGGAGTTGAGCTTTGCCAGGATCATGATCGGCGAGCGCCGGGATTGCGCACGGACACACACAGGAGGTAGTTCATGGCTGACGACTGGAACGCC
>Ga0307372_10011177_pt1 | contig 12032 bp, 11 predicted proteins | sample OX1MG_FD_202533 | JGI IMG/M metagenome (GOLD analysis project Ga0307372, IMG submission 202533) | Soil microbial communities from Risofladan, Vaasa, Finland - OX-1 | ecosystem: Environmental > Terrestrial > Soil > Coastal area > Acid sulfate soil | place: Finland: Risofladan, Vaasa | collected...
GGGCCGAGCAGCGCCCAGATCGCGGGGCCGTCGACTACGGCGTGCACGGCCACCATCGCCGGATCGGCGAGCTGGAGGACGGACGGAGACCCCATCCCCGGCAGCAGCTCGCGAATCGCCGCCACCGCCGCGCCGGGCGCGTTCAGCATCAGGTACTTGCGGTCCCGCGCCGCGATCACGCTGGCGAGCACCATCCGGACGTGTTCGGCCAGCTGGCGATGGGGTGGCGTCAGCTCGCGTCCGGCGACCAGTTCCCCCTCGGATTCGAGGATCGTCTCCAGGGGCCTCAGCCCGTTGGTGGCGAGGGTGGTCCCGGTGGAGACCAGGTCGACGATGGCGTCGGCGACGCCTAGAAGCGGAGTGATCTCGACGGCGCCGCTGATCTCGACCAGCTGCGTGTCCACCCCCCGCTCCGTGAAGAAGGCGGCGGTGGCGCGGGGGTGGGAGGTGGCCACCAGCTGGCCGGACAGATCCTCCAGCCGAGACTGGGTCCCGCTCTTGGGCACGGCGACCTGCAGTCGACAGCGGCCAAAGCCCAGGCTGAGCCAGCGATCGACCTCCGCTCCGGACTCAGCTAGCAGGTTGGAGCCGGTGATGCCGAGATCCACGACCCCGTCCTGGGTGTACTCGGGGATGTCCTCGGCACGCACGAAGAGCAGGTCCAACGGGTAGTTGTGGCAGGAGGAAAAGAGACGTCGATCAGCCGCCTCGAACCCGAACCCGGCCTCGGTCAGCAGGGATGCCGCAGGCTGGGAGAGGCGACCCTTGTTGGGCAGCGCCAGACGGATCCGACCCTCGTCTGCGCGGCTGATCACCGTGCCCGGGACCGCTGGCGCCGGTCCAGCATGCTCCGGTAGCCGCCGCTGCCGAAGCGCAGCCAGTTGCTGACCCGGGTGATGGTGGCGGTGCTGGCCCCGGTCCGCTTCGCGATCTCCAGGTAGTGCAGACCCTGATCGAGCAGCAGGGCCACCTGCCATCGCCCGCTCATCGCCCTCAGCTCGGCGATGGTGCAGAGGTCCCTGAGGAAGGCGGCGGTTTCGCTCGCCGTCTTCAGTTTGGAGATGGCCTCGAAGAGTTCCTCCATCTCGGGAGACAGAACGTCGCGGGGGGGTGCCGGGGCGCTGGTTGGTGACTTCGTCATGCTAGCATGCTAACATAGTGCGTCCTGAAGGCTTGACCAGACCAGCGGGTGAAAGTCCCGTCCGGGTAGGCACTGGAGCGCCCGGTAGCAGGCCCCAGCTTGGCGGTGAGAATCGCTGGGCCGAGCGGGGCGTCGAGAGCCTCTTTGGAGGGAGCAAGAGCGCGGGCCGCAGCATTACGCGAAACCTGCAGCCTCGACAGATGTACAACGAGGGAGCCGAGCCACTCATGTCACGGCGAAGGCCATGTCCGGCAGACCCGGTTCCAGCGGTTACGTCTGTCGGGTCGCTCCGGGGTATGGGGAGTGGCACGCGCTCAGGGCCTGGTCAGGAACAGGAGAGATCCGTCTCGGCACCGGCACGGAAGGCGGCGGGTGGTCAACCCGTTTTGCCCGGTAGCCGCGAAGCCTATAAGCAGCGATGTGAAGTGATGGAGCGCCGAGCGGATGTCGGAGGAGGCCATACCGTAGTGTTGATGACGAGGACAACACAACCTCGCCGCAGAGAAGGGCCTCCAGCCGGGTGTGCGTTCGGGACTGGTGTGGCTGCGGGCTTGCCCTTCGGGGCCACCTACCCGCTCCTTCTGGGGAACCGGCCAGCTCGACCGCAGAGCGCTTGGGTCAGCGTCCAACGCCGGTGGCGCGGCGGAATGCTGCTGACCGACTGCCCGGGGGCGAGCCGTGTGCGGGAAAATCGCAAGCACGGTTCTGCAGGGGGCAGCTGGAGACGGACTCATGTCTGAGCACCGCGCCAGCGGCCCACCTCACACAGCGCCACGGCTGACCCTCCGGAATGCGGTCCAGATGGCGGTGGTTCCCGCCATCGATCTGCTGCAGGGGAGGCCGGTCCGGCTCGTCCAAGGGCGCTACGATCGAGTCCTCGGCTACGGGCAGCGCTCCGTCGAGCTGGCGGAGACCTACGCGCGAGAAGGAGCCGAGCGTCTCCACCTGGTGGATCTGGACGGGGCGCGAATCGGCAGCTGGCAGAATCTGCAGCTCATCGGTCAGGTAGTGAGGTCGGCGGGCGTACCGGTTCAGGCTGGGGGTGGGGCCAGGGATGATGCCCAAGTGCGGGCGGCGCTCCAGCTCGGCGTCGACCGGGTGGTGATCTCCACCGCCGCCATGGGAGACCGGGACCGTTTGGTGAAGCTGGTCAAGGAGTTCGGCTCCCAGCTAGCGGTGAGCCTGGACGCACGGGCCGATCAGGTGGTCACGGAGGGCTGGGCGGTGGGCACCGGCATGGGCCTTATCGAAGCCGCGCAGCGGATGGCAGATACCGGAGTCACCCGCCTCATCTACACCGACGTGCTGCGGGACGGCACCCTGGCGGGTCCCGGGCTGACCATGCTGAGCCAGCTGGTTGGCCTCGGACTTCCGGTGATGGTTGCCGGGGGCGTGAGCACCTACCAGGACCTGACCCAGCTCCGCGCCGGAGGGGCGGAGGCGGCGATCGTCGGGAGGGCACTCCTCGATGGCGTCCTCAGCCTGCCCGCCGCGCTGGCGGCGGCCGGCGGTCGTGCTCCCGCCTCGGCCGGCGCGTGACTGGCGCGTCGGCGGATGGGTCGGTGGGACCGGTTCTAGCCGACCTGCACGTCCACAGCGAGTGGTCCTGGGACGCGCCCCGGGGAGCCATGCTGGAGAGCTGCCGGCGGGCGGTCGCACTGGGCCTCAAAGTCGTGGCCTTCACCGACCATGCGGATTACTCAGCACTGACCGGGGGTTCCCGGCTGGATTTGGCTGGCTATCTGGAGACGGTCGCCGACTGCCGACGCCAGTTTCCCCGGCTCTCGGTCTGGAGCGGAGTTGAGCTGGGCGAGCCCCACCGGTTTCCTGGGGAGGCGTCCGAGCTACTCCGCCAAGGCCGGTTCGATCTGGTGCTGGGTTCCCTGCATTCGGTCATCGTCGGCAACACGGTGCTGGAGTTGAGCGAGCTGGACCAGGTGCCCGATGCGGAGCCGCAGCAGTTGATGCGAGCCTATTTCGCAGATCTGCTGCGGCTGCTCGAGGGACCAGTCGAATTCGAGGTGCTCACCCATCTCGAATATGCCAAGCGTTTCTGGCTCCCGGGCTGGCCACGGTATCGCTCGGAGGAGTATGAGGCGGAGATCCGGGCCGTGCTGGAGACTGCGGCTCGCCGTCGAGTTGCCTTGGAGCTCAATACAAGTCGGGGGGGAGACCCGGCACGGGCGCTCTGTCCCAGTCCCGTGGTGGTCAGCTGGTGGCGGGAGGCGGGGGGCCGCCGGTTGTCGCTGGGAAGTGACGCCCACGATCCCTCAACCGTCGGGGCTGGTTTCCGGTTAGCCGGCGAGGTCGCGGCGGGCGCCGGTTTCGCCCCTTCCACCGCTCGCCTCGGACTCTGGACCAGTGCTTGAAGTGAGTCGGCTTTCCCGTCGCGGTCCGGGAGCTGCCGTGTGTCGGTTGGACTCGGCCGGGGGGGATCGGAGTCGTTTCATGCGATGGAAACCGGGCCGTAAGTCCTCGCCGGCACGGCTTCATGAACTTCGTCCAGCTATCCGAGTGACGGGTGCGTCCCGGCCGTCTCTTGCCACGGTTAGCCAAGCCGAACCGCGGGTCGAGTTGGCAGCTATATTTCCCGCTCTGTCCCCGTGTCGCCCGTTCGCAGCGGGTTTGCCTTGTCCCACTACTGGGGGACGCCGGGCTTGCGGACCGGCTGCGGCATGTGTTAGAAAGGCCTGCACACAACCGAATAACAAAGGCTAGGACGAGGACGAGTACGGAGACCCGGTTCCCTCAAGAGAGCGACTGGAAGCTGGAAAGGTCGCAGGGAACCCCTTCGGAATAAGACCTCCGAGCCGCGGGAAGAAATCGGTCCGATGACCGGAAGTAGAACCCGCCGGGAGCCCCGCCGTGATGGGGGCAGGGTGTGATGGCACCCGAAGAGGCCGGCGCCGTGAGGCGCTGGCGAAAAGAGGTGGTATCGCGTGGCCGGAGCCCCGGGCTTGGCCTCGCCCTCTTGGTCGACCGCATCAGGTCGGCTGGAGTAGGCGTGGCCGGGTGGCCAGGAGGCAACGATGGGAGCGCGAAGCACCGTAATCAGACCCTTGCGGGTCGTCGACAGCACCCTGCGGGAGGGTGAACAGTTCGCCCAGGCGCAATTCAGTCCTGAGGACCGGATCCGGCTGGCCCTAGCTCTCGATGCCTTCGGGGTGGACGAGCTGGAGCTGCCAGCCCCCGCGGTGGGCCCGGGGTCGGCCGAAGAGGTGGCAACGGTAATAGCACTCGGGCTCAGGGCTGCCGTCCGAGTGCACGTCCGCTGCCATCCCCGGGACATCGAGGCGGCCTTAGCCGCCGGTGCGACCGGACTTCATCTCTACCTCGGGACCTCGCCGGCCCGGGCTCTGAGCCGGGCCCGCTCGTGGCCGACGCTGGCCCGAGAGATCCGCGACTCGGTCGCGCTGGCCCGGTCGTCAGGGGCCTTCGTGCGGTTCAGCGCCGAGGACGCCTTCCGTACCCCGATCCGACGCCTCTTCGCCGCCTTCGACGTGGCGGTGGAAGCTGGAGCACAGCGGCTCGGGGTCCCCGACACCGTCGGCGTCGCCACCCCGGAGTCGGTGGCGCGGATGGTGCGTCGGGTCGCTGTCCGCTACCCCGGGATCAGCCAGGAGTTCCACGGCCACAACGACACCGGCTGCGCTGTCGCCAACTCGGTCGCGGCGTGGCAGGCGGGGACCGAGTGTCTGGACGTCACCGTGCTGGGGATCGGGGAGCGGGTGGGGATCACCTCGCTGAGTGGGCTGATGGCCCGGCTCTACACCCTGGCTCCCGGGGCGGTGGCCCGCTACCGACTGGCCCAGTTGCCCGGGCTAGATGCCCAGGTCGCCGAGCTCTCGGGCATGACCATTCCCTTCAACCAGCCGCTGACCGGCCAACACGCCTTCACCCATGTCGCCGGCGTCCACACCCAGGCGGTGCTGCAGGCGCCGAACACCTATGAGGCGATCGACCCCGCGGTGGTGGGCCGGTCGCGGGTCATCTCGGTGGGGTCCCGGCTCACCGGCCGCCACGCGGTCGCTGACTTCGCCGCCCGGTTGCTAGGCCGGGAGGTCGGGAGCGGAGAGGTGCTGACTGCGACTCAGGCCCTGCGGGCTGCCGCCGCGACCGGACCGCTGGGGCCCCTGGCTGCCGCCGGCATAGTGCGGGCGGCGCTGGCCGCTCCCGGGAGGGACTGACCATGGGCACTCTCGCGGAGGAGATCCTCAGCGCCCGCCTGGGTCGGCCGGTGGTGGCAGGCGAGACCGTGGTGGTTCCGGTCGACGTGGTGATGAGCCACGACACCACCACCGCCCTGGTGGCGGAGGCGATGGACGACCTCGGCCGGAAAGTGGCCCGCCCCGAGCGGGGGGTGGTGGTCTTCGACCACATCACCCCGGCGGCCACCGTCGCAGCCGCCCAGCAACAGCAGCGAGCGCGGGAGTTTGTGGCCCAGCAGGGGATCGCCAACTTGCTCACCGACGGGATCTCCCACCAGGTCCTACCCGAGCATGGCCTGGTGGCTCCTGGCGATGTGGTGGTGGGGGCGGACAGCCATACCGTGACCTTGGGGGCCTTCGGGGCCTTCGCGACCGGGATGGGGTCGACCGACGTGGCGGTCGCCTATGCGACCGGCGAAAGCTGGTTGCGGGTGCCCAGCACCTTGGCGGTGCGGCTGGAAGGTAGCTTTCCGCCAGCGGTAGAGGCGAAGGACCTAATCCTGGAGATCGTCCGGCGGGTGGGCAGCGCTGGCGCCCGCTACCAGGCGGTCGAGTACATAGGCGGGGCCGCCCGCGAGCTCTCGATCGGTGACCGCATGACCCTCTGCAACATGGCGGTGGAGATGGGCGGCAAGGCCGGTATCTTCGCTGCCGACGACCGCACTCTGCGCTGGCTCGAGGGTCGCGGGTCACGTCCGGCTCGAGTACTCGAGGCCCGCGACCCCGAATACCTGCGGGTGGAGACCGTCGAGCTGGATCGGCTGGAGCCGATGGTGGCGACGTCACCGCGAGTCGACACCGGCCGACCGGTGTCAGAACTTGCCGGGATGGCGGTGGACCAGGTCTTCATCGGGACTTGCACCAACGGTCGGCTCGCAGACTTCGCCACGGCGGCGGCCCTGCTCCGGGGCCGCCAGGTGGCGGTGCGGACGGTGGCGGTGCCCGCCTCCCGCGAGGTCTATCTGGCGGCGCTCCAAGCCGGGTACATCGAGAGCTTGGTCCGGGCAGGCGTGGCGGTCGAGTCGCCCGGGTGCGGTCCGTGCTTGGGTCGCCACAAGGGCGTTCTGGGTCCCGGGGAGCGGGCGGTGACGACCATGAGCCGCAATTTTCGGGGCCGGATGGGAGATCCCAGCAGCGAGATCTATCTGGTCAGCCCCGCGACCGCGGCCGCGACCGCGCTCCTGGGTCGGTTGGCCGATCCCCGGGAGGTGGCGTGATGGCCCGGGCCTGGCGCTTCGGAGACTTCGTCAACACCGATCAGATCATTCCCGGCCGCTACAACGTCACCACCGATCGGAGCGAGTTGGGTCGGGCCTGCTTCATCGAGCTCCGACCCGATTTCACGTCGTCGGTGCGGGCCGGCGACCTGATCGTGGCCGGCGAGGACTTTGGCTGCGGCAGCTCGCGCGAGCATGCCGTGATTGCCATTCTGGCGACCGGGGTGACCGCGGTTTTGGCGTCCAGCTTCGCCCGGATCTTCTACCGCAATGCCATCAACCGGGGGCTGGCGGTCCTGGAGTGTTCCGAGGCGGCGGAGGTCGAAGACGGGGCGGAGGTCAAGCTGGACCTCGCCCGGGGCCGGGTGGTGGACTGCACCGGTGGCCGGGAGTTGCTGACCCGGCCGCTGCCCCTGTTCGCCCAACGGATCGCGGGCCATGGCGGTGTCCTCGAGCTGGTCCGTGCGCACGGCAGCCTGAACGGGGCCTGCGGGCCCGAGTGCGGAGCCCCGATGGTCCCGCGCCATGCGGAATAGGAAAGAGGAGGAAGCAATGGCTGCGGAAGTTTCGATCGGCGTTGCCGAGTGCCCCGAGTGCGCCGCCCTGGTCGGGGTGCCCCGGGGAACCGTCGCGGGGGAGATCCTCGCCTGCGGCGACTGTCTGGCCGAGCTGGAGGTGACCGGCCTCGCGCCGGTCACCTTGGCGCTGGCCCCCGAGGTCGAGGAGGACTGGGGGGAGTGAGCAAAGTCAGGGTGGGACTCGTCTGCGCTCGGGTCAGGGTAGAGGAGAAAATGCTCCTCGAAGCCTTCTCCCGGCGCTCGGGCGCGGAGGTGGTCCGGATCGACGATGACCTGATCCAGGCACCGCTGGCCGGGGCAGTCGGGCTGAGCGGACCGGCCGCCGACCTCCGGAGCTGCGACGTGGTGATGCTCCGCGGCCTGGGCCATTTCCGCCAGCTGGCGCTGGCTCGTCTGGTCGAGGCGTGGGGGATTCCGGTGGTCAATCCGGCGGAGGTGGTGGACACCTGTGGCGACAAGCTCCGCACCACCCTTGCGCTGGCCGGAGCCCGGGTCCCCACCCCGGCGGCTCGAGTGGCGTTCACGGTGGAGGCAGCCCTGGTCGCGGTCGAGGAGCTCGGCTACCCCTGCGTCGTGAAGCCCACGGTGGGTTCGTGGGGGCGGCTGGTGGCTCGGCTCAGCGATCGGGACGCGGCCGAGGCGGTGCTGGAGCACAAGTCACTCTTGGGAGGGCCCTTGCATAACGTGCTCTACCTGCAGGCTCACATCGCCAAGCCCGGCCGCGACCTGCGGGCCTTCGTGCTGGAAGGCCAGACCGTGGCGGTGATCGGCCGGCGCTCCGACCACTGGATCACCAACACCGCCCGAGGCGCTCGGGCCGAGGCGGTGGTCATCTCCCCGGAGCTGGTCTCCCTCTGTGCCAGCGCGGCGGCGGCGGTAGGGGGCGGGGCCCTGGCGATCGATCTCCTCGAGGGCCCCGACGGGTTGCTGGTGAATGAGGTCAATTCGACCATGGAGTTCCGTAACAGCGTGGCGCCAACTGGGGTTGACATCCCGACGCTGCTGGTCGACCACACCCTCGCGGTGGCGGCGCGACGGTGACCAGGGTCACCGTCATCGGCGGGGCCGGCTACGTCGGAGGAGAATTGGTGCGGTTGCTGCTCGGCCACCCCGGCCTGGAGCTCCAGCAGGTCACCTCCGGATCTCATCGGGGTCGGCCACTGCCCAGCGTCCACCCCAACTTGCGTGGATTCACCGAGCTGCGGTTCGCCGATCCTGGCAAGTTGGAGCCGTGCGACGCGGTCATCTGCAGCGGAGCGGGATCGCCCGGCGATCTCTCGGTGGGCCAGCTGCGCGAGCTGACTCCCCTAGTGGTCGATTGCGGCCCCCGATTGCGGCTGCGGGATGGCGACCAGTACCGCAGCTGGTACGGCCGCGACCCCGAGCCGGCAGGGCTGCTGGCCGAGGCGGTCTACGGCCTGCCAGAGCTCAACCGCGCCGAGCTGAGCCAGGCGCAGCTGGCAAGTGGCGTTGGCTGCTCGGCGGCGGCCACGATCCTGGCCCTGCTGCCGGTGGCGCGAGCCGGCTGGCCTTTGGCCGCTCCCGTCTTCGTGGAGGCCAGGTTCGGCTCCTCAGCGGCGGGTTCACAGCCCTCTCCATCTGGGCATCATCCCGAACGCAGCGGGGCGGTCAGGGTCTTCGCTCCCGAGGGCCACCGTCATCAGGCCGAGGTGGCCCAGGCACTGGGATGGGACCAAGCCCAGCTCAGCTATGGCGGCGTGGCGGTCGAGATGGTTCGGGGAATCTCGGTCTCGGTACGTTGCCTGCTCCAGCGCCCGGTGACCGAGGCCGAGCTCTGGGAGGCCTTCCGGTCCACCTACCAAAATGAACCCTTCGTCCGGATCGTGGCCCAGCGTTCCGGGCTCCACCGCTACCCCGATCCTCGCTGGCTGGCGGGCACCAACATCTGTGACGTCGGCTTTGCCTTGGATCGCTCCCGGGAAAGGGTGACGCTGATGGCCGCCCTGGACAACCTAGGCAAGGGAGCGGCCGGCAACGCAATTCAAGCCCTCAACTGCATGCTGGGTCTGGAAGAGCGAGCCGGGCTGGGCTTCACCGGGCTGCACCCGCTGTGACTCACGAGTCGCCAGCGAGCGAGCGAGCGGCCGCTGCGGTCGTGGTCGTGAAGATCGGCGGTGGCGGGGAGATCGATCAGGAGGCGGTCTGTCTCGACCTGGCGAGCCAGTGGTCGAAGCGGCCTCTGGTGGTCCTCCACGGAGCTTCCAAGGAGCTCGACCGAATCTCGACCGCCTTGGGCCACCCGCCGGTGAGGGTGACATCGGTATCGGGGATCGAGAGCCGTTTCACCGACGACGCCACCATGGTGATCTTCAACATGGTCTACGCGGGAAGCGCGAATGTAGGCTGGGTAGAGTGCCTGCAGCGCGCCGGGGTGGCCGCGGTGGGCTTGAGCGGTGTCGACGGCGGGCTGTTGCGGGGCCCGGAGAAGGGGGTTTTGCGCTCCCGTCTGGGGGAGGAGCGCCAGCAGTTGCACCGCGGCGACCGCAGCGGCCGGGTGACCGAGGTGAACGTGGAGCTGTTGCGGCTCCTGCTGGGAGCCCATTATCTGCCCATCATCAGCCCCCCGGCCCTCTCCGAGGCCGGCCGGGCCATGAACGTAGATGCCGACCGGGCGGCGGCCCAGATCGCCATCGCGCTGGGCGCGGCAACTTTGATTTTCCTCAGTGACGTCCCCGGATTGCTGCTGGACCCGAGCCGACCAGACAGCCTCGTCCCCGACGTCCGCCGGCATGAGATTCCCCGGGCGATGGAGATCGCCCGGGGGCGGATGCGGACCAAGGTACTCGCTGCCAGGGAAGCCCTTCAGGGAGGCGTGCGGCGGGTGGTGGTGGGGGATGGCCGAATCGCGAGCCCGGTCGAGATGGCGTGCCGGGGCCACGGAACCGTTTTCCGGCGGAACGGAGTGTCCCGGACCGCCGGATGAGCGACCAGGAGCAGTTGCGCCCGGAGGAGCTGGAGCTACTCACCGAACTGGTGTCCATCCCTAGTCCCACGGGCCGGGTGACACAGGCGGCCAGTTGGCTGGCGCGGGAATTCCGGGCCCGGGGACTGGCGGCAGAGGTGGATGCTGCGGGCAACGTCCTTGGGCTGATGGAGCCCGGCCCGGCCGAACCGCTGACAGGTGACGTGTATCTGCTGGGGCACCTCGACACCGTCGCAGGCTTCTGGTCACCCCGGCTGGAACGAGGCCGGCTCTTTGGCCGGGGCGCCTCCGATGCCAAGGGACCCTTGGCCGCCTTCCTGGCGGCGGCCGCGCGCGCCCGCGACTCCGGCCGCCTGCACCGCCGGGTGAGAATCCTGGCGGCGGCGGATGAGGAGGGAGAGTCGGCCGGGGCCCGGCTGCTGGCGACCAACCTGGCACCGCCGGCATTCTTGGTGGTGGGAGAGCCATCCGGCTGGGACCGGGTGGTGCTCGGGTATCGCGGCCGGCTGCGCTGCCGCTGGGAGCTGAGCTGCCCGGCGCAGCACAGCTCCCGACCGGAACCCACCGCCGCTGAGCGGGGCCTGGACACCTGGGCCGCCGTCCGCGCCGAGGTGGTGGCGATCAACGGTCAGGCGGGCGGGTTCAACGCCCTTGATGCCCATCTCCTGGCGATCGAAAGCCGTACGGACGGCCTCCAGGAGTCGGTTTTTCTGCAACTCGGGTTCCGGCTGCCCCCGTCGATTTCGCCAGGGGACCTGATCGGCCGGTTGGAGGCGCTCACTCTCGGGGGCACTCTGGTGGTCACCGGCTCGGAACTGGCGGCGACGGTACCCCGCACCGGGATCCTTCCGACGGCCTTCGCTCGCGCCATCGCGGGAGAGGGAGAAAAGGTCGTCTGGCAGAGGCGACTGGCCACTTCCGATCTCAATGTGGTACTGCCCAAGTGGAGGTGCCCAGCTGTGGTCTACGGACCGGGCGACTCGAAGTTAGACCATACCCCGGACGAGTCGATCGAGCTCGCTGACTACGCCCGGGGGATCCGCGTGCTCTCCGAGGTCCTGGCGTCCCTCTGACCCGCCGTCCGTAGCGACAGGGTGCGGTGCATTCCGGTGGACTTGACTCGGGGTCATTTCCCCGGAGCCCATCCGTCGCTACTCTGAATTCCCACCACCAAGTTGGCGGTGAGCACTACCAGCGCCTCGGGGCCGCCTCCCCTGGTCCGCCACCACAGCCGGGTGAGGAGCAGTTCGGCCTCACTCGCGGTTCGCCCCCGCCCCACGCTCCCTTGACCACTCGGGCAGCTCGTCCCCGTCGGGCGGCCAGCCCCCCACGTGAAGCGCCTCCCCGGCTTGCGATACGAGTCGGGCCGGCAAGCTGCGCTGAGCCAACCACGTGGGAGCTTCGCGGCCGGCCACGATAGCTGCCGTGGAGGCGGTGTTGGCCGCGACGCAGGAGGCGCCGGTGACGGAGATGGTCCGCCACGGGGCCTCGGCAGGCCTGCCGGTGCGGGGATCAATGATGTGATGCATTACCTGCTCGCCGCTCGTCCACCGCCGCTGGGTTGTGGACGAGGTCGCTAGGGCCGGACTGGCCAGCCTGACGATCTGGCCAGGACCCTCCGGGTCAGCGTGAAGTCCATCTGCCACCCGCACCAACCATCCGCCGGGGGGTGTCGGCCCGCCCGTCGTCAGATCGCCGCCAAGACTTACCAGCACGGAACCGCCCACCGAGGCGGCGACCTCGGCCGCAGCCCGATCCGCGCCCCAGGCTTTGGCGGTTGCCCCGAGGTCGAGCAGCATGCCGGGAGGAAGTTGCACGGAGTCTCCCTGGACCCGAACCCGCTGCCACCCCCATTCCCCGAGGTCGGTGCCAGTGCGGGCAGCCTGGTCCCGCTGGATCTGGGCAAAGTCTTGATCGTACCCAGCCTTGATCAGAGGCCTTCCC
>Ga0307372_10011179_pt1 | contig 12031 bp, 7 predicted proteins | sample OX1MG_FD_202533 | JGI IMG/M metagenome (GOLD analysis project Ga0307372, IMG submission 202533) | Soil microbial communities from Risofladan, Vaasa, Finland - OX-1 | ecosystem: Environmental > Terrestrial > Soil > Coastal area > Acid sulfate soil | place: Finland: Risofladan, Vaasa | collected...
ACGGGCCCGGTCCTTGCCCACGCGGCTGGTGGAGCAAACCTTGCGGCACCCCATCCCCCGACGCTCCACCGGCGCAGCACGGGTCTACTTTTCAATTCGCTCAACTGGTCTGGCTACGCCCAGTCAGCGGCTGTCAACCCGTTTACTCATAGAGTCGTGACCCCGTTCACGGGAGTGACGTCGACATTCCTCGTTACCACGGTCAACACAAGCATCCCCGGCACCCAGTATTCCTCCGACTGGGTTGGCATCGGAGGGTTCAAAGACAACAAGCTCGTGCAGGCGGGCGTCGAGGAGGACAACTTCAACGGAAGGCCGATTTACCAGGCCTGGACCGAGGTCCTTCCACATGCCGAGGTTCCGTTGTCATTGGCCATCTCGCCAGGTAACAGGATCATCGTCACGGTCCAAGAAACCGCCAAAAAACACGGCAGGGCCAAGCGGTGGTCGATGGTCGTCGATGACGTAACGACCGGGCACAGCGCCGGTCGAAAATTGCGGTACAGGGCCACCGGCTCGAGTGCGGAAGCGATCCACGAGAGGCCCTGCGTTGGGAATCCCTGCTCTACACATCTCGCCACCCTGGCTACCACGACGAACGAGACCTTTGATCCTGCGTACTTCTCTGTGGCCGCCCCCAACCTCACACCCAACTACCGGCCGCTCCTCACGCCAGAAGCGGGAGCGACGCTGTACGACCTCGTCATGATCTCGGGCCTGACGAATGCCCTGGCGACACCGTCCAACGCCAACAGCGCCCATGACGGCTTTGTGGTTGGCGATGGAGGTGCAGTGCCTGCTCCTCCCGCCTGACTCCCGCGCCCTGATGGCATCGAGAGGGCCTCACACACTGGCGGGCCGTCGTCGGGTCATCGCCCTGGCCGAGATACAGAACCGAGAGTGATCGTCAATCCCGGTGAAGATCGATGGTCGGGCCCTCGACGACATGCATCCCGAGCCACGTCCATCTGCCACTGTTCCAGGGCCTGGAGCCCTCCCAGCGCGTTGGTTACTCGGACCGCGCCATCGTAGCTTCGGCTTGATGAGCAGGTGGCGTAGGAGGGCCCGATAGACCGCTGATCGAGGGGGAAGTGGTTCGATGCTGGCCCGAGCCAGCCGTTCACGATGGTGATCACGGCACGGTGCGAGATCGACGGATGTTGGAGCGGTGCCTTGCGACAGCGAAAGTGGCAACGAGTCCAACCACACTGCACAGCGCCAGGATGATTCCGACGGTGAAGGAGGTCGGCCAATATCTGAGTTCCACGGTGTGGGTGCCGGCAGGGAGGCGGGCTTGGAGCATGACTCCCGCGAACGGATGAAGGGCGAGAGCTTTTCCGTCGATGGTGGCATGCCAGCCGGGCACGTCGGTAAGCCGGAGCCTCAGTACCGACCGAGAGTTGCTGTGGGTGACCAGCTTCCACGAGGCGGGGCCCGGATGGGTTACGGCAACGGCCTTTGCGGCGGTGTCAGACGACATGTGCGTCTCATTGCCCGTCAGAGGGGTAAGGGTTGCCACCGCCGCCCCCGGAATACGGTAGAGGTCTGCCCCGCCCTGACCGTGGGAGCCGACCGAGGCAACGAACACCGCGCCTCTTGGACCGGGTACCCCCCGGGGCTCAAGGACGAACGAGACACCGTAGAGCCGGGCCAAGCGGACAGTGGTGACCCGCGGCAAGAACATGGACGGGGCCGGGAATATGGGGGGTGGGTGAGCCGACGCTCCACTGGCTTTCTTCCATGAACGGAAGTAGGCGCGCGGCACCATGGGGTCATAGACGGCCAGCTCCTGGATGTTGTAGGCGACATTGGCGCTCGGCACGATTCCGAGAGACGAATACAGTCCAGTGTCGCTGGCGCCAACCACAGAGGAACCGATGGCGTGCTTGATGGCCAGCTCTCCCGGCGTGGGGGCGAAGAAGCTCGAGCTGGACGACCACAGGGGAGCCTCCACTGTCACCAAGAAGGCGGTCTGACAAAGAAGCAACGCCCCAGCCGCCCACCTGGCGGCACTGTGTCTGAAGGGTAAAGTTTCGAGACCCCGTCGGCGCGCCCGGGCATGCCAGGCGGCGAGCGCCCCCACGACGATGAGTCCGACGGCGGTCTCCACGGCAGGCCATATGAAGCTTGCGGCTCGGATGGAGGCTTCTCTGGGCTGGAGCCGCCCCCGGCCGAAGCCCCACAGCAAGAGCAGAATCACGGCAAATGCGATGAAGCCGCCACTACACCATCGCCTCACGGCACGGTCCCGGTATGACCGGACCAGGAGGTCTATGCCCATCCCCGCCAGCACGGCCAACGCCATCGCCATGGGCACAGTCGCGCGGACCCACTGAACACGATCGCCGTGTGGGAGCACGAACAGCAATCGTGATACCGGTGGCACGAACACTATTCCAAGACTCGTCACCAGCACGGCCCCGAATGCGACCACTTCAGGTTTGTGTCGTCGTAACACCAATGCCGTGACCGCGAGCACCACGACAATCACCCCGACGTACGTCGCGGTCGGTACAAAACCGACATCACCAAAGTACTCACTCCCGAATACCGATGTCCCATCGAAACTGGAGAACACGACGTGGACGATGTCGGCCGGTCGGATGGCGACACTGTTCAGGTCGGTCAAGCGTGTAGCCTGACTCGCGATTTGCAACCCTGGGAGGAGCAACGGTGCCCCTAAGGCGGCGCCCGCGACCCAGGCGAGCCCGAGATCTCCGAGGGGTCGCACGACTGTCCTCGAGTCGCCCGACGACAATGCCCGCATCAGGAGAAGAACGCCGATGAACACCGCGAACAGCAGTACCAAGACAGCGAGCGTGTCAGGCTGCCCCGCATAGATCGCGCAGGCGACGATGACCGCAAAGATGGTCCCGTCTCGAATGCGATGCTTGGCACGCACGATGAGGATGGCAAACGCGAACAACCAACCAACCCAAGACATCACAGACGAGATCGGCCAGCCCAAAGTACTGAAGAACGGCCCACTCAATTCGAAGACCGTGCCAGCCATGGCGGCAGCCAGCACTCCCAGGTGCAACATCCGACTCAGCACGTACACCCCGGTCCCCCCGATGGCCAGGGTGGCGAGAACTCCGACGGTGTAGGCCAGATGTACAGGCGCCAGATACCCGAGCAAGGCGGGAACACTAAACGGCGCAGATTGCCAGTTGAACGCTAACGGCATCCCGAGGACGCTCTCTGGATTCCAAAGAGGCAAGTGACCCTGATGCACCTGGTTCCAAGCTTGGGTTGTCCACGGGATGATTTCGGAGATCTGATCGAACGTTTGCAAGTTGTGGATCTGGACCCCGGGTTGATGCGCGTAGCCGGCCAAGATGTCGAAGGGACCCAACGAAGCACCATGGGCCAAAGCGGGTGCCATGACAGCAGCGGCAGCAGCCAGAACCCAGGTGACACCCAGAGCGTCGCGCATCCAAGACCGTCGCCAGCGTCGTTGACCATTGGCTGATGGCGCCGGCGGTCTTGTGTTGCTCGATCGCTGCCTTGGCTCCAAGACCCGCCACAATATATGAATGTCGCTCGCCTGACCCACCGGCCCAGAGGACTACCCTGCGCCGTCAGTGCGATTGGCTATATGCCTGCACTCTCCCCACGCCTTGCAACTCGTCATGTCCAGAGCTCCGTTTGCCGGCGCCAACCCTCACTTTGCTTGCACTCCGGGGGTCGGGCATACCTTCGCCATCGCCACCACGACAGCGGGCATTACCGCCCGCGAGGGCACCACGAAGAGAGGTAACCCCTCGGCTTTGTAGTAGTGCTCGCTCTCGGATTGGAAGAAGCTCAGATGGCTGTTCTTGGCCCGTCGAAACCACGAAACGTGCTTCACCCCCCACCCGGGCCACACCGCGGCGTCGATGTAGCAAACCCTCTCCGACGTCGGAACCCGATCAAGGTTTACCATGATCCGAGCACCGTTGATATTCCCTTGGTGGAATTGCTGTCCGTCGGTCACCGCCACCACCGTTCCGACGACGCACTGAAGAACGAGAAACGCCATGAGCGCACCGAACCCGACAACTCTGAGAGCGGATGACGCCTTCACCTGGGGTATGTGTGCCCAGGCATAGATCACGATGCCCACCAGAAGAATGAGATTGGGCATCGAATAGCGACTATTTATCTGGGCCACAGCAGTTTGGGATCCAGCTCCAACGCGACCCACCGCCGTCACCAGGTCGAATGCAACAGCAAAGACGATAAAGAGTAGGGGAAGGGGGTTTGGTTGCGCTCGCCTCTTGCGAAGGGTCTGCACTACCACCAGGATCGCTGCCAAGAGGAGGACCGCTCCCTGAAGATCGTGCACCCAAAGGTGCGACTCGATCCCTGTGGTCGACAAAGGGAGGATGTTCCCGACGAGCAGAACCATGTAATGGATCAACTGTCCCGGATGGGTTACCCCATAGAAGAGAGAGCAGCGCTCACTACCCGCCGAGCAAGCAGGATCTGTGGAGTTGTAGCCGTGGAAGTAACCCACAGCTGTCAATGTTCCGACGGCCAGCCACGTCGCCAGTTCGGCCTTGTTCCGCTTGGATGACCACAGCAGACATATCAATCCAATGGGCCAGACGAGAAACCCCTCGATGAATGACAGCGACGCCAGTACAGCCGCTGCGACACTTAATCCGAAGAGCAACCGTGCGTGCTTCTGCCGAGTGAGCAGGAGGAGCATCGCGAGGGCAAAGAAAAACAGGACCAGATAGTTGTTCACCAGTGAGCTCCACAGCGCACTTTGCCAATCGACCAAGGAGAACCACACCACACCTACCACGAACACCGGTAGAGCAGTCAGTCGCTTGCCGAGGTAAGCCTGGAACAGCAGGAGCACCAGAACGTAAGTACCAATAAAGACCACCGCGCTAAATAACATGACGGCTCGTTCGTTCAGGTGATCGATGAGGCCAAACGCGATGTAGACGAGTCGTCCCGTCACTTCCCGAGCGTCGCTCCACTGGCTCCACAGCGCCCCCACGTCTAAGTGGCCGTGAAGGGCAGTTGCAACGATGGGGATGTACTCCCAGTCGTCGACAAAGGGCGCGTTGACCGCGTAGTGGTATACGTAGACCAGGTAGAGTGCGGCTGGAACAGCCGCCGCCGTCACTATCCAGATCCGTGAGCTTATGATCGAACGGTCACGGCGATTTGGATGTGTCTCGACCACGTCACCAGTGGTGATCAATGCCCCTCCCTACTGACCCGCAAGATCGTAGCGCCTCCGCCGACCCGGGCTCAGAGGCGCTGTTCGTTGAGCATCCCGGTGAAGCGTTTCGGCCACTCCGTTTCCCTTGGTATCAACTACGTAGGCGGCGTCGTCTGATCCCCACCCATTCGAGGACGGCCTGAAGTGATGGGCCCGGCATTGCAAACCCAAGTCGTGACGGTGGTCGATGCAGTGCGAAGTCGGGGCTCAATGGCCCCGAGGCGGTCGATCACTGCGTCATAGACGGTCACGAGCGCAGCGAAGCGGTTTGCTCATCCTGCCCACATTCCCCCACAGGCCTCGTGCTAGTACTGGTCGACGGGCACGAGCCCACACCCAGCCGTCGGTCTCGGTCCGGGCCGTGATGACGTAGGAACCCAGCTACGTGGGGGTGGTGGCGATCACGGCGCCATCACGTCGTCGTGGTTGGCGGGAGTGCCGTCTTGACCGATGTAGTGCGGGAGCACTTTCACTTCGCGTACGCGGTTCTTTGCCCACGGAATTCGTGGGTCCTGGCAGAACGCCCGATCGAGTCTTGATCAGCCGGCTGCGGACGAGGTGATCAAAACGATCGACACTTCGACAGCCTGCCCGAGAGCCACGGTGCTCATCGACTCTGGCGGAGCTACAACATCAGACGATCAGAGCGCGCACGGCGGCCTCACGCCAGAAATATTTGCCCGGGCGGGACCGACCAACTACGACGCGCATCGTCGATAGCAACTCTTCGGGACACTTCTCTTCCACGAACACTGATGCTCGGGCCACAAAGGTGGCGTCCACGCTGAGGCACGTTGCAAGGTATCGTTGACAAATCGAGACACTGAGGCAGCCATGGCGAACCCAGACATCGGTCAGTCTTCTGAGTTGATCCGCCTGGAGCAACTCGGCTGGAGAGCGGCAACGCTCGGACCCGTCATCGATCAGGTGCATTTCGTCGGTGATGCCATCGAAGTCGACTATCCGGAGGCGGGTCTATCCGCACTCGGCCTCGAAGGTGGTAGCGGCTATTGGTTCGATCACCGCGCCCAAGTCGTGATTGATTCACTCATGCGCGCCACGAATGCGAAGGCCATCTGGGACATCGGAGCCGGGACGGGTTCGATGGCCCGACGGCTCTCCCGTGGCCCCTATGAGGTGATAGCAGTTGAACCGCTGGCGAAAGGGGCGCGGGCCATCGCGCGACATCAGATGGGGGAGGTGTTCTGCAGCTCGCTCGAGCAGTTGCATCTACCAGATCGCTCTCTACGCATCGTTGGGCTTTTCGACGTCATCGAACACATCGAGCATCCAGGGGATCTCCTAGCGGAGGTACACCGTGTATTGGAACCGAGTGGCGTTGCCGTTCTTACCGTGCCCGCATTTCAGACACTTTGGAGCGACGAAGATGAAGCTGCTGGTCATACGCGTAGGTATCGTCGAATGGAGCTTGATAACGTCATGGCCGGTATTGGCTTCGACAAAATCGACTCGCAGTACCTTTTTGCCACACTTGTGATTCCTGCCGCCATGATCCGAGCAATTCCGTACAGACTCGGGCGACGACGCAGCCAAGAGGAAGCTCTGGCTTCAATCGCGACTCAATTGATACCAAGCCCATTTCTGGACCGATCCATTCGTAGGCTTCTGCACCTTGAGTGCGCCATTGCGAAAAGAGTCCACCTGCCCGTCGGAACGAGCGTCATGGGTCTTTATCGACGGACCGCGGCGTGATATCGCTTTGAATCCATGCGCCGGACACCAGACATTGATTGCATCGACAGGTGCAGTTCCACCCCACCAGGAGCGACATCGTCTCGCTCGCACATAGAGCCCTGAGCTTCCCGTGGGACGTGGAGCGGTCAGATAGTTGGTTGAGCATGTCATTGGTCCGTCCCCAACACCAGCCGTAGCGCTTGCGGACGGCGCAGGCGATCCTGGGGAGTCGGCACTTCTTCGAGTGGGCCACGAATTCCTGGGTGACCATGGATCGCGCCACCGACTTGTCCGACACCTCTTTCACACCAGAGGCACGTATCGCTTGAGGACATGACACGCCGACTTGGGTTGGCTATCGCCGCCCCGACCTGGCGCACCGGGTCAGGACCGATCTCGTCGAGTTGGGCCGCTCACCTCAGGCAATGGGATCCGGGGCTACCCAATGGGCCATTGTCCGCGGGTTGATCCCCAAGGCCCGGGCCATCTGGGCCACAACCTTGTTCGCCCCCCGGACGATCCCTATCGCCGTAACCGGACCAGCACCGAAAATCATGGTCTTAGCGTTTTCATCACGGTCCATATTTGTGATTGCAGCCCGTCAAACGCCCCTCTTGATACTGGCCCATCGCGTTCGGTGCACAAAACCGTTGTTGAGTCTAGTCTTGTCAGACTATGTTCGATGAGAGGTGGGTGCGGCGTCCCCGGGAATGCTCGAGGCTTCGGTGACCCTTGGCGGCGAGGTGCTGGCTAAACCCATGACAGTCAGTGTGATCATCCCCGTCTACAACAGCGCGCAAACGCTTCCGGAGCTGGTAACGCGCCTGTCGACCGTCCTCTCGGGCTGTGCCAGCGCTTACGAAATCATCCTCGTCGACGATGGGAGCGAAGACTCGAGTTGGGATGTGATCACCCGCCTGGTTACATACCATGACCAATGTCGCGGGATGGGCCTTATGCGCAACTACGGGCAACACAACGCGCTCTTGGCCGGAATCCGACAGGCTCGTTACGAGGTGATCGTTACAATCGACGACGACCTCCAGAACCCTCCGGAGGAGATTCCCATTCTTCTTGCAGAGTTCACGTCCGGAGTTGACGTCATTTACGGTGCGCCCCTGAAAGCCGGCCATGGATTCGCACGAAGACTTTCCTCTCAAGTCACCAAGCTCGTTCTCAAGAGCATCATGGGGGCTGATGTGGCAACCAAAGTGAGTGCGTTTCGGGCGTTCCGCACGGTCCTTCGAGACGGCTTCTCTGAGGCTTCTGGCCCTGCAGTAAACATTGATGTATTGCTGGGCTGGTCAACATCGCGCTTTCATGCAGTGGAGGTACGTCAGGACAAACGCGCTGTGGGAAAGTCCAACTACACATTCCGAAAGCTCGTCAACCATGCCCTCAACATGTTGACGGGATTCAGCACGCAACCGCTGCGCTTGGCGAGTTTGGTCGGCTTCACCTTCACCCTTATAGGGGTTGGTACCCTCGCCTTCGTACTGATCCACTATTTCGTTTCGGGCGGAGCCGTTCCGGGCTTTGCTTTCCTAGCTTCGATCATCTCCGTATTTGCCGGTGCTCAGCTCTTTACCATAGGGACGATCGGCGAATATCTGGCTCGTATGCATCACCGTATTATGGAGAAACCCACTTACGTCGTCGGAAGATGGACGCCTATCCGGGACGTGGAGCAGTGAGCGCCGACGACGTTCCAGGACGACTTCTCGATTGGGACTCCGAATTTTGGGGATATCGAATCGCACTCGTGGAACAGTTTTCAGAGAGCACCTTACCTGTTCTCGACGCATGGGCGTTCAACCATGCAATCGACTGCATGTATCTGCGCCTTGATTCTGGCGACTTTCCCACCATGCATCTTGCTGAGGTGGTGGGCTTTCGACTGATGGATATACGAATGGAATTTGCGCGAGCACTGTCCGAGGTTTCAGAGACTCAAGAGGGGGCGATCCGGCACGCTCGTCTCGAGGATATTCCTGAATTGATACTAATTGCCCGGGACGCTCATACTGACAGTCGCTTTTTCGCCGATCCTCGATTCCCTGACTCGAAGTGTCGCGAATTCTACGCAACGTGGATTACCAATAGTGTGTCCGGATTCGCAGATGCCGTGCTGGTGGCGACCGTCAACCAGACAATAGCTGGGTATGTAACAGGTCACTTCGAGGGTGAAGCGGGTCGGATTGGGTTAATTGCCGTAGGGGACCAGTTCCAGAATCGCCGGGTGGGTTCGTCACTCACATCGTCCATACTCAGCATCTTTGCCGGGGCCGGACTCTCGACAGGACATGTTGCGACACAAGGAAGTAATCGCAAGGCGCAGCGCCTATACCAGCGAAGCGGCTTTAGTATCGATGATGTGCAACTGACCTTTCACCGGTGGTTCTCTCATGACTAGCTTTCGCGTCCCGTTCAACAAGCCATGGAACAGTGGGCAGGAGCTTTCCTACGTGTCGGAGGCCGTTGCATCCGGACACCTTTCAGGTGATGGCCCCTTCACCCGCAGATGCCACGAAGAACTGGAAAGAGCATTCGGGCTCGAACACCCTCTCCTCACCACATCGTGTACGGCGGCTCTCGAAATGAGTGCTCTTCTGCTCGCTCTCGAGCCCGGAGATGAGGTGATCATGCCCAGCTTCACCTTCGTATCAACGGCAAATGCATTCCTCATTCACGGGGGTGTCCCCATCTTCGTCGATATAGATCGAGACACGCTCAACATCGACGCGCATCTGATAGCTGAGCGAATAACTGAGCGAACTCGCGCTATAGTGGTGGTTCATTACGCTGGGGTCGCGTGCGACATGCAGGCCATTGGCGCCATCGCCGAGGCACACGGCCTCATGGTCATTGAAGACAATGCACACGGGCTCGGGGGAAGCTACCAGGACCGCCCCCTGGGATCGTTCGGGGACTTGGCCACGCTCAGTTTCCACGAGACGAAGAATTTCACCTGCGGAGAAGGGGGAGCGCTTATCGTCAACAACGCTTCACTCCGAGATCGCGCCGAGATTATTCGAGAGAAGGGCACGGATCGTTCACGATTTTTTCGCGGTGAGGTTGCAAAGTACGGCTGGGTCGATTTGGGGTCGAGCTATCTTCCATCCGAGATACTAGCCGCCTATCTGCTAGCTCAACTCGAAGCAAAACCAACGATCCAGAAGAACCGGGAAATGATTTGGCATCGGTACAGCGACTCACTCCATGAGTGGGCCCACGTGTCCAGTGTCGTCCTACCATCTATTCCAGGCGATCGGCAACAGGCTTTCCACATGTTCTATATGCTCATGCCTTCGCTAAAGGCACGCACGTCACTGATTGAGCAACTCAAAGAACGCGACATCCTTGCTGTTTTCCACTACCTCCCACTGCACCTGTCGATCATGGGGCGGAAACTGGGCTATTCGCCAGGTGACTGCCCCGTCACCGAGGACATCTCCGATCGCCTAGTACGCCTTCCCTTCTATACCGGCTTGACGATCGATGATCAAGAAGCCGTCATCGACGCCGTCACGGTTTCACTTGCCTAGAGGTTGTCAACACACGTAGATGCGACCGCGCCCCTCAAGCCGACAGGCTCGGCCATCCGCAGAGGCCGTGCTCATCCGGCGTACTGGAAGAACCGCATCCGGGTGTGCGGTGAAAGTCTCCCTCCGTGGTCCAGGGGTCAAGTCGGCCCGATTTCGATCGGCACCTCTCGTTCTGAAATCCTCTTGAGGGAACTCCCGACGGTGGATCCAAACGGTTCTTCGGCACAGCTCGTCATCAATTGGACGATGGGAATGTCCTAAAGTCGCTGGAATGCGGGCCGACATAGCCGGGAGATCAGAGGCTGAGGATCGACTGCCTACTAGGCGTGCCGGGCTAACTGTCTGCGCACTGGCCCTGCTACTTTCGATTGCGTTCTTTCCGCTCCTATTCAACAAGGTCCCGGTCTACGACGACGAGGGATATTGGCTTGAAATCATTCGACAGTTTCTTCATCACGGGAGCCTGTACGTCCATACCGCGGGCACCAGCTATGGACCATTCTATTTTTCGTTTATGGGCCTGATATACAAGCTGACCGGACAGAACCCGACGCTCTTCAATGGACGCCTGTTGGTGTTGCTGTTCACGGCTCTGACATCGGGAATTCTCGCCGCGACTGTGTGGCGGGTAACTCGCAGCCTTCCATTTAGCATCCTGTGCCAGGTCGGAACGTTTTGCTCTCTCGTTTTCGTAGCAGGGAACGAACCCACGTCGCCCGGATCATTAATCGCTCTGATCCTCTCAATTCTCGTTTACAGTCTCGTGAGCTATTCCGTCAGGCAACGTAACGGGCTGCTCATTGTCGCGGGGGCCGCCGTCGGCGCGCTATCGCTGATCAAGGTCAACGTGGGAACCTTTGCGGCAGCGGGGCTGGTGGTGGCCATGGTGGTCGGGAATCTTGCGTTCCCTAGATGGCTCCGCAGTATCGTCGCTCTGGGGGCATTTTTCCTCCCGTCAGTCATCATGTTTCAACGGCTCTCTAACGTGAACGTCGCCACCTTCGCAGTTCTCGTCGGCGGGTCAATGTTGGGAGTTTGCGCAGTCATGTCCGTCGACGCGACCTGTCTGCCGGCTAGGGGACTCCTCGCATCGGTGGCGGGATTCGGCGGGATCACCATTGTCTCAATGCTCTGGCCAATCTTCACTGGAACACCGATTGGTGCGATCGCCTCTGCGGTGTTCATTCGACCACTGCAACAGGTCAACCTTCTGACTGTACTTCCGGTAGTCGGAATCCAATGGGTTGCGGTCTTGATCACCGCGCTCGTAGTTCTTGCTGTGTCAGCGCGAAACAAGCTAGGCGAAGGGAGGCTATCGCCAGGGTCGCCTCTCAGGTACTTGGCACTCTCTGTGGGAGCACTCTTTGTCTTCGGACTGGGAATCGATTCGTCAGGCGCCGGTCGATTCGGAGCATGGCTCCCGGCAATCGTCATTTTGCCGGCTCTTGCTGTGATCGCCGACGTGCCTTCCCAGGTCCGGTTGGCTCTCCGCTTTATCATCCCGATCGCGATCCTCCAGGTACTCCACGCTTATCCGGTTGCAGGTTCACAAATGGCTTGGGCCACGTTT
>Ga0307372_10011180_pt1 | contig 12030 bp, 9 predicted proteins | sample OX1MG_FD_202533 | JGI IMG/M metagenome (GOLD analysis project Ga0307372, IMG submission 202533) | Soil microbial communities from Risofladan, Vaasa, Finland - OX-1 | ecosystem: Environmental > Terrestrial > Soil > Coastal area > Acid sulfate soil | place: Finland: Risofladan, Vaasa | collected...
CCCGTTTCCGCACCGGCGCGGCGCAGCTCGGCCTGCCGCTGGCGGCCTCGCCCACGCCGATCCAGCCGCTGCTGCTGGGCGACAGCGCGGCCGCGCTGCAGGTGGCCGCGGCGCTGGAGGCACGCGGACTGCTGGTGACCGCGATCCGCCCGCCGACGGTGCCCGAAGGCACGGCACGGCTGCGCATCACGCTCAGCGCGGCGCATGCCGAGGCTGACATCGATCGCCTGCTCGACGCGCTGGACGCGATCGTTCCGCGGCTGCTGAAGAGCAGGCCGGCCACATGAGCGCGGACACGCCGTCCATCGAAACCCGTGGCCGCGGCACGCAGCCGCTGGTGCTGATCCACGGCTGGGCGATGCACGGCGGCGTGTTCGCGCCGCTGGTCGAAAAGCTGGCCGAACGCTGCACGCTGTACCTGGTCGATCTGCCGGGGCACGGACATGCGCGCGCCAGTACGCTGCCGCTGGAACTCGATGCGGTCGTCGCGGCCATCGCCGCGGCGACGCCAGCGGCGATCTGGCTGGGCTGGTCGCTGGGCGGACTGTTCGCGCTGCACGCGGCAGCGACGCGACCGGCGCAGGTGCGCGCACTGGCGATGGTCTGCGCCACGCCGCGCTTCGTCGCCGCGCCCGACTGGCCGCACGGCATGGCGCCAGCCACCTTCGAGACCTTCGCCGCCGACCTCGACCGCGACTGGCGCGCCACGGTCGAGCGCTTTCTCGCCCTCGAGGTGCTGGGCGACACGCGCGCGCAGGCCGACCTGCGCCGGCTGCGTGCCGATCTGTTCGCGCGCGGTGAGCCCGATCCGGCCGCGCTCGCTGCGGGCCTCGCGCTGCTGGCACGCAGCGACCTGCGCTCGCTGCTGCACGAACTAGCCGTGCCCAGCCTCTGGATCGCCGGCCGCCGTGATCGCCTGGTGCCATCGGCGGCGCTGCACGCGGCAGCGACCGTGTGCGGCGGCGCCTTCGTCGAACTCGAACACGCCGCGCATGCGCCGTTTCTCGGCCACGCCGATGCCGTCGCCACCGCACTGGTGCCACTGCTGGACGCCGGTGCATGAGCGCGCACAACGACTTCCACCTCGACCGCATGCAGGTGCGTCGCGCCTTTGGTCGCGCGGCCGCGCACTACGAGCAGCACGACGCGCTGCAGCGCGAGGTCGGCGTGCGCCTGCGCGAACGGCTGTTGCTGCTGGATGCATCCCCCGCACGCGTGCTCGACGTCGGCGCCGGCACCGGCCTCGGCACGGCCGCGCTGCGCAAGGCCTACCCCAAGGTCGAGGTGATCGCGCTGGATCTCGCCCTGCCGATGCTGCGTGCGGCGCGCCGTCATGCCGGCTGGCGGCGCCCGTTCGCGCGCGTCTGCGCCGAAGCCCAGACTCTGCCGCTACCCGACCGCTCGATCGACCTGCTGCACTCGAATCTCTGCATCCAGTGGATCGACGATCCGGCGCCGCTGTTCGCCGAGTTCGCGCGCGTGCTCAAGCCGGGCGCCCTGCTGCTGGTCTCGAGCTTCGGCCCGGATACGCTCACCGAGCTGCGCGCGGCCTGGGCCGCGGCCGACGGCGTGCATGCGCATGTCAGCCGCTTTCTCGACATGCACGACCTCGGCGACGCCGCGTTGGCGGCCGGCCTGCGCGATCCGGTACTCGACGCCGAACACCTGACCGTGACCTATGCCGACGTGCCGGCGTTGCTGCATGAGCTGAAAGGCCTCGGCGCCACCAACGCCGATGTCGCGCGCGAGCGCGGCCTGACTGGCAAGGCGCGCTACCGGCGCATGCTCGACGCCTACGAATCGCGACGCCGCGACGGCCGCATCCCGTCCACCTGGGAGGTGGTCTATCTGCATGCTTTCGGCGCATCCGAGGGCCAGCCGCAGCGAACGGACGGCGGCGAGATCGCGACCTTCTCGGTGGAGCGCCTGCGCGGCTCGCGCCGCGGCTGAAGCAGGTGCCGTCGACTCATCCCCGTTCGCGATCAAGATACGAAAACCGCGTCGCCCGGATGCAGCGCAGCGGAATCCGGGCATGCTGTTTCACCCAGCCCCGAATGCGCTTCTCGCGAGGCTCCATCCGGCTACCCAGCGCATCGATTGAACGCCACCAGGTATCAAGGCGTGCGCACCACCTGCAGGGTCGGCGCCGGCATCCGCGCGCGCGACGCGACGGCGCCGCGCGCGGCGCGCAGACGTTCGGCGTAGTCGGCGGGCGGCAGCGGGCGCGCGTAGAGAAACCCCTGTGCGACATCGCAACCGATCTCGCGCAGCCAGCGTGCCTGCGCCTCGGTCTCCACGCCCTCGGCGACGATCTTCAGCCGCAGCCGCTTGGCCAGGGCCACGATCGCCTCGGTGATGTCGCGATCGGCCTGGTTGACCAGCGCCGCCCGCACGAATGACTGGTCGATCTTGATCGCCTCGATCGGCAGGTGACGCAGATGACTGAGGCTGGAGTAACCGGTGCCGAAATCGTCGATCAGCAGGCCGCAGCCCAGCGCGACGATCGCGTGCAGGCGCGCCAACGTGTCCTGCAGATCGCCCATGGCGACCGATTCGGTGATCTCGAAACGCAGGCGATCGGCAGGGACCTGGTAGGCCTCCAGCTTGTCGCGCAGACCGTCGATGAAGCTGGCGTCGCGCAGTTCGTACAGCGACAGGTTGATCGCCACCGGCCCCGGATCCAGGCCTTCCGCAAGCCAGCTGCGCAGATGTCCCAGTACCTGATCGAGCATCGCCGCACCCAGCGCACCGGCCAGGCCGTCCGCCTCGGCCAGCGGCACGAACACCGTTGGTGAAACCTGGCCACGCTGCGGATGCACCCAGCGCGCCAGCGCCTCGGCACCCACCAGCGCACCACTGCGCAGGTCCCAGGTCGGCTGGAAATAGGCCTGCAGCACGCCGGTGCGGATGGCCTCGCGCAACTCCAGCGTCAGCGTCAGACGCTCGCGAGCATCGCGGTGCATGCCTTTTTCGAACATCCGGTAACCACTGTCACTGCCCGCACGCGCGGCCTGCATCGCGGCATCGGCGTTGCGCAGCAGGGTCTCGGCGTCATCGCTGCCGGGCGTGGAAATGGCGACGCCCACGCTGGGCTGCAGACTGACCGGATAACCGACCGCGCTGACCGGCTGGCGCATCACCGCCAGCACCTGGCGGCACAGCCGCTCCACCTCGGCGGCGTCGCGGATGCGGTCGACGGCAATGGCGAACTCGTCGCCGCCCAGACGCGCAACCATGCCGGCCTCCGGAACCAGCGCGCGCAGCGACGCGGCGATCGCGCGCAGGGCCTGGTCGCCGGCCTCATGACCGAGCCAGTCGTTGACCACCTTGAAGCCCTTGAGCTCGAGCACCAGCAGGGCGATCTTGCTGCGATTGAGTTCGGCATCGGCCAGCGAGCGCTGCAGCCGCTCCAGCAGCAGCGTGCGGTTGGGCAGGCCGGTGAGATCGTCGTGATACATGCGCTCGATCAGCATCTCGCGCGAGCGCGCCAGCGCCTGGTCACGGTGCTGCATGCCGTGCTCGACGCGCTCGTGCAGCCACATCGCCGCCAGCACGCCGAGCAGCATCAGCAGCGCCGTGACGGCGATGCCCACCGCCAGCGTGCCGCCATGCAGTGCACTGCCGGCCGACAGGCACCATGCTCCGGCGGCGAAGCCGGCGGCGCTCATGCCGAAGTAATGCGTGCCGGCCACCGCGCCGCCCATCAGCAACGAGGCACTCCATCGGCGCAGCCGTCGCCACGCCGGCCGCGTCTCGTTGGCGACCCGCAGGCAGACCCACAGCGCCGCCGTCGCCCCGAGTACGGCAAACGCCAGCGACAGCGCCACCCGCCCCGGATACCAGACGATCGCCGGCTGCATCCGCATCGCCGCCATGCCGAGGTAGTGCATGCCGCCGACACCGGCGCCCAGGGCCGCGCCGGCCAGCGGCAGGCGGCCGCGGAAAGCCGGCACCCGCGCCAGCAGCCACAGCGCGCTGCCGGCGCCGGCGACGATCGGCAGCATCGACAGCAGGGTGGGGCCGACGTCGAAGCCCAGTGGCGGCCCGAGGTGAAAGGCGAGCATGCCGATGAAGTGCATGGCCCAGACGCCCCAGCCCATCGCCAATGCGCCGGTCAGCCACCAGACGCGCAGCGTCCATCCCTGGCTGCGAGCGAGGCGCCCAGTGACGCTGAACGACACATAGGAGGCGATTACCGCGATCGCCACCGACAGCGCCACCAGCCAAAGGTTGTAACTCGGGATCAACACCATCGCACTCCAGCCTGGCTCCCCAGCGCCCGTTCCACGCGCCGGCATCCCGATCAATCAAGCAATCTCCGTGCCTGATCCGTGAACTGGATCACGCTTGTACGCAGGACACGGGCGCGCCTACCCTGCCGGCAGCCGCCGCGGGGGCGCCGGCGCAACCACCTTCAGGGGGCAAGACCATGGACACCAACAGCGCGACGATTCGCGAACTCAGCCAGCCGCTGGCCGCCGGCAAGGGCTGGATGAAGTTTCTCGGCGTGATGTACATCATCAGCGGCGTGCTGCCGGCACTGACCATCGTCGGCCTGCTGTGGGCGTGGTTGCCGATCTGGCTGGGCATCGTGCTGATGCAGTCGGCCGGCGCCATCGAGCGCGCCCAGTTCAACGGCGATCAGGGCGCCTTCGCGCTGTCGCTGGACAAACTGCGGCTGTACTTCGTGATCCTCGGCGTGACCATGATCGTCAGCCTGGTGCTGATGGCGGTGTTCATGCTGTTCTTTTTTGGCGTCATGATGGCGGCCATAGGCCATCGGTTCTGAAGCCGCCGATGGCGCGACCCGGTCGCAGTACCAGGCCGCGCGCGACCCCGACCGCGTGTTTTGCAGCGGCGGTGCAGCGGGCCGCAAGATGAGCGTCCCTGTCCCGACCACACCCATGTCCGCACCCGCTTCCCGCCGCGGCGCCCTGCTGGCGCTCGTCGCGCTGACCCTGATCTGGAGCTACAACTGGATCGTGATGAAGCAGGCGCTGGCCTACGCCGGGCCGTTCACGTTCTCGGCGCTGCGCTACGTCGGCGGTACCGCGGTGCTGTTCGTGCTGCTGGCGCTGAAGCGCGAATCGCTGACGCCGCCGCCGTGGCGGCCGACGCTCGCGATCGGCCTGGCGCAGACCACCGGCTTCCAAGCGCTGGTGCAGTGGGCGCTGGTGCACGGCGGCGCCGGCAAGACCGCGCTGCTGGCCTACACCATGCCGTTCTGGACCGTGCTGCTGGCGTGGCTGCTGCTGCGCGACCGCCCGCGCCGCGCGCAGTGGCTCAGCATCGCGCTGGCTGCATTCGGCCTGCTGCTGGTGCTAGAACCCTGGCGCGGCGTCGGCGATGCCGGCAGCGCCCTGCTGGCGATCGCCGGCGGGCTGGCCTGGGCGATCGGCACGGTGCTGGCCAAACGCGTATTCGACCGCCACGCGATCTCGGCACTGCGCCTGACCGCGTGGCAGATGCTGGCCGGCACCGTGGCGCTGGTGGTTCTGGCGCTGGTCATCCCCGAACGCGCGGTGGCGTGGACGCCAGGCCTGCTGGCTGCGCTCGCCTACAACGTGCTGCTCGCCTCCGGCATCGGCTGGACGCTGTGGCTGACCGTGGTGCAGCGGCTGCCGGCGGCGATCGCCGGCCTGACCAGCTTGGCGATCCCGGTCGCCGGCGTGCTGTTCGCCTGGGTCCTGCTGGGCGAGCGTCCCGATGCCGCCGAGACCGCCGGCATCGCGGTGATCGCGCTGGCGCTGCTGACCCTGCTGCGGGCGCGGCGATTGGATTAGCAACGCCGGATGCGGCCGCAGTGCGCCGATCGGCTCATCCCGCCGCGCCGCAGCGCGCGCAGAAGGCGATGACATCGAGATCGACGTTGCCGCCGCTGAGAATCAGACCGACGCGACGGCCGGCAAAACGCTCGCGGTGACGCAACACGGCGGCCAGCACGGTGGCGCTGGACGGTTCGACCACCTGCTTGAGGTCTGCCCACAGCCGGCGCATCGCGGCCAGCGTCTCGGCGTCGCTGATCGGCAGCACCTCGACCCGATGCGTGCGCAGCAGTTCGAAATTGGGTGCGCCGAGGGTCGCTCGCAGGCCGTCGCAGATCGTGTCGGGCACGACGTCGGTGACGCGCTCGCCGCGCTGCATCGATAGCCAGGCGTCGGCCGCGCCCTCCGGCTCGGCCGCATGGACGTCCATATGCTGATGCAGCGCATGCGCGGCGATCGCGCTGCCGGCAGCCAGTCCGCCGCCGCCGATCGGCACCACCAGCGCATCGAGATCGGCGACCTGCGTCAGCAACTCCAGCACGGCCGTACCCTGGCCGGCGATCACGTACGGATCGGCGTAGGGATGCACGAGCGTCGCCCCGGTGCTGGCCTGCACCGCCGCAGCCGCGGCCTCGCGCGCGGCCAGCGTCGGCGCACAGCGGTGGACGGTGGCGCCGGATGCCTCGATCGCCGCGACCTTGGTGCGCACGGCGCCCTCGGGCACTACCACGTGCGCCGGAATGCCGCGGCTGCGCGCGGCCAGCGCCAGCGCGTTGCCGTGGTTGCCGGACGAGTGCGTGACCACGCCGCGCGCCGCGGTCGCGGCGTCCAGGGCCCAGACCGCGTTGAGCGCGCCGCGCAGCTTGAAGGCGCCGCCGCGCTGCAGGTGCTCGGCCTTGAAGTGCAGCGCCGCGCCGGTGACGGCGTCCAGCGCGTCACTGCGCAGCACCGGCGTCACCAACGCATGCGCGGCGATGCGCACGGCGGCGGCGCGGATGTCGTCGAGCGTCAGATCGAAGGGCTGCATCGCGGCTTCCGGTGATTTGCTCAGGTGTGATTTAAAGCCGAGATTACACGCGAGGTGCGTGGCCTCACTACAATCGGCGGTTCCCCTGCGTCCGTTGAGCTCCCATGTCTCTGCCTGATTCCGATGCCAGCCCCGTGCCGCATCCGTTGCGTCTGGCCGATTACCGTGCGCCCGCCTGGCGCATCACCGCTGTCGAGCTCGACTTCGATCTTGGCATCGAGACCACCGAGGTGACAGCACGGCTGACCCTGGCGTGCGACCCGGCGCAGAATCTGCCGCTGACGCTGGACGGCGAGGCGCTGGAGCTGCTGTCGATCCGCCTCGACGGCCGCGATCTCGGCGTCGGCGACTATGTGCTCGGCGACAGCGGCCTCAGCGTGCCGGCGGCGCGCGACGGCAGCGTGCTGGAGACGCGCGTGCGCATCCGCCCCGCGGCCAACACGGCGTTCGAGGGCCTGTATCTGTCGGGCAGCGCCGAGTCGGGCTTTCTGCTGACCCAGTGCGAGGCGGAGGGTTTCCGCCGCATCACCTACTTCACCGACCGACCCGACGTGCTGGCGCGCTATGCGGTGACGCTGCGCGCGGACCGCGCGCGTTTTCCGGTGCTGCTGGCTGGTGGCAACGCCGACGGTCACGGCGAGCTGGCGGACGGCCGCCACTGGGCGCGTTACGTCGATCCGCATCCGAAACCGAGCTACCTGTTCGCGCTGGTGGCAGGGCGTCTCGAATCGATCGAAACGTCCGTCACCGCCACCGATGGTCGCGGCGTGCGACTGGTGCTGTGGGCCGAAGCCGACGCCATCGGACGCTGCGGCTACGCCTTGGCCGCGCTGGAGCGCGCGCTGCGCTGGGACGAACGGGCCTACGGGCGCGTCTACGACCTCGACGTGTTCCACGTCGTCGCCACCCACGACTTCAACATGGGTGCGATGGAGAACAAGGGTCTCAACATCTTCAACGCCAAATACCTGCTGACCGATCCCGACAGCACGACCGACGACGAATACCGCGCGGTCGAGGCGGTGATCGGCCACGAATACTTCCACAACTGGAGCGGCAACCGCGTCACCTGCCGCGACTGGTTCCAGCTGTCGCTCAAGGAAGGCTTCACGGTGTTCCGCGAACAGCAGTTCTCGGCGGCGATGCATTCGCCGGGCCTCAAGCGCATCGAGGACGTGGCGACGCTGCGGCGCGTGCAGTTCCCCGAGGACGCCGGCCCGCTGGCGCATCCGGTGCGCCCGTCGCAGTACCGCGAGATCAACAACTTCTACACCGCGACGGTGTACGAGAAAGGCTCCGAGCTGATCCGCATGCTGGCCGAGCGGCTGGGCGCGGCAGCGTTCCGTCGCGGCACCGATCTGTACTTCGCGCGTCACGACGGTCACGCCGCCACCCTCGAGGATCTGCTGGCCGCGCTGGGCGAGGCCGCGGGCACCGATCTGACGCCGTATCTGGCCTGGTACGCGCAGGCCGGCACGCCGCGGCTGAGCGCGCGCGGCGAGCACGATCCGGTAACCCGCCGCTACGTGCTGCGACTGGCGCAGAGCACGCCGCCGACGCCGGGGCAGCCGGAAAAATCGCCGCTGCCGCTGCCGGTCAAGCTGGCGCTGTTCGGTCGCGACGGCCGCTCGCTGCCGCTGCGGCTGGCCGGCGAAGCCGTCGCGCAGGGCCATGAGCGCGTGCTCGAACTGCGCGACGCCGCCGCCGAGTTCGTGTTCGAGGACGTGGCACGGGCGCCGGTACCCTCGCTGCTGCGCGGACTGTCGGCGCCGGCGATCCTCGATATCGACGCGGAACCCGACGACCTCGCCCTGCTGTTGCGTCACGAAGCCGACGGTTTCAACCGCTGGGAAGCCAGTCAGCAGCTGGCCACGCGCGCGTTTCTTGCCGTGCATGCCGGCCAGGCGCAAAGCCCGGCGCTGGCGGCGTGGACGCGCAGCCTGGCGGAACTGTTCGCCACGCCGGCCGATGACCTCGCTCTGCTGGCCGAACTGCTGACTCCGCCCGGCGAGATCGAGCTGGGCGAGCGCGTCGAGCCGCTGCATCCTGACGCGGTGCGCGCCGCACGCATCGCTCTCGAGAAGACGCTCGCCGCAACGCTGGGCAGCGCCGCCCTGACCCAGCGCTACCGCACGCTGCATGCCGCCGAGACTGGCTCACAGGACGCCACGGCACAGGCGCGGCGCCGCTTGAAGCGGCGTCTGCTGGAGTTGTGCAGCCATGCCGACGTCGACGCCGGCCACGCGCTGGCGGCGGTGCAGTTCGAGACCGCACGCGGCATGACCGACCGTCTCGGTGCACTGGCCTGCCTGCTGCAGTTCGGCGCGTCGCAGGCGCAGCCGGCGCTGGACGCCTTCCGCCAGCGTCATGCCGGCAATGCGATCGCGCTCGACAAGTGGTTCGCGGTGCAGGCGCAGGCGCCCGGAGATAACGCCCTCGCCCGCGTCGAGGCGCTGACCGCGGATGCTGCGTTCACCCTGCGCAACCCCAATCGCGTGCATGCATTGCTGGGCAGCTTCGCGCGCGGCAACCGCAGCGGCTTCCACCGCGCCGACGGCGGCGGCTATCGCTTCCTGACCGCGCGCCTGCTGGAACTGGATGCGCTCAATCCACAGACCGCCGCGCGGCTGGCCGCTGCGTTCAACGGCTGGCAGCGGCTGGAGCCGGTCCGCCGCGAGCAGGCGCGGCAGGCGCTGGCGGCACTGGCCACGCAATCGCCGCTGTCACGCGACCTCGCCGACATCCTCGGTCGCGCTGGCGACCTGACCCAGCGCGGCGACAGCGCGGCAGTTCCTGACCTCGAAAGTTACAAAAAGTGAACCCCGCAACCAGCGGGCCGCGGGGTTCAATCAGGGGCGCGTCGGATCATCCTGTGCCGGCGCGCAAGCGGGTCTTCCGTGACCCACGGAGATCCTGCCTTGGATCAGGACCTCGGTGAACAGGTCAGGCCTGCAAACGCGTCAGCGCATCGCTGAGGCGCTGCTTGCGGGCTTCCAGCTCAGGGATATGGCGCACTTGATCGTCCTGATCGGCCTGATGGCGCAGTACGTCCAGCACCATCTCGACGCGCCCGAGTTCGATCATCAGATCATGGCGCATGAACAGCGGGTTGAAGCTTTGGGTGGCGGTGGCCATGGTGGGTTCCCTCTGCATGGTTGAGTGTGCCCTGAGTAATGCATGCGCCATGCCAAAGTCGAAAATTGCGAAGAGCGTCACAGACGGTGCAGCATTGGATTGCGGCCTGACGCAGTCTGTCGCAAGGTGACCGGGTCCGACAGCTGTTCCCGCAACGGCCCCTCTTCTGGCGCCCGGCACCCGGTCATGCCGGATACCCCCTGTTCCTGTGACCCGCCGGGCGCCAGATCCACCCACCGCAAAAAAGAACGGCCCGGGCAAGCCCGGGCCGGGTGCGTCCTCCTGCTGGCGTGCGATCGGCCCCTGAATTCCGATCTCGGCGCGCTCGCATGCGCCTTGCGCCAGCGGGAGTGCGGGATGAGGATCTGCAGTATCCGTGCCACGCTGATTCTGCGGTGCAGCAGCGACCCGGGCTCAAACTGCCGGCTGGCCAGGCACTGTCGTGACCGCTATCGTCAGGACCGGGTCGAAGCCGCGAACGCATCGGATCAATGCGACGTCATCGGGATCGGTAATGGGCGGGGCGAGTCGGCCGCCGTCGCAACCCAGGTTTTCGGCTGTCGTTTCCTGAGACCCTTCGCTGCGCTCAGGGTGCGCAGGGGCAACCGCCGGTTTGAGCGCGCGCATGACGACGCGCCCTCAGGCCTGTCATCCTTGCTGAGGCGCAGCCGAAGGATCTGGTTCCGGCGGCAGAGGCACCACCTGCAGAAGCTTGCCGCGAGTATCGACATGGCCCTGTCGTGAACGTGAGCCGGTCACCGCCGTGGCCGCCGCAATCGAAACTCAACAGGCTCAAGCACCATGCACACTCATCCCGAATCCTTTGACGTGATCGTGGTCGGCGGCGGGCGAGATGCGCGGCTTCGGGCGGCCTGCCCGCGGCAGGCCGCGCGCGACGAGCGCCCGAGACAGGATGTCGAGGGCCGGGTGACCTGGCGAGGCCACGAGGGCCGAGCCTGGTCACCGCCGTGGCCGCCGCAATCGAAACTCAACAGGCTCAAGCACCATGCACACTCATCCCGAATCCTTTGACGTGATCGTGGTCGGCGGCGGCCACGCCGGCACCGAAGCCGCACTCGCCGCGGCGCGCGCCGGCGCGCGCACTCTGCTGCTGACGCACAGCATCGAGACGGTCGGCGCGATGAGCTGCAATCCGGCCATCGGCGGCATCGGCAAGGGCCATCTGGTGCGCGAGATCGACGCCTTGGGCGGGGCGATGGGTGCAGCCGCCGACCGCGCCGGCATCCAGTGGCGCACGCTCAATGCGTCGAAGGGACCGGCGGTGCGCGCCACGCGCTGCCAGGCCGACCGCGCGCTGTACCGCGCCGCAATCCGGCGCCGGGTCGAGACGCAGCCCAACCTGAAGCTGTTCCAGCAGGCGGTGGACGACCTGATCCTCGAAGGCGATCGCGTCGGCGGGGTGGTCACGCAGATGGGGCTCGCGATCCGGGCCCGCACGGTCGTGCTCACCGCCGGCACCTTTCTCGCCGGACGCGTGCACATCGGCCCCGCGCAGTATGCGGCGGGTCGCGCCGGCGATCCGCCGGCGACCACGCTGGCCCGGCGTCTGCGCGAACTGCCGCTGGGCGCCGATCGCCTGAAGACCGGCACGCCGCCGCGCCTCGACGCGCGCACGGTCGACTTCGGCGTGATGCAGGAGCAGCCCGGCGACGATCCGCTGCCGTGGTTTTCGTATCTCGGCAGCGCCGCCGAGCATCCGCGCCAGGTCAGTTGCTGGATCACCCACACCGGCGAGCGCACGCATGACGTGATCCGTGCGGCGCTGGATCGCGCGCCGCTCTACAACGGCCAGATCGAGGGTGTCGGCCCGCGCTACTGCCCATCGATCGAGGACAAGGTGGTGCGCTTCGCCGACAAGCCCTCGCATCAGATCTTCCTCGAGCCTGAGGGCCTCGACAGCGGCGAGCTGTACCCCAACGGCATCTCCACCTCGCTGCCGTTCGATGTGCAGCTGGAACTCGTGCGCTCGATCCCGGGCCTGGAACAGGCGCACATCACGCGCCCCGGCTACGCGATCGAATACGACTACTTCGACCCGCGCGGGCTGCGGCCGTCGCTGGAGACCAAGGCCATTGCCGGACT
>Ga0307372_10011181_pt1 | contig 12029 bp, 11 predicted proteins | sample OX1MG_FD_202533 | JGI IMG/M metagenome (GOLD analysis project Ga0307372, IMG submission 202533) | Soil microbial communities from Risofladan, Vaasa, Finland - OX-1 | ecosystem: Environmental > Terrestrial > Soil > Coastal area > Acid sulfate soil | place: Finland: Risofladan, Vaasa | collected...
TTACAGCGCCGTCCGGCAGGGCATCCTTTCCCGGGAATTCCGGCAAGAATATCTTCACGGTTCCAACGATGCCACATCCGGAAGCTGGATTCACGGACCTGTATGAGATCTAGCCCTGTAGTACTAGACGGCTTCCTCCGGCTGGCTGAAGCGTTCCATCAGCATGGACTGGCCGCGGAAGGCCGGGTTGGCCCGCACCGCGCGCTCGATGGCCGCCGCGGAGAGCGTGTAGCCGAGGAAGAGCAGCAGCGAGAACGCCTGGACGAGGACGGCGGCCCACACCGTGCTGAAGATGGTGAGTGACCAGTCGTTGAGCGCGTGCAAGACCGCCGGGATGCTGACGCCAAGCAGCAGCAGCGGAATCCGCCGGCGCCGGTAGTTGACCGCCATGCCGACGAAGAAACCGGAGACCCCGGCCCAGACCGCGTGCTGGAACCCGTCCACGAAAACCCGGAACGCGAAGAGCAGCGCACCGTAGTCGACCTGGCTGATTTTCGGCGAGCTCTGGATGGCCACGATCGCGGACGGCGCGTAGAGCGACTGCTCCACCAGCCCGAAGGTCAGCCCGGCGATGGTTCCCATCAGCATCCAGGCGCGGGGATCGAGTTTGCGCCCGCGGAATTTCAGCAGCGCCATGGCGGCGACCAGGACCGGCAGCGCCTTGGAGATCTCTTCGTTGTAGCCGACGAGGAGCGCCTTGGGCAGGTTGAGCGACGTGCCGAGCTGATTGTTGACGAAGATGGTGACTGTCTTGATCCAGACCGCGGTCCAGGCGGTGATCCCGACCGCGAGGTAGACCTCGAGCTTTCCGAGCCGCGGCGGCCGGATCAGGTACCAGAACGCGAGCAGCCACAGCGGTGCCACATACAGGCTGTATGCCCAGCCCGGAGTCGCGAGCGTGTGCGAGTTCGTGAACAGGCCGAGGTAGACGAGCGGCAGCAGCGCGTACGGGATGATCAGCAGCCTGATCCCTTGCCGCCAGCCGCGATCGTGCAGCCAGCTCCGGACCGGGATCAGGGTCTCGAAGAAAGAACCCCGGTCGACCTGTGGCGCGGCCGCGTGGACCGGGGCCACCGGGTCGGCGGCCTGCCCGGCTGGCGCGCCGGGCCGCGCTGCCACGTTCGGCCGGAACAGCACCGGTTCCCTGGGCGCGGTTGCCTGCAACTCGATGACCGGTCCGGCGGGCGAGGCCAGGGTCACCTTGACCAGCCCGCCCACCCCGAACCTGGCCACCGGCTGGCCGTTCAGGAAGGTCGCCGCCTGCCCGGTGTTCTGCCAGACCCAGCTGCCGGCCTGCCACGAGATCTGCGCGTGCTGCCGGGATACCGTCGGGTCGTCGACGACCACATGGCTCTCTGAACTGCGCCCGATCCTGACTGCCGTCCCCGGCGCGAACGAGTAGCCGCGATCGTCGAAGGTCAGCTGCAGTTCGCTCATCCGCGGCGCCCTTTCCGGGTCATTAGTTGATGATCTTGCCTCGTGCGGACCCGAAGTCAATGGACATCGGCCGAACGCCAAGCCGGCGGTCAGGCTCGACGATCTTGGCTGTCTCGCCCACCGGTGTCATTGTCCATGGCCGCGCGCCTACGTTGCGAACCACGAGTTCGCCTGGCTGGAACGGATGGTTCTCCACGACGCCGATCACGGTGTCGTAGTCACGGTTACGGCTCACGTGGTGGGCGGTGATCACCGCGCCCTGCGCCAGCACCAGGGTGGCACCTGGCAGCGTGAGCAGCTGCGGTCTCGGCGGCACCTGGTGGCAGTTCCAGCAGCGCGACCCAGGATCGTCCGGGTCGTAGAAGACCGCCGCCTGGCACGAGCAGATCCAGACGCAGTCACTCAGCCTGGTCAGCGCACGGCGCCAGACCCCTTCGGTGACCCGGCCGAGCCCGGCCGGATCGCGCAGCCCGGAGGTAAAAGCGCGCTCGAAGACCGCGCGGAAGAACTTCGGATACAGCTGCCACCAGACACTGACCGGGTCACCGGGCGCAGGCGGGTTGGAGTGGTCGTGCGGGTCGAAGATGAAGACCGGCTCGGTGCCGAAGTGGCGCAACGCGAGGTCGGTCTCCGAACGGTGATCGGCAGATGCCCAGGAGTACGACGAATCGGTCTGCGCGCCCTCCAGCGGGTGACCGTGCATGAAGAGGTAGAAGAGGAATACGGCCAGCGAGTGCAGGTCGGTCAGGCTGGACGGGGCGGCCTCCTTCCTGACCACCTCGGGCGCCATGAACCTGAGCGTTCCCCAGACGAAGACCTCGCCGCTGTCGAGCCCGACGTTGTCGTTGTCGATGATGGCGACCTCGTCGTGATCCGGGTCCACCCACAAGTTGCCGAAGCTGATGTCCCGGTAGCACAGCCCGGCCGCGTGCAGGGCCTCGAAAGCCGAGACCAGCTGCCGTCCGATGTTGATGACCACCCGGAACGGCGGTTGCTCAGGACGGGAGACGAGCTGGGCGAACGAGACGAAACGCGGCTCCAGCCGGGGCATGACGTAGCCGAAGCCGTCGAGCTGGTCGCTGACCACTAGGTCGACCGGCCAGATGAACGCCCGATGCGGGCGGCCGCGTTCGACCAGTGCCGCGATCGACTTGCGCAGCTCGACAGCTGGTGCGCTCCGGTACCACTTGACCGCGTACGGAGCACCGCCGATCGTCACGGCGTGCACCACGCCCTGGCCGCCTTCGCCCAGGCGCCCGCCTACCGTGACCGCGGTGCTGGCCCGGACCATCCGCAGCGTCTCGCCCTGCAAGGACAGCTGCTGACCGCTCACCGAGCGCCCGCCTCCGGCTTGCCCGCCTCCGGCCCGCGTTCCTCCTGGTGGGCAGCCGTCACGCTACCGGGCTCTGCCGGAATCATCGGGACGGTCCGCCGCACAGTGACCGGCTCGATCGGCGACTGTCCGGCCGGCACCTGAGCACTGGGGACCGTGTCCGCTCGGACCACGACGGCAGCCGTAGTCTTGGCGGAACCGAGATCAGCACCGGGCACCCGGCCGGCCCCGCCGGGCTGTGCCGCCGCGCCGACCGCGAGCCCGGCAGGCGGGATCAGCAGCGCGATCGTGGTGTCGTCGGCACTGCCGTCGGACGAGGCGCACCTGGCTGCCCAGCCAGGGAGCTGCCCGGCCAGCCACCCCGGCTCGTGTGCACGCACCAGCGGGCGCAGGTCCTTGCCGAACGTGCCCGGCCAGTCGTCGGCAACCTGGGCATTGCCGTACCCGTCCGTCGCGAGCAGCACCGCGAGCAACGGAGTCCGGGCGGTATCCAGTACCGCGATACGGAAATCCGCGCCGGGATCCGGGCCGCACAGGCTGGTGGTGACCAGGCCGTCGAGCTGGGGGTCGGCCGGGACCGGCAGTACAGAACTGCCGTCGGCCCGTACCGCGACGACGTCCCCGTCGCCTATCTGGGCCAGAATCAGCCAGTTGCTCGTCGCGACTCCGAGCAGCAGTGTCGAGCCGTAGGCGATCGTCGGGTCGTCACCGCGATGGCGTCGGCCCTGTTCCTCGCCGGTAAACGGATCGGCCCGGACATCGGCGAACACGCTGTCGCGCCACCGGCGGACAATGTCGGGTACCGCGACCTCGCGGACTAGCCGGGCGATCTGGCTGGCCGTGGTCGCGGCACCTGGCGGGCCCTGCGGAAGCTCGCGGGCCAGCTTGTCGGCGAGCTCCCGGCCCGCCAGGCACCCGACGGTGACGGCGAGCCGTGACCCCCGTGCGCTGCGCGGATGACGCCAGTGGCCGTGCCCGTCGGCGACAGCGGCCACGAGCCCGGCCGGCCCGGCGCGCTCGACGGCGATCGCGTCCTGGTTCGCCGTCTTGGCGGCGACGTGGGAAGCACCGCGCTCGGACGCGGTCAGCGCCAGCCACGCCGCCGGCCCGTCCGGGGGCACGGCCGGCTGGGCGGTCGGCGTGGCCGTCAAAGGATCGTGTCGTCGAGGTGGCCGGCGCCGCCTGGGCCGGACGACGCGGCGCGATCGGGCGGAAGGCTGGGACCGGCCCGGATCAGCCGCTCGGCGAGCCAGGTACGGTCAGCACCCACCTCGGACATCCTGGAGACCGCGATCGAGGCGGTGACCAGCCGGTCCGCGATCTCGTCGGTTCCGTCCGCGACCAGCACAGGGACATCTTGGCTGCGAAATCGGTCAAGCGGCTCGGAACTGGCGTCACGCCCGATGGCCACCGCCAGGCGCAGGGCCGACCGGCCTGCCGTGCAGTCAAGCAGCGCGGCGAGGCCCTGCTCGAAGCCGCCGGGCGGATCGGTTGGCAGGCCGTCGGTGATCAGCAGGATGGCCGGGCGCAACGCGCGGCGTTCGAGTTGCCCGGGGCTCAGCGCATCTGCGACGGCACGGAACGCCGGGCCCATGTTGGTCCGTCCCATCGGTACGTACTCCAGGTTGCGCCAGCGTGCGCTGAGCTCGGCGACCGGGGCGGGATCGGGCACGAACCAGCTCGGCACGGAGGCGAACGCGAGAATCCTGATCAGCAGCTGCGCCTGAAGCTGGTCTCGTTCCCAGTCGACCAGATGCGGCAGCATCGACCTGAGCGCGTAGTTCAGGGCCTGCATCTTCTCGCCCTTCATCGAGCCCGAGCAGTCGGCCATCACGATGAAGTGCAGGGGCCGCCGCGCGACGCCGCCCCCTGGCATCAGTGTCTCGGTCATCGGCGCAATGCATCCTTCAGAAGCTGCTCCCATGACAGGTCAGACATTCCGCCCCCCTCCGGGCCGCCGGCCCGCGAGCCAGCAACAACGCCAGGAATTTCGGCTGCAGCCGCTGACGTCGACACTTCCGAATGCCAGAAGTCGCATTCGGTGGTGACGGCATGCTAACCGGGCGAGCCTGGTCATGTCACGCGCTGCCGGAGCCGGCTGATTACGTAGCGATAACATCACTGATCGGCTGCTTGCCGCGCGATACTGCCAGCCTGGCGATCGCCTCGGTCAGCACTTCTTTTCGCTTGCAGAACGCAAACCGCACCTGGGACCGGCCGGCCTCGAAGTCGTCGTAGAACACCTGCATCGGGATGGCCACGACCCCGGCGACGTGCGGCAGCCTGCGGCAGAAGTCCAGCCCGGTGCCGTCGGTGAGCCGCCTGACGTCGGTCGTGATGAAGTAGGTACCGTCCGGCCGGTAGACGTCGAAGTCGGCGCTGGCCAGCCCGTCGCACATCAGGTCGCGTTTGACCAGCAACTCCGCTGTGATCGAGCGGTAGTACTCGTCAGGCAGCGTCAGTGCCCGGGCGACGGCGTGCTGGAACGGGCCGCCGCTGACGAAGGTAAGGAACTGCTTGACGGTGCGGACGGCGGTGACGAGTTCGGGCGTTCCTGTCACCCAGCCGATTTTCCAGCCGGTGAAGGAGAAGGTCTTGGCCGCCGAGCTGATCGTGACCGTACGCTCGCGCATGCCAGGCAGCGATTCGGCGGGGACGTGCTCCCCGGCGAAGACCAGGTGCTCGTAGACCTCGTCCGAGATCACCAGGAGGTCGTGCTCGCACGCCAGTTCGGCGATCGCGGCCAGTTCGGCCCTGGTGAATACCGAGCCGGTGGGGTTGTGTGGCGAATTCAGCAGGATCAGCCGGGTCCGGCTGGTGATAGCCGTTCGGAGCGCGTCGAGGTCGGGCCGGAACGCCGGCGCCCGGAGCGTCACCGGCACCCTCGTGCCGCCGGCCATGGCGATGCAGGCGGCGTAGGAGTCGTAGTACGGCTCGAAGGCTATGACCTCGTCGCCGGGCTCGACCAGCGCGAGCAGGGCGGCGGCGATTGCCTCGGTCGCGCCCGCGGTGACTAGCACCTCGCTGTCCGGGTCGTGGACCAGCCCGTAGAAGCGGCGCTGATGCTCGGCGATCGCCCGCCGGAGCTCAGGAACCCCGGCACCGGGCGGATACTGGTTGCCGCGTCCGTCCAGGATGGCGTCGGCGGCCGCCTGGGCTATCGCGCGCGGTCCGTCGGTGTCGGGGAAGCCCTGGCCCAGGTTGACCGAACCAGTCGCCAGGGCGAGTTCTGTCATCTCGGCGAAGATCGTGGTGCCCAGGCCGGCCAGCCTGCGGTTCAGAAACGGACGCTGCATGCTGCTATGACACCACGACAGCCAGCTCTGGCTACACGTACCTCGGTATGTAAAAGATTCAACGTACTCATCCTCGTTGCGGGGACTCGCGGGCGCGCCGCGCCGGGCCTGCCAGGTGAGGGCGGGCCGATGCCGCCTATCCTTGGTGTTATGCGGGCCTGGGTCGTTCACGAGCCCGGTCCGATCGCGGCCGGAAGGTCGCTGCGGCTGCTCGACCGCCCGGTGCCGACGCCCGGCTACGGTGAACTGCTGATCCAGGTTCGATGCTGCGGGGTCTGCCGCACCGACCTGCACCTGGTCGAAGGGGACCTGGCACCGCGCCGGGCCGACGTCACGCCAGGCCACGAGGTTGTCGGCGAGGTCGTCAGGACCGGGCCGGGGACGACGAGGTTCGCGGTGGGCGACCGGGTCGGAGTGGCGTGGCTGGCGGGGACCGACGGTTCGTGCCGGTACTGCCGTCGCGGCAACGAGAACCTCTGCCCGAACTCGGTGTACACCGGATGGGACCGGGACGGTGGCTATGCCGAGTTCCTCGTCGCTTCCGACGCCTACGTGCATCAGCTTCCGGCCGGCTTCAGCGACGCCGAACTAGCGCCACTGCTGTGTGCCGGGATCATCGGTTACCGCGCGCTGCTGCGGGCGGAGCTTCCGCCTGGCGGCCGGCTGGGTATCTGGGGATTCGGCGGGTCGGCGCACCTCGCCGCGCAGGTGGCCATGGCCATGGGCGCACAGGTGCATGTCTTCACCCGGGCGGCGGCGGCTCGCGAACTCGCCAGCGAACTTGGTGCCGCCTCCGCGCAAGACTCGTTCGATCCGGCTCCCGAGCCGCTCGACTCGGCGATCATCTTCGCTCCGGTCGGCGACGTGGTCCCGCCCGCGCTGCGTAACCTCGATCGCGGCGGAACGCTGGCCATCGCCGGGATCCACCTGTCCGACATCCCGGCGTTGCACTACTCGGACGAGTTGTTCCAGGAGCGGACGCTGCGCAGCGTGACGGCCAATACGCGCGGTGACGCCGAGGAATTCCTCCGGCTCGCCGAGCGGCTAAGGCTGCGGGTGACGGTGCGGCCATACCCGCTGGAGGCGGCTGACCGGGCACTGGCCGACCTGGCCGGCGACCGGTTCACCGGCGCCGCCGTCCTTACCCGCTGAGCCGGCGGCTGAGTCTGGTAGCGCAAAGCACAGGTCCGCGTGACAACCCCGGGACGACGCTACCGGAGTTTTTCCGGTCTGCCGATGGCCACGTCGACGCCCGGGGAGTAGTGCACCAACGGCGTGCCGCCCGGCGCCGGCAGGCCCGCTGCCTGGATCAGTCCGTCGTCGACCCGGCCGGCCTGCGCGCGGTGCAGTGGCCAGGGTTCGTGGCGGGCCCGGGCCATCCGGTTCCGTCGGCCCGACGAGCTGAACAAGATCCAGCGGGCAGTCAGGAAGTGGTCACGGTGGCTGAGTTCCTCCGGCCCGTACCGCTCGCCGACGGTGACCCGGACTTCGCTGCTGGCCTGCCGGGCGCCAGTGAATCGCCTGCGGCAGCGGTAGGAGATCTGGCTGCCGTCTTCGGAGATTTCCATGGCTGACCAGAAGTACGGCAGCCTGTAGGTGGTCCTGGCGACTGCCACGGCACCGAGTCGGGCGGCATCCAGGGAGAAGAACCAGATCCCCGGCCGGCCACTGCTGTCGCGTACGTAGGTGCGCACGTTGGTCTCGCAGAACCTCGATACCCAGGGCGCCTGGTGACCACCAGAGGTGGCCACGTGCATGAAGAACGGCACCAGCCCCACCCAGGCCGCGCCGTCGAGCAGGTCGGCTTCCAGCCCGGCCGGCAGGAGGCGCTGCACGTCGTCGGGATCGAAAGGCCAGTGCAGGAAGGTCAGCCGTTCCCACCGCTGGCGCATCACAGGCTTCTCGATCGTGAACGGGCACGAGTCCGCGCCGGGTGATCCGGCCAGCTTGCCGCCGTCGCCGTCCCTGTCCCTGTCCCCGCCCCCGTCCCTATCGCCGTCGCCGTCGTCTGGTCTGGGGTTGATCTGCATGCAGACATCATGGTCAGCACATGGTGCGACCGACAATTCGAGTGAGTTCGTACCCCAGGTAAGGTGCCGGTTGCGCCACGCCAGCGGGTAGCAGGCAGCCATGGCCGCGGATCCCTGGTTGACTAGGCGGCTGCGGCACCTGGGGCAAGATCCGAATGGAGGCTGGCATGACACAGCAATGGCGTGCTCGACTCGGCCGGTTCGGCATCTGGCGGCCGGTCAGCCAGGTGACCCCTGATCTGGCGGCCGGCCTGGAGCGGCTCGGCTTCGGCGCGCTCTGGCTCGGTGCCTCGCCGGGCGCCGGCCTCGCGGTGGTCGACGGCCTGCTGGCCGCCACGACGAACCTGGTCATCGCGACTGGCGTGGTGAACATGTGGCAGAGCGACGCCAAGGAGGTAGCGGAGTCCTTCCGGCGAATCGAGCGGCGCTATCCCGGCAGGTTCCTGCTGGGCGTGGGCGCTGGCCACCGGGAAGCGACCCAGCGGTACGCCAAGCCGTACGAAACGCTCGCCCGCTACGTCGGCGTGCTGGTGGCAAGCGGGGTACCGCAGACTAGCCTGGTTCTCGCCGCACTGGGGCCGAAGATGCTGCGCCTGGCGGCAGAGCGGAGTGCTGGCGCCCATCCGTACCTTGTCACCACCGACTACACCAGGCTGGCGCGCGAGATCCTCGGCGCGCATGCGTTGCTTGCCGTCGAGCACAAGGCGGTGCTCCAGGCCGATCCGCAGCTCGCCCGAGCTATCGGGCGGCCTAGGGTGCGCACGCCGTACCTGGCTCTGGTCAACTACACCTCGAACCTTCGCCGCCTCGGATGGACCGAGGCCGATCTGGCCGACGGCGGCAGCGATGCACTGATCGACGCGCTCGTCGCGCACGGCAACGCGACGCACGTCGCCGAACAGCTCACCGAGCACCTTGTGGCTGGCGCCGATCACGTGTGCGTCCAGCTGCTGCCAGGGACTCCCGACGCTGATCCGATCGCAGACTACGGGCAACTGGCTGCCGCGCTCACGTTCTGAACCAGCCGGGGTCTCGGCCGCTTATGGCCTGGCGCGGCAGCGATCGCCAGGACGTCAGCGGTGGTCGCCCTTCGCGGGGCCTGGTGCTTCGCGTGGGCGGCGGGCTTCGCGGGGGCGGCGCGTTTCGTGGAAGCGATGGTCCTTGATGATGAGCTGGGTTAGCTGGGCGACCTCGCTCTTGTCCAGTACTCGGGGCAGTTGCCGCAACCGGACTAGCACGGGGGCTGTCGAGGTAGCGGCGACGTCGACGGTGGCATTCCGGCACGTGCCTATCTCAGACCTCGGATGAGTGAAGATCAGCACCCGCAACATCGGGACCTGCCAGCTCCGGGAGCGCAGGAACTCGTCGAGTCTGCTGGCCGGCTGGTTGAGCTGAACGCTGGGTGAGCGCCCCCGGCTGTCCTCGATAGGACGCTGCTCGACCAAGTTGCCGTAACGATCGAACTTCTCGGACCGCCAGGTGTTCCCTTCGCAGTACACGGTGGCGTTGAGATGCTTGCCCTCGATCGCGACGAGGCCGCGCGGCCCGACGAGCAGGTGGTCGATCTCGCCGCGGTTGTTGCAGTAGCCGCGCAGCAGCGTCCAGTCGTTGCCTAGCTGGCGTCCGAGGTCCGTGGCGATCTGCTGTTCTCCCGCCATGCCCGCGGTCAAGATCTCCTCCCGGTCCTGGACCGGCGAGGAGAGCACCGGCATCGCAGTGCTCTGCCGCTTCGTGCGCCACACCGCGATGGAGCCGCGGAGCCAGGCCAGCCAGCGGCGCTCGGCCCTGGCCCGATCCCGGATCGCCGCCGCCCGCTGGACGAGCGCCTGATGCTTGGCGAGCGCCTGCCGCGATTCCGCCAGTGCTCGCGACTGCTTGCTGGCGCGCAGGGCACGGGTCTGCCGTAGCTGGTCGCCTGGGTGGTTGGACAGTTCGACTATGCGCATTACGCGACCTGCCGGTGACACGACTGTAACGAGCGGTTCTCCGACATCAACTCCGCGGCGTTCGCCGGCGGATGCGGTTTCAAGTAGTTAGCCATAGTAAAGAGTTAACTCGAAATGCTGGCCAAGTACCAAGACCTGTGGCGACCACGGCCCCTCGGCAGCCGTGCCGGCCACAACGAGCCGGGATTTCGGGGTAACACACAAGAGTCAGCTGTCGCCGGCGGCTCGGTGCTGCGAGGTGGCGACGCGGGGCGGAGACTGCCGCCTGGCGCACTGAAGGCGGCTGGCGGGAGGGAACCACGCGATGAAAGTCGCCGGCGATGCGACCCTGAGCGCACCGGTGCAGGCCGTCTGGAGCGCGCTGAACGATCCGGACGTGCTGATCCGGGCGATTCCGGGCTGCGAGCGGCTGGAAATATCGGGCGTCAACGCCTACAACGTGACGATGTCGGTCGCGATCACGGCGATCCGGTGTACCTTCACCGGCGAGATGCGGGTCGCTGAACTGAAGGAACTGGCCTTCCTCCTGGTGAAAGCCTCGGTGGCCGGAGGTCAGGGCGCGGTCGACGTGGACCTCTCGCTGTGGCTGGCGGCTGCCGATGGCGGCGGGACGCGGGTCCGCTACGAGGCTGACGCCGCGGTGGCCGGCCTGATCGCAGGAGTCGGCCAGTGGGTTCTCGCCGCTGCCGCGAAGCGGGTCGCCGATGCTTTCATCAGCGGGCTTGACGAGCAGTTGTCGCCGGCGGGCGCGGCCGCCCTGGTGGCCGCGGCGGAATCGGATCGGCCCGGCGGCGGGGCCGGCGGCAAGATCGGGTTGGTCGCCGGCGGGGCAGTCGGGCTGGCCGGCGTGGTGGTCGGGGCCGTGCTCGGCAAACGGCACCACGACGCCCGGCGGAGCGACCGGGCATGACCCAGACGCCAGGACAGTTGCCAGCGCGCATCGGGAGCACATCGACATCTTCGACTTCGAGCTCGCGCCCGATGACGTCCAGACGATCAGTTCGCTGAACCGGAACGAGCGGACCGGGCCAGATCCTGACACGTTCGGCTGACCGCGTCGGGTGCACCATGCTCCGGGTTGTCTGGCCGGACGGCTGCGGGCAGGGTCAGGGTGACACGGAGCCCGCTGGGGTAGTTGCGGGTTGCCTCGGCAGTGCCGTTGTGTGGCGTGGTGATGGCGGTGACGATGGCGAGCCCGAGGCCGGATCCCGGTCGCTCCGCCGACGCGCCTGCCCGGTAGAAGCGGTCGAAGATGCGAGGGAGCTGGTGGTCCGGGACACCGGGTCCGTCGTCGCTGACCTCGATGGTGATGGCGCTGCCGCGCTTGGCGGTCGTAACGGCGGCCGCGGTGCCGACGGGGGTGTGGGCCGTTACGTTGGCCAGCAGATTGTCGATCGCGCGGGCGAGGAGTTCCGCGTCGCCTTCGGCCATCAGGCTGTCGGCTACGCACCCTTGCCAGGTCCGGTCAGGATCGGTGATGCTGGCCCGCTCGATGGACCCGCTGACCACGGCGGCGAGATCGACGGTCTCCTGCTGCTGGCCAGGCGGGTACCGCAGGTCAGCGCCGCAGGCGACCGCAGGGCCGGCCGCGGCGGCTCGCTTCGGGCATTCACGCGAAACTCACACGCGCTTCCCGCGCCGTCCTGATCTTCGCGGTCTACGTTGACTTTCCGTGGATGATCCGGCTCGGCCGCGTGGGTGCCGGGGGCGCCGCGCCGGCGTCCTGCCGATGAAAGACCGACCTGAGGTGATTTTCGTGAGCAAGCCGGAGCAGTCTCCTGACTCAGTACCAGCGCCGACGGAGGAACCCGGCGGACAGCTATCGGCCCGCTGCCGGGTAGTCCTGCCAGGCAGGTCCGTCTGCCAGGCAGGTCCGTCTGCCAGCGCTCAAGATCGTCGTCGTCCGTCCTGGCGGCCCGCGGCCGTCGTCACCCAGGCATGTCGTCGTGCGCCCGGGCCAGGCGTGTGCCATCGTCGTCGGTCCCGG
>Ga0307372_10011183_pt1 | contig 12028 bp, 5 predicted proteins | sample OX1MG_FD_202533 | JGI IMG/M metagenome (GOLD analysis project Ga0307372, IMG submission 202533) | Soil microbial communities from Risofladan, Vaasa, Finland - OX-1 | ecosystem: Environmental > Terrestrial > Soil > Coastal area > Acid sulfate soil | place: Finland: Risofladan, Vaasa | collected...
GGCGCCGTCGACTCGAACTACACCATCAGCTATGTGCAGGGCGCGGTGGCAATCGGTACGGCCCCGCTGCTCATTACCGCCTCGTCGGGAACGGCCACCTACGGGAACGGCCCTCCCACCATCACGCCGTCGTACTCGGGCTTCGTGAACGGTGACAGCGCCACTTCGCTGACGGGCGCGCCCACGTGCTCGACCGCGGCGACGGCTTCGAGCCCGGTCGGCAGCTACGACACGATGTGTTTCGGTGCCCTTGACCCGAACTACGCCATCACCTACCAGGACGGCTCGGTGGCCGTGACCCCGGCGCCGCTCACCGTCACAGCCTCCTCGGGCATGGCGTCGTACGGGAGCAACCCGCCGACGGTGTCTCCCATCGTCACGGGGCTCCAGAACGGCGAGACTGTTTCGGTCCTGGGCAACGGGTTGACGTGCTCGACTACGGCCACGTCGTCGAGCTCCGTCGGCACCTACGCCACCTCGTGCTCCGGGGCGATCGACTCCAACTACGCCATCAGTTACGTGAGTGGTACCACCACCGTGATCCCGGCGCCGCTCACCATCACAGCATCGTCGGGCACGATGACCTACGGGGGCGCCGTTCCGGTGGTCAGCTCCAACGTGTCGGGACTCCAGAACGGTGAGAACATCTCGGTGCTCGGCGCCGGCCTGACTTGCACGACTGCGGCGAGCCCGACGACTTCGGTCGGCACCTACACCACCTCGTGCTCGGGCGCGACCGATCCCAACTACACCGTCAGTTATGTGGGTGGAACGATCGTCATCACGCCGGCGGCGCTGTCCATCACCGCCTCGTCCAACAGCATGACGTACGGGGACCCCGCGCCTGCGGTCAACCCGATCGTCTCGGGGTTGCAGAACGGCGAGACCGTGGCAGTGCTCGGAGGAAACATCACGTGCACAACCGGTGCTGACCCTTCGAGCCCGGTGGGCGACTACGCCAGTGACTGCGCTGGTGCGGTTGACGCCAACTACACGATCACCTACTTCCCTGGTGACGTCACGGTCAACCCCGCCACATTGATGATCACGGCTTCTTCCGCCACCATCGCCTACGGGACGTCGCCGCCGACCATCACCGCCGCGTACTCGGGCTTCGTGAACAGCGACACGGCCGCGTCGCTGACCTCGCCGCCGACGTGCTCGACGACGGCGACGTTGTCGAGCACGGTCGGCTCGTACCCCACCACCTGCTCGGGAGCGTCCGACCCGAACTACATCATCAGCTACCTGGGAGGATCGGTCCAGGTCGCGACCGTCGTCGTCACGGTGACCGCCTCGTCGGACTCGATGACCTACGGAGGTGCGCCGCCCACCATCACGCCGTCGTACTCGGGCTTCGTCAACGGTGATACCGCCGCGTCGTTGACCACGGCACCGACGTGCTCGACGGCCGCCACCTCGGCCAGCCCGGTCGGGAGCTACGCCAGCACGTGCTCGGGGGCAGTGGACCTCAATTACACCTTTGACTACGTCAACGGTTCGGTGCAGGTGAACCCCGCGCCGCTCACGATTGCCGCGGCGTCGGCCTCCATGACCTACGGAGGCTCGACACCGGTGATTCTGCCGTTGTATTCGGGCTTCGTGAACGGTGACACCGCGAGTGCCCTCTCCACCGCACCGACGTGCTCGACGACCGCCACTGCAGCAAGCCCGGTCGGCACCTACGACAGCACCTGTGCGGGGGCGGTCGGCTCCAACTACACGATCACGTACGTGAAGGGCGCGGTCGTGGTCGGCAGCGCTGCTCTGGTGATCAGCGCCTCCTCGGGCTCCATGACATATGGCGGGTCGACTCCCACCATCACGCCGTCGTACTCGGGATTCGTGAACGGTGATACCGCCGCGTCGTTGACCACCGCACCGACGTGCTCGACGGCCGCCACCTCGGCCAGCCCGGTCGGGAGCTACGCCAGCACGTGCTCGGGGGCAGTGGATTCCAACTACACGATCACGTATGTGGCGGGATCGGTGACGTCGGGCCAGGCACCGTTGTCCATCACGGCTTCATCCGGCTCGATGACCTACGGCGCCACGGTTCCCCCCATCACGGCGTCGTACTCGGGCTTCGTGAACGGTGACACCGCCGCCTCGTTGACCACCGCGCCGACGTGCTCGACCACGGCGACGCCCTCCGCTCCGGCGGCTGCGTACCCGACCTCGTGCTCGGGGGCAGTGGACTCGAACTACGCCATCACCTACGTGGGCGGATCGATGCAGGTCACGCCGGCCCCGCTGTCGGTCACGGCCTCCTCGGCCCTCGACAACTACGGGGACCCGGTGCCGGCCATCACCGCGGCGTACGGCGGATTCGTGGGCAGCGACTCGGCCGCTTCGTTGACCACCGCACCGACGTGCTCGACGGCCGCCACCTCGGCCAGCCCGGTCGGGAGCTACCCGACCACCTGCTCTGGGGCCGTGGACCCGAACTACGCCATCAGCTACATCAACGGCTCGCTCCAGGTGGGGCCCGCACCGCTGGTGGTCACGGCCTCCTCGGCTTTGATCACCTACGGCGGCGCATCGCCGGTCATCCAGCCGCAGTACTCGGGCTTCGTGAACGGTGACGACGCCACGGTGCTCACGACCGCACCCACGTGCTCGACCGCGGTCACCTCGGTCAGCCCCGTGGGGAACTACGCCAGCTCCTGTGCAGGTGCCGTCGATCCGAACTACAGCTTCAACTACGTGGACGGGACCGTGCAGGTCGGACCGGCCTCGATCACGGTCACGGCGTCTTCGGGTTCGATGACCTACGGCGGCGCGGTGCCGGCGGTGACGGCCAGCGTGTCGGGCCTGCAGAACGGTGAGCTCCCCTCGGTGCTCGGTGCCGGGTTGACGTGCTCGACCAGTGCCACCTCGGCCAGTCCGGTCGGCACCTACCCGAGCTCGTGCTCGGGCGCGGGCGATCCCAACTACACCGTGACCTACGTGAGCGGGTCGACCCAGGTGGGCCAGGCGCCGCTGTTGATCTCGGCCTCGTCGGGGTCGATGACCTACGGCGGCAGTGCGCCGACCATCACGGCGTCGTACTCGGGCTTCGTGAACGGTGACAGCCCGGCGTCAATCCTCGACCCGCCGACGTGCTCCACCACGGCGTCCTCGTCGAGCTCGGTCGGCACCTACCCGAGCTCGTGCTCGGGCGCGGGCGATCCCAACTACACGATCAGCTACGCCAACGGCACGGTCCAAGTCATGACCGCGCCTCTTGTCATCGCGGCATCATCACCGTCGATGAACTACGGGGCCGCAGTGCCGACCATCAACCCGTCGTACTCGGGCTTCGTGAACGGCGACAACGCCGGTTCGCTCACCACAGCGCCGACATGCTCGACGGCAGCCACGTCGTCGAGTCCGGTCGGGAGCTACCCGGACTCGTGCTCTCAGGCACAGGACCCGAACTACACCATCACCTACGTCCCGGGGACGACCGTTGTCGGCACCGCCGCGCTGGTGATCAGGGCGTCCTCGGGGACGATGACGTACGGGGGAACGGTGCCGAGCATCACCCCGTCGTACTCGGGCTTCGTGAACGGCGACAACGCCGGTTCGCTCACCACAGCGCCGACATGCTCCACCACGGCAAGCGCATCGCAACCCGTGGGGAACTACGCCAGCTCCTGCTCCGGAGCGGCTGACTCGAACTACACCATCAGCTACGTGACGGGGTCGGTCACCGTCGGCCCGGCGCCACTGTCGATCACCGCCTCGTCGGGGACGATGACCTATGGCGGATCCCCGCCGGCGATCACCGCTACCTACTCGGGCTTCGTGAACGGCGAGAACGGGTCGGTCTTGGGCACGGGCCTGACGTGCACGACCGTCGGGGTGGCCACGAGCCCGGTGGGTTCCTATGCCTCGACGTGCAGCGGAGCGAGCGACTCCAACTACAGCATCAGCTACGTCCCGGGCTCGGTCACGGTGGTCCCCGCCTCCCTGACGGTCACAGCCAATAACGTCACCAAGGCCTTCGGCGCCGCGGTGCCGACCCTCACGGCCACGATCTCCGGGTTCGTCAACGGGCAGACTCTCGCCACCTCCGGGGTGACCGGGCAGGCGCTGTGCACCACCACTGCTACGACGACCAGTCCGGGCGGGACGTACCCGATCACATGTTCGCTCGGAACCCTCGCCGCCCATAACTACACCTTCAGCTTCGTGGCCGGCACGCTCACGGTGACCTTCAGTCAGAAGACGGTGTGCGACTTCATCGGGAACCTCGTGGTCAGTGGCGGGCAGTCGGTGCTGATCCCGCCGGGATGCTTCGTCCTCGGGTCCGTCACCGTCCAACCCGGGAGTTCTCTCGACGCCGAGGGCGCGATCGTGGCCGGGTCCGTCAGCTTCAACAGTGGAGTCGTGCTCCGGTTGTGCAGCACGACCTTCTTCGGTGCGTTGTACGCCACACTCGCCACCCACGCCGTCGTCATGGGTGACGGGACTTCTTCGTGCCTGGGAGACGACATCGTGGGTCTGGTGACCCTGACGGGGAACACGGCCGGCGTCTCGCTGCAGAAGGCGGAAATGTTGGCGGGGGTGGCGATCACCTCCAATGCCGGCGGAGTCCAGGTGGAGAACTGTCGTGCCATCGCCGTGGTGACGGTCCAGAAGAACACCGGAGGCACCACGGTGACCTCCAACACGGTGGTGGGAGCGCTCACGGTCACCGAGAACGCGGCCCCGACGGTCGACAGGCCGAACACCGTCTGGGGGGCCGAGCAGCTTCAATAGAGCCGGGGACCGGCCCCCGGGCGTTCACGCCGGGGGGCCGGTGCGAGCTCAGAGCCTCGTGGGCCACGCCAGAGGGTGTGGTGATCCTGGGCGACGGGTACCGTGGAGGACACCGAGAGCCCGGTTACCGGGGTGGACGGCGCCGAGGGGGAGAGCGGTGGAAGGTCCCGGAGCACGAATCGCACTCGTCTTGGTCCTGGTCGTCGGGGCGGGAGTGTGGGTCTTCACCACGAGCCCTGGATACGGGTTACTGGCCTTGCTGGTGGGACTCGTGCTCTGGGAACTGGGCCGGCGGTCGCGTTACCGCCGGCGCCTTCGCTTCGTCCTCCAACCTCGGTCCCAGTCTCGGTCGCGTCGGCGCCAGGGACCGACGTCGGCAGGCTCTCCAACATCGCGAGATTCGGGAATATCGCGAGATTCGGGGCGTCGACCCCCCTGGCACCGGCCCGTCGGCGCAGTCCGGCCGGCCCGGGACCGACCCGTCACCCGCTCGTCGACACCCCGACGGCCATAACCGACGATCGTCCGCAGTGCATCAGCACGCGGCCGAGATCAACGAAGCAGCCCCGGCACCTGGCGGTGTGGCCGTCAGTGCGAATGAGCCTGACTTCGCGGCAGGAGCGTCATCGCCCCCGCCACGGCGGCGGAACCGGTACTCAGCTTGTGGGCTGGGGGGCCTCGGGCTGGACGGCCTCGGTCTTCTTGGCTGGGCGCGAGCTGACGTACAAGACGATCCCGGCGATGACCCAGAGCACGACGCCGAGGGCCACAGCTGCTTCGCCACGACGCTTCCGGTGCGCCTTGATCGGCTTGTGATGGGGCCCATATAGCGGCCCGAGGATCGACGGCAACGAGTGAGCGGGAAGAGCGAGATAGAGGATGCCGGCAACCAGGGCGAGAAGGCCGAGGACGCCGAGCACCGCGGCTAGCCATTTCATCGGAGTCATCTGGAGAACTTTAGCGAACCGACCGGGGGTGCGCCTGGGATGGAACCATCGACTCAGTCCGCCCACGCCTGGTCGGGGAGGGTCCCGAAGGCCAAGGCCACCGCAGCGAGCTGAGAGTTGACGTTCAGCTTGCGCAGGATCGACCGAATGTGGGATCGCACGGTCGTGAGAGAAACCACGAGAGTGGTGGCGATGTCGGCGGCCGAGCGTCCTTCCATCATGTGGAACAGCACGCGGCGCTCGCTCGGCGTCAGGTGCACCAGCGCGTCGAATGGAGGCGGGAGCTGACCGGGTCCCCGGGGCTCGTCGGACCCGTTCTGCGACGAGCCACCATTGGTGCCGAGCCGCCGGGCCGACTGTCGAGCGAGCTCTTGGGAGAGAAGGTCGACGTGGAAGAGCCCTATGGCGCCCTGCTCGACGCAGACGGCCAAGGCCGCCGCGCTCGCACCGACACTAAGGGCGATGACCGGTGTCCCCGTGGCGCGCAGCGCCCGGGCCATGCGGGCCGGTCGGTCCCAGGCGTAGCGCGACTCGTGCCCGGCGTCGTATCGGGCTACCTCGGCTTGCACGACGATGACGACGATGTCGGCGTCGGCGAGATAGAGCTCGCGCAGTGCCGTGTCGACGTCGACTGCGGGCGCCAGGGTCGTCTGGGCACCGCTACGGCGTGCCGCGGCCGCCACGGCTTCGAGTATCGGCCGGGGCGCATCATTGGGATTGGCCTCGGGGTCGACGAGCAGGACCCGGAGCTCTTGCCCCAAGAATGAGGCCTGAGGATTACCGGGGTCGAACACGTCCCATTCACCGGGCGCCATGGTCGAGGACGTGACTAACCGGAGGTCCTCTGACAGCGGGACGAGGACGCGGCAATCGAGGCGCCGCGCCTGGCGCGTCGAGAGGTGTCGGAAGCCCTCTGCGGTCTTGGAATCGGTGGCGGGCCCGGAAGCGCGTGAGGCCAAAGCCTGGTGGTCCGGGACGTGGGTGACGGTCACGGAAGGGGAGAAGCCCCCGTGGCCGTTGGCGCCAGGGTTTCGTCCATTGAGGCGGACCGAGGCCATGGCAGCGGCGGCCAGTGCGGCCGGCTCCACCTCGGTCGTACCTGCGCCGACGCCCACGGAGACTCGAAGGTCCAGACCCGTCGCACCAACTGCGAGGTGGTCGCCCATGGCTCGAGCCAATCTTCGTCCGAGCGCACTCGGCACCACCCGGTTCGAGCCGTTTCCGATCACCACGGCGACCCGCGACCCACCGAGCATGCACATCCGGTCGTCGGACCGAACGCAGCGCTCCATGCGTCGTAGAGCCAAGCGCCACAGGAGTTCATTGCGTTCCGGTTGAACGGTGGACACCGTTGCGACTTGCACGTTGACACAGGCAATGACGCTGTATCCAGCACCGGCGGCCCACGTGCGGCGTTCGGCCATGGCCGTCGTCGAAGAAGCCTGGGAGAGGTACGAACCTCTGTCACCCGCTCGCCGATCGTGCTTCGGCCACGTAGCGACATCGGGTTCGGCCGGCGTGGTGCCCAGACCTGGCCGGCCGTCCCCCTCTTCTAAGCGTTCAACGAACGCCGTCACATTGCCATTGCGGCAACCCCCGCACCCCCCTGAGGCCACACCACGGAGCGTGACCCTTTTGACTCAAGTTACCCGGTTGTGGGGTCGTTGGCCAAGTGTTTTGCGCGCTGCAAGCAAAATCTGACGAAATTTTCTGGCATCTAGAAGGTCTGGGGCAGGGCCAGGCTGATGTGTTGGAAGCAGATCAGGAGCCCGGCGGCACTGAGCGGCGCGCCCATGGCCAGGACCACCCAGGACCAGGGGCGTCGGCCTCGGCGCCAGCCGATGAGTCCCAGGACGGCGGCGAGGAGGGTCAGTCCGGCCCACAGGAGAGCCTGAGTGACTTCGGACCGGGTGCTCACGCCGTTGAGAGCGCCACCCTCCCCGGCCAGGCTGGTCGGAGTCGACGTAGAGGGCGTCGGGCTGCTGGTGGTGGGGGTCGGTGACGTCGTGGTGGGGCTCGGCGGAGTCGTGGGCAGGCTCGTCTTGAGCGTGGCCACCACGACCAATCGTTGAGCCGCGCTGTAGCGCGGGTTGCACGTCGTGAGGGTCAGTTCGGGGATCGGGCTCGTGGCGAGCACCGTCACATTGGAGGGGAGCACGACGTGAGACGTGGTGACCGCGTAGGTGAAGGTTCCCTGGGTCGTCTGGACCGTGACGGAGTCTCCGGGTTGGAGCTCGTTGAGGTTGTAGAACGGCGCGCCGTAGGTGGTGCGGTGTCCGGCGATCGCCGCGTTGCCGGCCTGACCCGGCAGAGGCGTGCCGAGGTAGTGCCCCGGTCCTTGCTGGAGCTGGTTCTCGTCGGTCCCCTCGACGATGGCGGCGTTGGCCATCCCGATCCTGGGTATCGACAAGAGGCCGATGGGGGTGCCGACCCGCGGGTCGGGCGTGGTGGGAGCCACCCGGTTCACCGGCGCCGGCACCGTGCCGGTGGTCGAGGTCGATGCCCCGGGAGTCGTGGACGTGGGTGGGGTGGTGGTGGCGAGTGGCAGGTGAAGTTTCCCGGCCAGCTCCTGGCGGAGGTGGGATTGGGCGCTGTGCTCGTAGAGCGCCGTGCCCCACAGCTGGTAGGCGACGAACGACAGGAGGAGCAGGCCGGTACCGACGAATGTCATGGCCACCCGTTTGAGCAGCCGGGCACCCCTCGTTCCCCCCGTCACAGCTCGCAAGCTTACGGTCCAGCACCGTCTCCCCGCCGTCGGGGACCTCACGCAAGGTCACGAGATCGCTACACCTCAGCCACGCTTTCAGGGGAGTCTCAGGTCTTGGTCCAGCCAGGCCCTGCGAATTACTCAATCGTGACGATGTGGCGACTGGTGGGCGTTCGTATGGTTGCTTCGAGAGAACGGTTGCGGGGGTCCACGGGGAAACCGTCGGCGCGTGCCATGGTGTGGCCACGAGGGCGATCCAAGGGGGCGTCCCGCTCGGAAAGACAGTAAGGGGGTGACGGGTCTTCTGCTCGCGGTGAACGACACGCTCGCCTGAGAGCCCACCGTCGCCGGAATGCACCCCTCCGGACGGCGGCGCAATCACACCGCGGGGGATATGGGGGGGATGCGTGTCAGGAACTGACAACAACAATCAATCAAAGGAGCAGCACAAGATGCGTCGCAAAATCCTGATGGGCGTTCTCGCACTCGCCCTTCCTATCGGAACTATGGCTGCACTCAGCCCGGTGGCCTCGGCCCATAAGGCCCCGCCCAACCCTGTCAGTTGTCACGTCTCGGCGACCGTTTCGATCTCGCCGGCGCTGTCGGTCAAGGGTGTGCTGTCGTCCAAGGGCAAGACGGGGACCACCACGGTCCACGTCACCTACAGCAGCTGTACCACCGCCACAGGGCCCGCTTCTGTTGCCCCCAAGACCCTCACGATTCTGTCGGCCGCGGCCAAGGACAAGGCCTGGAAGACGGACGGCAACAGCAAGAAGGGTTACTACCTGGGCGTGTGTAGTGCATTTGCTAGCAAGACGACAGCGAAGAGCCTGGGCAAGGCCGTCAAGAACATGTTGGTGGCAGGCGGAACCCTGAAGGGCGCCAAGGCGGCTGAGGGAACCGTGGGCGCTGAGGTGGGCTTCAACATCATCGGCACCGTCAAGGGTGGCACGTACCCGACCGCCAGCCATGGTGCGTCGATCGCTGCTGGCCTGCTCAACGACGCCAACAACACCAACCTGATCAGCGGGTGCCCGAGCGGACCGGTGACCACCATTGACATCGACCCAGCCAACAGCACGGCCGTTCTGTAACCAGGTCGTACAGAAACACCTTCAGTAGGTACAGAAACACCTTCAGTAGGCAGTCGCCGCCGAAGATGGCGGCGAAGAAACTAGCCGAGAGGGGGCGGGGCCCAGGTGGCCCCGCCCCTGACCGGTCGGACGGGGGGGATAGTGGGACGTCTTAGGCTGACGGCACGGCAGGTCGGCACGCTCGGTGTGTTAACGCTGATGGCGGGAGCTGCGCTGCTGGGTACGTCCATCACCGCGGGCGCGGCTACGGCACCGGCGGCGACCCTCACGCTCACGATCACCAAGTCCGCCGCTGGCACCTGCAACAACAGCAATCCGGCGGCCCCCGTGTGCTCGAACCTGGCCAGTGGCGATGTGGTAACCATCGCCGGGGCCAATTTCGCCCCGAGCGCCTTGTCGTCGGCTCTGGAATGCAACAGCGACCTGAGCCAGCCCGTGGTCCTCTTCCTTGGCAACTACGTGCCAGTGAGCTGCACCCAATTGTCCTTGGTCACCACGACCAAGACGGGAACGCTGACCGACCCCTTCACCATCAAGACCGGCACCATCGGGAGCCCGCCGACCGGCACACCCACCTGTACCGAAGTCTCGACGACAGCTCCGACCACAACGTCCACTGTCCCCAACTGCAAGACCTCTGGGGTTGGGCTCACCGATGCGGCCAACTACCCCTGTCCGCCCACCCCCGCCCAGCAATTGGCCGGGGACACCTGCGTCCTCGCCATCGGTGACATCAAGGGTGACCGAGCCGTCGGGGTCATCCTGATCGGCTCCGAGACCCTGCCGACGACCACGACGACCACTGCGCCGACAACCACGACAACCGGGGCGACGACCACGACCACGGGCGCCACCACGACGACAACCGGGGCGACGACCACGACCACGGGCGCCACCACGACGACAACTGCGCCGACCACCACGACCACGGGCGCCACCACGACGACAACTGCGCCGACCACCACGACCACGGGCGCCACCACGACGACCACGTCCGAGGCCCCGACCACGACGACTTCTGAGGCGTCGACGACGACCACGTCCGAGGCCCCGACCACCACGACGACCGGACCGGCGACGGCCCTGACCGGCGCCTACGAGCTGTACTGCCCGGGCACCCCGGTCGGGAACATCGTCCTCAACGACGCCGTGACCTCGGCCACGCTGTCGCCGGCCGCACCGACGACGGGGCAGTCCTTCAGCGTCACCGGGTACCAGACGGTGGTGAACATCCCCGCCGGCCTGGCGACTGCCGCCTCGGAGGTCTCGCCCGGGCAACCCCTGGCCGGCTCGGCCACGGCCCAGATCGACGCCAGTGGCGCCACCCCGGCCAAGACCGCAGAGGGCCCGCTGACCTTCAGCGTGCCCATCCCGAGCCCCGTCCCCGCGGCCGGGGTGAGCCTGTCGCTCCCCTCCACACCGGCGACGATCACCGGGTTCACCGTCACCGACCCCAAGGGGGCCGTCACCATCCAGGAGGACTCCAACGCCGCCCTGAGCCTCACCGTGGCGGGCACCGCCCTGGCCCTTACCTGCACGGCCTATGCCAATGACTCGGTGACGCCTTCGGGCAGCACCATGACCGCGCCGACGGGCAGCCCCATCGCCCCGATCATCGCCGTGGCGGGCGGGGGGTCGACCTCGACCACGGCTCCGCCCACGCCCACCACCAAGCCCGGCACGACGCCCACCACCAACAGCGGCGGCGGGGGTGGGGGTGGCTCGAACGTCGTCACGGCTCCTTCGAAGTCGCTGGCCTTCACAGGCGCCGGGCCTGGCGTCGGGGTGCTCGGTGTGATCGGTGGCGCCTTGATCCTGCTGGGCTTCGCTCTGCTGGTCCTCGTGGACGCCCCTCGACGGGCGATGGCACGGTTCGCCATCCTGGGCCCCGTGACGTGGCGCCGGTTGCGCGCGGGTGGAATGGCTGAGAGATTGACTATTCTCAACCCGATGCGGCGGAAGAAGGCCCAGAGCGAAGGGGTGCCGGACACGGTGCTCTCGGCCACGCCTCAGGCTGAGTCGACAATGGCTGAGTCGACAGTCGCCGATCCTGGGACTTGGGCACCTTCTACCCAGACTCGCGCAACGGGGGACCGGTTCTCACGCGTACCCGCGATGAGTCGTGAGCTTGCCCAGACGACGGCTCGGCACGCCGTGCGAACCGCCCAATGGCTCTTGGGACGATAGCGACACTCGTTCGCTAATGGGCCGTCATTGACGGCGCTACAAGGTTGTGAACACAAGCCCGGGGCTATATCGGCCCCGGGCTTGTGTTTTCGCCCGGCCGCCCGCAGTTGTGGCGCCGTTGATTCCGCCTCAGATGATCTGCCACCGATACCCCACCGGAGGACACCCGGACGGCCAGGGCCGGGGCGAGGCGGGGGGTCGTCAGATGGAAGGTCTCATTCGGTGGACCGACGCCGACAACGGAGCTCCGCCTCAGGGCGCCAGTGACCCGCACTGGGAGGGGACGGCACTGCGTCCCACGGGCATGGTGGTCTTCGCCTCCCTGGTCGTACCGAGCCGCGCTCGGG
>Ga0307372_10011186_pt1 | contig 12027 bp, 14 predicted proteins | sample OX1MG_FD_202533 | JGI IMG/M metagenome (GOLD analysis project Ga0307372, IMG submission 202533) | Soil microbial communities from Risofladan, Vaasa, Finland - OX-1 | ecosystem: Environmental > Terrestrial > Soil > Coastal area > Acid sulfate soil | place: Finland: Risofladan, Vaasa | collected...
GACATCGACGCTCAGGAGAGCGCTTCCACCAACCAGTTGACGACGATCTCTTCCATGTAGGCGCGATCCTCTGTACTTCGCGGGAGGTGTCGTTCCTTCGGGAAGAGGAGGAGTGTGTAGGGGACGCGGTGCTCGATGAGCCGGTTGATCAAGCGGGCCGTGTGGCGGAAGTGGACGTTCTCGTCGATGCCACCGTGCACCAACATGAGCTTCCCGCGGATGTTGTGCGCGTGGGCGAGCACGCTCGAGCGTTCGTAGCCGCCGGGATTATCGGCGGGCGTGCTCATGTAATGCTCCGTGTAGTGCGTGTCGTAACCGTCGTCGTGCGTGACCGGCGCCCCCGCCACGGCCGCCTTGAACACGTCCGGTTCCCTCGCCAGGGCCATCAGCGACATGTAGCCGCCATAACTCCAGCCATAGATCCCCACGCGCTCCGGGTCCGCAAGCCCTTGTTCAACGGCCCAGCGGACACCGGCGATCTGATCGTCGAGTTCAACGTGACCAGCCATTAAATGGAGTGGCGCCTCGAACACGAGACCGCGCCGCGCCGTGCCGCGATTGTCAACCACGAGGACGGTGCACCCGAGGCGAGTAAGTGCCTGGGCCCGGAGCATCACCGTGCTCTGCCAATTGTTCTGGACCAATTGCAGCGACGGACCGCCGTAGACGTACACCGCCAGAGGTGGCGGCCCGTCCACGCCGGCGTCCGGCGCACGGAAGGTCATCGCGTTGAGCTCGGTCCCGTCTGCTCCCCGGATCCTCGCGAAGACCGGAGGGTCGAGGTCTAGTTCAGCGACCCGGGGGTCCGCACGGGTGTAAATCGGTCGGGCAAGGTCCGTCTCGGGCAAGGTCTTCAGCACGACAGCGGGAGGTCGGTCGAGGGACGAAAAACTGTCAGTGAAGAGGCTCATTCGACGACTGACAACCACGTCGTGAAAGCCGGGCTCCGCCGTCAGGCGCTGGCTGATGCCGCCGTCGAATGGGACGCAGTAGAGGTGTCTTTCAGTCGAATCGTCCATTGCCCCCGTGAAGTAGACGAGCCCACGCTCCTCGTCCACTGCCTCCAACTCGTCAACGGCCCACTCACCCGACGTGAGCTGCGTGATGAGTGACCCATCGGGACCACGAACCTCGAGGTGCCGATAGCCCGAGCGCTCGGAGCTCCAGAGGTAGCAACCTGGAGGATCACTCATCTTGAGGGGCTTGAAGTCGTTGTGGAGGTTGATCCACGGCTCGACCTCTTCGACGTGAAGCGTCGTTGACTCGCCCGTGGCGACGTCGAGGCGGCGCAGGTCCATGCTCTTCTGGTCTCGCGACTCGACCTGGGCAGCGAGCGAGCCGTCGGGGAACCACGCAACCCGTGCGAGGTACGCGTCGCCAAGATCGGCGCCGGTCTCGCTAAGGGACATCCAGACAGTCGCCCCTCCCGCGGCAGGAACGACGCCAAGACGCAACCGTGCGTTGTCCGCACCCGCGAAGGGGTAGCGATGGTCCTCGAACGTGCCACCGTTCGGCCCATCACTTCCCATGTGGGCGATCCTGTAGATCGGGATGTGTCTCTCGTCGACCTGCGCGTAGGCAATGAGACTCGAGTCGGGTGACCACCACAGACCGTGGGCGCGTCTCATCTCCTCCTGGGCGATGAACTCGGCTAGCCCGTTGAAGACACCCTCGGTGGCCGTGTTCGTTAGGCGGACCAGCGGTGCTTCCGCTGCGGTCGCGTCTGCTACGTAGATGTCACCGTCCCGGACGAATGCGAGTTTCAAGCCGTCGGGTGAGAGCTGGGGGTCTTCAACGGCACCGCCGGCTCCGGCGCGAACGACGAGGAGCCTTTCGACGACGCCGACGTCGGGCGCCCCGGTCATCGCTGCGGTGGCGAGGCCCCGCAGGACGAAGACCCCTTCAGGCAGCGGGACCATAAGGACGTCGCCCTCTTCGGCCCACGTGGCCGACGTGACACCGAGGCTGACTTCGCGCGCTCTCTCACGGCGCAGCTTCTCTTCGAAGGTCAGGTCTTCTTCGCTGGAGGCAACGCCATCGAAACGTACTTCGACCGGCTCTGAGCTCTCGCGCGCGAGACTGAGGGCGTAGAGGCGTTGGTTGAGTCCGAGCTCTGGGCTGTGCAGATAGGTGAGCACCCCGTCTTCCGGTCCGAACCCGAGTTGCGTCGGAACCGCAGTCCCGGGCCGTGGCAATCGTGCGATCTCTTCATAGGGGATCGGAGGCTTCACAAGCGCAGATTACCGAATCCGCCCTACGTTGTGCTCGTTCGCTCCAATGTGCGCAGAGGGAGTCCCTCGCACGTTCAAAAGGGTTTGAGTGGAGTGCGGTCCCGATGCGAGACGGGCATTCAGGCAATGGATATATGCACTTTGGCCAACTGCGGCTACTGATGGAACGTCGAAGTGTCCAAGAAACCCCAAAACTTAGTGTTCCAGAGACACTGGAACCTCAGAGTGTGCGGCTCACGGTTCGTTGTCAGGATTGCAACAGTCAGGCGAGGTGCTGCACTAACAAGGTTCGAATCTCCTCGTGATGAAGTGACCATGCGGACCACGTTGACGTCGCCATCTCTTCAACGATGGCAGCGCGCTGGCCACTGGTCGCATCGTTGACATCTCTGACCGTAATGGGGTAGCCGTCGGGAGTGGGTCGCAGGAGGTGGTAGTCGTGGTGGGTCCAATTGCCGATCATCGCTCGTAGCTTCGTACCCGAGATTTCGAACTCGAGGGAAGCACACAAGCTCATGAGATGCAACGTGACCGATTGCCGATTCCGACGATCAGGATTTGTTGCGTGCTGGGCGGCGTAGGCGTCCACGAGGTGTTGTGCGGTGGTGATGCCGTCGTCGCCAATCAGTGAACGCTTCCAATCTTGCAGTTCGCTGTACAACTGCCAGCATCCTGGACTGGCGTGGATGTACACGTGGACAGGGCCCGTCGTGTCGCGCACCAGTGCGCCGCAACCAAGGCAAATGACTTCGCTCACGTGCGCCAACCATCCAGTCGTTCCGGGTGAGAAGTGCACCCTCGCGTTGGTTACGACGTTACTTCTGCGTAGCTAAACCGCGTGTGCCGACTGGCGATTCTGGTGGGCCCGAGAGGAAGGCTCGTTTCGTCAGGCAACACAACCAAGACCTCCGGCGCCTCAACTAGATCTTTCAAAAGGGTTTAAGAGCCCTCCGTTTCGTTCCACTAGATAATCTCTGGAAAGCGTTATCGCCTTAGGAGCGACCGTTGCAAGAAACGGCGTCAGTAACTGTCCGAGAGAGTCCTGATCGCGTCGGTGTTGCCGGGTTGAGACTAACGACGTCGGATCCACCACACGCTAAATGTCCCGAGAATGAGTGAGAGTGTGGCGTAGGACGCCAGTTCGTACGACTGAAAGCTCCAGTACTTTGAGATGGGCTGATAAGAAACAAGTTCGTGCAAGTGGAACGAGTTGATGCACTGTATCGCCGCCTTCGACATGCCCGTGTGTTTTCTACCACTCAGGCTCACAATCTTGTTGGGACAGACACCCGCTCCGACAAGGGTGGTCGAACCGTTGGCGCTCGATTGAAAGTCAAATCCGTGGGTGAGGTTCGGGAACACTTTCCCGGCCGCGTTCTCGACGGTGGTGGAAATCGTCCAGTTGCCGGGATTCAGATTCCCACCTATTCGAAGGCCCCCTCCCGCCGGCGTGAAGGCGAACACTGTGTGCATCGCGGCCGCGAAGTGGGGTCGAACGTAGAGGTTGAAAGGGCCCCGCACGGCAGCGAAACCCGCGATCGTGACCGCCATGGCGGGAATGGTTCGACGCACGATGGCACCGGCGGCGACACCGAGTGTGAACGCGAAGAGGGCCTAGCCGATGGGCACAACGTCGCGCGTGTCGAACAGGCTGAAGGGCTGATCGCGGACGCGGTCGAGGGGACTCGACCACCACGTTGCCATCAAAGTGAAGAGTCCGGCGGTGACGACACTCGCGAGCCCACCGACGACTATCTTCGCCGTGAGCCATTTCGTGCGAGACGCGCTCTGCGTCCAGGCCAACCGATAGGTACCGGTGTCGAATTCGCGCGCCACGGCTGGCGCGCCCCAGAAGATGCCAATGAGCACGGCAAGCAGCCCACTCTCGGTGAGGAGGTTCTGCAGGAAGGGATAGGCCGAGAGGAAGCTGTCAATGGAACCACTGCAGTTTCCTCGAGCGTTGCATCCGACGATTGCCGTGTTGTACGTGTGCACCAGACGTTGGCCGGTCACGAGAAAGGCGACCGCCAGAGCGACGAGCAGGGTCAGTGCGATGAGTGCTTGGACGCGTAATTGACGCCACGCGAACCAGATCACGCGAGCTCCTCGTCGACGACCACTTCTCGTTCGGCACGTCCTTGACCCATGTAGGCGAGGACGAGGTCTTCGAGGTTGACCGCCTCGACGGTCCAGCGCGGGTCGATGATGGGACCATCGGAGCGGACGAACAACGGGCACTGACGTTCGGCGTAGCTCGATTCGATGATGACCTGGCTCTCGGGAGGCGTGGCGTCGCGTGGTCCAATGAGCCGATGGTGGGTGGCGAGGAGGTCTTCAACCTCGCCAGCGACCTGAACCCGTGAGGACACGAGGACGACGAGGTAGTCGCACACTCGTTCAATGTCGGCCACGAGGTGCGAAGAGAGCAGGACGCTGACCTCGTTATCGGCGACGGTCTCCATCAATATCTGGAGGAACTCGCGCCGGGCCAGGGGGTCGAGGCTCGCGACAGGTTCGTCGAGCAAGAGGAAGTCGGGACCTTTGGCGATGGCGAGCGTGAGAGCGAGTTGAGCGTGCTGACCTCCGGAGAGTTTGCTCGCGCGTTAGCCGAGATCGAGTCCGAGTTGTTCGACGCGACGGCGCGCAAGATTGTCGTCCCACTTGGGATTGACGTGCTTGCCGTAGCGCAGGTGATCTTCAACACTGAATCCCGAGTACACGGGCGTGTCTTGAGCGACGAAACCTACGCGCTCGAGCTGCGTCGAAGAAGAGGCTGGTGGCGAGTCAAAGACGCGAACGGACCCTGACGTCGGCGACAGCACGCCCGACGCAATATTGAGCAGCGTTGACTTACCCGATCCGTTGGGTCCCACGAGACCGACAACGTGTCCTTGGGGCACGTTGATCGTGCAGTTGCTGAGGGCCGTCTTGGCGCGATAGCTCTTGGTTAGGTCCTCGGTTTCCAGGGCGGAGCTCACGCGACTACCGTCCCCGAGGTGGATCGAAAGCATTCGCGCACGAGTGCTTCGATGCTCTCGTCGTCGAGACCCGCTCGACGGGCTGACTCCATCCACTTCTGTAAGTCGTGACGCAGTGGCGCGAGGGCGGAGAACGACTCGCTGCCCAGGGACTTGGCGACGAACGTGCCAACGCCGACGCGCGCGACGACGAGGCCCTCGTGTTCGAGTTCGCGGTAGGCCTTGGAGACGGTGTTGGGGTTAATCGCGAGTCGAGCGACTACCTCCTTTACGGTCGGCAGTTGATCTCCTTGCTCGAGCAGGCCCAATTTCAGCGCCCGTCGAACTTGTTGGCCGATTTGAAGATAAGGCGGAACGCCCGAATGGGTGTCGATGTAAAACTCAATCATCATACCTCTAGTTCACTAGGAGAATAGTTAATTGTAGCACTGAGGTATAGCGACGTCAACGACTCCCTTCGTCGCGACGTAGAACCGCACTTGCCTGATGTGAAAGAAGCGAAATCGGCTCGTGGCGCACGCCGCCAAGGGAAAGGGGTCACAAGGTCAAGTCCGCTACGGCCCACCGCAAAATATCTGACTTGGACGGATATGGATCTTCGTTATCCCACGTTGACGATCGCTCCTTCGATCGATCGTAAGCAGTGAGCTCAGCAGCGACACACTTACCTGACGCGGGTACAGTGACGGTAACGAAGAGGTCGATGCTTCGGGGGGCGGACACGATGGATGCCAGCGACGTGGAAGACGCCTTCTTCCGGTACGAAGGTAATCTGCTCGAACTTTCCGACCGAGCGCTCGAAGAATCGCCCTCGGCACGGATTCACATCCTGCGTGCCGGAGCTGCACGCATCTTTGGTCTCGCACCTGATCCGCTGAGTGAGCTCGCGGCGGCGAGAGAACTGCCTTGCGACCCAGTGGATGAATCGCTCGCGTCCGCGCTCGAGGTGTTCATCACTCAAGGTCCGCACCAATCCGTGGATCGGTTTGGCGAACACTCGAAAGCCTTTCCCGACGATCTGTTCGGCGCCTATTTTCGCTTCTCTTCCCTCGTCGTGAGCGGCGTGCCGGGAAATCGCGAAAGGGGAATGGCGCTCGTTGAATCCGATGCCCACCGCATGAGCGGGGACTGGAGATTCGACTCGATGCTCGCCATGGTCCGCGAAGAGCAGCGGCGCTACGACGAGGCTCGAGCGCTTGCCGATCGGACGCTTGTTGAACAGCCCGCGTGCGCGCCCGCAGCCCACGTCATCACTCACGTTAACTACGAGACCGGCGAGCACGAAGCCGGAATTGCGTGGCTCGACGAGTGGAGTCGCGATCGCGTTTTCCTCTTCTACGGGACTCACTTCCCGTGGCACAACGCGCTGCACGCCTTGGCGCTCGGAGATATCGAGGCGGCGCTCGCACGTTTCAATGACCAGATCGGACCGGCGGCGGTGATCGATGCCGGAAGTCTCCTATGGCGATGCCGGCTAGCGAGTGTCGAGGTGCACGATACCGGCGTGGCGGCGGCCGCAGCCGCCGGCCCCGTGCTGGAGTCCATGCCAACCCCGTTCGCGGTGTTCAACGCCTGTCTTGCGCTCGCGGCCGCGGGCGACGTGGACGCGTTGGCCTCGATTGCGCGGCGATTGGAAGCGGACTCGAGGCCGGCGTTCGCCGATCTCATCGCCCCGATCGCACGAGGACTGCTCGCCATGGTCGAAGGCAGAACCGACGACGCTGTCGCTTCCATCAAGCCATTGTTAGACGACTTGCCGCGCCTCGGCGGTAGCGACGCCCAGCGAGAGGTGGTCGAAGACACCCTCCTTCGCGCGTTCGTCGCCGCTGGGAGAGCCGAGGAGGCCGCACCGTTGCTTCAGGCTCGACTTGAGCGCCGTCCCCACGCGCTCGACTGCCAATTGCTCGCAATAGCTAGAGCCATCTGATCGTCAGATTCGACCGGCGAACGCCATGTCGTCGCGCTGCGTGAAGCACTGAGAAAATTCTCTTGTCCCCGACCGTCAATCGGAGGCTCGACGAAACCCAGCCGACGGATCCCTCTTTTCAAGCAACGACCTTCTCGGCGTCGAAGTGAACGACACCGATGTCATCGAACTCCTGCATTGGCACCCGTGAGTAGCCGACGGACACCTCCGACTGCACGGCAAGAGCAGACCCTAAAGCCCACCCAGTGAGGACTTCGAATCTAGCGATCGTTTCTGGCCGAGACATTCCGTCAGTTGGCTTTCGATTGTTGCGAATCAACCCTTGTCGAATGCAGCCAGAAGTGGAGCCAGGAACCGCACATCAGGACGGCCGCAGCCAGTCACGGGATCCCAACCAGACGTGGCCGCGTAGCCGGAGATTTTCGAGCCGGAGAACGTAGGAGTACTCTCATCAGCGGTTACGTCGTCACCGGGTGCCGGGTAGGCGGCACCCGATCAACACCGTTGCGGGGCAGTGATCCTTGTATCGGCGAGTCTGGGTCCGCCACGCGCGCTGAGCGTACGGAGTGACTACCATCGACTGCTGTCCGGCTCGTTTGAGATGGGATGAGAATGGGCACCTGCGCTTTTCTCCGTCGATTGCCACTACACGAGAGCGTCAGCTCGCGCCAGAGAGGATGTCGCGCGGTGCGACTCGGCGCACTCTGTATGGCCAGCATCGTGCTCACCTTTTCTCCGGCCGCGAGTTCACTGGCTAGCGCTTCGTCACCGACGTACAAGGCTGGCGGGGTCCGCTTTCAGGCCGCCTTCTTGTCCAAAGTGACGACGACGCCGTTAACTTCCGCGGAGTTGACCAAGGGTTTCAGCGGCGTAGCTGGCGTCGTGGCCGCGACGGTGTTCTCGGCGGGCGTCGCCGCTACCGCCATCCTCGCCGGCGTGAACCGGGTGCCGAAGCCGAACGCGATCGAGATGACCGTCGTCACCTTCGACTCGGCGTCGGCCGCGAAGGGCTTTTGGAAGTTCTACGGTACCGCTCCAGGTGTGAAGAGGGAGTCCATCGACGGCAAGAGCGCGTACGCCGTCGTGGGTAATGCCGTCACACTCAACAGCGGCACACCGGTACCGGATAAGAACGCGACGCAGGGCGATCTCGCGGTACTACTCGGAAAGAGTGTCCTCGTCGGGCTCGTCGAGACGAAGGTGGCCGCCGCCACGACCAAGTTTTTCAAATCCGTAAAGTTCCCGAGGTAACCCGGCCGCGAACGGTCGAGCGCACGATGGGGCGTCGCACGTCGTGAGACGGGCGCCGTAGAGTGCTCGCTCCTTGAATCCGCCGCATCGTTGTGTCGACCCGTCGTGGGCGTAGCCGCGTCCATTCAAAAAGGAGAAAGCGGAACGTTAGCCGAGACGGTTGACTCCGAAGGCGCGTGAGTGGGAGCGACCGCACATTCGTCGGGTGTCGCGTACTCGCCTCTGGTCTCGAACGCCTGCTGGCGGAGATGCTCGTCCCTTCCGCGAGGTGGATGCGTTGAAGTTCAACGAGCGCGCACCGTCTCGAGGATTCGCACCAGGATTCGTAGATCGCCGACCGAGAGAGCGGCAAGACCGGCTGGCGGACGGTCGAGAATCTCCCGAGCCTGGTGAGCCAGCGCCGTACCGGTTGGGGTCGTCGCGACGAGTTTGACGCGGCGATCGGTCGGGTGCGCGCAACGTTCGACCAGACCCAATCGCTCAAGTTCATCCACGAGCGCGGTGAGATTGGGCGGATCTACGTTGAGCAGTGCCGCCAAATCACCCATCGCCACGGGATGATCGGCCACGCGTCGCAGCGCTCGAAGGCGACCAAAGCTGAGCCCGACTTTCTCACTCACTTCGCGGCGACGTTCGTTGTCCAGGACCAAGCTCGACATGGCGTCGAACGCCTCGCGAGCGAGTTCATCTCGAACTTCGGCCTTGCGCGTCACGCGGGGGTCTCTTCGAGGAATTCGGGATTGATCAGTACTGCGGTCGCGCGGGCGCTCTCTTTGGCCGACGACGAGGTCGCCGCGAGTCCAATGACAAGAATCGCCACACCGCACCCGGTGAGCACCCACCATCCGGGATGGCTGGCGCTCGAAAAAGAGGGATGACGCTCCTGGTGCAGCGACGACGCAGCGAGCGAACCCACCACGGCGACTCCCACCGTGGCCCCGATTTGGCGCGAGGTGGAGGCTATGGCGGCGGCCACCCCGGCCTGCGCCCGGGGCATGCCCGAGACGGCGGTATTGGTGATCGGCGCGTTCACGAACCCGAAGCCGATGCCAAAGACCAAGTAGGAGCCAAAGAGCCACGTGAAGGACGTCGTGGGTCCAAGGTCAACCAACATGAGACACGACGCGGCCAGGGTCACCCCGGCGATGAGGAGTGGGATGCGACTACCTCGTCGGCTCAGAATTCTGCCCGACACCGGGGGCAAGAGCATCACCATGACCGCCATGGGCAACGTGTCCAGTCCGGCGTGAAATGGCGAGAGTCCTCGAACGTTCTGGAGATAGATCGTATTAAGAAAGAGGAAGCCGCCGAGTCCCGCGAAGGCGGCGACGGCGATCAGCGTGGCCGACGCGAAGGGGATAGAACGAAAGAATCGCAAATCCACGAGCGGCTCAAACGTTCGTCGCTCCCAAAACGTGAACGCCACGAGTGACGCGACCGCGACAACGAGCGATCCAAGGATCGACGTCGACGTCCAGCCGCTCTGTGGAGCTTCGATAATCCCGTACGTGAGCGACGCCAAGAACAAAATGACGAGCAGCTGACCCGGCAGGTCCACTCTTCGAGCCACGGGCGCTTTCGATTCAGGAATGAATCGCAACGCCAACGCCACTGCCACCAGCGCGACCGGAACATTGACCCAGAAGATCGACTGCCATCCCACCGAGGACACGAGGACGCCGCCCAACACTGGCCCCAGCGCCATCGAGACGCCGATGACGGCCGCCCAGACGCCAATCGCTTGCGCGCGCTCACGAGCGTCGGTGAAGGTATTCGTGATGATCGACATCGCCACGGGGTTCAACATGGAGCCACCCACCGCTTGGACCATTCGAAAGACGATGAGCAGCCCGAGATTGGGCGCCACGCTGCACAGCAGCGACCCGGCGGCGAAGATCGCGAGGCCACTCACGAAGGTGCGGCGTCGACCCAACCGATCCGCCGTCGATCCCGAGAGCATCAACAGGCTCGCGAGGACCAGCGTGTAGGCGTCGATCGTCCACGCCAGACCCGACAGCGGTGCGTGAAAGGAGTGGCCAATTGATGGCAGCGCCACGTTGACGATGGTGACGTCAAGGCCCACCATCAACAGACTCATCGAGCAGATGGCCAGGATGGCGTAGCGGCGCCTTCGAGTGAACCCGCTCTCATTACCGCGATTCATTTGCGCTTCTATAATAGTTCTACTTTAGTAACTAAATGACTGATCGTCAATCCCCGCGTTGCACGTGATCGCGAGCGTGAGACCGCCGACGCGTCATCGGAGTCTGCGGTCGAGGCGCGGAACGCGGCGGCGAATGCACGAATCCGGCGCTTCCTGCGCGCTTGACATGTAACCATATGGTGACATATAGTGGCTGGGTGTGGACGACAACCTCGTTTTTAAAGCGCTCGCCGACCCGACACGCCGCTTTCTGCTCGATCTTCTCTTCGAGCGTGAAGGTCGCACGTTGACGGAACTCGAGTCTCACGTGGACATGACGCGCATTGGCGTCATGAAGCATCTGCGCCTGCTCGAAGAGGCGGGGCTTGTCGTTACGCGCCGGTCGGGCCGGGAGAAGCTTCACTACCTCAATCCGATCCCGATTCGGCTGATCCATGACCGATGGATCGATAAGTACACCGAGCGCCAAGTTTCGGCGCTCGCCAACCTAAAAACCAATTTGGAGGCACAGAAATGACGACGGATAACACGGCCAAGACGATCCAGATCTACCGGGTGTACATCAAGGCCACGCCCGAAGCGATCTGGCAGGCAGTCACCGAGCCCGAGTGGACGGTGAAGTACGGCTACGCCCCGCTCCTGGAATACGAGTTACGGGCGGGCGGTGCCTTCCGGGCGTACGCGAACGAGGGCATGAAGGCGCTTGGCTGTCCGGACGTCATCAGCGACGGCGAAGTCATCGAGTCCGACCCGCCTCGAAAGCTGGTCCAGACGTGGCGGATGACGATGACGCCCGAGTTGGCGGCTGAGGCGTTTACTCGACTCACCTACGACATCGAACCCGTCCGAGGTGGTGTCACCAGGGTTACGGTCACCCACGACGTGACGGGTGCGCCAATGTGGGCCGCCGTGGTGCGAGGCGAGAGCGAGTCGAGCGGGGCCGGTGGGGGATGGAATGAGATTCTCAGCGGGCTCAAGACGCTGCTCGAGACGGGCCAGCAGCTCCCCTTCCAAAGTGGCCCCGAATGATGCCGTACTCCTAGGACTGCCTTCTTCGACCGGCGAGGGGCGCGGGGCGCTAGACGATCAAGAGCGAGTTCAAGTTGCTCGTGAGCGTCCAGCGGAGCCTGAGGCCGAGTGCGGCGCTCCGCTCGCGGGGGATCTGTTCCCGCAACATCGAGGAAGGTTGGACCGACGTCCTCTGAAGCCCCCACGTCGCGAGACTTTTGAAGTCATTCGTGCGTTGAGCGAAGGTGTGGCTGGCGTTTGCGTACCGAGTCGAGCGTCGACCCCGACCTCGTTGCGTAGCCCCGTCGTTGGTTTCACCGTTTCGTACCGTCGAGGGTAGTTCGCACGAGATTTGCCCGTAGGGGAGAGGGGATCGACGCGGCGTAGCGAAGGTCTGGCTCGCGCAGGGACCGCGGTCGACGCAGTCAGCAAGGTCCACTTCGAGCGGACCTGACCCGCGTTCGTCGA
>Ga0307372_10011187_pt1 | contig 12026 bp, 8 predicted proteins | sample OX1MG_FD_202533 | JGI IMG/M metagenome (GOLD analysis project Ga0307372, IMG submission 202533) | Soil microbial communities from Risofladan, Vaasa, Finland - OX-1 | ecosystem: Environmental > Terrestrial > Soil > Coastal area > Acid sulfate soil | place: Finland: Risofladan, Vaasa | collected...
GTGGCCGGACGCCGACCGTGCCGAGCATCGTCCAGAGGACCAATACGAGGAAAACCATGTCACCAGTCTGACCGCTGGCATCATCGTTGTCACTGTATTACGCGAGCCACTTTAGGTCCGGGCGCGACCGAGCGTCCCCTGACCCGCTGACGCCCTGCCCGGCGTCAGCGGGTCAGCGGGTCAGCGGGTCAGCGGGATCCTGGCGCGCACCGTCGTCCCCTGACCGGGCGTCGAGGCGATCTCGATCGTCCCCCCGAGCAGCTTCGTGCGTTCCCTCATTCCGAGGGTACCGAGACGGTCAGACCTCGGGCGCTCGTCGATGGTCCGGCTGTCGAAGCCCCGCCCGTCGTCCCGCACCTCGATCAGCACGTCGCCGCCGACGCCGCCGCCGTCGTCGAACTCCACCGCCACCGAGAGCCAGTGCGCCCCGGCGTGGCGCACGACGTTGTTCACCGCCTCCTGGACGATCCGGAACGCTCCGAGCGCGACGTCGCGGGCGAGCCCGGCCTCGGCGCCGAGGACCTTCAGCTCCGTGCGGATCCCCGTGTCGTTCTCGGTGTCGGCGAGCAAGCCGCGAAGAGCAGCCACCAGTCCGAGCTGCTCGAGTGCCGGAGGGCGCAGATCGCCGAGGATCGATCGAAGCCGAACGGCGACGTCGAGCACCTGGTGGCGGGCGGCGGCCAGCCCCTCGACGGCGTCGGCCGGGACGTCCGGCAACGTAGCGAGCAGCTCCAGGTGCCGTGCGAGATGCACCAGGAGTTGCAGCGGCTCGTCGTGGAGCTCGCGTGCGACCCGCCGACGCTCCTCCTCGATGGCGTCGAGCAACAGCCCGGCGTAATGGCGCGCACGCAGCCCCTCGGCCCGTTCCTCGGTCACGTCCTCCAGCACGACCTGCGTGAGGTCGGGAGCAGGCGCCTCGGCCGGCACCCGCGCGAGGCTCGGGCGGAAGTCCCGGCGCTCCGCAGCTGCAGCCGGCGACGTGACAACGCCCCCGCCGATGCGGGCGAGCACCTCGAGTGTGCAGCCGAGCACTTCAGCAATGTCGCGTCCGACCACCGACCCACCGGCCAGGGCGCCCGCGGCCGGGTTCGCCTCCCGGATCACGCCGTGTCCGTCCAGGACGAGGATGGGGGCGGCGTTCGTGTCGAACAACTGGCGGTAGCGAGTCTCGGCCCTGCGGTGCTCCGCTTCGGCGAGCGCCACCTTCGCGCGCTCGTGGCGCTCGGAGTCGATGTGGTAGCCGACGAACACGGCGACGGCGTCGACCAAGAAGAGCTCCATGATGTCGTTGACGACGTGTCCCTGGTCGTGGGGGAGGAGCAGGTCGGGCAGCCAGAGGAGCGACGCCCACGCCGCCGTTGCAACCGAGCCGGAGAGCCCGAAGCGCGCGGCCGCGTAGCTCACCGGGACGAGCAGCATGGCGACCGGGATGCCCGCGGGGATGGCGTGAGTCTCCGACGACGACGCCAGGTCGAGGGCGAAGTGCAGGCCGGCCAGACCGATCACCAGCGCCTGCACGACCCAGAACGCCACCGAGTCGATCGGCGGCTGCCGCGCCCGCCGCAGCGCTGCGGCCAGCTGCCCGGCGGTGCCCGTCATCTGGGGTGTCCGGGATCCACGACGCGGCGGCTCACCGCATAGAGCGCAGCCTCGGTCCTCGACGCGACGCCGAGCTTCGCGAGCACGTTCGAGACGTACCCTTCGACGGTGCGCAGCCCAAGCTCGAGCCGCGCGGCGATCTGCTTGTTCGACAGGCCTTCGCCGAGAAGGCGCAGCACGTCGTTCTCGCGCGAGGTCAGCTCGCCGGGCAGACCTCCCGCTTCCCCGCGCCACCGTCCGGCGAGCCGGCGCGAGACGGCCTCGTCGAGGACGAGCGCTCCCCCGGCGACGGTGCGTACCGCCTGGGCGAGCTCCCGGCTCGAGGCCGTCTTGAGCAGGTAGCCGGCCACGCCTGCCTCGAGCGCCTCGACGACGTACGCGTAGTTGTCGTACGCGCTGAGAACGACCACGCGCGTCTCCGGCGCGCGCTCGGCGCTCGCTCGGGCCAGGGTGATGCCGTTCATCGCGGGGAGCTCGACGTCAACGAGCATGACATCGGGCCGGATCTCTCCGAGGCGCTCCAGCGCGTCTTCGGCCGAGGCGAACTGGCCGACGACGACGATGTCGCCTTCGCGCTCGAGCAGCTGAGCGGTACCCTCCCGCACGAGCGCGTGATCCTCGACGATGGCCACCCGCACCGGTCGCCGCCCGCTGTCCACCTCGTCGAGGCTACGCCTGCACCTCCCGCCCCGCCGGAACAGCGGCGGGGCGGGCGCTCCCCCGGCCTCGGCGCCGGCGAAAGCCCCGGGGCGTCGTACCTTCGGACGCCCGGACGCCCGGGTTCTTACTCGGGCATCCGGGCGGGTATCACGGTGGGTCCGTCCGGGCTACCCCCCTGGTGCCTGCGCCGCCGAGGCGGGAGAGTCCCTGTATGGCGCACTGGGGCAGGCGATGAGGACGCTGCTCGACGTGACGTTCGGCGCGGCCGCTGCCGCACCCCTCGTCATCGTCGGCTACGTCGTGACGTTCGTCGCGGTGGCGCTCAAGACCTGGCTCGGCGCCTCGCGCAGAGCCCGGCGGCGGCGGCGCACACTCGGTGAGCTCTCGGCGTGCGCCGGCATGCTCGAGCTCACCGAGATCGACGAGGCCCTAGACCGGCTCGCGACGCTGAGCACGCCCCACCGCTGAACGCTCCGGGCGACGCAGGCGCCGCCCCCGAACCGAGCCGCACCGCCGACCGGACGCGGGCACGCGCCCGGCGTGTCGCGCCCCTGGTCAACCCGGTGACGACGCCTCCTCGCCTCGCTCGCCACTGAGCGCAACCCGATGGGACGCCTGGCAGGCGCCCGTGGGACCACGGGGCGCGCCCCCGGAGAACTCGGTACCTTCGACCCTTCGATTACGTAGTTCCTCGCTATACGTTGAGCGCGTGACTACATATCTGAGCCAGGCTGACGAGCGCCCCGGCGACCAGGTGGCGCACCCGACCGAACCGGCTGCCGGCGACCCGGTCGCCGTCGCAGTCCGACTGCGCTCGCCGGTGCGCGAGGGGCTCGAGGCGCGCTTCGGCCCCTCAGACCCGCGGCAGGGCTGGGACCTCACGCGCAATCCCAGGATCGCCAGACTCGTACGGAGCCGGAAGTTCCAGTTCCTCCTCATCGTGCCGAACCAGGTGATCTTCTGGACGGTGATCTTCGTGGGCCTCCTCGGCACCGCGATCCCGGGACTGAACTTCGGCGCCGCGATCACCTGGTACGTGTGGTTCTGCCTCGTCTTTGTGATGATGGTCATCGTCGGGCGCGCCTGGTGCGCGATGTGCCCCTTCGGAGGGTTCGCCGAGTGGGTGCAGCGCCACACGTTCTGGCGGCGCACGGAGAAGCCGATCGGCCTCAACCTGAAGTTCCCACCCCAGCTCGCCCAGCTCGGCTTCGTGCTCCCCGTCGTCTCCTTCCTGCTCCTCACCTGGATCGAGGAGTACTTCAACATCGCCGGGCCGGGCAACCCCGCGGCGACGAGCTTCATGGTCATCGGCATCGTCGGCTCCGCGCTGACGTTCTTCCTGGTGTTCGAGCGCCGCACGTTCTGTCGCTACATCTGCCCCCTGACCTCGCTCATCGGCACCGTTGGCTCGATGGGAACCGTCGCCGGGTTCCGGACCCGCGACCGTGAGACCTGCCTGAGCTGCGCCACGAAGGACTGCATGCGCGGCGGCGACGAAGGCTTCGGCTGCCCCTGGTACACGTGGCCCGGCAGCGCAGACTCGAACCTCTACTGCGGACTGTGCTCGGAGTGCTACAAGTCCTGCCCGCAGGACAACGTCGGGCTCTTCCTCCAAAAGCCCCTCACCTCGGTCGTCGCACCGAGACGGCGCCGGGGCGACGTCGCCTGGGCGATCGCGCTGCTCTGGGGGCTCGTCGTCTACCAGCAGGTCAACGCGACGAACGTCTACGCGAGGGCCGAGGGCTGGCTGAACTCCGCGATGCACTTCCCCCACTACCCCAACCCGGTGGCCTACCTCGCGGTCATCGTCACCGTGGCCCTCCTCACCGCGGGCTTCGGACGGCTCCTTGGGCGTTGGTTCGCCCGTCGCGACCTCGCCGTCGAGGGTCCCGACGGCTTCCTCGAGCGGGCGTCGCGCTTCCGGACGTTCTTCGTGCCGATCGCCTACGGGCTCATCCCGGTGATGGGCGCCGACTACTTCGCCCGGCAGCTTCCGAAGTTCTTCGAGTACTCGCCCCGCCTCGTCCCTGCCACGGCGCACCTGTTCGGCCTCGCAGGGACGAACTCGGCGCTCTACTCCACGAGGATCCTCTCCGTCCCCGGCATCGTCCTCGTCCAGGTCCTCGTCGTCGCCCTCGGCACGGCCGCGGCCCTGTGGAGCACCTGGCGGATCGGCTCGCGCGAGCTCGTTCCGCTAAGCCGCAGCGCGTTCGGCGTGCGGCTCGCCACCACGACGTTCGTCCTCGCGTGCGGCGCCACTGCCGCCGTCCTCTACGTGATCATGCACGCCGCGAACTGAGCGGCCGGCGGACTCGAAGGAGAAGTCATGACGCTCACCGAACCGGACCGGACGGCGACCGAGGGGACCCGGCCGCGCGTCGTCGTGCTGACCGACCGGTGCGCGGGTTGCCAGGAGTGCGTGGTCCGCTGCCCGACGGGGGCGCTCACGATGGACACCCGACGCTGGATCGCGGCCGCGGACGACGACCTCTGCGTCGGCTGCCGGCAGTGCGTGAGGACGTGCCCATTCAGCGCGATCCGGGTGGACGGTCCCCTACTGGTCGGCTCGCGGCTCGAGCCCGCGCCCGTGCACCCCGACCCCCTTCTCGGGAGCGACGAGGAGGTCCGCCGGGGATTCGGCACCTGGGAGGAGGCGCTCGGCGCCGCCGGGCGCTGCCTCGAATGCCCCGACCCGACCTGCGTGCGCGGCTGCCCCGCGCACAACGACATCCCGTCGTTCATCCGTGCCGTGAAGGCGCGCGATCTCGAGACGGCCCACGCGGTCCTGCGCCGGACCTCGGTCCTGCCGGACATCTGCAGCCGAGTCTGCAGCCAGGCGGCGCAGTGCGAGGGCTCGTGCACGTGGTCGCTCGCCGGGGGCGAGCCGGTCGCGATCGGCAAGCTCGAGCGCTTCGTGGCCGACCGCCTGCCCGTGCCGCCGCCGAGCCCGCGCTCTGCCGGCGCCGTCGGGCTCTCCGTGGGCATCGTCGGCTCGGGACCCGCCGGCACCGGCGCCGCGTGGGAGCTCGTAGAAGCCGGCGCGGCGGTCACCGTCTATGAGAAGGACGCCCAGCCTGCCGGCCTGCTCGGCTGGGGCATCCCCGACTTCACCCTCCCCGACGCCATCGCGACTCGCCCGTGGGCCCAGCTCACCGCCGCCGGTGTCGATCTGCGTTGCGGTTCGGAGGTGGCGCCGGCGGAGCTCGAGCGCCTCCTTCTCGAGCACGACGCCGTCGTCCTCGCGCACGGTTCGGGCGTTCCGATGCGCCTACCCGTGCCCGGAGCGGATCTCGGCGGCGTGACCGACGCGACGGCGTTCTTGAAGGCCGGGAAGGCCGCGCTCGAACGTGCCGGTGGGCGGGCCAGCTTCTGCGCCGACCTCGGGCTTCGCACCGAGGAGGACGATCCGGATCGCCCGGCACGCGTCCTCGTGCTCGGGGCCGGCAACACCGCGATGGACGTCGCTCGGACCGCCAGGAGGCTCGGTCTCCGGGCGGTCTGCGTTGACTGGCTCGACGAACGCTTCGCCCTCGCCCGGCCCGACGAGCTCGCCGAGGCGCGCCTCGAAGGCGTGGAGGTCCTCTTCCAGCGCACCTTGAAGAAGCTGGAGGGCGTCGAGGGTCGCGTCGGGCGGGCGCTGCTCGCGAAGACCGTGCAGGCGAGCCGGGAGCGACCGCCGAAGATCCTCGATGGCGAGATCGAGGTGCTTCGAATCGACCTCGTCGTGCTGGCGATGGGCTACCGGGCCGACCCGGCCTTCGCCCCCGCGCTGCCCGGGGCCCCGCTGCGGCGGAGCGCCGGCGGGCTGCCGGACCGCCGGTGGCAGGCGAGCGGCATCCTCGCAGGCGCGGCGTCGGCGTCGGCACAGGCCAGCCCGGTCGGAAGGCTCGCCCTCGGCCGGGAGCTCGGCCTGGAAGCCGCCTCCTTCGCCTTCCAGGACCGCCTCTGGGCGGCGGGGGACGCACTCGTCGGACCCTCCACCGTGGTGGAGGCGATGGCACAGGGGCGGCGGGCGGCGCTCGCGGTGCTCTCGGCGCAACCGCGCCGGCCCGGCCGAAGCCCGGCAGGGCTGCGGCGGGTCCTGGTCGCCTACGACAGCCGCGGCGGCCGGACCGCCCGAGCCGCCGGGCTGATCGCCGGTTCCCTCGCGGGCGCCGGCGCGCAGGTCGAGGTCCTGCCGCTGTCGAAGGTGGGCGCCACCGAGCTGGCGGACGTCGATCTCCTCGTCCTCGGCTGCTGGGTCGAGGGCTTCGTCGTCGCCGGGGTGCACCCGTCCAAGACCACCTCCGCTTGGCTGGCGGGGCTGCCCCGACTCGGGGGCAAGGCGGTCGGGATCTTCTGCACCTACGGCGTCGCGCCGAAGAACGCGTTGGTCGAGATGCGCACCGCGCTGGAAGCCAAAGGGGCCACCGTCGTCTCGGAGGCGGCCTTCGGCTCCCGGGCGCTCGACGGCGGCCCCGCGTCCTCGAAGCTGGCGAGCTTCGGCCGCGAGCTCCGTGACCTCGTCGCCGCCGACCCGCGCCGAGGGTAGGCCTGCTGGCGGCCGGCCCGTCGCGGTGCGGCCACGTCCGTCGGGCACCGGGCAGTGGTCGGGCGGGTGGAGCGGCCGACCGTCGGCGCCTCGCCGGGCCGGCGGATCCCCGCGCGCCCGCACGCACGCCGACCGGTTCCACCCGAGCGTCCGCCTGGCCGCCACGACGTCCCGCCGAGCGCCACGTGCGCGATGCTGCGCCGGGGTTCCCGAAGCGGAGGTGGGAGGGCCTCAGGGCACCTTCCGACGACGATCGGCCCGATCGCCGGTGGGCGCGGCCGATCTGGCGTCGAGATGCGGCGTCGGTTGACCTCGGATACGGCGCTCGGGTCGATACGGTAAGCGCCTGTGGATGACAACATGCAACCGCCCGACAGCGCCGGCAGCTCGAGCCCGCCCGCCGATCCCGGCATCGTCGACGCCGGGATCCCGACGGCGGGCGCGGCCGCACCCTCACGGCTTCGTGCCTACCGGTCGCGTCGGCGGGCGAAGAAGGCGCTGCGGAGCAAGCTCCGCCGCCGACTGACGAGAACCGGCACCGCCGTCGCCCTCCTCGTCGTCGCGATCGTCGGTGCGGTCGCGGGCTACAGCATCTACCGCTTCGGCCAGGTCACCCGCGTCCCGGGCGGCAAGGACGTCACCGGCGCGGCGCCAGCCGGCGGCCCGGAGAACATCCTGCTCATCGGCTCGACGAGCCGATGCGCCGCGGCGAAGCTGGCGGTATTCGCGCAGGAGTGCGCCGCACAGGTGAACGGCGTCAACAGCGACGTGGTGATGATCGTGCGGATCGTCCCGAAGACCCACCGCTTGACACTGCTGTCGATCCCGAGGGACACCTTCGTCCCCGATGCCCGCTCAGGGGGCCTCTACAACAAGATCGACGCTGCGCTCGCCGACGGTCCGGCGCAGCTCGCCACGGCGATCACCGAGGACTTCGGGATCCCGATCAACCACTTCGTCGAGTTGAACTTCAACACCTTCACCAACGTCGTGAACGCGCTCGGCGGGATCGACCTGTACTTCCCCGACCGCCTCTACGACGCCAGCAACCCCCCGCTCAGCATCCCCCACGCGGGCTGCATCCACCTCAACGGCTATCAAGCGCTCGCGCTCGTACGCTCGCGTCACCTCTACTACTTCACGAAGGGCCAGGAGATCAACTACAAGGCGATCCAGGCCGCCACCGCCTCCGGTGCCTACTACACCTCGAGCTCCGGGGGCTCGTACGACGGCTCGGGTGACCTCGGGCGCATCACCCGGGTCCACACCTTCCTCCACGTCCTCGCGACCACCGTCGCGAAGCGCGGCATCGGCAACCCACTGACCGACAACGCGCTGATCGGCGCGATCGCTCCGGACCTCGTCGTCGACAACAAGCTCGGCGACACCGAGATGCTCCATCTCGCGCTGGCGCTCCACAGCGCCAATCTCGGCTCGGCTCCCGAGCTCACGGCGCCGATCGTCGTCGACGCCTCGACCTACTACTACAAGGGCTACAACTACGGCGACGTGGTCTTCCCGATCGAGCCGCAGGATCAGCAGACGATCGACCAGTTCATGGGCGCCCCACCCGCGGGGTTGAAGCTGCAGCCCCAGAAGATCTCCGTCTCGGTGGTCGACGGCACCAACTCGCCGAGTTCGACGGCGGCGACCGCCGCCCAGCTCCACGCCCTCGGCTATCCGATCGTCGCGACGACGGCGACGAACTACGTCGGCCCGGTCTCGGAGACCTCGGTCGTCTACGCCACGGGACACCTCCAAGACGCCGAGCGCGTCATGGCGTCGCTCTCGGGAACCGTCGTCATGGCACGGGGCACGCCCGCCGGTGGCGCCGACGTCAGCGTGATCGCCGGCTCGGACCTGGCGGTGCAAAGCCCGTCTCGCACCTCCGCGACCACGGCCGCCAAGATCACGAGGACCGCTCCGGCCGCATCGGCCGTCTCGGCCGCCGCCGTCTCGGCCGCCGCCGCCGTCACGCCGACGACGACGAACCCGAACATCGGCGCGCCCACCTCGGCGAGCCCGGGAGCCAGCCCCTGGGACCCGCGCGCATGCCCGGCCACGAAGGCGACGTAGGGAACGGGGCGCCGCCTGCGCGGCGAGCCCCATCGCGGCGCGGCGCAGCTCGCGCTTCGCGGCGCGCCCGGGCGCAGCCCTAACACTTAGATAGCTTTCTGCTCATCTGGCGCTCAGGAATACCCGGCAGCATCTGTCGGTGACCGGGCCTCAGGCGAACGAGCTCGCGCAGGCAACGGCGGTGGGCGCCGAGCTCGGGCCGCCCCCCCGGAAGGGCCGCGACCTTCGCCGCCTGGCACGCTACGGCTTCACGTCCGTCGTCGCGTTCGCCATCAGCGAGGTGGTACTGCTCGTGCTCGGCGCGGCGACCCACCTCGGCGCGACGACCGAAGCGCTGATCGCCAATCTGGTCGGGGTCGTCCCGTCGTACGTCCTCAGCCGCTACTGGATATGGAGCGAGGCCGATCGGCGAAGGCCGATCGGCCAGGCGAGCCGCTACTGGCTGACCTCCGTCGCGAGCATGGCCGTCTCGAGCTTCGCCACCGGCTTCGCGGCCCACCACGCTCCACGGGGGCACAGCGCCCACCTCATCGTCCTCGGCGGCGCGTACTTCCTCATCAGCGTGGTGCTTTGGGTGGCGAAGTACGTCGCCTACCAGACCGTCGTCTTCCGGACCCCGGCCACGGGCCGGATCGGGTCCGCGGCCGAGGGCGGGAGCGCCCTCGTGCTCGCCGAGCGAGCGGCACCGGCACACGATGCCCCCGTGCAGCCTGCGGCCGCCGCGCACGCCGGCCAGGGTGCGCCGAGCGCCGTCGCGTAGCGAAGCACGGCAAGGACAGCGGCACCGGCGCTGTCGTCGCGAGCAGGGCTGGCGGAGCGCCGGTCGAGCCGGGCCGAGCGCCCGCGGGGCCGCCTCCCCGCCGCGGCCCCGTCCGCTCGGCTCCCCGGCCTCGACGGCCGGCCGGGCTCGCGCGACCAGATGGTTCGCCGGACGAACCATCTGGGTAGCCTGGGCGGGTGAGCTCCCCGACCCACGCGCCCACGGCAGCGAACGCCCTCCCTTCGGCGACGCCGGCCGGCACGGGGCGCGCCGTCGAGGCGGTCCGAGCGCTGGCCCGAGCCTCACGCCTGCTCGAGCGCGCCTCTGACGAGCTCAACCTGGCCCAGTACCGCGTGCTCGCCGCCATCGCCTCGGGCGACGAGCGCTCGTCGCGGATCGCCACCAGGCTGGCGCTCGGCAAGCCGACGGTGAGCGCCATGGTGGAGTCGCTCCGCCAGCGTGGCCTCCTGGCGCGCTCCGGCGTGCAGAGCGACCAGCGGGCCGCCGCCCTGCACGTGACCCGAGAGGGCGAGGCCGTGCTGCAGCGCGTCGAGGCGGCGATGACCCGCCGGCTCGACGACGTGTGCGGCCGGACGCCCGATCGCGAGCAGCTGCTCGAGTCGCTCGTGTGGATGGGCGCCGCCATCGACGAGCTGGTGGCCGAGCGCCACGCCCGGAGCGGCCGATGAGCGCCGAGCAGGCGAGGCCGGCGACGGAGGTGGGATGGATCCGTCGGTTGTGGGGCTACATGCTCCGGCACCGGCGGGACGTGGTGCTCTCGCTCGGCGCGGCAGTCCTCGGCAGTGCGTGCCAGGCGGTCGTTCCCCTCATCGAGCGCCAGATCGTCGACGGGGTGATCGTGGCGCACACCTCCTCCCTCTGGCCCTGGCTCGTGCTGCTCATCGTCCTCGCGGTGACGGCGTTCGGGTTCGCGTACATCCGCCGCTACCGGGGCGGGCGGGTGGCGCTCGCCGTGCAGTACGACATGCGGAACGACATGCACGACCACCTGCAGTCGATGGACTTCGACAACCTGGACAGGATGCCCACCGGCCAGCTCGTCGCCCGGGCCAACTCGGACTCGACGCTGGTGCAGGGCCTGCTCAGCTTCTTCCCCATCATGAGCGGCAACGTCTTGCTGATGCTGCTCGCGCTCGGCGTCATGATCTACCTCTCGCCGCTGCTCGCCATCGTGAGCCTCACCGTGGCCCCGGCGCTCCTGTTCATCTCGTACCGGATGCGGTGGCGGATCTTCCCCGCGACCTGGGACGGCCAGCAGCGCGAGGGCGATGTGGCCCAGATCGTCGACGAGGACGTGAACGGTGTCCGCGTCGTCAAGGCATTCGGCCAGGAGCGGCGCGAGCTCGACCGCGTCGTCGACGCATCGCGCGCGCTCTACGGCTCGCAGATGCGCGCGGTGCGGCTGCAGTCGCGCTACCAGCCCCTGCTCGAGGCCGTCCCCGCCCTCGGCCAGGTCGCGCTCCTCGCCTTCGGCGGCTGGCTGGCCCTCCACCATGAGATCACCCTCGGGACCTTCCTCGCCTTCTCCACCTACCTCACCCAGCTGATGGCCCCTGCTCGTCAGCTGGCGGGCGTCCTCACGATCGGCCAGCAGGCACGCGCGGGGATCGAGCGCATCTTCCAGCTCCTCGACCTCCGGCCCGCGATCGTCGACGCGCCCGACGCCAGCGACCTCCCCCGGCTCGGCGGCGAGATCGTCTTCTCCGACGTCCACTTCTCCTACGGCGGGGGCCATCCGGTGCTGCAGGGATTCGACCTGCGCATCGCCGCCGGCGAGCGGGTGGCCATCGTCGGCCCGAGCGGCAGCGGCAAGTCGACCGCGGCGATGCTCGTCTCGCGCTTTTACGACCCCGACCGTGGCGCGCTCCTCGTCGACGGGGTCGACGTGCGCGCCGTGAGGCTGCGCTCGCTGCGCCGCCAGGTCGGCGTGGTGTTCGAGGAGAGCTTCCTCTTCTCCGACCCGGTGCGGTCGAACATTGCCTACGGACGGCCCGACGCGACCGACGCCGAGGTCGAGGCGGCGGCGCGTGCCGCCGAGGCGCACGAGTTCATCGAGCGCCTCCCCCGCGGCTACGACACGGTGGTCGGCGAACGTGGCCTGACCCTCTCCGGCGGGCAGCGCCAGCGCATCGCGCTCGCCCGCGCCATCCTCTACGACCCGTGCATCCTCATCCTCGACGACGCGACCAGCGCCGTCGACGCGAGGATCGAGGAGTCCATCCACGACGCCCTGCGCCAGATCCTGGCCGGCAGGACGACCCTGCTGATCGCCCACCGCCGCTCGACGCTCCACCTCGCCGACCGCATCGTCGTCATGGAGCGCGGACGCGTCGTCGAGCAGGGAACCCACGACGAGCTCCTCGCGAGGAGCGCCGTCTA
>Ga0307372_10011188_pt1 | contig 12026 bp, 9 predicted proteins | sample OX1MG_FD_202533 | JGI IMG/M metagenome (GOLD analysis project Ga0307372, IMG submission 202533) | Soil microbial communities from Risofladan, Vaasa, Finland - OX-1 | ecosystem: Environmental > Terrestrial > Soil > Coastal area > Acid sulfate soil | place: Finland: Risofladan, Vaasa | collected...
CCAACTTGGGTTACTCGTTCAGGAACAATCAAGGGGTCACTTCTGTCATCGGGGCGCGCCTGCCCCGGACCCTGTCGCTCGTCGGTGCCTCCACCCTGCTGGCACTGATTGTGGCGGTCCCCCTCGGGATCCTGCAGGTGGTGCGGCGCAACAGCCTGCTCGACTACACGCTCACCGCCGCCTCTTTCATCTTCTACGCCATGCCTTCGTTCCTTCTCGGGACGCTGCTCATCCTGTGGTTCGCCCTGGACATCAAGATCTTCCCGGTGTCCCCTCCGGGCCAGAGCACCTTCGTGACGATCCTCACCGACCCCCGTGGTTTCGTACTGCCCGTCCTCACCCTTTCGGCCATAACCATCGCCTCGTTCAGCCGCTACATGCGCTCGTCCATGATGGACGCCATGGCGCAGGACTACGTCCGGACCGCCACCGCCAAGGGAGCAGGTGGGATGCGCGTCCTCTACGGCCATGCCCTGCGCAATGCCCTCATTCCCATCCTCACCCTCATCGGGCTTTCGCTTCCCGCCATCGTCAGCGGGGCGCTGATCACCGAGACGGTGTTCAACTACCCGGGGATGGGCCTGCTCACAGTCAACTCCGCTCTGGGTGATGACATCCCGACCGTGCTGGGCACCACCCTGGTCATCACGGTGGCCACGGTCCTGGGTTCCCTGCTGGCCGACCTGCTCTACGCCATGGCAGATCCACGTATTCGTTTCGGGGGCGGGTCGTCATGACGCAACGCGAAGATCCGTTGGAGATGGTCGTGCTCCCCGAGGGTGGGGAGGCGTTCAGCGCGGGGAGCATGACCCGCCAGATCCTGCGGGTCTTCGTCGAGAACAAGCTGGCGGTGGTCGGCGCGGTCATCGTCGTGTTCTTCGTGCTCTTCTGCTTCGTCGGCCCGCTCCTCTACCACACCAACCAGACCAACACGCAGGATGCCTTGCTCAACTCGGTGCAGAATGCGCCACCCGGTGGCTCCAATCCTCTGGGCACCGACGACAACGGGTTCGACATTGTGGGGCGGCTGATGTTCGGCGGCCAGGCATCGTTGATCGTCGGCTTCGCCTCCGCATTCGTGGCCACCGTGGTCGGCGTCGCCTACGGCGCGCTCTCAGGATTCTTCGGAGGATGGCTCGACGCGCTCCTCATGCGGTTCGTCGACATCAACCTGTCCATTCCCTCCCTTTTCCTCCTCATCGCCCTGGTGACGATCTTCCGCCAGTCCGAGCCTCTGTTCATCCTGGTGATCGCCTACATCAGCTGGCTGGTGCCGGCCCGGCTCATACGCGGCGAGACCCTGTCCCTGCGCGAACGCGAGTACGTGCAGGCGGTCAGGATCATGGGGGGCAGCCGTAGGCGCATCATCGCGCGCCACATCGTGCCGAATTCCATCGGGACCATCGTGGTCTTCGCCACCTTTCAGGTGGCGGACTCCATCCTGCTCCTGGCCGCCCTGGGCTTCGTCGGTCTGGGCATCCCGGCTCCCGGCACCGATTGGGGGACCATGTTGTCCAACGGGGTGAGCTATGCCCTCAGCGGGTACTGGTGGGAGATCTATCCGGCCGGCCTCTCCATCATTTTGGTGGTGATCGCATTCAATTTCGTCGGTGACGCACTCCGGGACGCGCTCGAGGTCCGCCTTCGCCAGCGCTGAGGGTCGGCGACCCTTCAGGGTGCGGAGACTGCAGCGGCCAGCCGCACCGGGGTCTGAAGCGGGAAGTGGCAGGCGGCGACGTGGCCGTTGTCGTACTCGCTCAGGCCGGGTTCCTCCGCCGCACACCGCTCCTGGGCCCGGGGGCACCGCGTGCGGAACCGGCAACCCGACGGCGGGTCGACCGCGGAGGGGAGCTCGCCCATGACGCGGATGGTCCGATCGGCTCTGGCCGATTCCACGTCGGGCACCGGCACGGCATCGAGGAGGCCTTGGGTGTAAGGGTGGGCCGGGCGTTCGTAGACTTCCGCCGCCGGTCCGATCTCCACCAACTTGCCCAGGTACATCACTCCGATGGAGTCCGCCATGTACCGCACGACGGCCAGGTCATGGGAGATCAAAATGTAAGTCAGTCCGCGCCGGAGCTGCAGGTCCTTCATCACATTGAGCAGTTGCGCCTGAATGGAGACGTCGAGCGCGGAGACGGGCTCGTCGGCGATCACCAGCTTCGGGTCCAGGGCCAAGGCGCGGGCGAACCCGATCCGCTGCCGTTGGCCCCCTGAGAACTCGTGGGGGTACCGCTCGACGGCGGACGGGCTCAATCCGACCTCCTGGAGGAGCTCGACCACGCGGTCCTTGCGATCGGATGGGGTCCCGATACCCTGCACCACCAGGGGCTCGTTGATAATGGGGCCCACCCGCATGCGCGGATCGAGTGAGGCATAGGGATCTTGGAACATCAGTTGGATGTCGCGGTGGCTGTTCCGCAGCTCACGCCGGGAGATGGTCGTCATTTCGGTGCCTTCGAAGACGATCGATCCGGAGTCCGCCTTCTCCAGCGCGACGAGCAGGCGCCCCACGGTGGTCTTGCCGCAGCCCGACTCCCCCACCAGCCCGAACGTCTCTCCTCGGCGGAGACGGAACGAGATGTCCGAGACAGCCTTGACGCTGCCCACCTTGTGTCGGAGGACCGTCCCGGCCATGACCGGGAACTCCTTGGTCAGGTGCTCTATCTCCAGCAGGATCGGTTGGTCGTCAAGGTGGGCCACCCGGTCGGCTTCCGCGGGGTTGGCCACGGTCCGCGCCACCAAGGCCTCGTCCACCCCGTCCGTCGGGAGCGCGACGGGGTGGAAGCAGGCGTAGCGGTGATCGACGTCGTGCGGCGCCCCGGACCCCCCGATGGGGGGCTCCTCGTTCCGGCACCGGTCGGTGGCGTAGGAGCAGCGCGGTGCGAACCGGCAGCTCGTGATGGTCGTCGAGAGGTCGGGAGGAAGGCCGGGGATGCTCATCAATCGTTCCGTCCGGTCCTGGTCCAGTCGGGGAACTGAGGCCAGGAGCGCCTCCGAGTAAGGGTGGCGCTTCATCCGGAACAAGTCGTGAGTGGTTGCTTCCTCGGCCACCTTGCCGGCGTACATCACGACAACCCGGTCGGTGCGGCTGGCTATCACGCCCATGTCGTGGGTGATCAGGATGACCGCCATGCGGAGCCGCACCCGCAGGTCGTCGAGCAGATCGAGTATCTGCGCCTGAATGGTGACATCCAGCGCCGTGGTCGGCTCGTCGGCGATCAGCAGCTTGGGCTCACAGGCCAGCGCCATGGCGATCATGACCCGCTGACGGAGGCCACCGGAGAGCTCGTGGGGGTACTGGTCCAAACGCTCAGCCGGACGGGGCATCTCCACCATGGCCAGGACCTCAAGGGCGCGGGACCGGGCCCCCTTCTTGGTCACCTCCCTGTGCAGTGTGACCGCCTCGGTTATTTGCTTTCCGATGGTCATCGTCGGATTCAGCGAGGTCAGCGGGTCCTGCGGGATCAGGGCGACCTCGTCACCCCGCACGTGGCGCATCTCCTTCTCCGACAGATCGGCCAGGTTGCGCCCGTTCAGCGAAATCGTGCCCCCGCTGACGTGCCCGTTGGCCGGGAGCAGGCGCATGATGGAGAAGCCGGTGGTGCTCTTCCCGCAGCCGGACTCGCCGACGATGCCGACGCACTCCCCCTGGTTGACCCGGAAAGACACCCCGTCCACCGCTACGACGTTGGACGTCCGCATGTGGAACTCGGTCCGAAGATCCTCGACGTGGAGCAGGGAGGGCACTGGCACAACAGTAACGCGGCCACCGCGTCGTTCAGGAGCAGCGGCCCTGGTCAACGTGGGTTTTGACCGCGGGCGGACCCGCCGGCCGACCAGGGCAGGTTCTGGACGTATGACCAGCTGCGCCGATGGATGGCCGACAGTCCGTAGCCCCGGAGCGCCGCCTGGTGCGCCCGGGATGGATAGCCCTTGTTCCGCTCGAAACCATAGGGAGGAAAATGGTCGGACTCCCCGCGCATCAAACGGTCACGCACCACCTTGGCCAGCACCGAGGCGGCCGAGACGGAAGCGCACCGGGTATCGCCCCCTTTGACCGGCCTGACCACGCCGTGGAAGGGCCCGGCGGCACGTCCGAGCAGGTTGACCGGCCCGTCAATCAGGAGTGCGTCCGGTGGGTCCGGAAGGCCGGCCAGTGCACGTTCGGCAGCCAAACGGAGCGCCGCCGCCATGCCCAATGCATCGCACTCCTCGGGCGAGGCGTGCCCGATGGCCCAGGCGTCGCACCAGGTGCCCACGGGGACAAATATCCCTTCTCTCCTGGCCTCGCTGAGCAATTTGGAGTCGCGCAGCCAGGCCGGGATCGACCGCTCGGTAGCGCCCGGCCGCATCATCGCCACGCCGACCGTCACCGGTCCGGCCCAGGCTCCCCTACCCACTTCATCCAATCCGGCCACCCGGCGGTGACCCTCGGCAAGGAGTTGTCGCTCCTCGGAGAGGCCGGGCGCCGTCACCACCGAGGGCCGGGCATCAATACGATGGTGGAGTGAGTACCGGCGGGGGGGCGACACCTGATCCGAACGCACGGACCCCCCTTGCCCCTGGCACCCAGGTCGATGTGCGCAACCGCTATCAGGGGATGTGGGTCCGCGGTTTTGAGGTCGTGGAGTTCACCGGTGAGGGTTACCGCATCCGCCGTCTCTCCGATGGGAGCGTGCTCGGGGAGCTGTTCAGCCGGGACGATGTTCGGCGTGAACGCAAGCGCCAGGGATTCTGGTGGCACTGAGGGGCGTCAGTCCCCCGCGGCGTGGCGCACCGAGTCTATGTACTCGGCAATGGGAATGGCCGAGAGAGTCAGGGTCTTGAGCGTTCCCCTGGCTCCGAGGACGAGAGCCACCCGGGCCATCGTCATCTCATCGGGGGCGTCAAGGATGGTGCAGAAATCGTAGGGCCCGAGGAGGGCCCACTGGGCCTGCACATGGACGCCCATCGCCTCGACTTCGGCGTTGACCTCCAACAGCCGGTCCGGGTTCTCGGACAAGGTGGCCGCGCCATCGGGTCCCACTGTGGAGAGCATGAGGAAGGTGGCCATAGGTGGCTCACGCTACCGCAGGTGCCCGGTTCGGGACGGCTCAAGCCCCCAGGTGGAGGTCGCGCCGGACCAACTTCCCCATGGCGTTGCGGGGCAGGGCCTCCACAACAGTGAACTCCCGGGGGCGCTTGAAGGGCGCCAGGTTCTCCTCCGCCAGTGCTCGCAGGGCACCGATGTCGGGATCTCCACCCGATCCGACGACGTAGGCCACGACCGACTCACCCCACTCAACCGAGGGCACGCCCACCACGGCCACCTCGGCCACCGACGGGTGGCTGGCCAGGATCGCCTCCACCTCCGCCGGATAGACGTTGTGGCCACCGGTGATGATGAGCTCCGTCCTCCTGCCCCGGATCGTCACATATCCGTCAGCTTCCACCGAAGCCAGGTCGCCAGTGGCGAACCAACCGTCGACCCACATCGATCCGGTGGCGTCAGGTGGCCCCCAGTAGCCCCGGCACAGAGACGGCCCACGGACCAACAATTGGCCCACTCCGTCCCCGTCAGGTTGGTCTATGGCCGCCTCCACCCCGGGGAGCGGTGACCCCACGGAACCCGGGCGACGCTCACCGACAAGTGGGTTGGACAGCGTCAGAAGGGTCTCGGTCATGCCGTAGCGCTCCAACACGTCGACGCCGCTTCCCTGCAGACGCCTCCACAGGTCAACGGCCAGGGGAGCCGATCCGGACACGCAGAGCCGCAGGGCAGCGAGCTCGCCCGCCCTCCCGGTCTCCACCAGCCGGTGGTACATCGTCGGGACGCCGAAGAACATGGTGCTCCCGGGCACCGCAGCGAGGACCTGGTCCTCCGAGAATCGACCGAAGACGACTGCTGAGGCGCCAGCGGTCAAGGACCCGAAGAGGCCCGCGCACAGACCGTGCACGTGGAACAGCGGCAGGGCCAGAATGAGGCGGTCCGACGGCTGCCAGTCCCAGGCCAACCGGATGCTCTGCACCCCAGCCAGGAGGGAGCCATGGGTGTGGACAGCCCCCTTCGGCCTGCCGGTCGTGCCCGACGTGTAGACGATGAGCGCATCATCTCCGGGGAGGGCCCAGTCGAGGTCGGGAGCTGAAGGTGGGTTGGCGTCACCGATGAGGTCCGGGGTGAGGAGCAGGGGGAGCGAATCGCGGGTGGTGGAGATCAACCGAGCCTGAGCGTCCCGATCCACCAACGCGGCCGACGGCCCGGCATCACCGATGACGTGGTCCAGTTCGCTCCCGCTGGAGGAAAGGTTGACTGGGACCACCACCGCGCCCAACCTCAGGGCGCCCACAAGTCCCACGATGGACTCCAACGAAGCGGAGCAGCACCACAGCACGCGATCTCCGCCAGTCACACCGAGTCGGGCCAGAGCGGCGGCGGCCTGGGCCGTCCTTCGCTGCAGGAGCTCACCGCTGAGTGTCGGGCTGGCGTCGCCTCCGGAGATGAGCACGGGGCGGTCTGGGCGCGCTTCCCAATGGTCGCACCACACCCTGAGGAGCGTTTCCCCTGAAGCGTCTTCCCTGTCGCCCGGCCGGGAGGGCACCCTCAACCTCACCGTTGACCGTCAAGGGTCATAGTCTGAGGACCATGACCGCTCGTCGCATTGCCATCGTTCCGCATACCCATTGGGATCGTGAATGGTACAAGTCCTACCAGGAGTTCCGCCTGGCACTGGTGGACCTGATCGACGTACTCATCCCATTGCTGGAGTCAGATGCCGGCTATCCCCACTTCATGCTGGACGGGCAGATGGCGGTGGTGGACGACTACCTCCAGGTCCGTCCCGAAGCCGAGCCGCGACTGCTCGCACTGGCGGCGGCCGGCCGCATCACCATGGGACCCTGGTACATCCTGATGGACGAGTTCCTCTCATCGGGTGAGACCATCATCCGGAATCTCCAGATGGGAATGCTCCGGGGCGCCGCCTTCGGGGGCACCATGGACGTGGGCTACCTCCCCGACATGTTCGGCCACATCGCGCAGATGCCGCAGATTCTCCGTCAGGCCGGCTTCGGCCATGCCGTGGTCTGGCGCGGCGTACCTTCGGGAGTTACCAAGAACGCATTCTTGTGGGAAGGCCCCGATGGATCGACGGTGCGGGCGGAGTACCTCCCTGTCGGGTACAGCAACGGAGCCGCTCTGCCCGACGATGCCAAGGCGTTGATCCGGCGCACCGCTGACCATGTCAAGGAGGTGGAGGGGTTCCTCTTCAGCGACCTCCTGTGCATGAACGGGTCGGACCACCTCACTCCGCAGCCCTGGCTGGGGAGGGTTGTGGCCGAAGCGAACGACCTTCAGGATGAGTTCGCCTTTGAGGTCACATCCCTACAGGGTTACCTGTCGAAGGCGCCGACCGAAGGGCTGGAACGGGTTAAAGGCGAGTTGCGCTCTGGATTTCGCTCCAACATGTTGATGGGCGTGACGTCGAACAGAGTAGACGTCAAGCGCATGGGAGGGCTGGCCGAACGTGAGCTGGAGCGACGAGCCGAACCGTTGGCGGCGCTCTTCGGCTTGCCCGGAGGCTACCCGGCGCAACTTCTCCACCTGGCCTGGAAGGAGATGGTGCGCAACTCCGCTCACGACTCCGTATGCGCGTGTTCGATCGACGATGTCGTCGATGCCGTCCTGCACCGTTACGCCGAAGCCAGGACGATCGCCCGCGGGGTGGCGGACCGGGCAATCAAGTCATTTGCCGGCTCGCTTTCGGAACCGGGAACCTTTGTCCTGAACCCGTCTCCCCGTCAGCGGTCAGGTGTGGTCGAACTTGTGGTGCCCGCCACCACTCCGGCCTCCGCGTACGAGCAGGTCCTGTCCGAACGGACGGGCCTTCCCGGTTCGATGGTCCTGGATGCCGGAACCGTTCGCACCGTCCTCGGAATGCTGCAGGGCCCGAAGATCAGCGATGACGCCTGGGTGCACGACATCAGAATTGAGGAGGATGACGAGGGGATCGACATTACGTTGACGGTAGGGACCCATGAGCGTCCCAACGTGCCCATTGCCGAGGCGAAGCAGGAGATATTCACCAAGCTCGGGGCGCGACCGGATGCCGTGGTCCGCGTCGCCATGGACCAGCCCTCGACCAGACGTATCGCTGCCCGGGTGCGCGACATCCCGGGTTACGGATGGCAGGCATTCGAGGCCGCTGAGGTGGACCATCCCACCCACGTCGACATCGGTGATGCCTTTGTGACCCTGGCCAACGGACTGGTGACGGTGGACATCGATCGGGTGCTGGGGACCTTTGCGCTCAACGGACGGGTTGGCTACGGCAAGCTGGTCGACGGCGGTGACTACGGGGACTCCTACAATTACTCACCCCCGCTGCAGGACACGTTCGTCGACACACCGACGGCCGTGGCGGTGCAGGTCCTTGAGCCAGGGCCCATTCGATCCCGCGCCAAAATCACGGCAACTTTTCACTGGCCCGATCATGTGGACGGCTCATCGCAGGTCCGCGTCGGTGAGCACCAGGTCGAGGTTGAGACGGTGGTGGAGATCCGAGCGGACGAGGACGTCGTGCGCGTGACGACCACCTTCGTGAATCCCAGCCGGGATCACCGGCTTCGGGTTCACCTTCCGCTGCCCGAGCCCGCTCAGGGCTCACAGGCGGAGAGTGCCTTCACCGTCGTGCCGCGCGGGCTGACTGCCGAAGGCCGGAGTGACGAATTCGGTTTGCCGACGGCGCCGTCTCACAGATTCGTCAGCGCGGGTCGCCTGACGGTGGTCCACGAAGGTGTCTGTGAGTACGAGCTCATCGATATTGAGCCCGGGTCCGATGGGGATGTGGCGTCGACCATGGCCCTGACCGTGCTGCGTTCCACCGGCATGCTGTCCAGGCTCGGTATGGCCTATCGGCCCTTCCCGGCTGGACCCCTCACGCCCGTCGAAGGGCTGCAGATGACGGGTCGTCCGATCATCCTGCGCTACGCCCTAGCCGTTGATTGCGAAGACCCGTACGGGCTGGCCGACGATGTGCTCTTGCCGCTTGAGGTCGTCCCCACCCTGGGTGGGGGATCTCGGCCCCCATCGGGAAGTGAGTTGACCGTCAGCGGCGCCGAAGTGAGCGCGCTGCGCCGTGAGAGTGACCAGATGGAGGTGCGCGTCTTCAACCCCACGGCCCTGACAACCACGGTCTCGTTGGCGGGACACTCTGGGTGGCTGGTCGACCTCCGGGGCTACCCGGAGCAGTCGTTTGAGGGCTCGTTCGAGCTACACCCCTTCGGCATCGCCACCGCCCGCCTTGACCCTGGCTGAACCGGCTGGGCGGTTGCTGGCGAGCAGGCGCTCACCCACTCCACGGAGCTCCTCTAGGTCTCGGAGTACCTCCGAAAGGCGTTCCCAACGCACATTGCGGCGGCGGTCGGCGGCCATACCGGTCCCGTCGGCTTCTTGGCCCGCACGGCCGCACCACCAGAGCTGCACGCGTCCCAGGTCCTTCAGGAGCCGCGGCCTTAGTGCCTGGCCGGTGAACTCCCCGGGAGCAGCCTCTGTCAACGCGGTGTGAAACTCGTCTGAGATCAGCACCGTTCCCGGATTCCCGATGTTGACGATGCGGTGGGCCAGGTTCACGGTGGGTCCGAAGTAGTCCCCGTCGTGCAGGAGCACCGGTCCCGATGCCAAACCTACACGGACGTCAGACAGGAGGTCGTCGTCGGCGTAGGCGTCGGCCAGGTTGAGGCCGATGCGGGCGGCATCGGCCACCGTGTTCACGACGAACATGACCTCGTCGCCGATCATTTTGACCACCCGACCCCCCAGTTCGGTGACGATGTCATGGGAGAGCTCCTCAAACCGTCGGACCACCGCCGCCAACTCTTGATCGCTGAGGTGTTGGCTGAGCAGGGTGAACCCCACCATGTCGGCGAATCCCACCGCGAGAACGGGGCTGTCGCCTGGGGCGACGCCGTGGCTGCGCATCAGCATGCTGCGTTGGATCCCCGCTGCCACCTGACGCCTCCAGATGAACTCCAGGAGACGGACCATGGCCGGGATGGTGACGTCAGCCACGCTGGCAAAGGCGGCGGCGGCCAGCACCGTGTCCACGTTCGCGCTGACCAGTCCTCCCGGCACCAACTCCGCCTCGGCGATGCGCGACATGGACGATCCGATGACCCGGGCCAACTGCAGCGCCGTTTCCGTGCTCGTCGTCCCGAGGGCCTGCATGCCCTGGAACAGACGGACCGCCTCCAGATCGAGGTCGGTGAACATCTGGTCCTCATCGTCCACATTGGGGAAGCCGAGGGCTCGCCAGAACCGTTCCAACGTCCGAATATCGACACCGGTGAGCTCCGCCACCTCAAGGCGGGTGTACCGGCGGCAGGAAGGGACAAGCATCCGGTCGACCACGAAAAGATCGAGCACGTCGCCAGCCACCGCCTGGTCAATTTCCTCTGGCGTGGCCCCGTTGAGGAGCAGGACCTCTCGGACCTCGGCCAGGGCAGCTTCCCTCTGTTCTTCATCAGGAGGACTCGAAGGCGCTTGGTGATCTCCGAACAAACCGCTCACGCCTGCATGCCCCGGAGAAGCGCCTCATCCCATTCTGGACGTGACGGTCGGTCCATGAGCGACATCAGAGCCTCACGAGGTGTGCAACGCCCATCGACGATCGCCTCAACCTGCTCGGCTATCGGCATCTCCACCCCGTGCGCCCGCGCCAGCTGGACCAGGGGTCCGGCACTCTTGACCCCTTCTGCGACCATCTGCATCCCACTGACGATCTCCTCAAGAGTCCGGCCCTGACCGAGCTCGAATCCGACAGTCCGGTTCCGGCTCTTGGGGCTGGCGCAGGTGGCCACCAGGTCGCCTACCCCCGCCAAGCCGCCGAACGTCAGGACCTGGCCACCGAGTGAGATCCCGAGGCGACCCAGCTCTGCCAACCCTCGGGTGATCAACACGGCCCGCGTGTTCTCACCGAAACCGAGCCCGTCACAAATGCCGGCGGCGATGGCCATCACGTTCTTAGACGCTCCGGCGATTTCGCAGCCGATGACGTCGGTACCCATGTAGACCCGGAAGGTGCGGGTGTGAATGAGATCCTGTACCCGCCGGGCCAGGGCTTCGTCGGGCAGCGCCACTACACTGGCGGCCGGTTGGCCCTGCGCCACCTCCTGGGCCAGATTTGGCCCCGACAACACTCCGGCCGGCACTTCAGGGAGCACCTCGGAGATCACCTGGGACATTCTCAGGTTCGTCCCGTTCTCAATGCCCTTGGCCAGGCTGATGACGGCCTCGAAATCCGCCGCGAAGGGCTGCATGGCGCCGAGGACGGACCGGAAACCGTGTGACGGCACCGCCATGAACACCACACCCACACCTTCGACAGCATCTTCCAACGACGAGGTGACCCGGAGCGCGTCAGGAAGCCGCACACCCGGAAGGTAGGTCGCGTTCTCCCGGGTCACCCCCATGGAGCCGGCGAGTTCGGGTGACCTCACCCATAGCGATGTGGGGTTGTGGGCGCCAACCAATGCCGCCACGGCCGTACCCCACGACCCACCACCGATGACTGCCACCCGGACGCTCATGCCCAAAGCCTATGGCGGCCGGTGAGGCACCCGGCTGCCACCCGTACACTGTCTCGGGTGTCCGCCGCAGGCTCCGCCACCCGGCACACCAATGCTGGACCAGGAACAAGTGGGCTGGGGTCCGAAGTGGTGCTCATTCCGGTCAAGGGATTCCGCCAGGCCAAGCGACGCCTGGGGGCCACATTGAGCGACGCCCAGCGCGTGGAGCTCGTCCGAACCATGGCTGAGCAGGTGGTGGCCGCCTCCGCACCCCTACAGGTTGCCGTGGTATGCGACGACATCGAGGTGGCCCAATGGGCCACCGGTCTTGGCGCCGTCGTCATGTGGGAACCCGGTCAGGGGCTCAACGTCGCCGTCCGGTCGGCCGTGAGCCGACTCGCCGAAGCTCGGGTCGCCTGGGTGATTGTGGCCCATGGCGACCTTCCCCGCGCCTGCGGGTTGGGCTCGTTGGGATCCTTCGA